>Ga0334895_1000173_pt1 | contig 104991 bp, 89 predicted proteins | sample GraSluR3_MG_7_FD_207229 | JGI IMG/M metagenome (GOLD analysis project Ga0334895, IMG submission 207229) | Sludge microbial communities from methane-producing bioreactor in Wageningen University, Netherlands - Granular Sludge_31_05-R3 | ecosystem: Engineered > Bioreactor > Anaerobic >... | reverse complement strand
CCACACAGCCGCAACCGTCTTGTCGGCTATAGGATCGGCACCGGCGAAAAACTCTCTGAGATCCAAGCGAGCATGGAGATGGTTGCGGAAGGCGTAGCCACCACAGCTTCGGTCTATCAGCTTGCCCAAAAGATGGGTATTGATATGCCGATAGTCGAGCAGGTCTACTTTATCCTATACCAAGACAAAGATCCTCTGCAGGCCATGCATGACCTCATGCTGCGCGAACTCAAGGCAGAATTTTAGTCCGTTGATTCAGATTAATCTTGGGGGACCGGTATCATGCCTAACAAAATAATGATTGTAACCAAAATGATGCTGTTTTCATGGTAATCTCCTTTTTAGCTTAGTCGCAAGAATCTTTCGACTGGTGTGCCAAAGCTTATCTATATCAATCAGGTGCATATCTTCAGTAAAAGCTCTACACTCAATGTAGCAAGCATAGTCAAAGTGCAGGAGAGTACAAATGGCTTATTTCTGAATTTTGGCCTTTTTCTTGGCGTTTTAAGTGTATATAAGTCACGAGCTTACAGGCGTCTTGATGCCTCCCTCACCCCTTGCTCATTCGGCGAGTGTGCAAGTGGTGAGAAGATAAGGACTTACGGCTCTAGTCTATTTACCTTCCATTCAGCCGTTAGGGAAATATTACCCTCCGTCTTCAGGACATCTCTCTGATCTGGGCTATAGCATTGACTATCATGATGATACAAATTTATCCCTGCCGGTAAAAGCAAAGATAGCCAAATCTTCAAGATATAGCTCATTATAAGCGCGGAAAATGATGGCAAAGGAATCCTTGACAAATATCAAGCCTTAAATTATTAAGAACGAAAAGCATGAAGTGAGTAAATATGCCTCAATGGGAAATAATAGCCTCCGGGCGAGTGCAAGGCGTCGGGTTTCGATATCATGCGCAGGCATCAGCCCGCAGCTATGGTATCACAGGGTTTGTGCGGAATCTTCCGGACGGCACCGTCCATATCCTAGCTTGCGGTTCTCGAGAACAGCTTCAGAGCTTTTGTGATTTGATTAGATCGGGAAACAGCTTTTCCCGTGTGAAGACACTAAGCATCGAAGAAATTGAAACGACAAAAGAGTATCATGAATTTGAGATTAGATAGAAAGAATAGAATGCGTGGGATCCTGCTCGTTGCCATCTTGCTTCCGATTGCGGCTTGGGCTCAGATCCAGTCACATATAGTGCGTCGAGGGGACACCCTCTATAGCCTTGGCAGACAATATGGCATGTCCGTCCAAGAGATTCAGGAGATGAACAACCTTTCGGACATTCATTTGAGCATCGGCCAAGTGCTCAAGGTAAAAGATGCCGCACCAAGTGAAAGATCCGCTCCAGAAACCATACAGCCGGGATCAGATCAACCGATCCAACGCTCTTCCCTGCCCGCCACATACTTTTATCAAATCCAGCGTGGAGATAATCTCTATCGTATAGCCAGATCACATGGGATCAGCGTTCGCGACATTGTGGCATGGAATGATTTTGCCAATGAGAATGCTGCCATCTTTCCCGGACAGCGGATCATAGTCCGCAATCCCGCAAGCGTTAGCGAAGAGGACATCTCTACCGCTGCTGCCCAGGCTCCCGCTACAGACCAGTCATCGACTCAAGCACAGGCAGAGATCCGCGAGACAATCTACGTGGTCAAACCCAAAGATACTCTTTATGGAATTGCTCGGGCAAACAATATCTCGGTCGCGGAACTTAGGCGCATGAATTCACTTTCTTCCGATGCCATCCGCGTGGGACAACGGCTGGTCATCTCCTCTGCCCCACGTCCGGTTGATCAGGAGACCCTTGATCGCTTGGCTCATGAGGAGCTTCTGAGGCAGGATCGCATCCGAGACGATCTGGCAAACCCTGTCGAAGGAACGGTCATCTCCGAATATGGCTTGCGCAATGGCAGGCCACACAAAGGGATCGATATTGGCGCTAAAAATGGCACCCCGATCTATGCTGTCCTGGATGGGAAGGTGGTCTTTGCCGGCACACAAGGCGCTTATGGAAACGTAATCGTAATCGAACATCCGGAGTTTGTGATGACAGTGTATGCACACAACGAGAAGAATTTGGTCGCGGTCGGTGACAAAGTGACAAAAGGGCAACAGATTGCCACAGTTGGCTCCACCGGCAATGCCATCGGTAGTCATCTTCACTTTGAATATCGGGTCAAAGGAAAAGCCATAAACCCCCGAAAGGTCTTGCCTCTAGATTAGGATACAGATATGCCAAAAGGAATGAAACGCGAAAGTGTCTTTGCCGATAAGGCCTTGCAAAACTATCTGAATGAGATCTCTAAGTATAAGGCTCTCAGCCGAGAAGAGGAACATGAACTGGGCATCCGCGCACGAAATGGTGACATTGACGCGATGCAAAAGCTTACTCAGGCGAATCTCAAGTTTGTGGTGAAGATAGCTGCCCGATATCAAAACCGAGGTCTTTCACTATCCGAATTGATCAGTGAAGGCAACATCGGACTCATCAAAGCCATCGAGAAGTTTGATCCTGATAAGGATATCAAGCTGATCTCATATGCTATTTGGTGGATCAAACAGCGGATCATGCTCGCTGTATCTGAGAAGTCCTCCCTGATTCGTGTGCCGCTTGGGAAATCTAGTGCCGCACACCGCGTCAAAGCTACTCAAGAGCGATTGTTTTCCGAAACCGGTGAAAAAGCCAGCACCGAAGAGATCGCAGATCGCCTGAATATGACCGAGAAATCCATCGATCTGCTCAAGGAACAAATGCCGGAAACATCTTCATATGACGACATTTTGCAAGGCGCTGATTTTCAGAGCTTCAGTACAAAAGACCTCATGCAGGATCCCAAAGCCTTGGATCCCCAAGAGCTTTATCAAAAGAAACGCCTTACCAAACGAATTCACAAAGCAATCGATAAACTGGAACAAAGAGAAGCTGATATTATCCGCACCTATTTTGGACTCAATGAGAATAGTGAGAGCAAAAACTTTGCCCAAATCGCAGAGATGATGGGGCTCTCCAGAGAAAGAGTGCGGCAGATCCAAAAAGAAGCCCTCAAAAAGATTCTGGTGCAGATGCAACCTGAAGAAGATGCCTTTGTGGATGAATTTATCGATAAATACAGTTACTAAGACAGGAGCATATATGATACAGAACTTTGATGAACTCATCTTGAGAGTAAAAGAAGCCCGCAGAGGCACAGTGGTGATCGCTGCAGCACAGACCGAAAGCGTCTTGGATGCTGCCATTCTGGCTAAGAAAGAAGGGCTTGCCGAAAGTATTTTGGTTGGCGACAAAGCCGCCATCGAAGCTTTGCTTCAACAAATGGCTCCCAATTTTGCAGATAGCTTTGAGATCATTGATACTGGCGCGGATCTCGTTGCAGCAGCTAAACAATCTGTTGCCTTGGTCAAAGCAGGAAAAGCAGATCTCATCCTCAAAGGCAAGACAGATACTTCCGTCTTGCTCAAAGCCGTCCTAGACAAAAACAATGGGCTCAGAATCAGCGACGTGATCTCAGATGTGCTCGCCTATGAGCATCCCGATGGCATCAAATTGATGAGCGATGGCGGGATTAATATCCTCCCGGAGCTGAAGGACAAGATCGCCATCATCAAGAATGCGGTGCAGGTGGCACACAATCTTGGCAATCCCAACCCAAAGGTTGCGCTCATCTCAGCCGTTGAGGCAGTCAATCCCAAGATGCCATCCACCATCGATGCCGCCTTGATCGCCAAGATGAATGATCGCAAACAGATTCCCGGATGCACGATCGAAGGTCCCTTGGCGTTTGATAACGCCGTAGATGCCACAGCAGCGAAGCTCAAAGGCATCACCAGCCCTGTCGGCGGAAATGCGGATATCATGATCGTCCCTAACATCGAAGCCGGAAATATCTATGGGAAAATGCTGACCTACTATTGCAAATACCGCGTGGCTCATGTGGTGATGGGCACCAAAGCTCCCATCCTGATCCCATCAAGGGCAGATGATGGCGAGACCAAGATGCTCTGCATGGCGCTCGGATTGGCATCCATGCTCTGAGGCTGATGCAAATCAAGATTATCCAATTAGGTAAAGATAAGGATCGCTGGCTTACAGAAGCCATCTCCGAATATCTCAAAAGACTAAGACCTCTCTGCCGCCTACAGATACAGCAGATGCCGGACATCAGTATCAAGCAAACCGGCACCAAAGAGATTGTGATCCAAAAAGAAAGCCAAAGCATCATGGATAAACTTGATGTGGATGACTATTTGATCCTGCTTGATGAGACAGGGGAAGAAAAGAATTCGCTTGAGTTTTCGGAGTTTCTGACTAGTTTGTATGACAGGAAAAAGATAGTCTTCGTGATCGGCGGTGTCTATGGCACCAGCGATGAGCTCAAACGACGAGCAGATCTGATGCTGAGCCTGTCCCGCTTGACTTTCACGCATAGGATGGCGCGCTTGATCCTGATCGAGCAAATCTATCGCGCCATGATGATTGCAAAAGGAAGATCCTATCACGTTTAAAAGGAGAAGATGATGCTTCAAATGATGATAGCAAATATAGAGGTGATCAAACAATCCCTGTGGATAATGCTGCAAGGGATGCTGGGGATATTCATCTTTACGGGAATATTCTACCTGCTTATTTATACAATGGAAAAGATCTTTAGCGTGGAGAAAAAAGCATGAAACAGGTGATGCTCGTGATAGCTCTCTTGGCGGTAGTTTGCCTGCTAAACGCCGGGATCTCTCTTGTAGAGAAACAGGGCTCATCTTTGATCATCGAGTTTGATTTGGGAGAATACCGTTTCTCTGAAGAGTCCGGATTTACTTCCATCCATACAGATCAGGTTGCGGGAGCATCAATGCAATCCGGCGCGCCTTCATTGCCCCATTTTGAGATGAAGATTGGCGTGCCACCAAATGGTTCTGCCGAGTTTCAGATTCTATCCACCAGCAGCGAACAGATCCGCTTGGATCACCGCGTCATGCCTGTACCGTTCATAAATGGCACAGAGGGCGTCTCGCAATACGATTTCCGCATCGATGAAGCACTCTACAATCCCACTAGGCAAGATCCCATTGAAAAGCTTGGTGTTCAGTTCTTCAGAGATCATCCATACGTGCCATTTATTATCAATCCCTTCGTGTATGATGGCAATCTGGGCATGGAAGTGCTGACCAAGATGCGCATCCAGATCTCCATCAGCGGAGACATGAGCGCCAAATCCCCACCAAGGGAAGATCCCATGGCAAAGGCCTTGCTATCGCAACTTCTTAATGCTGACGATGCCAAATTTTGGATTCAGCAGACTCGGCATGAGATCAAGCATGCGGAATTCTCCCGCTCACCTTGGTGGGTAAAGATTGAGACTGACAAAAGCGGCATCTTCCGCATCAATCCCTCTCAACTCTCTTTTCTGCCCATCTCGGAGATAGATCCACGGAGCTTCAGGATCTTCAGCACCTTCGGCAAAGTCTTGCCCAATGAGGCGGTCTACTCAGGAGAGGATTTTGCTGAGATCCCTATCTATGTACACGGAGAAGATGACGCTGTCTTTGATTCTCAAGATTACATTGCATTCTATGGAACCGATCGAAGCGGATATGAGATAAACAGCGCTCTTCAGACCGATTCCCAAAAGATCTATCACAATCCTTATTCTGCTAATGGGGTGTATTGGCTCACGTTCGCCGGCAGCTTTGACGATCCCCCGATGAGGATCCCCACGGAAAGCCCTCTTGCCGACTTCAACCATGAAGTCACAAGCCACCCGGAGATCATCCACATCGAAGAAGAGCGGCATCGCCGAGATTTGACAGGATACACTTGGTATATGAGCCGTCTTTTTGGATCTTCGACCCTGGACTATGCCTTTGACATCAACTTGCCGGATCTTGATTCTGCTGAAGAACAGCTTCTGCAGATGCGATTGCGAGAGGAAGACACCGGGGGAGGCAACACCCATCGCATCAGTGTCTTCGTCAATGGCGAGATTGTCCCCAATCAGTTCAATAGCGACTATCATCAGTGGAGCAGCACCTCCATCTTCAATTTCTCGCGGCCAAGCTCTGCCTTCCAAAGCGGAAACAACCGCATCGTCATCCGAGTCCTAAGAGGCAGCTCTTCGTCCAACCTCTTCCTTGATTACATTACGGTGCGTTACAATCGAAATCTCCAGAAGGGCAATAGCCAATACCTAGCAAACGCCCACATACCAACTATTGGACAAGGCGTGAAATACAACTTCACAGGCAATGCCGAAAACACCTTCGTCTTCAAGATCAGCAGCCTTGGAAGCATCAGCAGACTGCAGATTGAGACTGAAACTGATGGCTTCAGCTTCACCTCGACCGGGGGAGCCAGCACACGATTTGCCATTGCGAAGCCCGGGGAGTTCTATAGCCCGGTGAGTGTCCGCCAGATGAACCCCGTGGATTTGACTGTCCTTCCCGAACCCATACACAGCGTAATCATCACCCCTGGTGATTTCTTGGACAAGGCGCAGGAGCTGGCTGATATCTATTGGCAGAATTGGCAATACCCCACTAAGGTAGTGCTTGACACAGACATCTTTGCTCAGTTTAGCGGAGGACACCCGGATCCGGGTGCTATCCGTCAATATCTGCGTTATCTATATCACAATGCTCCCGAACCTAAGATCCAAGCTGCCACCCTGCTCGGCTTGGGAACTATTGATTGGCGCAACTTCTCCGGCGTGGCAGCAGCCAAAAACAAGATGATGATCTACCAAAATCCTTCCAATTCCATCACTTCGGATGACTACATAGCCATGCTGACTAATGATCGGCATCCGGAGATTGCCATCGGCAGATACCCCGTGACAAACCTGACTGAGCTCAATACCATGATCTCAAACTTCAGAGAATATACGCAGAATCCCACACCCGGATTATGGCGCAACAATCTCCTGTTCTTGGCAGATGACACTGTAAACGGACCATACACCGGGGAGTGGATCCACTCCATCGACATGCAAAGCTTGGCAAGTATGATCAATCCCGCAGTGCAAAACACCAAGATCTTCGCGGAAGAATATGACTATGACGAGTTCCTCAACAAACCTGCCGTTCGCAATGACTTCTTTGACAACATCAATGACGGACGGCTCTTGTGGTACTACATTGGGCATGGTTCCTTTGATAAGCTGGGAATGCAAAACTACTTCTCGGCTTCAACCGACATGATTAGATTCCAAAATCAAGGCCAGATGGGCTTGTTCATCACGGCATCTTGTGAGGTAAGTTGGTTTGACTATTGGACTTTTGACAGCCTAAGCCAGAGGACGGTGCTCATGAACGGCATGGGCGCGATCGCGTCTGTCGGTGCCACCAGAAAGAGCTTCCCGGGTCCCAATCACTCGCTGATGCGACTCTTCGTCCCAAACATGATAAACGACCGCCACCCCCTCGGCTACTCCCTCACCAATGCCAAGACCCGCTTTACAAGCAATCCGGATAACAACGCCATGTACGTTATCTTGGGAGATCCAAATCTTGAGATCGTGCCACCCCAGAGAAACAGTAATATGGTCTTAAGTGTTTTTAACAATGCAGAAACGACCTTGAGATCCGACAGCAAAGACGACGGTATTCCCACTCTGCATGCCAGACAACAAGCTCATTTGCAAGGCAAATATGATCAAAACGGACTACGAGGGGAAGCCACCTTTGTCGCTTTTGACAACATGCTGCCCTATCAGATCAGCCATCTCAACGTAAACAAGAGGGGACCGCAGCTTTTCCGTGGTAAGGTGAGCGTGGAAGACTCAGAGCTTCAGGCTGGTTTCATTGTTCCGGATAATGTTTCATCAGGCGACACAGGCTTGGCTTTGGCATATTTTTGGGATGAGCAGAACAAAAAGGATTATATCGCCTACTACTCTCCGATCTCTTTATCCAATGAAGTCCTGCCCGGATCACCGCTAAACGACTCTCCCCCTGAGATCTCGCTCTATCTGTCTTCCATGGATTTTCGTCCGGGAGACACCGTGAGCACAAAGCCCGTGCTATATGCCACGATCTCTGATGAAAATGGGATCAACGTGACGGGAAGCTCCGGTCACCACATATTCCTGATCCTAAACAACGCTTTACAACCCGTTAGCGTGACCGAATACTTCCAATATGACACGGATTCATTCACTAGCGGCAGCCTCACATATCCCCTGCCGGAGCTAAGTGAGGGACATCACGTCCTCCAGTTGATTGCATTTGATAACTACAATCTCCCCCAAGTCGCAGAAACTCATTTCATCGCCAAAGACACCGGCCCCATCTCGCTGGAGAATCTTCTTCCCTATCCAAATCCGATGAGCAATACCGGACACATCACCTTCTTGATTTCGGACAATGCCGAGATTAGCTTGGATATCTTCACCATGAGTGGCAGAAGGATCCGCCGAATTGAAACGACCGCAAAACAGGGTTTCAATCAGATTCCCTTTGACGGAAGAGATGACTTTGGCAAGAAACTTGCAAACAACACCTATTTCATTCGAGTTCGTGCCAAGACTCAAGATGGAAAGAGCATCGAAAAACGCGAACGTCTCGTGATTTATAAATAGCTTATGGAGACCCAATGAAGCTCTACAACACCCGAACTAGACAGAAAGAAGACTTTGTCCCTCTTCAAGAAGGCAAGATCAAGCTATATGCTTGTGGCCCTACTGTATACGACTATTTTCACATCGGCAATGCCCGTGCTTTCATCTTTTTTGATGTGGTGAGAAGATACTTCGAATATCTGGGCATGGAGGTCACTTATGTGCAAAACATCACAGATATCGACGACAAGATCATCGAAAAAGCCATAGCAGAAAAGCGGGACTTTCATGATATCGCACAGACCTACGCCAGCGCCTTTCTGGAAGATTGCGCTGCCCTTGGCATCAAGAAGCCTCATCATCAACCCCGAGCCACCGAAGTAATGCCTCAGATCATCGATTTGATCCGCAAGCTTGTGGACAGCGGACACGCCTATGAAGTGGATGGCGACGTATATTTTGACACAGGCTCCTTACCGGAATATGGCAGCCTGTCCGGGAAAAAGATTGATGACCAAAAAGCCGGGGCCAGAGTAGCAGAAAACCTCCAAAAGAAACACCCTGCGGATTTCACTCTTTGGAAAAAGAGCAAGCCCGGCGAGCCCGTCTGGCAAAGCCCTTGGGGCGAAGGGCGTCCCGGATGGCATACCGAATGTGTGGTCATGAGCCAAAGCTATCTGGGAACCAGCTTTGACATCCATGGCGGCGGGGTCGATCTCGTCTTCCCTCATCATGAAAACGAAAACGCCCAAGCTATGGCACTCTCCGGCAAGCCCTTGGCAAGATATTGGATGCACAATGGATTCCTCAATATCGAAGGCGAGAAGATGAGCAAAAGCCTCAAAAACTTCTTCACTGCACGCGATATCTTGGAGGAATATGACGCCGAAGCGATCCGCTTTTTCTTCCTTTCAAAACACTACCGCTCTCCGATCGACTTCACCCGAGAGCTCATCGAAGAATCCGACAAAGCTGTGGCAAACTTCTACAAAGCCTTAGCTAGATTCCCTCAGAAGATCTGGAAGGATTCGACGATCATTGATCCTCAGTGCAAGGATATCGAAATTGATTTTCAAAACGCCATGAATGACGACTTTAACACAGCCAAAGCCATTGCCCTGCTTTTTGAACTGACACAGATCATCAAAAAAAGTGAGCCGGAGGATTCTCGGGCTCAAGATTCAGCGCGCATGCTCTACAAGCTTGGCGGATGCCTGGGCTTTTTCCAGAACCCGGAGCTTCGCCTTTCATCAGATACGCCGGAGATCTCCAAAGCGCTCATTGAACTTCTTTTGAGATACCGCACTGAGGCCAGAAATCAAAAGGATTGGGCCAGAAGCGACATGATCCGCGATGATCTTCAGGCATTGGGAATAGAGATTAAAGACAGCCCCCAAGGAAGCACTTGGGAGATAAGGAAATAGAAATGAACAAAAGAAATATCATCCTGCTGGCATTGGCGGTCATCATCATCAGTGCCCTCATCCTCAGTCTGATTATCGGCAGCTCAGTAAAGCTTGACAAACCCGAGAGCGTAGCCTATGATTCTGTGGGCGAACGCTTTCTGATCTCAAATGTCGGCAGTGGCAGCATCATTGCCATGGACGACGATGGCAATCTTTCAGAGTATATGGCAAATGCATTCCTCGCTCCCAAAGGACTCTTGATCCATGATGGCGCGCTCTATGTGACGGATCCCACCACCATCCATAAGGTAGATGTCGCCCAAGCGACCATCATCGAAAGCTACGCGATCGATGGCGCCGTAGGCCTCAATGACATCGCTATCACAGAGCACGGCATCATGTTTATCACAGACACCGCGGGAAACTGTATCTTTGTCTACGAGCCTGCTTCCGGAACCCAAGAGAAGATCATCAATCCTCTCATCGAGAAGCCAAACGGTATTGTCTATGATCGCCCTCGCTGGCAGATGTTTGTGGTAAACAACGCCCATCAATCGCCCATCCTCAGCGTTGATGTGCGGGACAATAGCGTCAGCATCTTCATGGATACCCTCTTTTCAAATCTCGATGGGATCACCATTGACGATCTCGGGCGGATATATTTCAGCTCATGGTCAGAAGAAATGATCATTGAGATTCCGCAAGAGCAGAACCGGATGATCACTGATCTCAATGGATACAAAGGCGCCGCCGACATCTACTATCACAAACCCGGTAATGAACTTATCGTCCCGCTATTGACCTCAAATCGCATTGAGCGGATATCGCTGGACTGATGCAACAGAAGCCGGATATAATACTCTACCCCAGCGTAATCTCAAAGCTCTTTGATGATGAAAAAGCCTATCTTAGAGAACTGGATGTATACAAATCAGATCTTCCCCACGTGCCAAAACTCATATCGTCAGGAAGAGCTGAAGTGATGGGCGAGCAGTATTGGTACATCACTATCAAGAGAATCATGGGTAAGTCCTATCTAGACCAACAAAGCTTCTCAGCCGGGAATCTTGCCCTAGCCATTGCAGAATTCCACCTCGCCAGCATGGTCAAAGATAAATGTCTGTGCCACATAGACAACCAACCTCAAAACATCCTGCTGGCAGGGTCAGACTTCTATTTTGTCGATTTTTCTGATAGCAGGATGGACTTCCCGGAGATTGACATCAGTCACCTGCTGCTTTTTTGGGCAGAAGAATATAGCTATATAAGCTTCATCGAGCTCGCCTCGGGATTCCTCGGCAAATATCAAAATCAGATCATCCTCGATAGCCGCAGATGGCAGAAATCGCTCAAGAGCAACATCAAGACTTTTGACAAACGCCGCGCTGAACACGGCAAATCCACGATACCCTCACAAGCCCGCGATCAAAATCGTAACTGGCTCTTACAGATAGTATAGCATAGACTACTGCTGTGAGCCATGCGCCATTATGACAACGCATTTATCCGGGTGAAGCGGCTTGCCAGGAATCCGTTGAATACTCGGCATCCTTCAGTATTGCTCAGAGAATCGTATACCTCAGTGACTAGTATTGATTCCGGATACACTCAGCTTCGCTCCGGAATGGCGAATCTAGGCATGTGGTCTCGATGATAGAGGCAGGTTTTGGGCTGGCGGGCAGGATCTAATCTGAGCTCTAAAATACCGTCCCGCTGGGACTCAGGTAAACCTTAGGAGGCATCGATGCTATCTAAACTAGCGTGCCTACGGCACTCATTAGCCGCATAACCCGTAACCCGCAAATCCTTCAATCCAGCACTACGCACTCGGGCACTCCAGCACTTCTGAACTCCAAAACCAAATCATAAGAATCCGTCAAATCAGTTAAATCTGCGTTCTATATTCATGGATCTGCAGCGTTCAAAACGACATAAGCTATTCTGTGAGTGTATCATAGATTCCGGGTCAAGCCCAAAGTGACTAGTGTGGGGATGGTGGACAGGATAGAGGCCTGCGTAGCTAAGATGATAGCCGGTGCTTTTTGAGCACCGGATAAAATGCGGATCCTATTGGCAAAGATGATCTCCGGTGGGCTTTAGCCCCCGGCAAAACGCAGACAGAAGCTTGAAGCGCTTAGATGGATTCCGGATAAGCCTCACTCCGTTTGACTTTCCGGAATGACTAGTGTGGGCTGGTCGTGAAGATATGGAATGGCTATCTGGGCTGGCGGGCAGCTTGGATGTAAAGCGACAAGATGTAGCTTCCACAATGGAATGCTGGTTTTGGGTTTGTAGTAATAAGGCAGATACGGGCGCAGCGACACTTTAACTTTACAACGTAAATCGTACATTGTGCATTCGATATGGGTAACGACTCCTTAAGTATCCATCCTCAGTTCTCAATCCGATTTGTGCAACAACACCCTAATTGTAGATCGTAAATCGTACATTGTAGATTCGATTTGCCGCGCCAACTACGAACTAAGAACTACGAACTAAGAACTCTAAGTCCTTATTTTCTCACCGCTTGCACGCTCGACCGGTGAGCAAGAGGTGAGGGAGGCGTGAGCGCCCCTTATTTTACAGGCACTTACGAGCCTAGTGTTTGATGATTTTCCCGATACATTTTATCTGGCTAGCACCGCTCGTGGATCAAATTCTCTTCACGATAAACAGTTGTGAATGGCAGCTCAGCTATGATCAACGATATTCGTAGACCATCCAGCCGTCCTTGCCCATTGCCACAAAGATATAATCATTTTCAAGTGCTATATCCAATGCAGCCGCAGGGGGGTAGAAGGTGTTTATATCCTGTGGTCGAGATGGATCTGAGATGTCAAGTATCTTCACTCCGCCTTGACCCAATGCCAGGTACAGGCGGTTATCTTTTACATTTAGTGACTGGATATGATTGAAGAATGCAGCCTGACTGATCAGGCTCGGCTTGTCGATCTGATCCACTGAAAGCACCATAAGCTCTTTCCCGGCAGCAACATATACGTGGTTGCCCGATTTTACCAAGCGAATCGCATTGGAGATATTGTAGTGCGTGGCTATGCTTAGCGGAAAGCTCTGATCGCTGATGTCAACGGTGACAAAGCCAAAATCATTTAGCGCATAGATGTAGGGATATTCGACCACAAAATCTTTAATTCCCCATTTTTCGGAGAAATTCGCCAAGTGCTCACTCGTGCCTCCGCGTCCGATATTGATGATATCAATGCCACGATAACGATCTGCCACATAGAGGGTTGAGCCTTCTCGGCTCATTTTATCGCCGATCACTGTGTTGATAAAAAAGATCCTGCCAAGCTGACTAAGAGAATCGATCTGAGAGACGGTGTTACTGGCTTCTTGACTGGAGACATAGACTATGTTTCCCGCTTGAAAGTTTACGTCCTCCATTCGGAATTCCGACCTAAATCCTGCTTCAAGCCTTGGTTGCCAAGCATTGAAAGTGCTGTAAATCAGAAGATCTTGGGAATCCCTGATGAGCACCTGTGTATCTGAAACATATATCTTTTGGGCGTTGACTCCTCTGACCTGTCCCAAGGGATAGACAAATCTATTGTCTATGGCTGCCAGGCTTGAGCATAGGACAACAAGCACAAGCGCAAACAAAAGGCTTTTCATTGTGCCTCCGTGTTTATTTAGGATTTCTCCTTGATAAGATTGTTGATGATCACAAGAGAATCTATCCCTTCCGCTTCAGCGGCGAATGAAACGAGTATGCGATGTTTTAGCACGATGGGCGCCACTCGCCGGACATCTTTCTCTGAAGGGCTGAGCCTGCCATCAAGCGCAGCTACGGCTTTGGCACCCAAAATGAGATATTGGGACGCACGCGGTCCCGCACCCCAGCTGACCCAGCGCTTGATCTCGGAGCTGGCGTCAGGGCTATTGGGGCGACTCGATCGCACCAGATTGACCGCATATTTGAGCACATGCTCACTCACAGGTAATTCTCGCACCACTTCTTGCATGGCAATGATCTCAGCCGCATTCAGGCAGGGCCGGATCTTTGGCAATTCTGCACCTGTGGTGTTTTCTACTATCATCAGTTCTTCCTCATAGCTTGGATAGTCTATGTTTAGATAAAACATAAATCTATCGAGTTGAGCTTCCGGCAGAGGGTATGTTCCCTCTTGTTCGATGGGGTTTTGGGTAGCCATCACGATGAATGGTCTATCCAGTTCCCATGTCTTATTACCACTGGTGATGGCATTTTCCTGCATTGCTTGTAACAGAGCTGCTTGAGTTTTGGGCGGAGTACGGTTGATCTCGTCTGCCAAAATGATGTTTGCAAAGACCGGACCTTTGAGATAGTCAAAGCTCTTAGCGCCGGTCTTCGGATCCGAGACAAGGATATCGCTGCCGGTAATATCCGACGGCATGAGATCCGGAGTAAACTGGATCCTGGAAAAGGAAAGCGAAAGGCTTTGCGCGAGAGAGGATATCATAAGGGTCTTGGCAAGCCCGGGAACCCCCTCGATCAGGACATGGCCATTGGCAAAAAGAGCTGTGAGAACTTCATCAATCACCTTTTCTTGTCCCACGATCACTTTTGAGATCTGCGCTTTGAGTTCTTGGGTGGATTTACTTAGCTGCTGTATCTTTTCTATCTGGTTTTCCATCGAGTCTTTCTCCTTTAAAAATCATGCGAATCACCTCATAACCCGAGATGCCATATGCCACGCTGCCAACTGACAGCATCAGGAAAGCCGTCAGAATATGCGCAAAAGCCATAATCGCCGAAGCGCTTGTCTTTGTCAAATTAAATCCTATGCTGAAGATAATGATCATCATCCATTCGTTGCTGCCCAATTGAGCCGGGGGCTGAGGTAAAGCATAGCTTAGATTGATGAGAGTGTAGCCAAAGAGCACCAAAAGAAAGCTGAAGTCCACTCCAAACGCCACAAAAAGCAGGTAGAAATAGCAGCCATCAAGGAAGATGCCAATGCCGGTCAAGACGATCGCTGACAAAAGCTTGAGAGGGTGATGATCAAAGATATCCAAGCCCTCCACAAATAGGCTAAGCTTCTCTATGATCATGGCCGAAATCCTCGGAGGAAGTATCCGCATAGGATAGCTAAGGATGACCAGCACTTTGTCCTTTTTCCATGCCGCCAGCATAATCACGCCGACAGATATCACAAACACGAATGCCAAAAGTATCAAAAGGATCAAAAGGGCTGTGCTGACTCGGATCTTCAAAAATGGGATCAAGATGATTACGCTTACTATTGCCAAAGTGTCGAAAGTCTTGTCAATAAAGACGGAGGGTAGGGTGCGCACAATGCTCTGTCCGTGATTTCTTTTGACAAACCAGCTTTTGACAAGCTCGCCCGCGCGGATGGGAATCAGATAGTTCAGCAGGTTGCCACCCATCGCATAGAGCCAGCTTCTGTATAGCGGAATCTTGATGCTCTGAGATAAAAGAATGTTCCACCGAACGGAACGTACAAAGTATGCAGATAGATAGCAGATGGACGCGTATAGCACGTGAATATGGGAAATGCGGCTGAAATAGTTACTTAGCTCACTGATCGGGATGTGGTGCAACCAAAGCAGTATCAGGATCACTCCGATCACCGCTCCGATGGACAGGGCAAGGATGTTTCTCTTGTTCACGATCTGAATAACATGTAGTAGTGATGCGCCCAAAAGCGCTTGAGAATCGACGGAGCAAGCTTCTCAAAGGGATAGTAGCGCATCATGCGCTTCGGAAACTCGGGATCCTCTCCCCGATAGAACGGCAATATGCTCAGCTCTTTTGCGGGTCTTTGGCGGACTCTCTCCTGCCGATCTCTTTGGGAGACATCTTTGTCAAAGATAGTTGCTAGATAATCCTCTTTGCTCATGCCAATATCCGGCCAAGGGGGGCAGTCAATGAAATCTGCATCAACCAGGTTCCAGCCGTTTTTCTTCATTAAATACATAATGCTTTGGGAGTCGATATACTTCGGCTTGAGCCGGGGATAAAGCTCCGGGCTGTATCCCTTTAGCTGTCCTTTGAAGCCGATGCCGGATTGGTTTGGCACACAGAGCAGGATATCCCCTCGGATCACTCGGCAAAGCTCCCCTAGATAATCAGGCAGATCCTCCACAAACCATAGGGCGGAGAAGTTGAAGCCAAAATCAATGGATTTGTCCGGATAGTCCAGCTTCCGATAGCTTTCATTTAGGCGTAAGTGCACCTGTTGCCCAAGCTCCTCCCAAGTCTGGCGGATTAAAAAGATGCGCGTCGCATCATGATCCTCAAGATGGATCTTGCAGCTTCTCTGAGCAAGAGCGACCAAGTTTATACCCGAGATTCCGGTGAAGCCAAAACATGGGCTTTCTAAAGCGCTCTCATAAGTCGACTCGTCATGAAGAGATAGGATCAATCTGTTTAGAATGACGCGCTCATAAGACGAGCCTAAGCCCTCGTGGGGACTTTCATAGTAGCTGTGCCAGTGGTTTATGATGGGAATCGCCACTATTGCTCCAAATAGTCGTCTATAGTGATCTGAATATCGGGTATCGTATAGTGATCTTTGATATCTCTTTTTTGCATAGCATCATAGTAGTCTTGAACGTTGTAGAACCAACTTTTGGAGATGAGCTCAAAGCGGCTGATGAAGAGCTCATTCTTCGCCAAACGAGCCAGCCTCTCCCCTGCAGCGAAGAAAAAGCGGTCGACAGTCAGATATGACGGATAGTTCTTCTTGTGCAGCTGTCTTGAGATGAAGTTTACCAGTGCACTAAGCTTGATGGACTCGCGATCTGCCACATTCCATGCCATGCCGCTTGGGAAGTCTTCCTCAAGGCACCATTTGAAGGCTTCGACCAGGGCGTCTATATGGCACAGGTGGATCCAAACCGACTTGTTGATCATCGGAAATCTGTATTTTGCAACCATCTTCACCAGTTGATATGGGAAGCCGTGATCTCCCTTGCCGTATGTGATGCTGGGGCGGATGATGGCTGATCTTAGCCCATGCAGCACAGCGCGGTTGATCACTTTCTCTGCCTCGATCTTGGTGTAGTGATAGTAGTTATCAGGATTTTTTGGACTCTGGTTGTTTGCGGGAAGTTCTTCAGGAATCGCGCCAAAGACTCCGACTGAACTGCAAAAGATTAATCTGGCATCGTGCTTGACACAGTAGTCCACCATCTGTTCTGTGCTGCTGACATTGCTGCGATAGTATTGTCTTTTACTTGCCTTCCTGCCACCGCGCAAAGCGCCAATGTGCAGGATGCTGTCGAAGTTCGAACCTTGAAGATAGTCTCGCAAAGACTTTGTGTCTGCGAGATCAAGCTCTTTGATCTCTATCTTGCCGGTATAATCTTGGAAGCGGCGTGCCGGAGTCCCGGGACGAACCAGCGCGGTGATCTCCCATTGACTGTCCACGATGGCTCTTAAGACCGCTCCACCGACAAATCCGGTGATCCCGGTGATGAGAAGCTTAGGCAAAGATTCTCCTTAAGAAGCTCTTTCTCCTGTGGGGGATATACTTGACAGATACGTAGTTGTATGGGATCTTCTCAGAGGATTGAATCATGGCGGGATGCTCTCGAGTGAGCAGATTCGCGGCTTTGTCATCAATGCGATCTTGAATCATCTTTTTGGCGCGGAACATGGCTTCATAGTCCCCCCGCACATGATCATCAGACGCCAAGATGTGAGTCCAGCCGTTCTCAATGAGTATCCACGCTGTTTTGCGAACTTTCTCGCCATAATAGCCCAGAAGTGAGCCGGCATTGGTCTGAACATATATGTTCTTCTCGATTAGATCTCGTGCTGTTGAGGGTTTTCGCATGATGCTCACATAGCGTTCTGCATGCGCCAAGATGGGTTTGTAGCCCGAGCGCAACAGGGGATATACGTTTGTGTAAAAGTCTTCCGGAAGCCCGTTTAGCTCGCTTTCGATGAGTACGTAACTGCTCTCGCCCAAGAACAGAGACTTGCTTTTGATGTCTTCCACGATGCCCGGCTGCACAAAGACTTCAAAGCCGCTTTGCAACTCGATGCCGAGCCCCTCATCGTGTGCAGCTTGCCTAAGCGTTTCCAGCTTTTGGTCATATTCGTGGCGCTCATATTGGTAGTGACCCCGGAAATAATGAGAACTGAGGTAGACCCTTTTGACGCCGCCGGCATCCATGATGCGCAATTGCGCCAAACTCTTATCTAAGCCATCAGAACCGTCATCAATACTGTGAAGAATATGTGAATGTATGTCTATCATGCCTCGTTTATGGTAACCTCTCCGCTATCATTTGAATAAACTCCATGAGTACGGTGTTGTTCGGGAATGGTTTGATCCCACGGGCGCATTCGTCCAAGAGCTTTTCGACTTGGCGGCGAGCCTTGTCAAAGCCCATCAAACCGGTGTATCCACTCTTGGATACAGGGACATAGTCATCAGAGAAATCCAGCCCTTCACTACCCCTGGAATAATCCTTTTCAATGTCTGCGATCATCTGATATGCCATTCCGAGATTTACCGAATACTCGTTTAATATCTGCCTGGTGTTTTCGTCAGCATCGGCCAAGATACAGGCAATCTCCGAGCTTGCCAAGAGCAGTGAGCCGACCTTCTTCATGTCAATATATCGGAGCGTGTTGATCTTCATGACTCTGCGCTTACTGGCAAGATCCACGGTCTGCCCGCCAATCAAGCCATAGCTTTTGCTATTGATCGCCAGGCTTCTGATAGCGAGATTTGCTTTGACTGGATCTTTGATTTGACAAATGGACTCAAAAGCGAGAATATAAAGAGCATCAGCCGCCAAAATGGCAACCGCATTGCCATACTCTTGATGAGTGGCAGAACTGCCCCGCCGATCTTTCTTGTTCATCACACTGGGAAGATCATCATGTACCAAAGCCGCATTGTGAATGAGCTCGACGGCACATGCCGCATGCACAGCATCAGGCAGTTGTTTATTGCTCTTCTTCATGCCTGAGAGCATTTCAAAGATGGAGATCAAAAGCAGCGGACGCCATCTCTTTCCACCGGGGATTACAGCCTTGATCATGGCTTCTTTTAGGGGTCCGGCATAGCGTTTGTCCAGATCCAACAGTGTAGATAAGCCCTCGTCAATCATCTGCATCCGAGTTTCAAAATACTTCTGTAACAGCAATGTCTTTCTCCCTTGTCAGGCCAAAATTCCATATTCTCCACCCGACGCTGTCTAGGATAGTATATTACGAAGTTCTGTCAAGTTTTTTCTGATGGGTTTGAGGCTTCCATCTTGAGAGCATGGATCGAGGGAACCGCCCGGCATGTCAGCAAGACACTGCTTCATTGACTAAGCAAGCATGGGCAAGAGAGAAAAAAGCGACGTGGAGAACACCGGGCGGTGATCTCCACGTCTTGGAGGGCATTCTATGTAGGGTAAAAGTTATGAATACATAATTCTCCCTCTCTGCCTATCTGTCAAGCGTGTTTCGTGGCTTTTCTCAAACTATCGGGCAATGACTGTGGACAAAAATGATCACTTCATAGGAATCCCGAGCTTGATCATCCGGTGACATTGCGCCCCCAAGCCCTGATACAGACGCTTTCGGTAGAGTCTTAGACACGGTATCCCAATCTGCAATCCAAAATCGAAGCTACGTTTTGCTTGACAGATAGAGCGAGCTTTGCAATACATAGTTTAAGAAAGTTTTTTTATATAAACCATCCTTGCATGAAGTAGCTATTAGCTCTGCTTCACCGTGAATTCAGAGAAGATAGACGGCTGCGTCAGCTGGGAGATAAGGAAGATTTATCGGCATGAACCGCAGGTTGATACGCCATAAGAAGGCTCTGGGAGCCCAAGCGCAAAGCCATGTCCTATACTGGATGCAAAGCGCTCAAAGGACTGACTTCAATCCGGCTTTGGGATTTGCTCTTGAAGAAGCCCGCAAGCATGGGCTCGGGATCTTGGTATGTTTTGTTCTCAGCGACGAAATCCCTGAGGCAAGAGCTCGCCATTATCGCTTTATGCTGGAGGGAATAGCAGAGATTGCGCAGGACCTCAAGGAGCGCGGGATCCGCTTTGAGCTTCTCATGGGAAATATGCACCGAATCGTGTCAGATCTCGCGTGTAGCGCCCACAGCTTGATAATGGACAGTGGATATCTGGCTTGGCAAAGACAAGTTCGGGATTCACTTTTTGTGGAGCCATCTCTTGATGAAGTTGAGATATTTGAGATCGACACAGAGCCCCTCATCCCGGTGCATATCGCCTCAGCCAAAGAGGAATATTCCGCTGCTACCTTGCGCCGCAAGATCATAGCTCTGCTCCCCGAATGGCTTGATGATGAAGAGCTCAACCCAAAAAGACTTCCAGCCCCCGTATTGGACATCACACAACATCGAGTATACAAGCAAGAAGAAGGTGATTTCGATGCTCTATGGGCTTGGGCGTGTGAGGGACTGGATCTTGATCCCAAGCAGCAGACAACAAGCGACCATATCGGAGGCTATTCTGAGGCCAAGAAAAAGCTGAGAGACTTTCTTGACAACAAGCTTTGGGGCTACTCCGAGTTTCGAAGTCACCCAGGCAAGGACTTCCAGAGCGAGCTGAGCCCATATCTTCATTTTGGGCAGATCTCAAGCCTCGAAATCCTTTGCAGGATGCTTGAGAAGGTGGATCTTGCCCCATCATTACTCGGTGAGATGATCATGACGCGCAAGAATAACGATGGGATCATAAGATCGGTGGGCGATTTTGCCGAAGAACTGATAGTCAGGCGAGAGCTGAGCATGAATTTCTGTCACACAATCCCAACTACGATGATTTCTCGTGTCTCCCCGCTTGGGCAGCTAAAAGCCTTAAAGAGCATAGCTCTGACCCACGGGAAGGCACATACACCTTGTCAAGGCTGGAAGCTTCCGAAACCGATGATCCCTATTGGAATGCCGCCAATCGGCATATGATAATAAGCGGGAAAATGCACAATTACATGCGCATGTATTGGGGAAAAAGGCTGATTGCATGGTGCAAAAACCCCGAAGATGCCTATGAAATACTGCTCTATCCAAACAACAAATATGAGCTGGATGGTCGTGACCCAAATGCCTATGCCGGGATTGCCTGGTGCTTTGGCAAACATGATCGTCCCTGGCAGTCACGTCCCATATACGGATCTGTGCGCTACATGAATTCCAACGGGCTGAGGCGCAAGTTTGACATGCAGGCATATCTAGCTAGACAAACTGGAGGGATAAGAGGAACAATATGAAGAAAGTTTTGTGGATCATTGTTTTAACGTTTTTGTGTATGACGCTTTTTGCGGATGAGCCTGCAAAGCGCAAAATCATAGTTGGCGGAGATTCGGAATATCCTCCGTTTGAATTCATGAACAACGCCGGGGCACCGGATGGTTACAATGTGGAGCTTAGCCGCTTGATTGCCAAAGAGATGAATGTCGATCTTGAGATTCGCTTAGGCAAGTGGGCATTGGTTCGACAGTGGCTGGAAAACGGCAGAATAGACGTGATCCAAGGAATGGCTTTTTCCTCGGATCGAGCTCGTGAATATCATTTCTCTTCTCCGCACGCCCTGACATGGCGCGCCATTTTCACCAGAGACGACTCACAGATCAATCGGGATAGTGACATCCTGGATCTTTCCATTGCTGTCCAACAAGATGATGTAGCCGAAGAGTATCTCAGAAGCATTGGTCATCGAGGGGAAATCAACCCGATGCCCTCTCAAGATATAGCTCTCAAGCTTCTCAGCTCGGGAGAATTTGACGCGGTGGTGGCTAACTACATGATGGCGATGCATATCATCAGAAGCCAAGGCTTGAAGAATATCCGCGCACTCCCACAAAGGATTCAGCAACGGGATTACTGCTACGCAAGCTTGGATCAAGATCTCATAGAAGACATCAATGATGCCCTAGCGAGCCTTGATGCCCGAGGAGAGTTGGCAAGATTGCATGCAAAATGGTTCAAGGACTACGACACCTTTTGGCACCGCAAAAGACGCATCTGGGACGGATCTGCAGCGTGGATGGCTATGATCCTCATCATCCTGATCGGCTCCCTCATGATCATAGCAGGACAGATCAGAAAACTCACGCGCCTAAAAGCCCGACTTTTGGATGCTGAAGACCAAGGCCGGATTGGATTCAATGAGCTGGAACTATACGCAAAGAACTTCGAGCAGGGACCGGTAATCGTTTACAAACTTAGTTTGGACCCCATCCAAGTATACTATGTATCTGAAAGCGTAAGGATTTGGGGATATTCACCGCAAGAGCTGATCAACAATGAGATAGACTTCACCCGATCCATCTTCCCCGAGGACAGGACAAGAGTCATCGAGCAAAACATGGATCTCTCCCCCGGCCAACGCAGCCAGCTTTTCTATCGCGTGACCACAAAGACCGGCGAGCTGCGCTGGGTGATAGATCACAGCAGCGTCGAAGAAGATCATAATACCGGAAAATTGTGCTTTCTTGGCTACCTGATTGACATCACAGATCAAAAAAAGTATGAAGCCCAACTCGTGGAAGCAAAGCAATCCGCCGAAGCCGCAAACACCGCAAAGAGCCATTTCTTGGCAAATATGAGCCACGAGATTCGCACTCCTCTTAATGGTATCAATGGATTCTTGCAGGTTTTGATGCAGATGGACGCGAGCCCTCAGCAAATCGAGATCTTCGACACTATGTACTCATCGTGCCGAAACCTGCTGAAGATCATCAATGATATTCTGGATTTTTCCAAGATCGAATCGGGGAAAATGGAGCTAATCCAAAATGACTTTAATCCCAAATACATGATTGAGGACCTAATCCGCGAGTTTGCCCATCAAAGCAAGAGCAAGGCCGGCCTAAAGATCTCTTCTCAGGTAGACGACAAGATCCCGGATGTAGTTTTTGGCGATCAATTACGCCTGAGGCAGATCCTGGTCAATCTCTTGGCTAATGCAATCAAGTTTACCCAAAAAGGCAAAATTGTCATCTACGCTGAGCCATATACACATAATGATACAGAGATCAGAATCCTGTTTAGGATCCAAGATACCGGAATGGGAATTGATCCCACAAAACAAAAGGATATCTTTGACAACTATAGCCAAGCCGATGGTCATATCACCTCAAAATATGGAGGGACCGGTTTGGGGCTCGCAATTGTGAAAAGACTCGTGGAACTGATGCATGGCTTCATCTGGGTGGAGAGTGAGCCCGGTAAAGGCAGTACATTCTTCTTTATCCTACCATTTAAAATCTACGACAAAGTGCCGGAGCTACCACCTCAGAGAATGCAGTCTGAGATTCTCAAAGCTCCAAAACTGGATGGCAAGATCCTGCTTGTCGAAGACGACCACATCAACCAATTGGTCACAAAACGCCAATTGGAAACTTGGGGACTTGCTGTTGAGATAGCAGAAAATGGCCTGCAAGCAACTGATCTCTATAGACTTGGTGACTACGACTTGATCTTGATGGACATCCAAATGCCCGTAATGGACGGCATCACAGCCACTCAAAAGATACGCGTCATGCAGGTCTATTCGGGGCGCAAAACTCCCATCATCGCATATACCGCCGACGCCTTGTCCGGGGATCGGGAGCGTCTGCTTGCCGCAGGCATGGATGACTATCTGGCAAAACCAATTGAAATGACTGATCTATATCACATTGTGAAACAATATCTAAACCAATGCAAAACGGAAACATAATGAAAAGTAACTGCGCTCGTCTCGTTCTCATATCCGGAGGAACCTGTTCCGGAAAAACCACAATAGCCAAAGCGATCGGACAGAGGCTTCACTCTCTGAAGACCGTGATAATATCTCATGACAATTACTACAAAAGGCTTGATCACCTCAGTTTGGCTGAGCGTTCCAGGGTAAATTTTGATCATCCTGATTCCATCGATAAGCAGCTGCTGCTTCTGGATCTGAAGGATATGCTTCAAGGGCATGCTGTGAATGTGCCGGAGTATGACTTTGTGACGCATAGCCGAAGTGAAGGCAAGCTCTGCATCGCCGATGCAGATGTCATCATCCTGGAAGGAATCTTTGCTTTGTACTACCCGGAATTGATTGAACTCTCGGATCTTAAGATATATGTGGATACCGATGCAGATACCCGCTTGGCAAGAAGAATCTCGCGTGATATCCTTGATAGAGGCAGGGACGTGGAAAGCGTGCTGGATCAATATATGCAGACAGTCAAGCCCTCCCACGCAGCTTTTATCGAGCCCAGCAAGAAGAATGCGGATGTGATCATCCCGGGAGACAAAGAATTTGAGAAAGTCCTTTATATGCTAAACGGATATCTGCTCTATGAGCTGGTGAGCAAAGCCAAATCATGTCAGGATAGATTGCCGGGATAATATTTGTGGGCGCAGCCTTCTTTTAAGGAGTTCTTTCGCCCAAAAATGCTTGCCTAAGTGCTTGAAAAATATGGAGCGCTCATGCCTCCCTCACCGGTCGCTCACCGCTCGAGCGTGCAAGCGGTGAGAAGATAAGGACTTACGCGATTTGCCACTTCGCGAAAAATCGAGATGAGAATTAAGAAGCTTCATGGCGGTGATAGCACCCTATTGTCTCCCAAAGGTGATTAATGCGAAAAGATGCCTCACCCACTGTGTGGACGAGGCATCTTCAATAAGAGCAAGACTTTGTCTATTGATGGTTTTTCATCATGGATTCGAGCTGTTTCATTCCTTTGGGACTGTTCATCTTCTTCATCATCTTTTTCATGTCTTCAAATTGTCGCATCAGTCGGTTTACTTCCATCACGGGCCGTCCGCAGCCCTTTGAGATGCGCAAGCGTCTGCTGCCATTGAGCAAGTCCGGTTTTTCTCGTTCTTTATGAGTCATAGATTGGATGATGGCTTCCACATGTTTTAGAGCGTTGTCGTCGATCTTGAGATCAGAGGGCAATTTTGAGCCGATTCCGGGGATCATCTTGATGATGGATTCTAGGGGTCCCATTTTCTTGATGCTCTGGAGTTGCTTGAGGAAGTCATTGAGGGTAAACTGGTTTTTGAGCATTTTGCGGGCCAGTTTTTCTTCCTCTTCCAGATTCATAGTTTCTTCAGCTTTTTCGATGAGGCTGAGCACATCGCCCATGCCCAGGATGCGAGAAGCCATGCGATCCGGGTAGAAAATCTCGATATCCGGGATCTTTTCGCCGGTTCCCACGAAGGCTACCGGGCGTCCGGTGACTGCTTTGATAGAAAGGGCAGCTCCGCCTCGCGCATCGCCATCGAGCTTGGTGAGAATGACCGCATCAAAGGCGAGTTTGTTATAAAATTCACTTGCTACCGTCACGGCATCTTGACCTGTCATGGAATCTGCTACAAAGAAGATATAATCCGGCTTTACGTAGTCTTTGAGACGCACGACTTCATCCATCATCTGGGTATCGATATGTAGGCGTCCGGCTGTATCGAAGATGAGGAGATTGGTGAATTTTGCGTGGGCTTCCTTGAGAGCTTCTTCGGCTATCTTTGTGACGTCTTTGCTTTCTGACGACACCACGGGGATATCGATCTGGCGTCCGAGGACTTTGAGCTGTTCGATCGCAGCCGGTCGATAGACATCACAAGCAGCCATCATCGGCTTGATTCCTTTTTTGCGATACAAGGCAGAGAGTTTGGCGCAGGCAGTGGTCTTTCCGGATCCTTGGAGCCCCACCATCATGATCTTGGTAAGCTTGTTGTTGAAGACCTTCATCTCAAAGCCTTCCGTATCCATGAGAGCGATGAGCTGTTCATGCACGATTTTGACGATCTGCTGACCCGGCGTGAGGGATTTCATGACCTCAGCTCCCAATGAGCGAGCTTCCACTTCTTTGACAAAGTTTTTTACGATCTTAAAATTGACGTCAGCTTCCAAGAGAGCAAGGCGGATCTCACGCATGCTATCCTTGATATTTTGCTCAGTGAGATACCCGCTGCCCTTGAGACCGCGGAGAATGGAATCCAATCTGTCAGAAAGGCTATTGAACATTAGTTTCCCCTTAAGCTTGCTATGGATTTGGCGTAATCGCCTGAGCCAAAGATGTATGAGGCTGAGACCAAGATGTCAGCTCCGGCTGCGCGCAGAAGATGCGCATTGTCCGAATTGACGCCGCCATCTACCTCGATGAGAAATTTATGGCTTTCACGCTTACGGATATTGCTTAGCTGCTGAGTTTTTTCAATGGCGTTTGGGATAAATTTTTGAGCAGAGTATCCCGGATTGACGCTCATTATGAGAACAAAATCCAGATCCGGCAGGATGGCGTCCAGACTGTTTATCGGCGTGGCAGGATTGAGTGCTATTCCGGCGTTCATTCCGAGCGATTTGATCTGATGAACCAAACGGTGACTGTGGTAGACCGCGTCTTGATGGAAAGAGATCCACTTGATCCCGATCTTTGATAAAGGCTCGATGTAGTCTTCCGGATTTGTGACCATGAGATGCGCGTCCAGGGGCTTGTCTGTGAGCTTTCTGATGCAGCTGACCAAGGGATATCCAAAACTTAGATTGGGTACATAATGGCCATCCATGAGATCCAGATGAATGATGTCGGCAGCACTTAGCGCTGAGATCTCTTCCGCGAGTCTTGAGAAATCTGCCGAGAGTACAGAGGGGGCTATTTGAATATACTTCATTTCTTTTTCCGTTTCGTCTTTATGATGAAGATGATATCGCTGAGATCTTCATGGCATTTTTTTCGGTACTTTTTGATAATGTCTTCCTTGAGGAGGACGAGCTCTTGCATCCAAGCGCTATTTTCTACGGCGACAAAGAGGATGTCTCGGTCGATCTTGATGGGGTGTGACCTCTGAGAGAGGAGCTCACCTACCATGGGCTTCCAATTCATAAATATATGAATGAAACGCCGATGCTTTTCTCCACCTAGTCGGTAGATAAGATCATTGATGCGAGGTCCTGCCGGGTTGAGCGCCATTATGATCAAAAGGGAGTATTGCTGAAAGACTTCAGCAGATACTCCCTAGATATCGGTTGCTTATTCTTGGTTGCAGAAAAGGCTTCTGGCGTTGTAAACGAGGATCAACACGGCCATGGCAACATAATATACAGAGCCGATGCCCATGGTAGTGCGGTCCACGCTTTGCATCATAGCACCCGGGATCACAGCAGCGATGATGAAGCTGAGATATCCGAGAATGCGATTTTGCGGGTTTTGACCTTTGCTATTGATCATAAGCAGAGCGAGCAAAACCAAGGCGACAAAGACGATGGTGAGCACGAGCATCAGTCCCACCACAGCCCCCAAAGTCATGGTCTCCGGCAAGTTAATAATGCTGGATCGCAGTGCTATGAGGAGAGGCAGGATAATGGCGAGTACCATCAGAATTCCTGCCAAGATCATCTTTGTAGTCTTATTTGAGGTGTTCACTACTTCAAAATGGCGTTGGTTTTTTCTGAGAGTGAAGTAGATCACCACGCTCATTGCCAGAAAGAAGCCTGCATATGCAAGCATCATGATCGGCCTGCCGGTGATCATACCCATTGCGGAAAGAATCGCAATAAATACTACCAGAGACGCGACTTGCTTGATCTTGTACAAGTTATCATTCATGGGAACCTCCCGGATCTTATTCAGCTTCGGCGTTTACCACAAAGCTCAGATTGGCGACAACTTCCTTGTGCAATCTGATCGGCAGGCTTTGTTCTCCCAATTCCTTGATATGGTGTTCCATCTGGACGTTTGAGCGATGAATCTCGATCTGCTGTTCTTTTAGAGCAGTGACGATATCATTCTCAGAAACTGAGCCAAACATGCTGCCATGTTCATCCACTTTGCGGACAAATGTCAGTTTTACAGATGCTATTTTTTCGGCAAGGTTTTTTAGTTCGCCGATCTTTTTTTCTTCGGCTTCTTTAAGATCTTGCTGGATTTGTCCCAGTTTTTTCATGTTTGCGGGAGTGGCATATAGAGCATATTCTCTGGGAATCAGATAATTCCTGGCGTATCCTCTTTTGACGTTTACCACCTCACCTTTATTGCCCATTTTTTCTATGTTTTCGAGCATAATGACTTTCATGCGGTTTTTCCTCCACGTGGTTTATTGCTGTGGCTCATCCATGAATCGGCAAAGCCGTATAGGGTGAGCGGAACAAAGGCGTATATCAGCAAAAAGAACATGATAATGCCTCTGATAATCTTACTTTCAAATACTCTGGCGAGTCCGTTTAACGAAGCGAAGAATCCCTGAATCAAAGGAATCGTGCAGAGTAGGATCATTGCATTGACAAATGTAGCTCTGCCGGATGGCACGAAGTATAGTGGCAAGACAGCCAATATCAGGAAGTTGTAGAAGACGGGAAACTTCATCTCGGAGGCTTTTAGTGGGATCTTGATGGTTTTGTGGAAGATCACAAATGATACCAGCAGAGCCGAGATCTGTGCCACGCCCCAGAAGGCAGGCTGCAGATATTTCCATAATCTTGCAGAGAGTTCCATGTATTGTCCGTCCAAGAAGCCCGGCAATTGAGCTTGCATGGTCTGTATCCCTTCTTGATAAATCATATCCAAGACACTGCCAAAGAGCATTGTCCTGACTATAGAATAGAGCATGATCACAAGTGCGGCGGCAAGAAAAGCATAGTTTAGATATTGCGTTTTACGCAAGACTATCAGAAAAACATATGCCACAGCTCCCGCGCCCAAGATCGCATCGAGCACGATCAGGGGGGTGGTGGGAGAGCTGCCGTCAAAGAGCATGACCAAGAGCGGCACCACAAAAAACGCACTTATGGCGCGTTGAGGTGACACGATCGCCGGTCCCAGCGCTTTGGCACAAAAGAGCATCATCGCCATGATTCCGAAGAATGGGCTGAAGATGGCTATTGCTCCACTAAGAAGGGGTAAGAGAAACATCTACTATTCTACGACGTATGCGATGAGTGCCATCTGACGAGCGCGCTTGATCTCGGTGGTGAGCTTGCGCTGGTGTTTGGCACAGGTTCCGGTGATGCGAGCTGCTTCGATCTTGCCCACATCAGATGTGTATTGACGCATGAGGTCGATGTTTTTGTAATCGATTACCAAGTCTTTATTTGCGCAGAATTTACAATATTTTCTGCGGCCGTACTTTTTCTTTCTATCGCTAAAATTCATGTTTTCTCCTAAAATGGTACGTCATCATCAGTGGTGGTGCGGGAGGGCGCATTCTCTTCCGGAGGCAGTGGGGCTTCCGGCGAGGCATTGTTGGAGCCATCCTCGCGAGGTTTCCATTCGAGGAAGTGAACTGTATCCACAGTCACTTCAGTGCTTTTGTGATTCGAATTGTTTTGATCAGTCCAATTGCGAGTGTCCAGACGTCCTTCGACGAGCAAGGCACTGCCTTTGTGCGCAGTATTTGCCACCAATTCGGCGGTCTTGCTCCAGGCTGTGCAATCGATCCAGCTGGTAACGGTCTGCCATTGGTCGGAGCTGTCTTTGTAGCTTCTGTCAATAGCGAGTGTAAAACGGATCACCGGAGTGCCGTTTGTGGTGAATCTAAGTTCCAGGTCATTAGCGATTCTGCCGCTTCCGATGAACTTATTGAGTCTGGGTAGCCTAAGATCTGCCATGATTCCTCCTATTTTTCGTCACGAGCGACGAACATATGACGGATGAGCTTCTCATTAATGTTGAATTGCTGTTTGACGGCTTTCACAGCAAGGCTGTCCATCTTTAAGTAATTCACATAGTAGTAAGCTTCCTGGAGTTTTTCGATCGGATAAGCGAGTATCCTTTTTCCCCAGGGATCGGTCTTGATGATTTCCGCTCCGGCTTCGCGCAGTTGAGTAAGCAGGGTTTCATTTGCTGCATCAGCTTCGTCATTGCTCAGCTTCGGGGTCAACATTACCATTAGTTCGTAATCCTTAATCATCCTTTTCCTCCTTTGGACTTTCGATTCTGGCGGAGTTTCCACCAGAATAGGATTTTTTGTATTGACTGTATTCATTCAACACTGCGTTGAAATCTCGTCTTACGTAGGTATCCAAAAATGCGGATACCCGGTTTATTGTATTGTCATAATTTTCAAGCTCTCCAGGTTCAAACTCTTGCAGGACATATTTGTCCACAGGCAAGAAGGCTGAGCGTCCGATGCCGATTCGGATGCGTCTGAGATCCGAGGGTGGCAATACTTCAAAGAGGGATTTGAGACCATTGTGGCCGCCATCACCTCCCCCGCTTCTCACTCTCAGATCTTGGGCATCAAGCTCAATGTCGTCGTGGACAATCAAGCTTTCGGATATCTTCCAGCGCAGCATCGCTGCTCGGAGGGCTTTTCCGGATAGATTCATATAGGTCTTGGGTTTGATCGCTACGACGTGTCTGAAGATCGTATAATCATACAGATCGTCGCTGCTGAATCCCAGATTGTGGGAAGCAGCCCAGCGGTCCAGGCAGATAAAACCGATGTTGTGCCTAGTGTTTTGGTAGCGAGCAGGATGGTTTCCCAAGCCCAGAATCAATCTCATGGATTACCTTATTCAGCGGCTGTGTCGGCTTCAGCTTCAGCAGCTTCTTCTTCACCTTCAGCAGGCTCGACGGTGCTGGCTTTGGCGTGGATCACAACGAGGGTGATGTCATCACTGTCTTTGTATGTCCAGTTACCCTTGGGCAGATCACCGACGTGTTTGGCATCGCCGACTTGCATATCGGTCACGTCCAAATGCAGGCCTTCGGGGATATCCGTGACTTTACATTGCACCTTGATGCTACGTTGGATAATATCCATGAAGCCGCCTTCTTTGGTGCCAACCGGTTCGCCAACATAATTCAAGGGGATCTCGATCTCCATGACGCTGTCAGGATCAAGGACTAAGAAATCCAGGTGCAAGAAGTTTCTTCTGACAGGATGGATCTGCTTGTCTTTGAGGATAGTGTGGTATTTCTTGCCGTTGAGCTCCAGCTCGTAGAAGGCAAGCTCTTTGAAGCTCTTTTTGTAGCACTTCATGAATTCATTGTCCTGCACGGAAAGCTTTGTGGCTTCCACGCCGGCACCGTATACTACAGCCGGGATCATACCGGAAGCTCTGAGCTTGGTAAGATCACTTTTTTTCACGGTGTTTCTGGGTTCAGCTTTTAGAGTAAATATCATTTATTCCTCCATTTATTTACTATCTGAATAACAGGCTGATAGACTCGCCGATGTGGATCTTTTTGATGGCTATTGCCAACATCTCCGCAATCGAGAGTTGTACGATCTTCTTGCAGCAGTTTTTAGATTCACTGAGCTGGATCGTATTGGTGATAAAAAGTTTTTCGATCGGCGAGGCTTCGATGGACTGCACTGCCTTGCCCGAGAGAACGCCATGGGTGCAAGCGGCAAAGATCTTCTTGGCGCCTTGCTTTTGCAGCGCATCAGCTACCTTGATCAAGCTGCCACCGGTGTCGATGATGTCGTCAAAAAGGATAGCAGTCTTGCCGGAAACATCACCGATGATATTGAGCAGTTCGGCCTGGTCGTTGTTTCCGCTACGGCGTTTATCGCCAATGGCAAGGGAACAATTGAGTCTCTTGGCCAAGGCTCTGGCGCGATTTGCGCCGCCGGAATCAGGGGAGACTACGACGATGTCTTCCATCTGCATAATGCTCTTGAAATAGCGAGCAAAAGAAGGGATGGCATAGAGATGATCCACCGGGATATCAAAGAAGCCTTGGATCTGATCTGCATGTAGGTCGACAGTGACCACACGATCTGCTCCGGCAACCGTGATGAGATCCGCGACCAGCTTTGCCGTGATCGGGACCCGGGGTTGATCCTTTTTGTCGCTGCGAGCGTAGGCGTAATATGGGATCACGCAATTGATGCGTTGAGCGCTGGCGCGTTTGAGAGCATCAATGATGATCAAAAGATCCATCAAGCTATCATTGACGGGATAGCTGGTGGGCTGGATCACAAAGACATCTGCTCCGCGGACATTGTCGTTTATCTTCACGAAGGATTCGTCGTTTGAAAACTTGAATAGTTCGATATCGCCTAGCGGGATACCGGCATGTCTTGCCACTTCTTCCGCAAGGGGTCGATTTGAATTTCCTGTGATTAGCTTTAGCTTGGAAAACATTTTTGGTACTCTCTTCGTGATAATGTTCTGGTTATATGGGTGTAAAAACCCAGCTCATGAAAATGCTTTTGGCAATCAGCCAGATCATTTTCGTTATCAAAAATTCCGAAACAAGTGGAGCCACTTCCGCTTAGCATACTCTTTACAGAGCCGAGGCTATCCATTGTGTCCAGGAGTTTGTCGACTTCCGGATACAGCTTCCTTATTCCTGGCTCTAGTCTGTTATACATCGTGGCTATGGGTCTTTTTGGATCAAAAAGCTTTGCCTCGCTCGGAGCCGGGAGCTCCACTGCGCCATAAGCTGTGCCGGCTGAAATCTCAATGCCGGGGTTTACCAGAAGGATCTTATCAATAATGATATCATCCATCGGGCTGATCCTTTCGCCCCGGTTTCCACCAAGGGCGGTTCCGCCTTCCAAAAAGAAATTGATATCACTGCCAAAAATGGCAGCAATCTCGTGCCTTTCTGTGGGACTTAGGTCCAAACGCCATAGCTTGTCCAGGGCGAGAATCGCATTTGCCGCATTTGAGCTGCCACCACCAAGACCGGCAGCGATCGGGATGCGTTTCTCAAGGTATATCTTCACACTTTCCTCAAGCTGATACCTTGATCTTAGGTAGTCAGCAATATGGTAAATGAGGTTGTCTTGCCCATTTAGCTTGGCATTTGAAGACCAAACTATTGGGGGGGCGCTTTTTGTCAAAGAGAATCTGAGATTATCAAAAAGGTCAATACCGCATAATACGGTATTGACCTGATGATAACCACTCTCAAGGCGATCTAATACCTCAAGAAAGAGATTTATTTTTGCGTAAGAAACGGCTAACATTATTTCTCTGCTTTTTGGGGATCTCGTCGCCGTAGTAATAGTAATAGTAATAGTAATAGTAATAGTAGTTCTGCTTGCTATAGTACTTCTGGACGTAGATTCCATTGACGATGATTCCATCGATCTTGGCGTCGATGTTTTCCATGAGTTCCTTAGTGCGTTTGATGATGCCCTTATCAGTCTGACCACAGCGCACGACCACAAAGGTCATGTCGACTTTCTTGGTCAAGATCAGGGCGTCGGTCACAGCGATCACAGGAGGAGTATCAAAGAGGATGAAGTCATACTCTTTCTTAAGCTCGGAGATCATAGTGTCAAAGCGGGGAGATGCGATCAATTCTGATGGATTGGGTGGCACAAAACCACTGGTCACGATGTCCAGATTCAGGATCCCGGAAGGTTTGACAACCTCGGAAATCTTTATCTCAGAATCGATCAAGAAATCACTGGAGCCATTCTCTTTGTCTAGAGCAAACTTGCTGTGAATGGTGGGGCGGCGCATGTCCATGTCTACCAAGACTACTTTGGAATTCATCTGCGCCAAAGTGATGGCAAGATTTGCAATTGACGTGGATTTACCCTCTTTGGGGCCGGATGAGGTGACCAACAAGGTGGTGCTACCTTCCACTTTGCGCGCCAAGATATTTGTGCGTAAGGTCCTATATGCTTCTGCTATAGGTGATTTGGGAGCATAGTGCGAGACCAATTGCTGCATCACAAAGTGCATCGAGCGAGTAAGCTGCTCTCGATTTTCGCCATCGGCCTTTTCTATCATCTCGTTGAACTCAGCCAACTTAGCTTCAGCTTCGCGGATAGTGGGGATCGTGCCCATGATCGGAAGACGGACATAGCTCTCCATGTCATCCAAAGTGCGGAGTTTATTGTCTAGGGAGTGAACGAGGAAGGCTGCTCCGACTCCAAGACCGAGACCAAGGATGATTCCCACGAGAATGTTCATCGGGACCCTAGGTTTGATCGGTGATACCGGGCGAGTAGCTTGGTCGATGATCCTGATATTGCCTACTTTTGCTTGTTCGGCAATCTTGGCATCTTCATACTTCTCCATCATCATACCGTGGATCTTGCTATCCAAGATCATGTTTCTGGAGAGTCTGGCAAGCTCCAGCTCGGTGTTTGGCAAAGAAATGATTCGCTGCTCATAGATCTCTTGGGTCTGCTCCAAGCCTTCAACTCTGGTTCTGGACAGCTCAAGATCTATGTTTGCCTGGATCATGCGATTGATGAGATCAGCACGCAGAGTAAGCGGATCATTGCCGATGGATACGTTAACCAGCTTGCGCACTTCCCGGTCAAGATTTGTACGAGCATTTTCCAGCTCGCGATTGAGCAGAAGGATCTGAGGGTGATCCAAGGGATATTCATTCTTGGTGATAAGCTTGGTGATGAGACCTTGAGTCTCTACGACCTGCTTTCTGAGCTCTTCGATAAAGGGAACCTTGATGAGGTTGTCGATATTGATCAGGAGTGAATCTTGCTCACTTAGCTGACGAGTGATAATCTCAAGGGATCTGGCATGCACCGCCTGTTCCGTGAGCGCCATCTCGATCATGGATTCGAGCTCAGTACTTTGCTCAATAAGCTTGGTAGTCTCCGTAGTAAGCTCCGTGAGCCGGTTTAGGTTTTTGAATTCCCTAAGGTCATTCTCTGAGGCTTGAAGACGGCGACTGATGGCATCCAGCTGAGTCTCCAAAAACTCCCTAATCGTGGTATACTCGAGACGAGCATGCTGAGTATTTTGCTGCTGAATAGCTTCAGTAATGGCGTTCACTGCGACCATCGCTTCCGTTGGACTGGTAGATTCAATGCCGATTGTGAGGATATCCGTATCCCGTTTGGATTCGACTTTTACAACGGCAAGGCCTTCGACCGGATTCTCACGAGATGCCATGGGAAACAGATCCCAATCCGGATATTTCTTCATGATCTCCCAAGCTAAAGTAAGAGTAGGCCTACTCTTGATCAGCTCTATCTGATTGTTGATCGCATTTCTTCCCATTCCGGATGAAGCTATCAATAGAAAGTCTGCTCCAGTCTTTTGGTCTTCCAGTAGAATCCGGGCTGAAGCTGAGTAGATCTTGGGCTGACGGGCCGTATAAAAGATGGTGCCTACCATGACCAACACAAAGACCAGCACCACCAAATAGCGATACTGCAGCACAATACGAATATAATCGCTAAGTTTTATCTCATCTTGTAGTTCTTGATTATGAATCTGATTTTCCACTTTTGCCTTCCTTGGAGATTATAGACCTGAGACCAAATTGTACACACTCAGTGCGATGGCTGCTTTTGAGAGGAAATCTGCCACTCGAGAGAAAGCATAGAAAATCGTGCCTGACACGACTATCGTATCTCCCGGTTGCAAGGCCGGAATCAGCTCTGTATCACCCGTTTCCAGATATTCCTTAAAATTTACCCAAAGGACTTTCTCGCCTTCAGCTATTGGGCGAACGATTCGGATCTTGGTGAGTTTGGCATCTTCGCGAGGCCCACCCGCCAAAGCCAATAGAGTAAGAAAATCCGTATCATCCGGCACTACATACAAACCCGGTTTTGCCACTTGACCCAATATATAGGTATTCATCTTCAGCTTTTCCACGCCACTCCGAGCCCCATCAAAGGTATATGCCGAGATATTACTCGTGGGCGTGAAGCTTGCAGATGTCTGAGCAAATATTGTTAAACTAATACTGATCAATAAGATCGCAAACAGAATCTTCTTCACAATTTCCTCTTTTGCATTTTATGTAAAAATCCTCAGCTTGACAATGACGTCAAGCTTTTTCTCTTTGATATCCAAGCCGGCGGCTCGGGAATTCTATATACAAATCCATGGACATCGGTCATGGTGCGACGATGAAGTCCCGTTCTTCGGATTTTGAGCCCATATTCATCTGGTTGAGATCATCATAATCAAAGTAATCCACCCTCCATCTCAATACGTCTCCGGGATTAATAGGATGCTCAGGATCTACTATGACCGGAAACGACATCTGCAGTGGATCATCTTCCAAGCCCAAATACAGATCCCCGTGCCATATTAACTGCCTGTGATGATTCCAGACCAATACTCGATAAAATCCCGTCCTGTCGTCTGCCCGATGCCATTGAAAATCAAGATTCTCGATATCGACCGTAGCCCCATGATCCGGTCCCACCAAGAATGCTTTTGCAAGAAGGGCATATGAGACTGTGTCCGACACAGTGCTGTTGCCAGCCACATCAAAGAGCTCTATGAAGTATGAATACCAGACTCTTTCCACGAGAGGTCCTTGATCCAAGTAGCTATGCATATTGGCAGGGATCTGATCAATCTCGATGGGATCGGGATCAATGTCAGAAAAGCGGAAAATCTTCAAGTGGCTAAGATCAGTATCGATAAATGGCTCCCACATGATGCGCATCTGATCTCCATCGGGAACCGTGTCTATGCCGTTGTTTTCATCCGTTATTTCCATCCACGCATCATCAATAAAGATGTCCGGATCTCCCGGAGTGCCAAGATGGGGGATCATCGTTGGGCGCACCGGGGGAGTATTGTCCACATTTGGACTATCCTCTCCTGAGCATCCAATCAAGATGATCATTGCCAGAGCAAAAAGTGCGAGATATCTCATGCTTCCTCCTAAAAGCTGACCCTCAGGCCGAGCCGATTGCTGATGCCGATTGGATTTGTGATCAAGGCATAGTCCAAAAAGACTCCGTACACCTTGAGGCTGGCACCGCAGCTGAAGTTTTTGTCACAAACGCCCAATCTAAGATTGGCTTTTTCGTCATAATTCCAATCCAAGCCATAGTGACTGGTCCCTTCATAAACATAGTCATAGTCATATGCCAAGATCAGGCTGCTCTTCAGGGATGGGATGGGTTGGTCCAAAGCAATGCCAAATTTCGTATTAAAGAGCACTTCGTCCTTCATCTCGCTCTGTGTATCCCAAGTGATGGTCGTTCCTGCCACATCCTGGAAGTTTATCCCGATGTGAAGATCGCCAAAGTCGTCTTGATCAAAGAGCACCGCCATATCTGTGCGCAGCTTCATGCCCAGATCCAGACCAGTTCCTGATCCGAGATTGTCCATGATCCGTCTTTGGATGAACTTGACGTTGCCGCCCAGACCCAGTTCAAAGGGAACTTCAAAGAATTGCCAGCCCATGTTGGCGCCAAACTTCAACCTTTTGGAAAAGGCAAACTGATAGAGATCGTCGGTCGATCTAAATGTCCCGTCCGGAATCCCGGGAAGGTGCAGATTGAGATTGTTGATGCGCTCATCCACGTTTGTCCCGATCAGATATCGTTCATCAAATCTGGGGATGTCATTCACCGTCAGGCGAGTAACATTAAAGGCTATGGACACATCATTTGGCAGCGGCTGCACGTAGCTCAGATGATCGTAACTGGCAAGATTCCTATACAAGAATGCATGCATCAAAGAGATCTCAGATTCGCGGATCTGGGAGAGACCGCCGCTATTCCAATAGATGGCGGAGCCATCGTCTGCCAAAGCGGCAAAAGCTCCTCCCATTCCCAAAGCTCGAACCCCTGCGCCGATCATCATAAAGTCTCCGGCATATCTCCCGGCGTGCGCAAAGCTTACGAGCGCAGAAATCATCAGACATATGAGGATTATCTTTTTCATCTTCTCCTCCTCCCTATCTCAAGATCGCCATTTTCATGGTTTTCTCAATCTTCTTGCCGCCCTTTCGCGCAACAACTTTGTAGAAATATGTGCCGTTTGCCAGAGTATAGCCCTGCTCATCCGTGCAATCCCACGCATAGACAGTGCGAGGATACTCATGATATCCTACTCCTGTGGGGAGATTGCGGAAGGTCCTGACCAAACGACCACTAATGGTATAGACTTTTATCGTGACCTCATCGGCAGTATCGGTGAGGATGTAGGTAAATCTCGTGCGTCCATCATTTCTGGGATCTTGGGCGTGTCCCACAACCGGATTGGGGTAATTTGCAATATTGACTATATCAAAGCGGTCGTTTACGATAAACTGTATCTCCCGTGTCATGAAGTTCCCGTTTAGATCTCTGCAGTCCACTTTGAGCTCGTGATTGCCTCGTCCGAGCGCCAGCTGATATTTGATGGGTACACGGTTTATGTTTTCCCGATTGATGGATATCACATAGTCCGCCTGAGGCACTTCTACCCCATTTAGAAAAAGCTTGATGGAGTCATCAATGACATCGATTCCGTTTGCATCGCTTAAAAGCAGCGAGATGATGCCATTGCCTGCCACATAGCCCCCAACGGTGAATTCCTGATCTTCGACATTCACGTCCACCGATGGCAGTCTGTTATCAGCATTGTTAAAAACGCTGAAGATCCCCTCGCGGTTAACTTCAAAACTCACAGTGTTATCTGCCACAGATATGTGTCCGCCATGCAAGACCCATTTGTCATATTCGCTGTTATAACGATAGATCTTGTAGTTTGGCTGAGCCTTTTGCTCTTTAGCATCAGGAGCCGGCGGCAGATAGCTAAAGCTCAGCTCGATTCGCCTAGCTCCCTCAAAAAATCCCAGTGAGTCCACCAAGCTGCTGTCCAAGATCCTGATTTCATATGGCACTGAGATCTGATTCTCGCTGCCGGGATCAGGATTTTGCAAAGCTGTCGGCAATACATCGGGTTGATTGTTCGGCAGGATCTGAGCCAAGCTGTTGACCGAGACCCCAAGATTCCCGCTCGCGACAAATCCCGGAGGGAAGATGCACTCCAGATTACCATCAATGCTGCTGACTGTGCCGCCGGCAGCGTCGATGCTATGATAGTTCATCGGCAGATCTAGCGAGATATAGTTGTTTGTATTCACAAAGAAATCCCACTCCGCAAATGCTGCCATCACGTTCACGCGCGCCTGCAAAGTATAATATCCCGGGGGGATACCTGATATGTCGATGCTATCCCATCGCTCTTCATTTACTTCCAATGGTTCAAAATCCTGAGTGGAAAACTGGGTGTAGCCCAGCTCCCCTTTATGCCGATAATACAGACGCAAGTCCGTCATTATCGATGCCGCATTCCCTACATTGGTGGATTTTATATCGAGTTGTAAAGTGGTATTTCCCGGATCCAAAACTATGTCTGTCAAGACCAGATCGGGACCCGCAATCTGCAGAAATTCCAAAGCTGACTCATAGCGATTGTCCTCACTATCCACCATGATGTATTTGAAAAACAACTCTTTGGCAGTGCCATACCGGCCGAGGCTTTGCGTCGTGATCCAGACATTTTCCTCTTCGGAAAGCTCCATGGGTAGATCCACCCAATTAATAATCCATTGTCCTTGGCTGAGTAGGCTATCGGTTCGCACAGTACAATAGATATCCACGATGGGATTGGGACTGAAGATCTCTGCCTTAAACAGGGTCGAATCAAGATATGACGGCTGTTGAGGGACAAAGTCCAAATGACTGATCGCCGGACGACCCACTGCATAAGCCGCGCGTCCCACATATTCTTTTTGGGGAGAATAGCCTGCCACCAAGATCTTGTTTGTATAACTACCTTGATTGGCAGGGATGCTGTATTCTGCCGAAAACTCACCATTGATCACCGGCAAGTCATAGGGGACATTGACGACTTTCTCGTTTTTGTTCATGATATACAAACGCGCCGCTGATACATCTTGCGGGAAGCTTGCCTGAACTTGAAGCACTTCTCCCTCGGATGGATTGGGATTGACTGCTGCAACTTCTTGATTGTCAATCGGTCTGTTAAAGCGAATCAGAGGATCGCCAATATACGCCGCCCCATCGGTGAGAGCATATCTGGCAGCCGGAGAATCCGTTGTGGTAAAAAACCTTGCCAGAGTAAAGACATGTGCTTCGCCAAGTGTGGGGAAATCATGCTGAAATGCTGCCTCGCCAAATGCCAAGCCCCAGTCCTCATCCTGCAAAAGATATCCCAAGCCGGTAAAGCCCAATGCCGCGATGGCACCCTTGTTTGGAGTGTTCACCAAGGCTTCTGAGATGGAATTGGCACCGTTTGTGTCAAAGGCAGACGCGTAGCATGCCAAAGACAAAAAGACCGGATAGGCTTGATTGTTTAGTGTAGCCACATCATTGAAGTTAAAGAGGTTATAATCCGCCCAGACCCTTCCGCCACCATGCCCCATAAACTGAACAAACTGTGTGCCGCTATTGATTGCGTCCTTGAGGTTGAAGGTTCCGCCAAAATAATCGCTGCTCACGGTCTGAGTCGAGGTATAGACTCTGCTGACGCGATAGGATTTTGGCACGACCTTTCGTCTGATGCGCTCGGATTGCTGCGAAAAGATGTCATGGGAATCGTCAATCTTGCCACCGGCTGTGAAGGTGAGATGGCTGTTCCAAAGGCGATTGGTGAGCAGGTTTTCCCGATACTGGATTGCCTTAGCCGCGTAATCCAAGATTTGATCTTCTCGCCAGACATTGAGTCTTGCAATCACGATATCCGGGATGGTGTCATCTCCCACTATGCAGGCATACCAATTGTCACTGGCGGTCGCGCCATGCTTGTTAGTCCAAGTTTTGCGCACGGGGATCTTGTTGTAGATCCTGCTGGAGCTGTTATCTCTGGTGTCAGCTACTCCTTCACCCAAGAGAATCACGTGAGAAAGGCTTGGCGTGCCCCAGTTGTTATAGGCATATCGCAAGAAATCCTTGATGGATTCTGCCGATACAATGCCATGATTGAACTCATCATATATATCCTGAACATCCACTATTTTGACGCTATGTTCTTCTGATTGCCAAAGATCGACCAGCTGCATTGTGCCTTCTGCTTCCATAAACTCATATGGAGAGATCACCACCACATTTGCTGCGTGCATGGGATTTCTTAGATCAGAAGGGATGTTCAAGCGAAAAGCTTTGGGTCGCTTCTTTGAAGACTCTTCCACGGCATAATAGCGCACTGCTTGTGATGACACACTATCTTGCATGCTCACTGTCCAGGGAGCTCCGCCATCCACGCTAAAGGGCTCGATCTGCAAATTGCTAAACACACTAGAGCCGATCTTGTAGACCGAGACATTGGGAGATGAAAAGCCTTCTAGCTCAAACTGATATAAGCCATTGGGGCGATCCGACGGCTTGCTAAACTTCATATAGTCTCTGCTTGTGCGATATTGACGCCAATAGGTCAGCTGAATGTAGTCAAGCAAAACTTGCTCCCTATCTCCGGATACGGTGTTACCCGGGAGGCTGATATAGACTTGGTTTGTCCCATGCCTCAAAAACGTATTGATGATCGGGGCTCGGTTTTCAAAAATCTTCTCGGTCTGCCCGACCCAAGTGTGGCTGTTGACCATGGCTTCATTGAGCCTGATGGTGGCCTCATGATCAAATTGCCCTTGTTGGATGCCGTCAAAATAGCTAAGACCATGCAGAGCGATCTTAGCCTCTGTTGTCCGGATCCGACTGTCAATGGGATATTCCAGCTCTATCGGCACGATTTCCAGATTTGGAGCCGTAATCCTGCGCCAAAACCAGACGTCTTCCTTGTAAAACTTAGGATCAAAGTTTGTCCATCCCCGCCCAAGCTTATCGCTTACCAATTGCTGTTCAAAGTGAACCGTCTCCTGATAGGCATCTGCCAGATAATACTGCAAAGGATTGCTATTGATCAGGCCGCCATTTTCCACAACCATGCGAGCGCCATAGCCATCTACCAGCCTCAGAGTGTAGACATTCTCCGACGTAAAGTCATCATAATAGCCCGTATCCCCATAATGCCGATCTCCAAAAAATTCAAAGTAGTCATGACGATCAAAGCTGCCATCATTCTCGCCTACAAAATGAATGGGGATCTGTCCATATTCATCCCTGAGTTCCAATCTTCTGGGGTCCACCGTGTCGATATCCCAGCTCATATCCATGCCCAAAGAATCGGTCATCTCTGTGATCAGATCCTTCAGATCTTGATAGCCCACCTGATAGATGCCTTCCGCATCCACGATGATTTGAATCTCGGAGATTAGGTTAAGGGATTTTTCCGGGGGCTGATAATCTGAAGATCTTTGTCTTTGTTTCCGCCAAGATTTTGAGCTGGCATTGTTGATAAAAAAGGCATCCGCAGCCTGATCTATGACATTACTGCTTAGCATCCAATCCGGATTTGAGCTCTTGCTTCCCGCCAAGCTCACCGCGATCTCAAGAGCGTCATGCACCACTATCTCTTGATTCCCGGCAGCGTATTGAAAGGGATAGATCCTAAGAGTGACAAATCTCCGATCCCCCACAAAAGCGGGCTCAGACAGATCCATGATGGATGCCGGATGGAGATCTTTCCGGCTATAGGCAGCAAAGTCTCTTTTGTGATGATAGATCTGCTCGCCATCCACAAGATCCATAGTCGGCACAGGCCCGAGATTGATCCCCCCGATTCGCGACTGATTGGAGCTTTGGATCACTGCTGAAGCATGACCATCGATGGGGATAGCAATTGGCACAGAAAAGACCCTGATCTGAGGAAAGCCTTCCTCAGAGCTGTAGGAACCTTCATCCATGATGATCCTATCATAGTCCCTGCCTTCAAACTGATACTTTTCTATCTGATACTCAGGCATTTCAAATCTTAGGATCAGCATATCAGCAGTTTCACTGACCAAGCTGATGGGATTTGCCAAGCCCAATATGGGCAGAACTAATAGTATGACAGCGAGATATCTTTTCATCACGACTCCCTTAGAACAACTGATTGTTTCTTTGACCGATGTCTCTTCGATACACCTTATCCGGGAAATCGATTGCATCCATATCCCGATAGACAGCCTCTCTGGCTTCTCTTGCACTTTCAGCAACTTTCACGAGCGCCAAGACACGCCCGCCTGAGCTTTGCAAGCCGGATTCGCCTTCGCAAACTCCCGCATAAATAACATTGGATTCGATATCTGGAACACTGATTGGGATCCCTTTGGGATAAGAGCCCGGATAGCCAGGAGCTGCGGCGACGACTGCAATGGCATGCGCGCTTTTCCAACTGAGCTTTTGATTTCTGATCTTGTGATCAATGATAGCACTACAAAGCTCCACAAAGTCCGTCTCCATAAGTGGCAAAACCACCTGTGTCTCAGGATCTCCAAAACGGCAATTGAACTCAATAACTTTGGGTCCTTCGGGAGTGATCATGAGTCCCAAATACAAGACTCCTTCATATGGGATGCCTTCATCGCGCATTGCCCTTAGCACCGGCCTCAGGATCTCACCCTCGATGCTCTTGCGATATGCTTCGGCTTCCGGAATCGGGCAGATTGCCCCCATCCCGCCGGTGTTTGGCCCTTTGTCACCATCATAGAGCTGCTTATGGTCCTGTGAAAACAGCGATGTCACAAAATCCGTCCCATCACAAAAAGCAAAGAGCGAAGTCTCCCACCCGGTCAAAAATTCTTCCACCAAGATGCCATTCCGTCCCGCTTCTTGACCAAAGAGTTCTACCGATGCCCTTACCAGATCAGATTCATCTTCACAGATGATCACCCCTTTGCCTGCCGCAAGTCCATCAGCCTTCAGCACGATCGGAAAGCTAAAATCCTGCATGCATTGATCCAGCTCCACTGCGCTCTGGACAAATCTATAGTTTGCCGTCGGCACCTCATATTTTTGCATGATGCGCTTCGCAAAGGCTTTGGATGTTTCCAGCTGAGCAGCCGCTTGAGACGGCGCTAGGACTCTTATATCATGCTCTCTCAAAAAGTCCGACAAACCCTCAAAGATGGGCTGTTCAGGCCCGACAAAGACCATTCCGATACCCTCTGCTTTTACATAGTCCAAAATCTGTCTCCGATCAGCTAATGCGACACACTCATATTCCTTTGCTATTCCGGCATTCCCGGGGCTAACTACGATCTTGGAGCATTGGGGACTGCGCTCAAAAGCTTCCGCAATCGCATGCTCCCTTCCTCCGCTTCCAATGATGAGTATCTTCATATCTCTTTTCCTTGTAACAATTTAATAAGTAACAGCATGGCAGATTCAGCTGATTTGTGACGTATGCCTGCCCGATCTCCAAAGAGTAGGAGTTTCTTGTGAAAGACTCTGTCTTTGATGCAAAAAGCCATATGAACTGTTCCGACCGGCTTCTTTTTGCTTCCGCCATCGGGACCGGCAATCCCCGTAATCGAGATCGCCACATCGCTGTGACACAGATCCCGGACGCCTTTTGCCATAGCAATCGCTGTCGCTTCGCTCACGGCTGAATTCTCTTGAAGATCTTCTACCTTCAAAAGCTCTTCTTTGAGACTATTTGCATAGGATACCACTCCTCCCAAAAGACTCTTTGAAGCCCCGGGAACTTCTGCCAGATAGGCTTGCATGAGCCCGGCAGTGCAGGATTCTGCCGCAGCCAAGCTAAGATTTTGGGACTGAAGAAGGTCAAGAAGCACCGACGCCGGGCTATCGGCATCCACTCCCCAGATGTATTCTCCGGCTCTATCCATCAGGATAGATTCCGCGTGGGCAAGCGCTTTGCTGTCGGAGCTGATCAACCTGAGATCCACCCTCCCGCTCTGGGGGAGCCATGCCAGATCCACTTCCCTGGGTAGATCGTTCTTATGGATGATCTCCGCCAAGGCTGATTCTGCGATGCCAAAGCTATGCAAGGTGCGTTGATTAATGCCTCTTAGGTCAGCAAATTCTCTCCCCAGCCGTGGGGCTATGTGTTTGTTATAGACATGCTTCATCTCGATGGGAACGCCTTGCAAGGCAAAGAAGATCTTGCTTGAATCGCGAAAACATAAGCCGGGCGCGGTTCCCATCTCATTGTTCAAAACCTCAAATCCGCGTGGGACCATAGCTTGATTTCGATTGATCTCAGCGATCTTCATGCCCCTTTGGGAAAAGCTCTTTTGGATCTCCCCCCAAATCTCAGGATCAAAATCCAGCTCTTTGCCAAAGAAGTCTGCGATAGCGCTTTTAGTGACATCATCTTCGGTCGGGCCCAAGCCCCCGGTGGAGATCACCAGATCATATCTCTCCCAAGATCTTTTTAGAGCAGATTCGATTTCTGCCTTCTCGTCCTTGACAGTCAGAGCTTCGCGGACATCTATGCCCAACCCGGTAAGCTCATTTCCCAGCCACGCGAGATTGCTATTGAGCGTCCTGCCCAAGAGAATCTCATTGCCGATAGTAATAATGCCCGCTCTTACACTCATTGATCAATAGGATTTGGCGAAGATTACGCGTTCGTGGGATGTTTTTCCACAAGCGATGCACTGCCCTTCTTCGGTCTCTTTTTCAAGGGGGATGCAGCGAATGGTGACTTTGAGATCTGACTTGATCTGCTCTTCACAAGCGGGATCGCCACACCAGTGAGAATGGGCAAATCCGCCATGTATCTCCGGTTTGTTTTTATTCTTGGCTGTAAAGAATTTATAAAATTCATCCTTGGAATCGATCTTCACCGTGTTTTCCTCGCGGAATGCCAGTGCTCGTTGATAATATGCGTCTTGGATCTCTGCCAAAGTGGAGAGGCAATATTCTTTAAGATTCTGAAGCGGAACGCTCTGTTTGTCGCGCGGCTCTTTGTCTCGTCTTGCCACCATCACGGCTTCTGAAGCGATGTCGCGCGGGCCGATCTCAATGCGTAGTGGAATTCCTTTTTTGATCCAATGCCAATTGCGCTCACTTCCGGTCAGATCCCGATCATCAAGCTCAGTATAGATCCTTATATCTTCCCAATATTCTTTTTTGAAGAGCTCCATGACTTTTTGGCAATAGTCCATGACAGCGGCTTTTTCTTCTTCATCGCGATAGATGGGGATGATCGCCAGATGGGAAGGTGCGATCTTGGGAGGAAGCGCCAGGCCATTGTCGTCACTGTGTGCCATGATCAATGCACCGATCAAGCGGGTGGAAACTCCCCAGGAACTCGTCCAAGCATACTCCATCTCGCCTTCACGATTTTGATATTTGATCTCTGATGCTTTGGCAAAGTTCTGCCCCAAGAAGTGAGATGTGCCGGATTGCAAAGCTTTCCTATCCTGCATCATGGCTTCGATGCAAAAGGTGTCCACCGCCCCCGGAAATCTCTCACTTGCTGTCTTCTCACCCTTTAACACAGGGATCGCGAGATAGTCTTTGGCAAAGTCTGCATAGACATCGAGCATCTTGCGTGTCTCTTCCATCGCCTCTTCGGAAGTCTCATGGGCGGTGTGTCCTTCTTGCCACAAAAACTCTGCGGTTCTCAGAAACAAGCGAGTACGCATCTCCCACCTCACGATGTTCGCCCATTGATTGATCAAAAGCGGGAGATCACGATAGGAATTTACCCAACGCGCAAAAGATGCTCCGATGATGGTCTCACTGGTGGGGCGGACGATGAGCGGCTCTGTGAGCTCTCCTGCCACCTTGAGCCCTCCGGCGGCATCATCCTCCAAGCGGGAGTGAGTGACTACCGCACATTCCTTGGCAAAGCCTTCCACATGCTCGGCTTCTTTCTCAAAATAGCTTTTGGGGATAAAGATCGGAAAGTAGGCATTGCGATGCCCCGTATCGCGAAACATCCCGTCCAAAGCACGCTGGATGTTTTCCCATATTGCATAGCCCCATGGCTTGATCACCATGCAACCACGCACGTCACTGTTCTCTGCCAAATCAGCAGCTTTGATCACTTGCTGATACCACTCTGCATAGTTCTGATCTCTGGTAGGTTCTATTGCGGTTCGTTTTTGTTTACTCATTTAATCTCCATAATATTTGCCTGATTACCAAGATTGGCCAAAGCCGCTTTCTGTCAATATTCTTTAGCTGCTCCCCGAACCATTTATTGTCAAAACCCTAGCCTGGATACCCATCTGAAGATTGAGGACTTTGGAGTGAGAGCCCTATTTTCTTGTATTGCAGAAATATGAAGCTGGCAGAGGCTGTTGAGAATTTTCAATTAAGGGGATGCGGCGTCTTCTGCTAGATTCCGGATAAGCCTCACTACGTTTGACTTTCCGGAATGACTAATGTAGGGCTGATAGTGAAGATATGGAATGGCAAATCTAGGGGTGGTGGAGAGGACAGAAACTTGCGCAAAACTCCAGCACTCCAGCACTTCGGTACGCATAACGCCTAACCCGTAACCCCAACACTCCAAAACCAAATCATAAGAATCAGTCATATCAGTTGAATCTGCGTTCTATATTCATTGATCTATAGCGCCAAAAGCGACACGATTATTCTGAATCCTCAATTCGATTTGCCGCGTAGTGGCCGCTAACGACGACCCCTAATTGTAGATCGTAGATCGTAAATCGTACATTGTACATTCGATTTTCGGCGCAGCCGCAAATCGCCTAAGTCCTTATTTTCTCACTACTTGCTTACTCGACCGGTGAGCGACTGGTGAGGGAGGCATGAGCACGCCCTATTTAACAAGCACTTAGCCGTAGCAAAATGGCATTCGTGGAGCCTTTTTGATTACCCTGATCAGTGCTCGGTCTCAATATTCTGATGCTCCACAACATGTCCCAATTATTTCATGGCTCAATCAAGCAGCAGCTTGACAGCCCAAAAGGTGTCGTGCCAATTTGCCCCGAACGGGGTGCAAGTGAATAACGAGGCCGCGTAAGCCCCACGTTTGGAAGTGCATCAAAGCCATAAAGCCCCTTGTGGCGACACAAGTTAAACCAAGAGAGAGAAAACTGTGCCTTAGTGCTAGGCTCAGGATACATCTCTTCAGCCCATTTGGTGGATGAGCATTTTCTAGGTGACCCCGAAACCACCCCACAAAATAGCTGCGCGATTTTGCGGAGACCCCGAAACCACCCCACAAAATAGCTGCGCGATTTTGCGGGGCCCTGAAGCTAAGCGAGGCGAAGATGATAGGCGGCTGCTTTAGCTGCCGTGTTTTCAGCAGCTCGAGTTTGGGCATATAGATGATCTCCGGTCGGCTTTAGCCACCGGCAAAACGCAGAGAAGTTGGAGTTTTTGAGATTCCGGATAAGCCTCACTCCGTTCGACTTTCCGGAATGACGAATGTAGGGCTGGAGCTTGGCATCCATAATAATGACGAATGTAGGGCTGGAGCTTGGCATCCATAATAATGACGAATGTAGGGCTGGAGCTTGGCATCCATAATGTCGTCCTGCTGTGACAATTAAAGCAACAAGATGTCGCCTCCACAATGGAAGGCGGGTTTGGGGCGGGTTCATGGGTGATTGCACCTGATCTTTGGGTGGCTACAAGCCGCCCCCACTTTGAAGTGGCTATCTTGGGCTGTGACCGAAATCCTCAACAGCGAAGCGCTCAACCATCTCAACCTTCTAAACCAAATATGTGTCAGCTCATCGAACGGCCATGCTTCAAACTGAGGCAACTATATGCCAGATCGGCTATATCATCACAGATCATTGAGTCTTTGAATGAGTAGTTTCAGAACTGGCGGGATAGCATCCAGATTCTTCCTGGCGCGTTTTGCCGCTTTCCTTGCCTTCTCGATTTGCTTAGTTTCGATCAGGGAGCGAATCAGCATGACGTAGATGTCACTTAGGTATGGAAACATGCTTTCTCCCTTAAGCAGGATGCTGATGGAGTGGTTTATCTTCCCGACCATGCGGGCGGAATTAGCATAGCGTAGGACATGCTCGGGGTTGTTTATAGGTCCCTGCTCATCTGCTTTGTAGTAGTAGTAATATGCGGGAAGCCACTGCTCTCTGGTGCTGTAGATGAGTCCTGCCAGGACATAGCTTTGACTATGCGGACCCGCCATTTTATCCGCTTTTTTCACGTAGTACAGGGCATCATCAAGCTTACCTATCTCGAAATACTGTTCGATCAGGATGAAATAGATATAGGGATGGTTTGGCATTTTGGTGAGTAGCTCTTGCATGGTTTTGATGCAATCTTCGTGTTTACCCAATAGAGCTTGGGCATAGCCGATATTGTAGAGCACATCCTCTTTGGGATTTGTAATTCTTTTAAAATAAGCGAGTGCCAGGCGAAAATCATGCCGATAGAGATAGCAAGTTCCGATGGCATGGATGATCCTGCTATCACCGGGACTGATTGAAAGCACTTTGAGGTAGTATTTGAGTGCATGAGAGAAGTTCAGACGGTTGAAGTAGAGATCACCCAATCCGATCTGAATCCGAGGATCATTGGGGTGTTCATCTTCTGCTTGAGTGAGCAGATGCACTGCATGAATCCAGTTTTTCTGACTCAGCTCTTGAGCTTGAATAAGAGTTTTTTCCAAATCCATTATTCGATCTCTCCAAGGATTTCTTCGATTGCCCGAAGGAGCTGTTTGTCATTGTTTTGCACGATATCATTGAGGCTGTGTTCGACCATGATATCCGGCATTACGCCGGTGCCTTCCATATTTGTGCCATCTAACATGTACCATCCGGTTCTAGCCATTCTCATTCTGGAACCATCCAAGAGAGTACGCTCGACCGTTCCGATTACAGCGCCGCTGGAGGGGTATCCGATGACTTTGCCCAGATTCAATTCTTGATAGATCACGGGGAAAATCTCGCCATCTGAGAAGGACTTTTCATCGACTAGGACGACCGTGGGGATGGTGATGGCAAATCTCGGCTCCGGCCTCATCTCGGGGCCGTGAAGTCTGCTGTAGCTGTAGGCATAGGTCTGTTTTGTGAGCAGGGAGATCACATCGTCATGCACTCGTCCGCCCCGATTGCCGCGAAAATCTATGATGAGAGCTTCTTTGTCATGGTTGTCGCGAAAGAAGTCTCTATAGAAATTTTCATAATCAACCGTGCCCATGGCGGGAAGGTGGATGTATCCGACCCGATTATTGGTGGCTTCATGCACTGCTTGGCGGCGTCGATCGACCACGTATTCGTAGTAGAGATTGTAAAGTTCACGATAGGAAAGTCCCCTGACTTGGCCAGTGATTTCTTGATCATCGCGCATAATCCTAAACTTTATGAGCTTGCCCACCTTGTCTCTGAGGATCTCGTCCATGGCGGTGTTTGGGAGGATCTCTTCCTCATCGATGTGAGTCAGGATGTCCCCATCACGAATCTCATAGACGCTTGCAATCCGCGTGGTGGGATATACTCTTTGGATCCTGATCCCGCGGCTGAGGTGCTCTCTGTAGTCAAGTTCCAGACCCAGACTTGCACTCTGCTTGAAGTGGCTGGGTTCATCTTGACGGGGATAGAATCCGGTGTGAGAGGCATTTAGATCTCCCACCATCTCATCGATGATCGTGCCAACTTCGTTGATATCTCGTGCTTGGGTGACAAATGGGCGATACTTTCTATATAGAGCTTGCCAATCCTGTCCGTGGAAATTCGGATCGTAGAAATTGTCCGCAAAGATTCCCCAGGCTTGTTCAAAGACTCTGGTATTGAGCTCTCGTATATCATATTGATAATCCATTGAGATGTCTATGCTGCTACGTTTGCGGCTAGTGGTGTGATAGGATTTCAGGGCATATCCGTCTAGGTAATAGAGGTTTTTATTCACCAATTTGTATGACAAGGTCTCTTTGCTAAAGGAAGCTTCTTCCTTTTTGTTTTTGCCGTAGATATCGCCTTTGTAGAGCACAGCTTTATCCGCCGAGTACCAGGGGCGATCCACAAAAAGGAAGGTGCTGTCGCTGAGCACGCTTACTACAAACATGCTTGAGAGAGAGCCACTATACAATTGGTAGAGTCTCTTATCCAGGCTTTCCCAGACGATTTTGACGGGGGCATCTGCCCTGATATCCGGGCTTTCCTCATCGCTGTCAATCTCTTCTTCCTGAGCATCTTGATTGTCTTCTTGCTCAGGATTATCGGATGACATTGAGGATGGCTCAAAGATTTCGTCCCAGTGATCTACGTCAAACTCATATTCATCGCGTGGCACGAGGTCCAAGCGGTAGATATTTCTATCTCTTGTGAAGACGAGAGATCGATTGTCTTCCATCCAATGGATGTTTGAGATGCTACGATCATCGGAGAACATCTTGTGATGTGTATCTGTTTCTAAATCGTAGAGATACAATCCACTGATAAAATAGTAATTGTCCCAAGTGCAATACACGGCATGCGTGCCGCTTGAGTTGATGGCGAAGTTTGAGATCACCATCCCCGGTGCATCGATCGGGCGTAGGACAGTGCTGCCCTTATCCGCAATGGCAACCCTGCCGGCATTTTGAGAATCTTGATATTTGATCTGCAGGCGACCCTGAGCGTCTTTGGAAACTTCTTTGACCGCAAGACTGTCTGCGCCAAACCAAGAAAATGGCTTGAGGCTCAGATCATCATCTACTGACATAGTAAAGAGCTTTTCTCTGCCGCGATCCAGCTTGGAGAGAATCAGTTCTCGATCCGAGATAAAGACCATGTTTGCCCAGCCGGCGTGATCATGGGTGATCTGAATGGGCTTGCCACCCTTGCGCGGGACGATGAAATTGTCGTATTTATAAGTAAATGCCACCAAGAGTTCGTCGTCTGAAACGGCGTAGTCCACAATGTCATTCTTCATATCTTGCTCGACTATTGGGTTTTGCCACATATCCTGAGCGATTCTGATCTCAAGCTTTTGGATCCTGGGACCACCTAACTTGGTTGGGTCATATTTGTAGATATCATTGAAGTGTTCAAACACGATGCGGTCGTTTGCACGCGCAATGCTGAGGTCTCTTGCACTAAAATCAGTCAGATTGCTGACCTGGAATGGACTCTCAAAATCCATGTCATCCACTCGAGTGAGCTGGAACCGAGTGCCATCGGAATAGCTATAGAAAAGGGAATTTGAGAAGTGAGAATAGCGTGGATAGCGCTCGGTGAGATCAGTACGAGTGAGCCGCATGTATTCCCCGGAAGGGATATCCAGCATCCAAAGATCGCCATTCATGCTGCCGGTGTAGGCTTCACGATGGGCATATCCATAGCGGCTGAAGACTATCTTGCTGTTATCAGGAGAGAGGCTTGCCCATCTTTCGCCGATCTCGCCCAAAAGCAGGGGGCGATCAGAAGATATGGGTAGCTTGTAGAAAGAGGATCCAAATTCCGGATTCCCGCGCAAGACTAGGAGGTGGCGGCTATCGTTGAACCAATCTGCCACAGTGTATGTTTCGCGGATGATCACGCGGGATTCTCCGCCTTGGGCAGATATCAGATAGGGATATGTCTGTCCTTCACGATTGGAATTGAAAGCGATCCATTCTCCATCCGGGGACCAGACCGGACCCCATTCATTTGCTTTGGTATCGGTTAAGCGGCGGGCATCGCCTCCGGCAAAATCAACAATCCATAGATCATCTGCAAAGACAAAGCACACTTGGTTGCCATCCGGAGATATGGCAGGATCTTTCAGAAAGCCCGGAACTTGCCCCAAGATGGGGCTGATGATCATTAGAAACGCCAACAGCGCGAGTATCGCTCTGAATTTCATATATGTACTCCAACTACTCCTTTTCTTCCAGAAAAATGCCCTTTTGGCGGTTTTTGATCTGGTATGAATGCTTTAAAACCCGAAAGAGGGTCTTGGGATATACTTGATCACTCACGGATACAGTCTTCTTGTCATCCGGTGAACGTTTTAAAAAATCATTGAGCTGTTTGTCCAGCTCTTCTTCGCACCGTCTGATGCGCTTTTGGAGATCGTCAAGAGCTTGAGAATCACCATTATCGCGCAACCGGACGGCTTCTTTGGTCATCTGCATCAAGATGGCGCGGTAGAAGGGGCTGATGGCTACCTCGATCTCGGTTTCTTCCGAGGATGCATCACCCGCGATAGCTATGCGGATGTTGCCGGCAGCTTGACACAAGCCACCTACGATCCGGGATCCTGCCTCCAATCCGGTGAGATCTCCATCGGTGGCAATGGTGCTATGGATGATCTCTGTGTCAAAATCCAGCGCTCTTTTGGCACAAATTCGGGATTGGTGGATGCTGGTCGCCTGCAAGATTCCCAAGGATTGGATGCCGGGATTGATGCAGCTTTCGATCCTGCCTTTGACGATCAAATCGCCTTCGCAATATATGCTGCTATCTGTTACATTGCCGTGGATCACGATCTCTCTGGCGCAAGCAATGTTTGCAGATTCCAGATCACCCATGATCTCCAAGGCTATGGGGCATCGCAGAAACTCGTGTTTGGGAACAGATTCCGCATCCACTTTTAGCTCGGTCATAATCGAAATCCTGCCTTCGCTATCCAAAAATGGATAGCCCATGGTCTCTGCAATGTATTCATGAGCTTCATAGCGGACATATTCTCCCGCCATAGCTTGGGCGCGCGCTTCATCAACCACAGCTTTGGTGATCAATCCCCCAAAGATATCATAGATGCTGCCCTCTCGTTCGAAAATGTTGTCCGAATATGAGGCTATCACATCCCGCTCGTGAACATATGAGCTTCTTGCCAGGTGCGATAGGTTGAGATCATGCCCTAAGTCACCGATGTCTATGGGATCATAGTGGAAGTGGAGCTGAGCTTCTTTCTCTATCTCATCCCGATTGCACACTGCGATCGGAAAGGGAGTGTCAAAATCCTTTTCGATCCCTTGAGCGCGGATCAGTTTCAAGGCTTCGTCAAATCCGGATTTGATGCCGGCTTCTTCAATGAGATCCAGGATCTCTTTTTCGTCTACCAATCTGCCCGTCTTTTTGATGGTGAGCCAAGCGGAAGTGCTTTCTTGCCTGAGTTCGAGCGTCACATTCCCGCTTTTGCTGCTTAAGATCTTATTCATAGCTGATCCCGATTAGATTAATTTGTCTGTTGTTACCATGATCCCGACGGTATGAAAAGTATGCAGGATCCTCATATGTGCATGCATGGATGTTTTCGATATTGATGAATCTGAGTCCGGCGCGGATCAATTGCTGAAAGATGGTCGTCCTCAGATTGAGATGTCCCGAAAGCCCGGTACACGGACAGAAACCATTGATAGTAAGCTGCTCGTTGAAGGCTTCAAAGAGATCGCTGCCTACCTCATAGTGCTCCTCGCAGATCCCCGCGCCTACATGAGCTATGATGTCCGCAGGATCACTGCCAAACTCCTCCAGCATCACCCGGATAGTATTGCCGACGATGTTTTTCCTGGTGCCCTCACGTCCACTATGCACAGCTCCCACTACTTCTCTTTTGGGGTCAAAGAGCAAGATCGGGAAGCAATCTGCTGTGCGAATGAGCAGATATTGGTCTGGGATTCCACTAACTAATGCATCACAAAGCGGGATCTGAGGATGATCACCAAATCCGGCTCCAGAATCCTCCGGACGGCATATGTGCACGAGATCTGAGTGAGTCTGCTCCGCTATGACCATCTTGGAAGGCGGGATGATCTTGTCTTCGATCACGATATCGTCCGCTCTTTGCATCAACGAGCGATAGTCCAAGCTGCTGTCTCCCAGATGAAAGAAGATCTTCTTCACATTCCCATCCTCAAGCGTGGAGCCCGATAGACTTCCGAATTTGAGTTTGTGACCAACATCTTAAGCATGTTTCGGCTGAAGCGAGGCATCAAACGAAGCCCATTGAGGCTCCACAAAAAGCAGATAAGAGCGCAGATAAACATCGTGCTTTGAGCTCCTATGCGACTGGAAAGACTTCCCACCAAGAGCCCGCCAAAGGGTGACATACTCATGAAGCTCATCGTGTAGGCGCTCAGGACTCTGCCTCTCATGTCGTCAGAAACCATGGATTGGATGAGGGTATTGGTTGTGGCTGTATTCATCATCATCCCAAAACCTATGAAAAGCATCATCAACATACTCAGCAGGGTTGACCTACTCTGTGAAAAGAACATCAGTCCACTGCTGGCGACCAAACCCACCAAGATCAAGCGGATTTGCATTCCTTTGATACTGCTTTTTGAGGCCAGAATAAATGCCCCTATCAAGGCTCCGATCCCGGCTGTCGACATCAGCAAGCCCTGGGTACCGCTGTTACCTTGGAGAATATCCTTGGCAAAGACGGGGATCAGGGTCGAATAGCTGTAGCCAAAGAGAGTGTAAATCGCCAGATTCGCGATCAAAAAGCGGATCGGGAAGCTGTGGTAGACATATCTCCAGCCGTCAGCTATCTTCCTAAATGTGGATATCGTGCGGGGAGGGAGGGCGGGATAGCGCACCTTGATAAATTGCAACGAGATGATGATCGGAAGATAAGTAGCAGCATTGATGGCAAAGCAGACTCCTTCACTAAAAAGCATGATCAAGAGTCCCCCAACAGCCGGTCCGATCAAACGAGCGCCGTTGAACATCGCGCTGTTTGTAGCTATGGCATTTGGCAACAGCTTCTTATCCCCTATCAAATCTATCAAAAATGTCTGCCGAATGGGCGAATCTACCGCCTCAATCACACCTTGGATGAGTGCTAGGATCAAGATCGGATATACCACATGCTCATTGATCACATTGGTCAAGACCAAGCTTGCCAAAACTGCATTTTGCACAAAGAACGCAATCTGAGTGCCAATGATGGTGCGATGCCGATTCCAGCGATCAGCCCATGCACCGACAAAGGGTGAGACAAAGACCGATGGGATCATCGACAAAAAGGTCACAAGACCCAAAAGAAAAGCGGATCCTGTGATCCTATAGACAAACCAACCCATGGTCGTGCGCTGGATCCATGTGCCGATCAAGGATACACCTTGCCCTATGAAGAACAAGCGGTAGTTCCTGATGCTCAGTGAAGTGAACGTGCGGCGAATAAAGCTGATCATCAGAGAATGAATCGAGAGAGATCTTCGCTCTCAATCACCGGATTGAGCCGCTCAGTGACCATCTTCTTAGTGATTTTTACCTTGGAGAGTTTGGGGCTTGGCATCTCAAAGAGAAAGTCATCCAGCAAAGTATTGAGGATGGTGTGCAGCCTGCGCGCTCCGATGTCTTCCATCTTATCATTTGCCATAGCCGCAAATCGTGCGATTTCTGAGATCGCCCCGGTGGAGAAGCTAAGCTCCACGCCTTCGGTGCGAAACAGCTCTCTATACTGCTTAGTCAGAGCGTTTTCCGGCTCACTGATGATGCGCACAAAGTCCTGCTCCGTAAGGCTGCTCAGCTCCACACGAATCGGGAAGCGCCCCTGCAATTCCGGGATAAGATCACTGGGCTTGGCAGTGTTGAAAGCGCCTGCTGCTATGAAAAGTATGTGGGAAGTATCCACAGGTCCATATTTGGTGGGGACGTTGCTCCCTTCCACGATCGGCAACAGATCGCGCTGTACTCCGCTCCGCGACACATCGATGCCGCCTTGCTTGTCCAAAGTGGCGATCTTGTCGATCTCGTCGATGAAGACAATGCCGTTTTCCGCGACTGACTTCTTTGCCAGCTCGGCGACTTTGTCTTTGGGCACCAACTGATTGATCTCGTGATCGGTATAGCTCTTCAGCGCTTTTGCAACGGTGCTGCGGTGCTTTTTGACTCCCGCTTTACCGGGGAATATGTTTGAAAGCATATCAGAGATGTCAAAGTCAAGCGCTTCTACATTGAAGTTTGTCATCATCTCAAAGCTGGGCGCTGAGTCTTCCGGGATATCAATCTGGATCTCTTTATCATCCAGCTTTCCGCTTTCCAGCTTCTTGCGCATCTTGTCGCGGCTGCGTTGATATCGGGCTTGTTCTTCAGCCGTCAGCGTATCATCCTTCCTGCGTTTTAAGGGCAGCAGGACATCCAAGATTTTTTCGATGGCCAGAGCATGCGCTTCTTGCTTTACTTCTTCGACCATCTGCGCACGGGTCTGCCCCACGGCATGGCTCACCAGCTCCCGGATCATCGCTTCGACATCACGTCCCACATATCCCACTTCGGTAAATTTGGATGCTTCCACTTTGATAAAAGGGGCATTGACGAGCTTGGCTATGCGGCGGGCAATCTCGGTCTTACCCACTCCCGTGGGACCGATCATAATGATGTTGTTTGGCATGATCTCACTTCGAAGATCGCTTTGCACACGCTGACGACGCCAGCGATTTCTCAAAGCTACTGCGACGCTTCTTTTAGCGGCGGATTGACTAATGATGTATTTGTCCAGCTCAGTTACTATCCTTGCCGGGGTAAGATTTTCCATATCTGGCACTTAGAGAACCTCCAAGGTAAACTGGTCATTGGTATATATACAGATCTCGGAAGCGATCTTCATGGCTTCCAAGACGATTTTATCTTCGCTGATTTTTGTGTTTCGCGCCAGTGCCCGAGCTGCAGACAGGGCATAATTTCCTCCACTGCCGATGGCGATGAGACCGTCATCCGGCTCCAGCACATCTCCGACTCCGCTAATCATCAAAAGTCCGGTCTTGTCTCCTGCGATGAGCATTGCTTCCAAGCGCCTAAGATACTTATCCTGGCGCCACTCTTTGGCAAGATCAACCGCTGCCTTGCGAAGATTGCCTTTGTTTGTCTTGAGCTTTTCTTCAAACTTCTCAAAGAGGGTGAAGGCATCTGCAGTGGCTCCCGCAAAGCCGATGATCACTTTGTCATCGAATATCTTGCGGATCTTGACCGCTTTCGCTTTGATGACCGTATCCCCCAAAGAGACTTGTCCGTCTCCACAGAGAGCAATACGATTCCCCCGATGGATCCCGATGATAGTGGTCCCATGCAGTCTTGCCTCACTCATTCTTGTCCTCCATCGGAGTTCCCCGCTCGGTTTCGGGAGAGATGTGCTTGTCATCGATCTCTGTGCTTGGCTGAGGCTCAGGCCTAGCCACTGGCTTGCTGAGGCCATCGGCGGAGTATTCAAAACGCATCTCTTTGGCGCGTTCATACTTGCTCTGTACAATCGCCCGCTCATCGCTATCAAGATTGTCCAAGATCAGGGTAAAGATGTCGTCAGTATTGAGAGTCTCTTTGTCTTGAAGTTCTTGTGACATAGCGTCCAAAAGCGAACGGTGTTTGGACAGGATCGTCTTGGCGGTGTTGTATGCATCGGAGATAAGAGCTCGGATCTCGTTGTCCACCAGCTTCGCGGTATCTTCGCTGTGGATCTCACGAGAGCTGATCTCTTTGCCCAAAAAGACTTCGCCTTGATCCTTGCCAATCGTCATGGGGCCAACGACCTCGCTCATGCCCCAAGCGCAGACCATCTTCTTGGCGATGTCCGTGCAGCGCTCCAAGTCATTCCCGGCACCTGTAGTCAGCTCAGAAAAGACCACTTCTTCAGCTGCACGACCACCCAAAAGAGTCACCAAGAACTGAGTCAGATAGCTCTTTGAATATCCCGTTTTATCACTTTGAAGATAGTGCGTTGCGCCGCCTGTAAAGCCACGCGGGATGATGCTGACTTTGTGAACGGGTTCCACCAGATCCTGAAAGATGCTGGTGAGCACGTGTCCGATCTCATGATAGGCTGTGAGCTTCTTATCTTCTTCGGGGATGACTCGGCTTTTCTTTTCTTTGCCGAGAGTAAGCTTATCTTTGGCTTCCTCAAAATCTATCATCTCGATACTGCTTTTGTTTTTACTGGCAGCGATGAGAGCTGCTTCGTTGACCAGATTGGCAAGGTCTGCCCCGCTAAAGCCGGGAGTTCCTCGCGCAATAATCTCCAAATGCACATCATCCGAAAGTGGAACCTTGGCGGCGTGCACTTCGAGGATCTCGGTGCGGCCCTTGATGTCTGGCAGGTCGACCGTGACCTGACGATCAAACCTTCCCGGTCTGAGCAGCGCCGGATCGAGTATATCAGGACGATTTGTGGCAGCGATGATGATCACAGCCTCATTGGGCTCAAAGCCATCCATCTCCACCAAGAGCTGATTCAGAGTCTGCTCCCGCTCGTCATGACCGCCGCCGAGGCCTGTGCCGCGATGTCTTCCCACCGCATCAATCTCGTCGATAAAAGTGATGCAGGGAGAGTTCTTTTTGGCTTGATCAAAGAGATCGCGCACACGTGCCGCACCGACTCCGACAAACATCTCCACAAAATCCGAGCCTGATATAGAGAAAAAGGGCACTCCCGCCTCTCCGGATACTGCCTTTGCCAAGAGAGTCTTACCCGTTCCCGGCCGCCCGACTAAGAGCACTCCGCGGGGGATCCTGCCTCCCAAGCGCTGAAACCTTTTGGGATCCTTGAGAAATTCTACAATCTCTTGCAATTCCTCTTTGGCTTCATCCACTCCTGCCACATCCTTGAAAGTCACTTTGGAGCGGCTTGCTTCATGCAGCCTGGCCTTGCTTTTTCCGAAACTAAATGCTTTGGAATTCTGATTTGTCATCCCGCGCATGATAAAGATCCAGAAGAAGATGAGGAGGATAAACGGCAAAGCGTAGGATAGCAGCCCTGCCCATCTGGGCGGCTTGGTGGTAGTCACTTTGATGCCGGATTCCAAGAGATTGTCCACCAAACGAGGATCATCAAAGGGCATGGTAGTGCTGTATGTATTCTCGGAGAAATCGCTATAAACTATATCTCGCTCAGTAAACTGCGCCTCGGAAATCGTCCCTTCTTCGACCCGTGTCATAAAATTGCTGAAGCTTTCTTTGGTGACGGTATCCCGAGTGCCACTGAGAGTATGCCAAAAGATGATGGCAAGCATCACGATGATGATGATAAACGGCATTGATATGGGGGATTTCATCTTGGGCTGGATCGGCTTACCCTTTTCATCCACTTTTGTTTTCTTGGGCACATCATTCTTATCTACTTTGCGCTTGATCAGATAGATGCGGATCATCCCAAGCACAGATATCAGAATCATTGCGTAGATGAACCATCTTAGCATCCCCGAAAAGCTGTCCACCGCTTCCGGAATACCTTCAGGCACCAGCCCCAAGCTGTCTGCCACCGGCTGTGCGAACATGGCTCCGGATATTGCTAATAGAGCCAAGATCAAGATATACTTCATGTATAACACTCTTCTTTTAGGATGCCGATGAAGGGTAAGTTGCGGTAGCGCTCATCAAAATCCAAGCCATAACCCACCACAAATTCATTGCCCACTTCAAAACCGACATACTCAAAAGAAGTCTCGATCTTATGCGCCATGGGCTTATCCAAGAGCACACAGGTGCGCAGACTCGCCGGCTTGTGCTTCCAGATATAATCCTTAATATACTGCAAAGATAGTCCGCTATCGACTATATCCTCCACGATGATCACATCTCGATCGCAAAGATCAATATCGATATCCTTACGAATCTTAACCACTCCGCTACTGCTGGTTCCTGAGCCATAGCTGGATATCGCCAAAAAGTCGATCTCAAGGGGGATAGTGATCGCGCGGATAAGATCGCTCATAAAGATGAATCCACCTTTGAGGACACCGATGATCACCGGCACTTTGCCCTCATAATCAGAGTTTATCTGCTGTCCGATCTCACGGATGCGGGTTTGTATGCGTCTTTCGTCGAACAAGACGGCTGATATATCACAATTCATCAAATTCATCATTTCCTCTCTTTTTGCGGTTTGCGGCTCTATTTGGCCTGCGAGATATTGACACTGCCTCGATCATCAAAAAGCGAGTCGTATCGGCAGTATAACGCACCCGTTCATCAAGCCTATGGCCGCATATCCAGAATATCTTCTCCCCATCATCAAAGATGGGCACTGAATCCCTATCATATTTTGCTACTTTTTCGTCAATGAAAAAGTCTTTTAGCTTCTTGAAACCGGACATCCCAAGCGGCATAAATCGATCCCCATCGCGTCGCGATCGGATCACAAATCCACCCGCTATCTTGTCCGCATCCAAGATCACCTTGTGACCATGATACTCCGCATGATTCTGCGGCAAAACCTTCAGATACTTGAAGTGAAACCGATAGTCCATATGCACCGCTCTCGAACGATCCGCCTCGATCTGCAATTGTTCATGGCTTTGGACTGATACCTCTTCCTCGTTTTTGCTAAAGACCAGCTCTTGGTAGCGCTTGATCGCCAAAACTCCATGCGGCAGGCTGATGTATTTGCTGCCTTGAGCTTCCAGTAAGCCGGAAAGTTCGCGTATATGGCTGCGAAAGAAATCCTGCATCACCCCGCTCACCTGTCGATAAGCCTCGCGCAGTATATAGAATTGCTCGATGGGCGGGCTTTTGAGCAGATCAGGAATACTCAGAATGATGCGCCCATTGTTGTTTTCCAGACATATCTTTTTGAGCCTCCTCAGCGCTTTCTGGAGGATATACTGCTCCGCCTGTTGCAAAACTTGCGCTTCTTCTGCCAGTTTCTCGCGAACCTGAGGATTGTATTGCTCAGCAAGATGGGGAATCAGATCCATCCGCAGCCGGTTGCGCGTAAAGCGCTGATCAGAATTTGATTCATCCTCGCGCCAAGCTATCCCCTCTTCCTTAAGAAGTGCTTTTAGCTCCCCGGGGTCAAAATCCAAAATGGGATGCATCACGTTGCCCTGCAGGGGCTTGATGCCTGCCATTCCGGATAAGCCTGAGCCCCGAAACAGATTCATCAGGACCGTCTCGGCAAGATCCCACTTATGATGAGCCAAAAGAACTTTGTGAAATCGATAGCTGGAAAGAATCTGCTCAAAGATCTCAAACCTGGCCTGCCGCGCTCTGTTCTCCAGATCTTGATCTCCCTCAAGGGTGATCCTCCGAACAATGAGCGGAACGCTGAGACGAGTGCAGATCTGCTTGACTTGCTGCTCATCTTTAAGACTCTCCTCTCCTCGTAGCTGATGGTTGATATGCACAGCCAAAAGCGATAGATTGTAGTGATAACGCAGACGCGAAAAGAGATAGAGCATCGCCGTAGAATCCGCCCCGGCTGAAACAGCCAAAAGCAATTTCTCTGTTTTCTTGAGGATCTCTTCTTGATCCAAGAAAGCTATCAGGCGCTTTTGATAGTCATTTGTTAGGCTCATCAGTACTCCGCGGGATTTTTTAAAGTTTCTTTACTAGTTATTTTATCATATCCATGCTGTCAACCATATTCTTATTTGCTTTAATCAACAGTCCCGGCTACGCAAGAGCCGCAGTCGCCGCTTTTGCTCTTGACAAAAATTAGCACTCTAAAAAAGTGTTTGCTAAGAACACAGAACAGACTATCTTAGATTAAGAATCTTACTTAACACCATGGAGGTTATTATGAAACTTAGACCTATTGAAGATCACGTTGTGGTCAAAGTGGCAACAGCTGCCGAAGAGAAAAAAATAGGTGGGATCATCATCCCCGATACAGCAAAAGAGAAGCCGCAGATTGCGGAGATTATAGCAGTCGGAGATGACGAAGATCTCAACAAGGCTGTAAAAGTAGGGGATAAAGTGCTTTATGGCAAATATGCCGGCACCGAGATTGAGCTGGAAGGGGTCAAATATTTGATTCTTTCCAAGAGCGACATCTTGGCAGTAGTAGAGTAGGCCAAGATGGCAATCTTAGAGATTAAGTCCGACACCTTTGAAGCCGAAGTTCTCAAAAGCGACATTCCGGTCTTGGTGGACTTTTGGGCTCCTTGGTGTGGACCCTGCAAGGCTCTTATCCCGATCATTGAAAAGGTAGCCACCGAAGTGGACGGCAAGGTCAAGATTTGCAAAGTCAATATCGACGAAAGTCCGGATGTTGCCGGCAAGTATTCGATCATGTCTATCCCGAGTCTTTTGATTTTCACCGGTGGCAGTGTTAGCGATCAGATGGTTGGTGTAGTCCAAAAGGACAAGATCCTTGAGAAGCTCAAATCTCACATCTAAAATCGCAACTAAGATCATTAAAAGGACAGTCTCGAGTGACTGTCCTTTTTTTTTTATGAGAAGTCAAGCCCGGATCTCCAAAAACACTTGACTGAATTGCCTACATCAAAATCCTGACTATCTGATTAAAAAAATATGAAATTCACAAGGAGATAGATCATGAAAAGGACATACCAACCCTCAAACCGGTCTCGTAAAAACACCCACGGTTTTCGCAGCCGCATGGCTACACGCAATGGCCGCAAGGTGCTTGCCCGCCGCAGAGCCAAAGGAAGAACCCGTCTCAGCGTATAGCCGATGATCCGTTGGATCAAAGCACACCGGGAGTACATGGAATTTACACGCGCCACACAGGCATTAAGAAGCAGGGATTTTTACATTCCCATGCTTTCTGATGCTGAGGGTCCCGCTTTGGGGATCACGATCAGCAAGAAGGTAGCCAATGCAGTAGCGCGTAATAGGCTAAAACGCAGAATTCGGGCATGGGCTCGTGAGCATAGCTCAGCCCTGCCCACAGACTGCAAAATGAATATTATTGCCAGACAAGGTGCTGCCGAGCTTTCGTATAGCGCATTGTCTGACCAACTCTCAATTTTGGAACGATGCGAAGTCTTTTCTCAGCCATGATAAGCCTGCCAAACAGGCTTTTTGTGCTCATTATTCGCATATATCAGAGGGTGATCTCGCCGATCTTGCCAAAGAGCTGCAGATTTTCCCCCACGTGTTCCAGCTATTCACTTCAGGCTTTTCGGCGCTACCATTTTTTTAAGGCCTTTGCTCTGAGCGCCTGGCGCGTTTTGCGCTGCAATCCCTTTTGCCGTGGTGGATACGACCCCTTACCCTAAGGAGATATTTTGGATAAGAGAACCCTTACCGCGCTGATCTTGATGCTGGTTTTGTACCTGGCATTTGATCAGTTTGTGTGGAAACCCCAGCGGGAGAGTGCCCGCCTCGTTCAGGCGCAAGAACAGATGCAAGAAGTCGTGGACATCGAAGAATCCGAAGAAAAGCCAAGCCCGGATGATGCTTCATCCATCATTGTGGACAGCAAGCTGGCCGAGCCGGAAGTCGAGATCGAAGAGCGTGTGCTGGAAAACGATTATCTGAAAGTATCCTTCAGCAATCAAGGTGCTGTGATCAGTTCCATTGAGTTAAAAGGCTACTCAATCGACGAGGATAGCCCTGTAGATCTTATCCCCGAGGATGAGAGCATATTGGCAACCGGTGTATATCAGGGATCTGATTATCTGAATCTTAGCACCAGAAGCTTTGCTCTCGCTGATCAAAGCGATGAGCGCAGCCTCATTTTCTTTATCGGAGATGAGCACAATCCTCAAGTGCAAAAGATTTACACTCTGGATGATTTTTATGGCATCCGTTTGGACACCAAGGTGCAGGGTATCGGAGCGGTTAATGGCTTGCGGATGAATCTCGATGCCGGCATCGCCGATAGCGAGCTCAACACACGTTCCAAGAATCAAGACTATCGCTTCATGCTCTATGCTGAGGGCGATATCATGAGACTATCACTAGCCAAGCTACAAAAGACTCCTCCTCAGGGCAGTTTTGGAAGCTTTGGCTGGGCTGCCGTACGCAGCAAGTACTTCACCTTGGCTTTGCAAGAGATGGAGCCTCCGCTTTCCAGAAGTTTCAGCACTCAGGTAAATCCTGAGACCAAGAATCCCGGCTTTAGTATAGACAGCTTCCACAGAGATCCCAAGGAAAATTGGGAGCAGAGCTTTGTCTTGTATGCCGGACCGGCTGATGCCGACATCCTAAGGGGATATGGGCGACAGATGGAAAACATCGCTGAACGCGGATACAACTGGCTGCGTTGGCTGGCAAATTTCTTTGCTTGGTTCCTCAGTTGGTTGCATGGCTACATAAGAAACTATGGTGTAGTAATCATCATTTTCGCCTTTTTACTCAAGATCGTATTGCATCCTCTTTCCCACAAGAGCATGAGCGCGTCCATGAAGATGCAGAAGATTCAGCCTCAGATGCAGGCTCTGCAAAGAAAGTATAAGGACGACCCCAAGACTCTGCAGCTTGAGATGAGCAAACTCTATAAGGAAGCAGGGGCAAACCCTCTTTCCGGTTGCCTGCCGCTCTTACTTCAGATGCCGATCTTCTTCGCTCTCTACAATGTTTTGCGCTACTCACTGGATATGCGCAATGCAGGATTTGTCTTTTGGTTAAAGGATCTCTCTGAGCCGGATCCTTACATGGTGCTTCCCATACTCATGGGTTTGTTTATGATCATCCAATCCAAGATGATGCAGCCCAAACCGGGTAATATCGAAGAAATGGACGACAAACAGAAGGCGGCTCAGTCTTCCCAAAAGATGATGACATGGATGATGCCCATCATGATGTTCTTCATCTTTAGAAATATGCCTGCCGGACTGGTTTTATACTGGACCGTGTTCAATGTCTTCACCGTAATCCAGCAGTATTATCTGCTCAAACATCACAGAAATAAGGAATAGTATTTAATGACCACTATCGATAAAAGCGGATTTTCTGTAGAGGAAATCATCCGCCAGTTCCGTCGTGAAAACAATATTCGGGATCACGAACTTAAGTATGAGATTTTGAAACGCCCCAATAAGGGATTCTTTGGACTTTTTGCAAATAAGATAGCGTTGGTTCGCTTTCATGTGCCGGAAAACACTGATAGAGTAAGGCTCTATCTTGAGACTCTTTTGGGCAAGATGGGTGTCAGCTTTGACAAGCTTAGATCCACTACTGAGGGCAAGACGCTCTATCTCACCATCGAAGGCGTAGTGGAGACCGGTTTTGTAATCGGCAAAAACGGCTCGATGCTTGAGACCCTACAATATCTGGTTAATCGAGTCTTTGAAGACGACAAAGGTATCGATCGGATCTACCTTGATGCTGATGGCTATCGCGAACGCCGTGAATCCCAATTTCTCCACAAATATTTGCCTCAGATAAACAAGATCAAGATTCATGGCAAATCCCTCACCCTAGATCCCATGAGTCCCGGTGAAAGAAGGATCATCCATCGCCATATCGAACGCGACAAAGGGCTTAGAACGCTCACGATCGGAGATGGAGAAAACAAACGCATCGTGATCTTCTCCTCAAAGCAAAAAGAATCCGAGGTGCGTCAAGAGAACTCCGGCGCAAAACCTGAAGAAAAGAAAAGCCAAAAACCGCGTCGCCCACGTCGCCCCAGAAACACTTCAGCAAATAACTCAGGCGACAGCCCCAAAGCAGATGACAGCGGCGAAGCCAAAGCTCCGCGCAAACCTAGGGCTCCGCGAAAACCACGCCCCAGACCCAGACCGAAGACAGTCCCTGGAGACAAAGTTGACTAAAATCTTCAAGATCCATGCCGGACACTATTGGTCGGATTCCGGAGCACTCATGGGTGTTCTGCCTTATGCCATCTGGAACAGCAAGTTTGAGACCGACGAGAAACGCCGCAAGAAGATGGATCTAAACCTGCTCTTGATTGTCACGGCAAAGCGTCGCATTTTGGTAGATACCGGCTTGGGAAACAGGCTTTCAAAGAAGCAAAAAGAGATCTATCAACCCAGTGAATTTGCCTTACCCGCCGCTTTGGGTGAGCTCGGATTCCGGGATGTCGACATCACCGACGTGATCATGACTCACCTTCATTTTGATCATGCCGGAGGAATAGTCACCGCCTTTTTGGATAAGGACATCCTCACATTCCCCAATGCAAAATACTGGATCCAAAAAGATGAATGGGATATTGCGAAAAAGCCCGATAGCACAAATCTTGCTGCCTACGCTTTCGAGCATCAGCTCGCACTCTTGGAAGCCACGGGTGATGTTGAGCTGATTCAGGGAGAGCAAGAGATTGCCCCCGGAGTCCGATGTATCAAGACCGGGGGACATACCATCGGGCATCAGGCGGTTTCGGTCGAAACGGATGATGGATACTATATCTACGCAGGCGACATCGTCGCCACCAAGTTTCACAGCTCTTTGGCGATCACTTCCGCGTATGACGTCTGCCGGGCAGACACGGTGGAATCAAAGAAGATGCTCTATAGCCGACTCCGTGAACGTGATGGAACATTGCTTCTGAATCATGATCCCAAGATCTGGGAGATACCATTCTCGGATCTGAAACTCAGATAATTTAAAAAAGGCGTAGCTTGATGCTGCGCCTTCTTTTTTAACGTTTGAACGGGCTTATTCGTAACGGCAGATATAGGCTGTCTGTTCTTCGACCCTGACGCCGAACTTCTGATTTGCCTGCACGATGAAGGTCTCACCGGCGGAATACTTCTTCCAATCCGCTTCGCCCGGGAGCAAAACTATCAAGGCTCCGCTAACTACTGTCATATATTCGATCTTACTGGTGCCAAATTCATATTCACCAATCTCCATCACGCCAACGGTGGATTGACCTTGAGAGTTTTGCAGAGCGATTGACATGACTTTGCCATCAAAATATGAGTTAGTATTCAACATTTCGTTCTCCTTTTTCTTCTTTGTGTCAGTATCCCATCAGCACATAATTGGTCAAGGCTGATTTTACTCCTGAGTCCTCGCTTCGCTCCGCCTTGGTCTCCCGAAATCACCCCACAAAAATGCTGCGCAATTTTGCGGGGACCCCGAAATCACCCCACAAAAATGCTGCGCAATTTTGCGGGGACCCCGAAGCTAAGCGAAGCAACGATGATAGCCGGTGGCTTCAGCCACCGGGTCAGAGCGGATCATATTGGCAAAGATGATCTCCGGTGGGCTTTAGCCACCGGCAAAATGCAGGCACGGAAACTGGATGGTTTATCAGATTCCGGGTCAAGCCCAAAGTGACTAGTGTGGGGCTGCTAGGTAGTTTCTATAGATTCCGGATACACTCCGCTGCGCTACGTGTTCCGGAATGACTGGTTTTGGGTTTGTAGTAATAAGGCAGATACGGGCGCAGCGACACCACAATTTTACATCGTAAATCGTAGATTGTAGATTCAATTTGCGCAGCGACTTCTAAATTATCCATCCTCAATTCTCAATCCGATTTGTGCAACAACACCCTAATTGTACATCGTAAATCGTACATTGTACATTCGATTTTCGGCGTAGCTGTAAATCGCCTAAGTCCTTATTTTCTCCCCGCTTGCACGCTCGACCGGTGAGCAAGGGGTGAGGGAGGCATGAGCGAGCCTTATTTTGCAAGCACTTAGAAACCTTAAAATGAGCAGTTTCTAGCTTGTTTCTATGGCGTCGAGCAGAGCTTTGAGGGTTTCTTCGGGATTTTCTGATGAGATCACACTCTTGTCTCCATTGTCAAAGGTGACGACGAGTTCGCCGAATGTCTTGCTTATTTCTCGGATCTTGGAGACCACCATGTATCTGGCTCCGAGATCTTGGTCTTTGTATTTGAAGATCTTGGGCATAGTTTTTCCTAGAATATGTTGGTTTCACTTTGTGCCATCATGCCGGCCGGAGATAACCCCTCGGGGTAGATATTGATCTTAGCCCGAATGCTAGTAGCGTTTTAGGTGTATGCTTTGGCTATGGTTTTCACCGGGACGCAGATACTCAGCCAAGTCTGGATCAAACTCAATGAGAGTATAATCCGGATCGTCATAGCCGCTGAAATATTGATCAAAAAAGAAGCAGCGCTCGCTGGCTTCGGCCTTGAGCGCTGCATTATTTACGATCTTGGCAATACCGCTGAGCCTGATATAGCCGGTGTGACCATCTTCGGAAAGCGGAATGCAAATCTCGACTAGTTTGTTGTTTTGGATCTGAGCAACTTTAGAATCCCCGCTGAAAGTGGCAAAGAAATAGCGATCTTCGGAGATAAAGAGCACGACCGGGCGCACTCTGGGCTGTTTTTTGTCACAAGTCGCCAGATACACATATTGGTTTTGCCCTATCCATGCCATGATTTCTTGCTGTAATTGGGATTCGTTTACTCTTGCCATGATAGATCCTTATTTGGGGAATGAGATTCCGGTGATGAAAGCCTGATTCTCAGGATTTGGATTGTCTCTGGCATCACGAGGGAGCTGTTCGATCTCATGAACAACATCCATGCCGGACGTGACTTTACCAAAGACGGTGTGCTTGCCGTTGAGCCATGGGGTTCCATCTTTTTTGGTGACGATAAAGAATTGGCTGCCGTTTGTATTCGGACCGCTGTTTGCCATGGCGATATTGCCATAGAGCACATCAGCTTTGAGGGTACGGGAATACAGATCGTGTTCAAATCCGGCAAATTCTTTGTATTGTTCGACAGTGTAAGCTTTGATGGGGTCAAGGCTTTGTGCGATCTGACATTCTTTTACGATCTCAGAGATTTCATGATTTGGTGTGCGATTTTGCTGCATATGCGGCACGATCAATCTGTTCCAGACCAATTCCATATCTGCTTGAGTCTCGATGCGTCCGCTGATGGCTTCACCTTCTTCGAAGCATTCGTCTTCAAAAGTATAGCCGGGACCACCCTGACCGTCGTTCATGCGGTTGTCATCCTTGGTATTTGGGCATCCGCCTTGGATCATAAAATCAGGGATCACGCGGTGGAAATAGGTATCTGTATAGAAGCCTTCACCGGCGAGCTTTATGAAGTTCGCGACTGTTTTGGGGGCCAGATCAGGCCACAATTCCAGCTTGATCTCACCATATGTAGTGTTGATTACTGTTTCTGTTGTATTTTGAACAGCTTCTTTCACGGGTTCCTCCTTTGGGGCTGTGGAAAGGCCTCTGTTTTGGGCATAGAGCAAAGCAAGTCCCAAGATCAGAATGGCCGGGATCAGGATCAGCGCAAGATAGTTGGATTTGATTTTCATGCTGTTTCTCCTTTGTTTTGAATAAAATATTTTAGCCGAAGATCGCCATCGATGATCTCGATGTAGCTATGATGAGATATCCAGTCTCCGGCATTTGCATAGTATCCATCATGGATAGAAAGCATTTGCGGAGCATGGGCATGACCCATCACCACGATATCCGCTTGTTTCTTTAAGATCAATTTTGTGGCAAAATCTATGAGACCTGCAGTCTTCTTTGCGCGCGTCGGGGCAGGATCCTTGCGGGCTCGGCTGCTGCGAGACATCCAATTTCCGATGTTCAGCGCCAGATCGGGATGCAGCACGGCAAAGAGCTTCTTGATCCAAGGCATCCTGATGAGCTTGCGAAAGAACTGGTATCTCATGTCATTGACCGTATGTGTATCGCCGTGACAGACGTAGATGCGCTTGCCATCGGCTTGAATATCAAAATACTCCGGCACCAGCTCTATGTCAAGATATTCCGGCAGGAAATCCGCAAACCAGAAGTCGTGATTGCCGGATATATGGATAATGCGGCAGCCGTTTTGGCTGATTTCATAGAGCTTGACTAGGATCGGGAAAAACTGTTTAATGATCACATAACGCCAGTCATACCAGAGATCAAAGATGTCTCCTGCCAGGATCAGGCAATCGTATTTCCCTCTGATCCCATCCAGAAAATCGAGGATGATCTCTTGGTTCTCACGATCCTCAGAATTGCGTGGATTATATTTGAAATGGAGATCAGAAATCACGCAGATCCGCATCATTCCGCCATGATATAGTGAATGATATTGAGCCCAAAAGATAGGGCAAGTTCGCGGATTTCGGGAGGATTGCCATGGGTGTCGGGATCAGCCCAGCCGTCGCTGATATTGGTCTCATATGTGTAGAGCATCATCATGCGGCCGTGGTCGTCAAAGAGAGCAAAAGCCTGCGGGGCTCCGGAATCATGTTCGTGGATCTTTGGCAGACCATCGGAGAAATCGAAGTAGGAGCTAAAGAGCGGATGCGTCGAATCAATCTCGATCATCTCGCGCTCGGGAAAGATCCGCTTGATCTCGCGCCTGAAGCTTTCATCCATGCCATAGTCATCATCCGCATAGAGGAAGCCGCCACGCAACATCCAGTTTCTGAGATTGCGCAATTCTTGCTCGGAAAACCTGATATTGCCATGTCCCGTGAGATATACAAAAGGAAAATCAAAAAGGCGAAGGTCTGAGGCACGCACCACGCTTTGATCGATGGGGATTGAGGATCCCAGATGTCTATTCACAAATTTAGCAAGATTGGGCAGGACCTCGGGGTCATTGTACCAATCTCCCCCTCCATCATATTGCAGGCGGGCAAAGCCTGTCTTAGCAGGGCTTTGTTGCGCATGAGCCAAAGAGCTTACGAAAAGCAAGAGCAGGATCAAGAATAATGCCCTGTATCTCGGTCGTAGTCCTGTGCTCAGATCCGGCATAAAGACCTCAATTTGCAATCTTCAGATGAATGCAGAGGAGTCCATCATCCACGATGGCATAGAAGCAATTGGCATAGCTGTCATAGGCAGATATGCTGCGGATATCGTCCTTGAAAGTGATCGTGGAGAGATTTTCTCCGCGTGTGATATCCACCACCCAGAGGAATCTTGCCGAGGGGAATATGGTGATCGCCCGATCCAAGCGGGGATCATCCTCCGGGCCTACTCGACTGGGCTCATGATTACCCGGACGCATAAATGGACTGCCAAGATCCATCTGCCAGACTTCACTGCCATCCTCTCGAAATCCGTGGCCGGTCTCGTTTTCTAAACAAGTGACTAGGATGTTGTCCGCGAAGTAAACGCTGTTTATCTTGGAATCAAAAGACTTCTTCCACTTCAGCTCACGGGTCTTTTTGTCAAAAGCGATGAGATTGTTGTCTGCAGCAAGATAGATGGTGTCCAAACTGAAGACGGGTGCGCTGGTGACTTGATATGGCAAAGTGGCGCTCCACATGATGTCCATCTCAATATTGCGCGCGGGTAGGTTGACGATTCGATCAAGGTATTTGAGAAAATTTTGGGTCTCGATCGAGAGGTTGTTTGGAATCTGATCAAGTCTGAGAGTCCGATTTCTTTTGACGTTTATCCTGGTGCGATGCAGGGCTTGATCTAGGAATCTATTGCCAAAAGCTACATAGAGAGTGGCTATGACGGTCAGCACAAGCATGATGATCGAGCTGATCTGCAATCTGCTGAGCTTTCTGCGCCGAGCCTTGATTAGGCGAGTCTTGCCCCTGAGGATGAGCCATAGGGGGTTCTCCATTCCGGCATAGCTTTCGATGTATTGACTCAGGGTCTGAAGATCACTCTGAGTGTCAAAGACCTGGGAGGCAAGATTTCCGCTTAGAGCCACAAAGAGATCCTTTTGGGAGATGAACACGCGGCGAACGGTGACCTTGATGTCGCTATCTGCAAGACCTAAGAGATTGAGCTTCTGAAGGGTCTGCATCCTGATATCGCGATGATTGGGACCGATGAAGCTGAGCTTTTTGCCGTCCGAGACTGCGCAAATGATGCGGCCAAACTGGACAAAAAATAGCTCATGGTCATAGATGATGCCAAAGAATATGGAAAGTCCCTTTTCGGAAAGCTCGGTTTTGCGCAAGAGGGCGTGCATCTTCCAATGGAGATCCCCCATGAAGCCTTTGAGCCATTTCTCGACTTCCATCCTACTCACGGTGGATGCATCCGAATTGAGTATCGCCAAGCGCAGCTCCGCGCCCAACTCCTCCAAAGCAAGATGCTGCTGAGGATGCCACATGGCCAAAAACCAGCCAAAGCGCCCATCCTGAGACAGCTTGCTGTCTACGAAGCTATAAGGCGCTTGTGCGTGGGTCTTCTCGAGAGCTACCATGCGTCAACTCCACCATTTGATGAAGCTGCGATATGTCACTCTCATGAGGGTCGGAACGTTCATCAGCATGTTTGTATACGAAGCATTGGCAAGAGGGCACCAGCACTCGGCGTGGTGGATGCTTTTGCGCTCCGTCTTGGCTTTCTTGGAGAACCATACTTTTGAAAACTTGTATTTATTATCTCTGAGACTACCCAAGGAATTTGCTTTGATGCAGCAGGACCACAGCTTCCCATCAGGAGAAATTTGGCATGAAGCGAGCCCGGAATAGCACGGGATCACCTGCTTTTCATCTCGCAATATCTTTTTGACGAGATTGTAGTATTCGATGCGAAAAGCCATGGTGATCTTGTTCATGCCTTTGTAGTCTTCATTCTTTATCCGGTGAATGAGATAGTCTATAGCGGACTTATATGCCACTCCTCCGGGAGTGATGTCCAGCCCCATCGTATCCAATTCCACCCGCTCTTCGGCAATCTCTGTGATATAGCTATCCGGCTGGAGGCGGATCAGTTCATTGGCGATCGAGAAGAAGCTGTCGACATTGAATTTTGAGATCACGGTGTGGATCCCGACGCTGAGATTGGGCAATTCCAGTGCTTTTAGTTTGTTGAAAGTAGAAATGGCCTTCTTGTAGTTTCCAGGAACATTGCGGATCTCATCATGCTGAGCTTCGATGCCGTCGATGGAGACATTAATGATGATCTGGGCTTTGGGGCAGGCATTGGCGATCTGCTCGGTCTTTTCAACGATGGTGTTTACCAATAGACCATTGGTGGGGATATTGATGATTCGGGGGCGGGAAACTTTGTATATCCCAGAGATGATCTCCACGATGTCGCGGCGAAGAAATGGCTCTCCCCCACTGAAAGTGATCCAATATGGGCTCTTGCCCACGCTGCGAAAGATCTTTGTGTATTCCTCCACGCTCAGATTGTCAGCTTTCTTCTTCCAGATGCGGCAGGTATTGCAGCGTGAATTACATGTGTATAGGAGGCTAACCGTATAGTTCATCGGCAATAAGCGGGGAAAGCCAATATGCTTCATTAGCCAATAACCGACGATGCGAAACATGATCTTTAGCATGTATATCCTTTACTTTTTAAGAGCTTTGGTTGAATGTGATATATCCCAGACAAAGGGGTTTTTGCCCCGAATGAAGAAGTCCCAACTACCCAAAAGGCGACAGTAGGCTTCGAGAGCGACCACAGCCATGATCCTTATAATGTCTCTGGGATTATCCCGCATTTCTCGCTTGAGCAGGTTCAGCAGGATGGCTTTATTCTGGGACGCCACTTGGTAGTCCTGCTTTTGCTTTAGCCAAAGATGACCGTTTTGAATGCGGCGACGTTGCTTGATGAAGTCCTTGGTATTTTCAGGTCCTTTATTCTGGACTATTGCCTTGGGGATGTAGCTAAGCTTGAGACCTTCAGCTTTGATGATGGCTTCAATGCTGGCTTCGTCCACGGCTGACTCCCGGGGAATGCCATCCATTACTTTGCGAAAGGCAATCATCTCACCAAGCTTGGGAGATATCAACGCCATGTGATGATGAAGTCGCCAAAGCAGGTTCACGGCATAGCCGATGAAGCTGTCATGGGGATTTACCGGCACGGGTCTCCCCCCCGTGGCACCGATCATGGGATCGTCAAAGGCTGAGACGAGGATCTCGATGGTATCCTTGGCAGGGATCACGTCACCGGAGATCACGACCAAGATGTCCTCAGAAGCTTCCTGCATAAAAAGATTGATGGCGCTGGATTTGCCTTCCCGTCTTGTTTGTGTGAGCAGTTTGACCTCAGGATGTTCTCTGGCAAAGTTGATGACCATGTCGTCTGTAGCATCTGTGCTGGCACTTGACACTACTATTACTTCATGAATCTCAACCTTGGTAAGTCTTTGGGCAGATATTGCTTCCAGAAGATGCAGGATGTTCGCTTCTTCATTATGAGCAAAAATGCCTATGCTGCAAGAGATCTTCATATATCCTTAGGTGGGAATCTGCCGACCCGGCATGCTGTGTGGGATGCCTTTATTGATGGCATCCAAGATGCCGTTTATGAATTTCCCGGTGTGTTCACTGCAAAACTTCTTGGCGATCTCGATGCCTTCATTGATGATCACGGGAGCTGGAGTATCGGTAAACATCAGCTCATACACCGCCACGATCAGGATGCTTTTATCTAGATGAGCGATGGACTCCAGAGACCAATGCTCGGTGTGTTTATCTATCTCCGCTTCGATATCCTCGATGTTTATGATGGTGTTCTTGATCAGTTCATCAGCGAAAGCATAGAGATTTGAGCTTGGCTTGATGTGTTCTGCGGAGGTCAATTGCCGCAGGATCTCTGGATACTCATTCAGAAGGCTATACTCACGGAATTCCGCTTTGACTTCCGCAAAGTCCAATGCGTAGATACATTGGATCGCAAACTCGCGCGCTTTACGCCTGAGTCCCATTTCTGAGCTCCTTTAGAAGATTGACCATCTCAAGAGCGCTGCTGGCTGCACTGAAGCCTTTGTTGCCGGCTTTGCTGCCTGCTCGCTCGATGGCTTGGTCGACACTATCGGTCGTCAATACGCCAAAGATCACGGGTTTTTGTGTGTTTAGCGAAGTCTGTGCGACCCCTTTGCTTACTTCAGCTGAGACATACTCAAAATGCGGAGTCGCGCCTCTGATCACTGCTCCGAGGCAGATGACGGCATCAATGGATGGATCCATGGCACAGCTCTGGGCAGCAAGAGGGATCTCGAAAGCCCCCGGAACCCAGATCACCGTGATATCTTCTTCTCGCACTTCACTGCGAAGAAGGCAATCAAGCGCCCCTTCCAGCAATTTGCCGCTGATTACTTCATTGAATCTGCTAACCACGATACCAAAGCGGTAGCCTTTGGAGACCAGATTTCCTTGTATAGTACGCATTGTAAGCTCCTTAAACGATACTAGTCATTGTGCGCCAAGATAAATCAATGGGGAAAACGTTCAAGTAAAATCTTCACTGAACCAGAATCCACTCTTCCCAAAGCTGATCTACAAGCAATATCTGACGATTCAGGGACTGCTTGAGCTCGTCGATACAATGCCCATCAAGGGTGAGCCCATCATCATTGAAGATCACATCCGGGATAATAAGAGTGACCTGTGATGGGGATTTTACTTGGGATGTGATATCGGCGAATGTGATGAGCCCCGCGACGCTGATATGTTTGCCGAAGAAGGCATTTTCGAGCACCTGCACAGAGACCTTTTGATCTTTCAGACGTCGATTGAGTTCTCTTGAGATAAGATGCAGCTGTCCCGACGCGCTCTTTGAGCCAAGGATCAGAAAATCTCCCCCGATCCCGCGAAGCTCTTTGAGCAATGCACGCTTTTTGGCCCGAAAGTTCTGATATGCCAGGCTCAGCATGCCGATGCCATTTTCCAATTGTGGATAGTCATCGTAAAAGTCATCTTTGGGTAGATCTCGTTCTGCTAGGATATAAAACTCATCTGCAGGATAGATGATGGTGGAATCAAAGCGTTGTCTGATCTCCGTGACCTGATCCAGGAGAGCTGTAGCCATGGCTTTGTCAAAGGGCAAGAGAGCACACAAGCCATCCCGAAAGGCTGTCAGCCCGACCGGCACAATCCCGATGGAGCGGATGTTTAGGCTTTGATCCATCAGATCGGTCAGGCTGCGATCAAGCTCTGCCCCATCATTGTATCCGGGCACCAATACAATCTGGATATGAAAGCTGATATCCCGATCAGCAAGATACCTGATCACCGCCATGGCATCAATTGCTTGACGCGAGCGCATCATCTTTTGCCTCATCTCGGGATTGCTGCTGTGCAGCGAAACATAGAGCGGGCTAATCCGCTGATCCACTATGCGATCGATCTCATCTTGCGAGAGATTGGTCAACGTGATATAGTTCCCAAACACATAGGAGAAAAGATAGTCATCATCCTTTGCATAGAGCGTCTTGCGCATTCGTGGAGGCATCTGATCGATGAAGCAAAATATGCAGTTGTTCTGACAATACTTGTGCCGATACTCTTCCGGAATGATGCCCAAAGGCTTTGCGGATTCTCGATAGATGGTCAGATCACGCCTGTTTTGAAACTGATCTTCCAGGACAAAATCCAGCCTAAAATCTGAGGCATAGAGCTCAAGATCCAGAAAATCCCGGATCTCTATTCCATTAAGGGAGATGATGGCATCATTGGGCTCGATCCCATGCTCATCCGCCAAAGATCCCTTTTGGATGGACTTGATCTTCAGAGGCATCAGGCTTTCTCCACCGGTATGCGGACGTGAAACATGCTCCCTTTTCCAGGCATTGAGCTGGCTGATATCTCGCCGCCCAATAGCTCCACGAGCCGGCTGGAAAGCCCCAAGCCCAGTCCCAATCCGGCATATGATCGGGTTAGACTGTTGTCCGCTTGTTCAAAAGCTCCAAAGATCTGCTGAATCCTCTCCTCCTCAATGCCGCAACCGCTATCCTCTACATAGATATCCACCCAAAATCCCTCGTCATCACGCCGGCTATGCTCCACTTTCAGAGACACAAAGCCTTGGTCGGTAAACTTCACGGCATTGGACAAGACGAAGCCCAAAACTCGCTGCAGCTTGTCGCAATCTACCATCACGATCGGTAGATCCGGATCCAAAAGCAGTTTTGCCTCGAGATTCTTGGCGATGATCATCGGCTCATGAGACTGCCAGACACGTCTGAAGACTGCTTCAAGCGGGCACTGAGTCGTGTTTAGATGCACTTTGCCCAATTGCAGATTGGAGAGATCCAGAAGGTTTTCCAAGATTGAGAGCAGCTTGTTTCCGCTATCCAATATTACGTCCACGTAGTCGGTCTGTTGGGAACTCAGTCCGGATTGCTTGAGCATCTGCGCAAAGCCCATGATGGCATTCATCGGAGTGCGAATCTCGTGACTGATATTGCGGATAAAGGCGTTTTTGGTCTCGTCACAATCATCCGGTCTTTGCCGGACATCCATCGATCCGGCTTTGCTGCTCGCTCTCCGATTTGACTTTCTGCGTTTTTTCTTCATGTATTCCTGATCCTATCATAGCGGTATTTAAAGCGCTTGATCCCCTCAAATATGGTCCTTGCCAAGCGCATCTGATATTCTTCTTTGACCAAGAGTCGTTCTTCTTCCGGATTTGAGATAAAGCCCAATTCCACGAGGATGGACGGCATAAAAGCTCCACGCAGGACATAGAAATTTGCCTGCTTGACCCCTCGATCATAAGCTCTGGCACCGGCAATGATATTTTGCTGAACGCTGCTTGCCAATTCATTGCTGCTCTGCAGATGCTCTGTCTGGCTCAGATCGCTAAGTATAAAATCCAGATCATCATAGATGCTGCGCGCAGACGCCCCACCCTCATAGAGCTCCACCACTTGGTTTTCCAAAGCTTCGACCGCTCGGGCATCCGAGGTCATGGCAGTGGAGAGATAATAGGTCTCCGCCCCTTTGGATGAAGTGGATTTGGAAGCATTTGCGTGGATACTGATAAAGAGATCTGCATGATTTTCATTGGCAAAGCGCGTGCGGTCATTGAGCGAGACAAATCTATCATCTTCCCGCGTCATCAGGACTTTGACCCCAAGCTCGCGCTCCAATAGCGCTTTTAGCTTCAGGGAAACTGCCAGATTGATGTCCTTTTCCTTAGCCTTGAGCACTTTCCCGATAGCTCCGGGATCCCTGCCTCCATGCCCGGGATCTATCACGATCACACGAACGCTATGATCCACCGGCTCCTTGACGGACAAGGTGCCGCTTTCATAGATCACGTCTTGGGCAAAGTGCATGGGCAGGTGTTCACTCAAAAAGACTCTCGGCAGATAATACTCACTCCCGACCCGTTTGAGTCTATAGTGCATATTGTACGAATCGATCTTGTAGCTGTAATATGGGCTATCTTCCAGGAAGATAAAGCTCTCTCCATAGATGTGCAGATACAGCCTCTGATCCCCTCGATCCTGTTTATGGATGCATTTGAGGATAGGCCCCAGATCTTGGATGCTTACATAGGATATGCCATCCATTTCTATCTCCGGGATGCCAAAACGCATCTCTTCATCCCTGATCTCTATGTTCAGCGCAAAGATCGCTAACACATGCATTATCAAGAGCATAGTAAGGACGATATATTTCATAAGCTTAGTTTCCTTAGCTATTCATAGCCGCTTTTCAAAGAAAATCCGGTGTCCAACTATCATCGCTGGACAGTTCTTGACTAAAAACGCACTCAAAACCCAGATCATAAATCACGTCAAGTGCTTTTTGATATTCTTCCTCTGTGATGCCTCGATTGAGCTCAGGATATTGCAGCGCCTCCGCCGTCGGATAATACTGCCCCATCAGGCTGATTGGAATCCGGGTGCCAAATTTTTGCGCCAGCATCTGCAAAGCTGCCCGACTGCCGCTGAGCATATGTGGCAACACAAGATGCCTGACCAGCACTCCCTGTGTGGCGATTCCATCGGAATCCAGACGCAGAAATCCCTTCTGCCTGATCATCTCAGCGATGGCATTTTGTGCCACCTGGGGATAATCCGGTGCATAAGAATACTTCTTAGCATAGATGGCGTGATGATACTTATAATCCGGCAGATAGATATCCACCACATCCTCCAAACATCTAAGCATCTCGACCTTGTCGTAGGCACTGCTATTGTAAAGCACAGGGATCTTCAGCCCTTGCCGCTTTGCCTCAGAGATGATCTTGACCAATTGCGGCGCGTAGTGTGAGGGTGTCACGAGATTAACATTGTGAGCCCCTTGCTCTTGGAGAGAGAGCATGATCTGAATTGCTTCCGCCTCGGAGACAGCTTTGCCATTGCCCTTCAGGCTGATCTGATGATTTTGACAGTAGACACAGCGTAGATTGCAGTGACAAAAGAAGATAGTGCCACTCCCCTTGCTGCCTGAGATGGGCGGCTCTTCCCCAAAATGCAGCTGCGCCAGATTGATCTCGAGCTCTGCTCCCGCTCGGCAAAATCCTTTCTCTTTATAGCGATCTATTCCACATTCTCGTGGGCAGATGACGCACATCTGCAAAAGGGGATCCATCACAGATGAAAGGCTCCGGGCAGTAGTTCTTCCATATTAGACTCGATGGTCTCTATCTGATTTGCATAGATCACCGGGATCTTGGGCGCAAACTCGCTGATCACTTGTCTGCAGGCACCGCAAGGCGGGAATGCCCGATCGCTGTCCACATAGATCGCAATCGCCGCAAAGTCACTTTTCCCCTCGCTGATAGCCTTAAAAATGGCTGTTCGTTCGGCACAAAGTGTGAGTGAATAGGATGCATTTTCGATGTTACATCCGGTGTAGATCGTGCCATCTTTACAAAGCACGGCACTGCCTACTTTGAATCCCGAATATGGCGAATAGGCTTTTTTACTGCTTTCTTTTGCTCTATCCAAGAGATCAATAAGCTCTTTGTTCATCTTGCCTCCTAAGCCAGAAGCGAGAGGATCAATCCACCCGCGATCACAGAGCTGATCTGTCCACCGACATTCACGCTGACAGCCGGCATCAAAAGGAAATTGAAGGGATCTTCTTTTTGTCCCATCTGATGAATCACCCGCGCGCTCATCGGAAACGCGGAGATCCCACATGCCCCGATCATCGGATTCACTTTTTCTTTGCGAATTAGATTCAGAAGCTTGGCAAAAAGCACTCCACCGGCAGTGTCGAAGATAAAGGCAATCAGCCCCAAAAACAGAATAAAGAGAGTGCTCTTAGTGAGAAAGAGCTCGCCCTGCATCTTGCTGGCGATCGTGATTCCCAAAAGAATAGTCACCAAATTGCCAAGCTCATTCTGAGCAGACTTCGAAAGACTATCCAAGACACCACATTCACGCAGGAGATTGCCAAACATCAAAAAGCCGATCAAAGCCAAAGATGCCGGCACAAAGATTCCTGCTACGATGGTGATCGCTATCGGGAAAAGAATCTTCAGAGTGCGTGAGACATCGCCGGAATGGTAGTCCATGCGGATCAAGCGCTCTTTCTTGGTAGTCAAAGCCCGGATCACAGGAGGCTGAATAATGGGCACCAATGCCATATAGGAATAGGCAGCCACGGAGATCGGTCCCAAAAGATTGGGAGCAAAGCGATTTGCGACATAGATCGAGGTGGGACCATCAGCCGCGCCAATGATGCCGATGGAGGCAGCTTCTTTGATGTCAAAACCAAATGTAGCCGCCAAGATGATGGTCACAAAGATCCCAAACTGGGCTGCAGCCCCAAACAAAAGCATGAACGGATTCTTCAGAAGAGGCGTGAAATCTATCATCGCTCCGATGGCGATAAAAATCAAGAGCGGAAAGAGCTCGGTGTCTATTCCAAAACGGAAAAGCACAGTCAAAGGCCCCTCTTCGCCGATCGCGGCAGAAAGCGGGATATTCGTCAGAATCGTTCCAAACCCGATGGGCAAGAGAAGTGCCGGCTCATACTTCTTTGCGATTGCCAGCCAGATCAACACCAAACCCACGATGATCATAATCACCTGGCTCAGCTGAAAATTCATGACGGCGGAAAACATAGTTTCCATTGCTACTCCAATATCTTCATTTGACTTGGCATAGTATTTGAGCGCCCATTTTTGTCAAGTTTGCTGTAGCAAAAACTCATCAACTACTCTTTCTGATCTATAGATTATCCACATTTTTCCCCGCCCTACCGAGCTTGATTATCGCAAAACATGCCATTATTAATGGAAAAACAGGCTCGTAAGTGCTTGCAAAATATGGGCTGCTCATGCCTCCCTCACCGGTCGCTCACCGGTCGGAAGTGCAAGCGGTGAGAAAATAAGGACTTAGACGATTTACAGCTTCTCCGAAAATCGGGTTGAGAATTGAGGATGGATAATCAAAAAGTCATAATTGGGCTGAACAAGGCTCTACCCTTACCACAAAGTCATCACATATCCTGCCCTCCAGCACTACACCAGTCATTCCTGGCTTGACCCGGAATCTCGGGGATCACTCGAAGTCTTATAGTCCTAGACAAATGCTGATAGATGCCGATGTTCAATGGATTCCGGATATTCTGCGCTCCGCTTCGAATTCCGGAATGACTAATATGGAGCGCAAGTGATGTTTATATCAGTCACATCGAGGCGGTTTTTTGATTCCGTACCACAACATCAAGATCGGTCATTCCTGGCTTGACCCGGAATCTCAGGGATTACTCGAAGTCTAATAGTCCTAGACAAATGCGGATAGATACCGAGTGCTCAATGGATTCTAAACGACATATGACGTATTCCCAGTTTAGCAAGAAATATGCCCGGTTTCCCGGGCATATTTGATTCTCTATCGTCTAGGCAAATGACTATTTCATCAGCATAGCTTTCTTAGTGAAGCGGGACTTACCAGCTTGCAGATGGATAAAATAGATGCCAGAGCTCACTAAACGGTCCTGGTCATCTTTGCCATCCCAGATCCTGCGATGTTCGCCGGCGGGGAGATCCTCCATGAGGAGTTCTCTGACTTTCTGCCCTTTGACATTAAAGATCGAGATCTTGCAGGAAGAAGCTTCAGCCAAGCTAAAGAGGATGGTGGTTTCCGGATTGAAAGGATTGGGATAGTTGCCGCCGATTCCTGTGAGCATCGGGCTTGTGTCAGGATCCTCGATACTGACGTTTTGGGCATTAATCTCGAGGATTTGTCCGGGGATGCTTCGCCCTTCCGGGTAGATAGCGATCACATAGTATTGATAGACCCCGTCGTAGTGAAGCTCTTCGGAATAGTTCGGTTTATGCTTAAGAGCCATCATCTCAAAGGCTGAGGCGCCAAAACGGCGATATACCTCATAGTATTGCACCAGATAATCTGCCAATTCCGGGTTTTGCCAAGTGAGTGTCAATACACCGGCTTCCAGATTGTGAGTGATATCGGTAACAGGACTCAGATATCCCAAAAAGAAATCCAGCTCGCTGTGTGCCCCATCATTAGAAAGTAGGACGTTTACCGGATATTGGGACTGATATCCATCAGCTACGGCAGAGACCAGGTGACTTCCCATCGGCAAGAGCATCAAGTAATCTCCTTGGGCATCGACGGGAACAAAGATGCCGTCTTGGTTCTTTACTCGTGCATTTGCGTTTTGAGCCCAAGGATATGTAGTGGAGACATTCCCTGTCAGAACTCCCGCATGCGTGACGTATCCGGATGTCCTGATATCGTCTATGAACCATCCCTCATTTTGCTCATATACTCCTGATGAGAAGGTAAATCTAAACTGGACATTTTGGGAGCCGTATTCACTAAGCGGGAATATGACGCGTGTCCACTCATCACATACACCTGTGAAGCCCGGACCGTTTAAAGCGCTGATGTTTGAGGACGGGTATCCCCCATCTGGCGTCAATAGCTGCCAGCTGGAGCCGCCGTCTGTGGAGATCTTCACTTGCCCACCGTCATTTTCGTCGATGTGATATTTATGCCAAAATTCCAGCATGAAATCTGCACCGATATAGACGGGCTGCGTGGTGAGATGGTATGTCGCAACGGCGTTGTAGAAAGCATTGAGACGAGTTCCCCAGACCTTTTCTCCACTATGAGCTCCTGCCCAAGCAGAGCTTCCCCATTCCCAGCCATTTACGGAGGGGCTGGGCTGGAAATACCCATCATTTGACTCAAAGTCGTTACTCATGCCGGTGGTGCCGACGCTAAGCATCATCTGGTCACTTTGGGCGTCGATCATGTCTCCCAAATAGCTGACGTAGAAGGTGATGTTGTATCCCAAAGGAGCTGTTTCCAGGATGCTGATCTCAAATATCACTTGAGCGATCTCCCCGGGGTTGATCATTGGGATATTTTCATAGGAACTGGTGATATTCACATAGGGCGATACGCTCATGATGTTTGCGCTGATTTCCTTGGCTTTGACTGCGGTGCTGTTAATGAAGTTGACAGCCAAACGAATATCTTCACCGGGCTCGACGAGACCGTTTCCATTGCCCATGCTATCGTCTACGAAGTAGTTTTTGATGCTCACGGCAGGACGGCGAACGGTGAAGCTGGCGGGGTAGCTCCATTCGGAGGCGCCTTCCATAACATTCACGGTAAGCTGAATCAAGCTGCCGTCCGGGCAATCCGGGGAGATACTGACTCCGATGGGCTGGATGTTCACAGCTCCTGCATCCGAAGCTATGTGGGGATAGGCGCTTTGTGAATTCATCAACTGAGCATGTGGGTGGTTCATGCTCACTGAGATATGTGTGTTTTCTGCCGGGTTGAGGCCTTGATTGATCAGCCTGAAGCCAAGCTCGATGGTTTCCCCGGCTTCGGCGATATTGTTGCCGTTTGGATCAGTGATCACGAGATCTTGAAACAGAAGATATGGGCTTTCGTGGAGAACGGGAACCGTGGTGATCAGGATCGCAGAATGGTGGGACAGCGGCGCGGCTGCATCAGGATAGATATTGTTGAAGGTGTATTCCAAGCCGCGCGTGTTTGTGTGGTCTTTGATCCCTATGGTGGCATAATGCCCATGCACAGGCGTGTATCCTCCACCACCTACTGCGATATTGTTGAAGTCCTTATATTGGATCTTGATCTTGCCATCGCCCATGCCGGTGGGATGGACTGCAGGGTCGTAGAAGATCACTTGGAAAGTTTCCAGAGAGTTTCTGTCGTAGCCACTACGCATGCGGCTGTATTCAACGATAAACCAGCCATTTTCAGCATCGTAGTATTGATAGATACCGGCGTCACCGGCAAAGATCAGATCATCCCAAAAAGCGGCAATCATCGGGGAAGGCCCCATTCCGCCGGGCAGACGACTGTTTCTAAACTCTGCATTCTCGGTCACGCCAAAGGCGATGAAGCCATTACTGCAGACGGTGATCTCATCATAATCTATCCCGTAGAATGGGAAGCTAAAGGGCAAATCGACTACCTTCAAAGAGACGCTGCCTAGGATGTCTCCTTCTTCATTGCTGCTTCCGGGATCGTAATAACCGGTGATCTGGGTGCCGTCTCCGCCCAGTGAGGGATTGATCTCGATCCAATCATAGACAGGGCAATCGCTGAAAGTAGTGTCGGTCTGGTCATAGATGAAGTATCCGTAGCTATCGGGACCCAAGGGAGTATTCTGCCCGACAGTCCCGATCGAGACATTGAAGAATGCATCCTGCAAGAAGCCATCATCATTAGTCAATCGCGCGCGGAAGGGGATCTGCATTCCGGGAATCGCCAAAGAGCGTGCCAAAACGGTGAAACTTTCCATGGCGACGGTGGTCTGGCCGGATACAATGCTACCCACAAAGGCTTGATCATCTATCACTTGCACAAGATCATTGAGCGAGATGAGCTGAGCGGATATGCCATGAACGGTGGCAACTGAGCTATTTTTGATGTTTAGCTGCAAGGTGCCGGTCTCGGTGGGATCCAAGATGCCGTCACCACCGGCTTGGATGCTGAAGCTATCCACGCTGAGCTCGCCATTGTATAGGGCGATGTGCACCGGGAACGAGTGGTTATTGTCTGAGCTGTCGTTGACACTCAGATCCAGGCGCAAGTCATATATGGCAGGTACTGAATGTGAGATGCTAAAAAGCACCGGAGCATCTGCCGTCAGGTGTCCGCCTGAGGGGATGTCGTCGAAGCTAATGCTTGAGGTCAAAAGGCTTGCATGTTCATCTTCCAAAACCACACTGCCGGAAAGTCCGGTGAGAGCTTCATCGGATGTGTTTTTGACCGTTATCATTACGGCTACGGTCTCTCCGGCTTGAGCATAGCCATCGCCATTGCCGATGGAGCCCTGCTCACCACTGTCATAGATGAGTTTATCATACAAGACGATGCCGCCGTCGCCGGCAGCGACGGTGTGGCTTGATGGTTTATGGTCGTTCTTGGCAGCAGTTATGATGAGTTGACTCTGGATTCCTGATCCGATCTGCAAGCTTAAGGCGCCGTTTTCATCGGTAAATCCGCGAGCTACGATCTCATCAGCTGCCGGGGAATAGGCTGTCACACTCACCTGAGAAACGGGATTGCCGGAGGCGTTTGTGATCGAGAGATCCAAGGATCTGCTGCCTCTTGGGAGCTCATCCACTGCTGATATATTCAGGACATCCGGGATGCCAATAAAAACCTCCATGGAGGGATCTCCCATTAGGTTGCACCAATGGGCAAAGTAATCCGCATGATTGCTATAGAGGCTTTCATAGACTTCTTTGAGGAAGAGCCTGCCATTGAGCAGAGCCTCTCCCATGCTGCGCATTTCGTAGGTGAAGATGCCATTGAAGATGGCGGCATTGAGGGCGTTGTTGAACATAGTATGGGTCGCGCTGGTTGCCATCCCAATCGCCGTCACCGCTCCCGCCGGACTGGCTGAAGTTCCCAGACGGATAAAGCTTTCACTGGTTCCGGGAGAGTAGGATCCGGCAAAATTGCCGGTGCTGCAGGTGAGAATCACAGCATGTGGCAGACGCGGTCCATTCATCAAAGAAGCACTGGGGCTCCATCCGCTCATGCCGATGTATCCGCGATAGCTAAAGAAGCTAGTGCCTTGATTGATGGCTGAGTTGATCGTATTTGCAGCGCTGCTGCTATAATGCTCCACAAAGCTGTAGTTCGGATTTGCCATCTCTGCCAGTTCCTTGATGTATTTGCTGTTGTACATACAAGAAATGCCTGAGACCGAGGGGTCTCCGACTAAGAGCATGCGATCCAACCATCCGGCAAAATCGGGATCCACAGTGAGGTCACGCTCATAGCGGTAGATCTTTTCGAGGACGGTGGCGAGCTGTTCCACCGTTTCCACAGAGATTCTTCCGATGAAGGCATCACCCAGCATGTCGTTTCCGGCCAGGAATGTATATGGATAGTCGCCTTCTCCGTTGTATCCGGAGAGGTTTTCGTAGTATGTGGGAATCTGGGGTGTATCTCCGACGAGGATGATGTAATCCGGGCGCGTGACCGGATTGTCGTATTGGTTCTGGATATAGGTTCGGATGCTTCCATTTGAGGTGCCCGTCGTCTGAGTGCTGACCATCGTCAGTTCATGTCCCTTCATGCGTTTCCAGCGGCCAAAAGCTTCCAGCATCTGCACATAAGCGGCATTTACTCCGCTATTGTAGATCATTAGGATGCGGCCATAATCGTGGGATTGATTCAAGTCTCGATAGTCGTTAAAGTTTAAGAGCCTCGCTTCATAGAGCTTGCGAAATGCGGGAGAATAGCTGCTGTATGCCCCCATGTCAGTGTCGGTCTTCTCATCGGTGAAACGGATGGAGATCTCGATCTCGTCATAGGATCTAAGCTGCAAAGACTGAGGATCCCATTGTGCGGGATTGATCTGCAAGGGCAGGACGCGAAAATCTCTAAGTGTGGAGATCTCACCGGCGCTGACTACTGCTCTTTGTTCTGCATTGTAGTAGCGATCAGGGTCAAATCCTCTCTTTGCATCGCTTTCATCCTCAATGGGCATCGGGCGAATCGCGCCGTGGCTCTTTTCCCCTTTTAGCTGCACATCCAGGCTGTATGAGCCATTGGGCGGCAGGATCACAAAGCCTCCAAATATCGGCAGATCCGGGCTTCCGGGTTCTGCTCCATGTGTGGCGTGTTCCATACTTAGTAGATGGAAATCTGAGTCTGAAGCGGGGGCTATCCGAAGCTCGGGAGAAACAAATCTCAGAGACAATCCCATCGGCTCTGAAGCCTCAATCATCAAGGGATTGGCAGCAGTTAGAATCAGGGTTGTGCAGAGTAATATGCAAAGTATCAACAAGTGTTTCATGGTTTCCTCATTTGAAGTTTATGCGAAAAGGAACCCGAAGCCATGGCTCAGGGTTCCTAATCAAGATTTCTATCTATGGATGGGTTGCTTTCACTATCTCATCTCGTAAAAGAAGATGCCATCGTCACGGCTGGCAATCGATAGAATGTCGCCCTTAAATCTGACGGCGTTAGCGTATCCGCACTCCGTGATGCGTTGGATCAAGCGCAAGTCATGGGGGTTGGTAGCGTCAAACACGTAGGTGCCGCCGCTGCCGGAAGCTACAGCCAATCTGCCATTGTGGTAGTCCACGCCTTGGGCATAGCCGACTGTGACAAAGCCATCTGCAAGCTGGGGTGAAGCAGGATTGCGGACGTCAATGACTTGGATGCCGCCCTGACGGGAAGCTACAAAGGCGTAGCCATTGATCACTTTGACCTTGAGAGCATCTCCATAGATGGGAAACTCGGCGATCTGAGCACCATCTTCTTTACTGAAGATGAAAAGACCTCTCTGGCGAGCTGCTGCATAGATGTATGAATCATCAAAATCCACGCCGGAAAGACGCAAAGGAAGGTTACGAATCGAGAAACCAAATCCTACCCAAAGCTCGGCATTGTAGAGACGGTAGTTTATATTGCCGCTATCGCAATACAGAACCTCGATTGGATTGCCATCAATGGGTTCATCAAGCACACGAGCATGGATGTCTTGGATGTCAAAGGTGCCGCCGATCACAGAATCAACGATCATCAGAGAATCAGGATTGGAGGAATCCATGATGTGGATCATATCCGTGCCGGTAATTTCATTCAAGAATAAGCGATTATACTCAGGCACCACACTCAGGATGCGGGTTTGCTTAAATTCTGTGACGCTCCCATCTTCGGAAGGCGCAGTAGTGTACCAGCTGGTCTGATAGCTCTGCAAGTCGATGGCAGCGAGGCCACCTTGATCCAATGCTACATACATGTGGGTGGAATCATAGTCCAATTCGGAAGGATTGCCCACTACCGGGACGACGCTGATCAGATCAAAAGCATCAGAATTCTCAAAAGCTGTATTCTTCTCGGCACATGCCGTTAGAAGCAAAGCCGCTGCCAAAGCCAAGTATAATAAAAACTTCCGTGTCATTGTAACCTCCATGGGACGGTCATATATTTATTCTTTGTTTATACGTATGCAAGAAACGTTCCGAAACCTATGATCTGTTTTACGGATTAGTGGAATCAAGGGATTTATAAAGTCAGGCTTAGTTGTTTCGCTTGTAAAAGTGATGCGAATCGCCCCATTCATCAAAGCCGATTGTCTCGCCGATGGATGCGATCCTGCGAGAAAGACAGCCGACGCACTGATCAGCATTTTCATCCATGCAGGGCTTGCCCTCATAGAGTTGATAGCCTTCTCGATATTTGGTATCCGTGATGTTTGGCATCAAGACATTCGCGCCTGCCAAAAGACCGAGTTCCCTTCCCTCAGGATGCAGAGCCTGGAGGGCTGTCGTCGTGGCGATGTTCACATCTTTAAGCGCAATGCGGCAGGTGGCTATCATCTTAAGGCCCATCAAGAGAGCGGCTTCCTTGTCAAAGCCCTCCACCAGATGCGCCAGCGGAGTGCCGTGATGCGGAATATAGGGCCCCATGCCGAGCATATCCACGTCCTCGTCATAGAAGAAGAGAATGTCCTCGGCGATGTCCTCAAAGCTTTGCCCCGGCAAGCCTACCATGACGCCGGTTCCGACTTGATATCCCACCTTGCGTAAGAGACGCAGGCAATCTCTGCGATACTCAAAATCATGATCTTGGGGATGCAGCTCTTTGTAGAGCTTCTGATTGGTTGTTTCAATCCGCAAGAGATAGCGGTGCGCTCCGGCATCAAACCATTTTTGGTATATCTCTTCGCTCTGTTCGCCCAAGGAGAGGGTGATGCCGAGTTTCCCATCGGACAGCTCTTTGATGCCGCTTATCAATTCCGTGACAAAATCAGTCCAGGCCCTGTCCGTGCGCTCTCCCGCTTGGATGACGAGGCTGCCATAACGCTGTTCATAGCACCACTTGGCTTCAGCAAGAGCTTCTTCCATGGAGATGGTATAGCGGGTGAAGTCCGGGTTTCCGCTACGGATGCCACAGTAATAGCAATTCTTGGAGCAGATATTACTAAGCTCGATGATGCCGCGAAAGTAGACTTTGGTGCCTACATTTGCTTTTTTTATCTCGTAAGCTTGTTTATATAGTTCTTTTAGCTCATCTTCAGACTGAAGACTGAGCATTCTTATCAGTTCATTCTTTTCAGGACGCATTTCATACCTCTTGGAGACAAAATATCCATCCCTGCTTTTTCGGCAAGTAAAAAGCCCCACCGAAGCAGGGCTTTATTATCTAAAGAAATGACTAATGATTGTTTGGCGCTGTGTCCGTTTTGACGGCAATCACCCGGAAAAACTTCCTAGACGCGTCCGCTTCCACGGCATAGCTCAGCTCCGATGTCTGAACCAGCAGTGAATATACTCCATCAGGGCTATCCGCGCTCATGATGCGATATAGATCTGCATCCTCGACTTCATCCCAAGAAAGCAGGAGTCCCGAGCTTGTTGTACTGATGCTAAGCTGTGGCTCTTTCATCCTGATGGGCAGATCAAATGGATCCAGCGCTCCGCTTAAGGGGAGGGTCACGGATCTTCCCGAGCTGTCCTCAGCTGAGATCCAGTAACTGATGCTGTGCTGCTCCTGATCCACGCTGATACTTGTGTAATAGGCATTCCCGCCTGCTGAGATCAAAAAGCTCTGCTGCCAATATTCATCCGGCGAGGCTCGCCAATACAATCTGCTTGAGCTATGATCGAGTTCGTGTGCGTGATCTATCTCAAAAGACAGATTGTAATAATCTGCACCTAGATAGTCCTCAGGCATTGTATGCCGGATGGCGATCATCTGATTATCAAAGATGGTGCTTACTCTGCAGTGCAGCGCGTCAGTGGATTGGTAGCTCATATAGGAATATCCTAGGATCTCAAAGCCCGGCATAGCTTCTTCATAGATCGCCAATGCTGCCGCGTCATTCGCTGTCCCCATCAGAGGAATGTGGATCTTGCCATTCATGATAAAGGAATTCGTATAAGGCTCGTTGTTTGGCGTATCCACTCGATAGATCCGATAGGGCTTGCCATAGGGACTGATCTTGCTCTGCCATTGACTTACCGATGTTTCGATGGCTTGATACTGAGAGTGACCTGTCGGAACTCTGCGGATAAGCACCTTATCCACATCCAAAAGCTTTGCCCAACAATCGATATGGTCTATATAGGTCCCCGTGGGATCGGTATAGATTTGATAATCCGAGATCCCCAAAACATCCTCAAAGCGCTGATTGATCTCAGGGAGTGACAGGTGACTGTTTTCCGTAAGCACCAAATCCGTGCTCATAGCCGTTCCTCGACCATCAGTCATGATGTTGCCGCCGGTGTGGTTCATATCCAAATCATACAGATCCTCCTCTAGATACGAAGCTATGACTGACGGGATGGCATTGTCATTTGGACGGGGACGGTTGTAGTTAAAATCCACCAAGTGCATATCCAGATTCTCGTCAAAGATGGTCCAAGGTCCATAGTCTCGGACCCAATAAGTTTCTGTCGGAGCAATGATGTAGCGCAGATTTTCCATGTTCACTCCTGCGGCCTGCAGATCCGTCTGCGCTTGAGCCTGATAGTTCTCTGTCACGATCACAAAGAGCAGATCGTCCTCTGCCAGTGCCTCCAAGAGACTGTTCGGTTGCCCAAACGGATAGCGCACCACCGCGCCTTGAGCCGGCTCCCACTCTGCAACAAAGCGAGGACCCACCAGCTCCGGCAGGGCATGTGTTCCATACTCGATCTCAGAAATATAGGTGATGCGATTGTGCGCCGTGGCAGTGAGTGTATAGATGCGCTCATCCTGCGGCAAGGCACTGATATCGAGGCTGAGAAGCCCCTGATGGTCACTATATCCACTGGCATAGATTTGTCCGTCATAACTCAAAGAGACAAGCGCGTCTGCCACTGAACTGCTTACAGTGAGGCTTTGAGTGGAGTTGTCGATCAAGTGCGGATGGGAGATACTCATCGCCAAAGGAGTCCTGCTTCGCGGAACCAAGGAAGCATCCCCAAAGATGTTCCAAGTCATAAACATCCGCATTCCGTCTGCACCATTATAGTTTCCATATGCATCCATCATGGCGCATGATCCATTGTAGTAAAATCCACCCACACTGCTCTTTGATTCTCCCACCCAGAGATCGGTGATCTCATCCTGAGCCCGCATCGGAGAAGCCCAGCTTTGGTTGATGCTGCTGGCATAGATGCTGATCGCTCCGCCTTGGGGACTGCGCATCCATGCCTCCGCAAAGCAGGTGATAGAAACGAAATTGCCGTTTACACATGCCACATCTACGATGAAGGGGGCTTTGTTGTCATTTGTGAGGTTCATGGCATGATTGACATTAAATCCCGTGGTGGTCCAATCATAGTTTGAGCCATGACCGATGTAGTTGATAAATCCCCGTCCGGCATTCACACTTGTGGTGACAGTAGCGGCTTGAGCAAAAGGATCGTAGATCTGATCAACCGTGCTGTAGTGATAGTCCAAGAGCTTATCCCGGATGATGTTCATATGCTCAATGTCGCTTTCTCCCATGTCACCCATACCGGCTCCTTGGGCAGAAGCAATCCCCGTAGCCCGAGAGAGCCAAAGATCCGTCTCATCCATATCCCTTTCATAAGCCATACTGCGATTGAGCTGAACTTGAAGCTGCTGCTCCGTCTCTGCGGAAAACCTCCCCACAAAGATGTCCGGATAGTAGTCACTACCCGCCACCAAAGAAAAGCCGGGATCACTGCCTCCGCCCTGATAGATCAAAGTGGGCACCTGAGGCGCATCTCCGATGATCTGCACGAAGGTCAACTCAGGATCTGTATTGTAAGCATTTTGGATATAGCTTTTTAGATTTGCTGCCGTTAAGCCGATCGAAGACCAATCCACCACGCTTGTCTCTATCCCCTTTTGCCGTTTCCAATCCACCCAATCTTGGATGCTCTCCATAAAACCATTATATGAGATCACCAAGAGCTTGCCAAAGCTGTCCCCCACCGGAATGTAGCGATAGCTTGGCCAATTCACAAAGTGATTCTCATAGATGGGCAAAAACGCCCTAGAGATCTCAGCTCGCCTTCTCTCCAAAGTGTTTTGCCCGGGGGAAGAATTGCTAAAGACTCGGATCCGATACTTAGTGTAGATCCGAAGGGTCTCTGTATGGGGATTGTAGGCAAAGGGACTGGTGCGAACCGTGACACCACGAAAATCCCTCAGGATGTAAGCTTCGGAAAGAGACGCTAGCTCTTTGGGATAGAAAATGTCTTCATTATAGATAGGATCAAACTCATACGCAATCATGCGAGGGTCAATATCACGTGTGATCACTCCTTTACTCGGAGCGATGGGCATGTGGATGTCTTTAAACTCCACGTCCAAAAGCTCCAAGCCTACATCAGCCCGGTTATCAATGATGATGCTGCGATTGAAGACCGGCAGCTGTGGCAGCCCTCTTTCTTGGCTATGTCCTTCCCCCGGAAGAGATATCTGATGCCAAAGATCCCCGTCGATATTGACTTCCTCATAGTCAAAGCTATTGATCCGGTAGTCCAAAACGGTTTGATAATCATCACTACTGACGAGGCGAATCTCGTTCTGCCCTGTCCCCAAGCTAAAACTCGCAGCATGACCAAGCCCCAGGCAGATCACGAGCACAACAAATATAAAAATCTTTCTATGCATCTAAGCTCCCATTCAAATCAGTTACTATGCCATAGTCAATCCTGATATCTCTATCGAATATTCAAAGCACAAAAAAAGCAAGATATTCGTCAAGACAAATCTAGCCTAAGATCGACCTTGTATTATAAAGCTAACAAATTTCCGTCTTGGACGCCACAAAAAAGTGCGGTAAAACTCCCAAACGCCCAGAAAAATCATAGGTTTTATTCTATGATGCTTATGCGCATTATATCAGCACCTTAGCAGTTATCACCCTGATCGATGATGGCAAGATATGAAGCAGATTCGAAAAAAAAGCTTGCCAAAATACCAGACTCATTTAGCTTGGTTAGTGAATGCTTACTTACCAACAAGAAAAGGATGTATAACAATGGATGTTACAGATCGACAAATGCAGATCGTGCAAGCCGCCATCGAGGTCATAGCGCGTCAAGGCTATGAAAGGCTTACGACCAAGAACCTCGCCAACAGGCTGGGGGTGACCGATGCCGCTTTGTACAAACATTTCTCCAGCAAAAAAGATCTGATCCGCATGATCCTTTGCTACTTTGAGCATGTTTCCTGCCAAGTGATTGAAGAGATAAACAGCCAAGATCTCAGCCCGATCGAGCGCATCAGCCGCTTTGTCCTAAACCGATACGAGCTCTTCACCCAAGAGCCCGATCTGGCGATGGTGATGTTTTCTGAAGAGCTCTTTAAAAATGACCATAGTTTCGTGGAGTATCTGCGCAGCATCATGCACATCCATAGGGATGAAGTACTTGGCTACATCATGCAGGGGCAACGAGATGGGCAGATTCGAGAAGATCTGAACCCCATGCACCTGTTTCGCATGATCGTCGGATCCATGCGTCTCACTGTCACTCAATGGAATCTCAGCAAACACTCATTTGACCTTCTTGAGGAAGGCACCGACCTATTTAAAACAATAAAAAAACTAATAGAGGTAAGACCATGAAACGTCAGATCATCAAAATCGACGAAGAAAAGTGCAATGGCTGCGGAGCTTGCATCCCGGGATGCCCGGAAGGCGCTTTGCAGATCATCGACGGCAAAGCCAGATTGGTAAGCGACCTTTTCTGTGACGGACTGGGAGCCTGCTTGGGCACCTGCCCTTTGGGCGCCATCGAAGTGGAGGAGCGCGAAGCTGAGCCCTACAGCGAAGCTCTGGTGATGGAAAACATCATGAAAGCAGGTGAGAACACGATCAAAGCCCACCTGCATCATCTGAAATCCCACGGCGAGATGACCTATTACAACGAAGCAGTCAAGATCCTAAAGGACAATGACTACGACATTGAGGCTCTCACTTGTGAAGAAACCATGGCTTGCGGCTGCAGCGGCACCCATGCCAAGAAGATCGAGCCGGAAACAGCTCCAAGCTCCACCGGCGGTGATGTCAGCTCTCAGCTTCGCCAGTGGCCGGTGCAGCTCACTCTGCTCAATCCTGCGGCTGAGTATTTTGAGAACGCAGATCTACTCATTTCAGCGGATTGCGTGCCCTATGCTTTTGGGAATTTTCACCAAAGATTCCTTGCCGGCAAGATCGTAATCACGTTTTGTCCAAAATTGGATCCGGATCTGGAAAGATACATTGACAAGCTTTCCCAGATTTTTATCCTGCACAATATCAAGAGTGTGACCATAGTGCGCATGGAAGTCCCTTGCTGTGGCGGCACGGAGATCCTCATGCAAAAAGCGTTAGAGCGTGCCGGCAAGATGCACTTTGTAAAAGTAAATGTCATCAGCGTAGATGGAAAGATCATCTAAGGAGATATAATGGATAGCAGATTCTACAAAGATATCAGCCCCGTGTTAAACGCCATGGGCATGGTAGGCACAAAGCTCTACAGCCGGCCTGAAGGCGAGATCGTTCATATCGAATTTGAGCCCAAAGCACATCTGAAGGCTCACAAGACCCCAGTAAACGTAGCATTTTTTGTGATCGAAGGCACTGCCACTCTAACCATCGGTGATGAGAGCAAGGCCTTCCCCGCAGGAACCATCATCGATAGTCCAAAAGACATCCCCCATGCAGTGACAAATGAGGGTGACAGCGTCATGCGTATCCTCGTAATCAAAATGCCAAAACCATAATAAACCAGCAAGGAGAAAAGACCATGAGTATGTTTTGTTTCCAATGTCAAGAAACAGCCCGCAACCAGGGTTGCACAATGCGCGGAGTATGCGGAAAGCCGGATACCCTTGCAAACCTGATGGACCTTCTTATCTACAGCCTTCGCGGCCTCGCTTATGCATCTCACAAACTCATCCAAAACGGAAAATACTATCCGGAAGATGCTATCTTTGTGATGCAAGGCCTCTTTACTACGATCACCAATGCAAACTTTGACGAAGCTGTCATCACAAGCATGATAGACAAAGCCATCGCTCTGCGCGACAAACGCAAAGAAGAGCTATGCGCGATCCTCAAAGACAAATGCGACAGCTGCCCGGAAGCCGTCACATTCAAGATCACAAAGGATCAATATGCCGAATTTGCCACCAAAGTCGGTGTCAAAAGAACAGAAAACGAAGATGTCCGCAGCCTTCGTGAAACCATCACCTACGGCCTCAAGGGCATCGGCGCTTATGGCGATCACGCTGCTATGTTGGGCTTCCAAGATGAAGAAGTAAACAAATTTATGATGGAAGGCCTCGCTGCCACCATCGACGACAGCCTCAGTGCTGATGAGCTCGTCGCAATGGTTCTCAAAACCGGTGAACACGCCGTGAAAGTAATGGCAAAACTCGATGAAGCCAATACCGTCACCTACGGCAATCCGGAGCCTACCCATGTCAATATCGGCGTTGGGAAAAAACCCGGCATCCTCGTCTCCGGCCACGATCTCAAGGACTTCGAAGAGCTCTTGATTCAGACCGAAGGCAAAGGAATCGACATCTATACCCATAGCGAAATGCTGCCTGCAAACTACTACCCTGCTTTCAAAAAATATGAGCATTTCCATGGAAACTACGGCTCCTCTTGGTGGCATCAATTGGAAGACTTCGAGAACTTCAACGGCGCCATCCTGATGACCACAAACTGCATCGTGCCGCTGCGCAAAGAAAACACCTACCTTGATCGGATGTTTACCACTGGCATGGCAGGATATCCCGGCTCTGTGCATATTGCGGATCGTGAAGATGGCAAAGCCAAAGACTTCAGCCCCGTGATAGAAGCCGCCCTCAAATGCCAGCCTCCCAAAGAGATTGAAACAGGAGAAATCGTGGGTGGATTTGCCCATGCGACCGTTCTTTCCTTGGCAGATAAGGTCGTGGACGCCGTCAAATCCGGCGCCATCAAACGCTTTGTCGTGATGGCAGGATGCGATGGTCGCATGCCTTCTCGCAAATACTTCACCGAAGTAGCCGAAAAGCTGCCCAAAGACACCGTGATTCTCACAGCCGGCTGCGCCAAATATCGCTATATCAAACTCAATCTCGGCGATATCGATGGCATCCCCCGCGTCCTTGATGCCGGACAGTGCAACGACTCCTACTCCCTTGCCGTGATCGCTCTCAAGCTCAAAGAAGTCTTTGGCCTAGAAGATATCAACGACCTGCCGCTCTCCTTTGATCTCGGCTGGTATGAGCAAAAAGCTGTGGCAGTGCTATTGGCACTCCTGTATCTGGGCTTCAAAAACATCCAGATCGGACCGACCCTGCCCGGATTCCTTTCCCCGAACGTCGCCAAAGTCATCATTGACACCTTTGGCCTCAAACAAACTACCAATGCTGACGACGACATCGCTGCCATGATGGCAGGCTGATAGTCGCATTAGATCCATCAATGCAAAGGCAAGCCTTACAAGGGCTTGCCTTTCTTTGTCATGCCCCCCTCACCCCTTGCTCACCGCTCAAGCGTGCAAGCGGTGAGAGGACAAGGACTTAGAGAGTTCGTAGTACTAAGCTCTTAGTTCGCAGTTGGGCGACCATTTCGCTGCGCCCGCGTCAAGAGTAGGAGCGCAGCAAAGATGATAGCCGGTGGCTTCAGCCACCGGGTCATAACGGATAATATTGGCAAAGATTATGGGCGGCTAAAAGCCAGCCCTACATTTTGACACTAGCTGATGTCTGATGAGCTAAATATCTCTGCTTCAAACCTATAGAGCTTGGTGTCAGGGCTTTTTAGGGCACTTTCCCTCAGACCTGCCTTGCGGCTTAGATTATGCAGAAATTCTGGGACATTCCATCCATATTCTGTAGCAACTTGTGGCAAAAGCAATCCGCTGCCCTGAGGATGATCAATATACAGACCATCGCGACCAATGAGGATCTCGGTAGCATCTTCGACCAAGATCAGCTCTCCCAAAATCGAGATTTCTATATCAATCTGGGCTAATTCATCTCGCCGGACAGGCGAAAATCTGGGATCCCGAAACGCGGCTGCCAGAGCCATCTCACGGACGGACTCCAAAATGGATTTGTAGGGCCGGATATATCCAATGCAGCCCCGCAGCTCCCCATCTATGTGCAGGCTCACAAAGATGCCCTTTTTCTGTTCAAATTCGTCATGCTCGAGCACTGGGGTTTGGCTGCTGTCCAGATGGGCAGAGATCACATCCCTAGCGAATTTTAGAAGGCTCATCTTTTGTGTGTCAGAAAGCATAAGATCTCCTTAAGATATCAATTTTGCTGCCAGATATCCCACGACCTGATGATTCATGCCGGATATCTTTCCGCTGTGAGTATAGTGTATGATGCGCGATTCGATTGCACTATAGTGGCTTGCGAGCATCAGAAGACTCATGATTCCACCGATTCCACAGGCCTCAATCTTGCCCATTTGATCTGCCTTCCACATCCCGGCAGGATCCATCTCAGAGAAGTATCTTGCCAAGAGCTGATCCATTTCTTCAGCACGTGTAGCCGGATGGTAGTGAGAAAGATCGCTAGAGACGATGATCAGGATGCGCCTGCTGCTGCGATAGACCACGTTGTATAAGATCTCCGACAAGCGCTCTGCCACGATCGGGATCTGATTCCCGATCATCACCGGGCAAATGGTGGCTTGTGGGAAAAAGTAGCGAATCAGAGGCAATTGGATCTCAAGAGAGTGCTCTAGGCGATGATAGTCAAGATCCAGGTTTTGCTCAGCTTGGGGACTGATGATGCGATACAATTCTTGATCCAAACCGAGATTGCCCAATGGGCATTCATATTCCGTGAAGGGCGAGACGCTAAAGTCAAAGTGGTTGCCTTGATGAGAAGGATGCAGGATGATGATGGCATCGATGTTTTCTTTAGAAATGGAGGTCATCCCCAAAGTCGCGCAACGTCCGGAATATACATAGCCGGCATGAGGCAAGAGCAAGCCCAGACACCGCTCGCTATCCGGAGCGGGGCTCGCTTCTCTTTGCCAGGATTCGATCTGATTGCGGATCTGATCCCCAAATCTTGGATAGAAGGTTCCAGCATGCTGCATCTTGCGGATCATTTGGGCTCCTCCGCCGGTGGCGTGGGAAGCACGATGATGTGAGTGCCGATAGCTTGGGCTACCTCAGGCTTGAGATCTGATATGTTCCCACTATCGCGCGCGGGAGTGAGCACGGCTATCTTGATCTTTGGCAGGGCTTCTCTTACGCGAGACACCGTCCCCAGAAATGAACGAGAGTGAAAATCCCCATTGAAATGGATGAGTCTAGAGTCCGGTGAAGATCGCAGAGCACGCACAATGCTCTCTGCCATGGTGTCGTCCTTGATGGTCTGCGCCATATAAAATCTATCCATGCTCTCACGATCCATTGTGTGAGCACTCATGGCATTCATCGCGTGCATAAATTCCTTTTTGTATTGATCATCAGGAGCTGTCAGATCTTGCGCGATGAGTTCTCTTTCATTTGGGGGGAGATCGCGCACGAAGTCCCATCCCTCACGAGCAGTGCGAGAGGCATAAATCCGGGGGACGTTTGCCGCAATCGACGTGAGATCGTGCTCTTTGGCAAAAAGGATGAGAGGACGGTAGTCCGCATAGTTTGGCCAAGCCCGGCTCTCGTCGGTGAAGCTCTCCTCAGTGATCTCAGCTTTGAGAAAGGCATCCAGGATGTCCTGAGTATCTCTCTCCCACATCTCAAAGGATAGGATCAAGTTCCGCTCGTCTCTGATCAATCCCGGGAGGATGTCTTTTTGCAAAGCGTGTAGATCTTGATTGCCATGATGCTCTCCAAAAAAGATCAGGTCATATTGCATAAGATCTTCTGTGAGCTCGCTCAGCTTGATCCGGCTCATATCGCTGCTGCGTATTATGATAGCCTCGGAGTACAATGCTAATCCAAGCATCAAAATCATTGTGGTAATAAGAATCTTTTTCATGCTTTATCCTCTATAATATATTCTAATCCATACAAAGCTATGGCGGAAGCCAAAAATTCAGTGCATTCCGGCTTTAGGGCTTTTGGTATCTTGAATATCAGATCAACCCTTGTGTGATATTCGGACGAAATCTCCTGCCCTCGATACTGCGCAATCTGGTGACGCAGTTTTTCCAGATGGGGGTAATCACAAGTGACCTGAAAGTGGCAAAACTCTTCATAAGGGAGCTTTTTTGACAGCTCAATCGCTTCTGTGCAGGCTAGAGTGTAGGCTTCGATGAGACCCTTGACTCCCAGCTTGATCCCGCCATAATAGCGCGTGACTATTGCCAAAACTCCGCTGAGATCATTGCGCAGAAGACTGTTTAGGATCGGTTTCCCGGCTGTTCCTCCGGGCTCTCCGGCGTCGGAATAATATTGGGTCTCAGCCTCAAATCCGAGAACATAGGCATAGCAATTGTGGGTGGCATCGCTATATTGGCTCTGGTGCTCACGCAGCAGATCTTGGCAGCTCTTGGCATCAGCAACGGGATGTAAAAAGACAATAAACTCACTGCGCTGGATCTTGATGGAGTGAATGATCGGAGCCTTGATGGTGTATCTCATCATTTCACCTTTGGGATGTCTTTCCAGCAGGTGGTATATCGTGGGCTGAGTTTGGCACGTTTCATCTGCCAATCTCCCGAGATTCCGCTGCTGGCGATCTTGACTGTATCTCTGCCATGGCGACGATTGAGCCGATCCACTGCCTTCATCAAGTCACCCCGCTTGTCATCAAGATAGTTGTCTTCCAAAAAGCTCAAGGGAACATCATCCTCAGGTATGATGTCGGCAAGCATGACACCTGCCTTTTTGTATGCAAAGCCCGGCAGCCACAGCTCATCGAGCAGTTTGAGCGCTTCCCTGATCATCTGAGGAGTATAGGCAGTCGGAGGGAAAAGGGTGGTGGAGATGGAGTTGTTGTATTGAGGGCCTTCTTTAAAGCGGTTTGTCGATAGGAATATCATCATATAGCCGGCGACAGAATCTTGGTTGCGTAGCTTTTCGGCAGCACGTGTGACATAGGTGGAGACGGCTTCTGCCAGCTCCTCCGGGCTCTCTACCTGCTTTCCGAAGGATCTGGAGCAGACAATGCTCTTTTTCACAGAGGGTGCCTCGTCGATACCCATGCAGCTGTATCCTTTGAGCTCAAGCACTGTCTTGTGACCGACGACAGTCATATAGTGATCAATGAATCTCTCGTCCGCATCCCGCATCTGAAGAGCGTTTTCTATATTGTTTTGGAGCAGGAACTTCTCATACTGACGCCCCACGCCCCAGATATCCCCGACAGCAGTGCGTTTGAGCGCTTCAGTGATCCGAGACTCATCCAAAAGAGCGAGTGTTCCCTTGAAAGCGGGGATGCGTTTGGCATGGTGATTCGCAATCTTGGCAAGGGTCTTGGATCTTGAGATTCCCACTGAGACCGGGATGCCCGTATAGCGCTGAACGGTTCGCTTGAGCCGTCTTCCCCAATCTTCCCAGTCGTCTTCCTGAACTCCCGTGAGCCACAAAAATGCTTCATCGATCGAGTATACATCGATATCCGGAGTAAAGCCGGAAAGCACGTCCATGACGCGCGAGCTCATGTCTCCATAGAGAGCGTAGTTTGACGAGAGCAGGACCCCATTGTGCTGTTTTATCACTGCTTCATACTTGAAGCCGGGAGCTCCCATGGGGATCTTCAGAGCTTTGATCTCATCACTCCGAGAGACTATGCAGCCGTCGTTGTTTGAGAGGATCGCAACAGGTACATTATGCAAACGCGGATTGAATACACGCTCGCAAGAAACGTAGAAATTGTTGCAATCCACAAGGGCAACGATCTGATTGTCTGACAATCCGCTAATATCCATGATACTCCTTTATATCCATAAAATCCTTGCCATTGTCTTTGTCAAGCAGGAAGCCTGAGGATCCCTAAAAGCGGGATCTTCAAAGTTTTTTGTTGACAGCAAGGCACAGGGCATTGAGCTATAGATCTAAAGCCAATCCGTGTAAAGATGAGGTATGAGACATGAAAATGGAAGAGCTAAATTACTATTATAACAAGTTCAAATTTGGAGAAGACATCTTTCATAAACTGATGCACAAGAGAGTGCGAGAGATCCTTTTGGTATCCACCTTTTACGATGCTTTCATCTTTGAGCAGGATGGCAGGCTTTCCGAGCAAATCTTTGGGGAATATCGTCAACTCAATCTCTCGACAGCCCCGCGCATCACATCCGTTCCCACTGGTGCTGAAGCCCTAGAAAAGCTGAAGACTCACTCATATGACCTCGTCATCACTATGATGCGAATCGGGGAGATCGGTCCATTTGAATTGGCAAAACGGATCAAAGAACATGATGCGAAACTGACAGTCTTGCTGCTGCTAAACGTGGCATCAGATTATGTGATCTGGGAACAGCACGTAGCGGATCGGCACTATATCGACGACGTCTTTCTCTGGAATGGAGATACGAAGCTCTTTTTGGCAATGATCAAGAGTGTCGAAGATAGCATGAATGCTGAGTATGACACCACTCACGGGTTGGTCAGAGTAATCCTTTTGGTGGAAGACTCTGTGCACTATTACTCCATGTTTTTACCATCCCTATATTCCATCATCATGCGGCAAACTCAGAGACTGATCGATGAAGAAGTGAGCGATGTAAATAAGCATCTGAGAATGCGAGTGCGCCCCAAGGTGCTCTTGGCTCATGACTATGCCTCAGCGCTTGAACTCTATGACAAATATAAGGAATATATCCTCTGCGTGATCTCGGATGTGCGCTACCAGATCCATGACGCACCGGACGCAAAAGCCGGGATCAAGCTCATTGAGCACATTCTCAAAAGAAGCCCTGACCTGCCGATTATCCTGCAATCCTCTGAAGATGAAAACGCTGCCATCGCTCAAAAAATGGGAGTGCACTTTCTTAACAAGAACTCGAAGCATCTCTTTAAGAATCTACGTGAGTATATGGTCTACAGCCTAGGATTTGGCAATTTTATCTTTCGCAATCCAAATGGAGAGGTCATCGATGAGGCGGCAAACATAGCAGATTTTGAGCACAAGATCCTCAAAATCCCGGAAGAATCACTGGAGTTTCACAGCAAGTTCAATCACTTCTCAAACTGGCTGATCGTGCACGGTGAGATCCAGATAGCAAAAAAGATCCGCCCCATGAAGATCGAAGACTTTGAAACGCGAGATAGCCTCAGGCAATTCTTGTACCAGATCTTTAGGAGCGTTCGCGTGGAGAAAAACAGGGGGAAGATCATCAATTTTGATGCGGTCTCACTATCCGAGCTGAATCAGATAATCAGGCTCACCGAGGGTTCATTGGGTGGGAAAGGACGCGGCTTGGCATTCCTAAACGCTTTGCTCTGCACGATGGATTATGAAAGAAAATATGAGAATACAGCCATCTCTTTGCCCTCAACCGCTATTATCGGTACAGATGAGTTTGATTGGTTTATTGAGCGAAATGGAATCATGGAAAAAGTTCCCGGCTTGAGTGATGATGAGATCGACCAAGTCTTTCTATCCGGCAAGCTCTCCGAGAAGCTTGTCAGCCGTCTGATGATCTATCTGGAAGCCATCACATATCCCATAGCGGTGCGCTCTTCCAGTCTTTTAGAGGATTCACAGGCACAGCCTCTAGCGGGGGTCTATCGCACATTTATGCTGCCAAACAACCATCCGGAGATCAAGGTGAGACTCAAACAAATCACAGATGCAGTCAAGCTGGTCTTTGCCTCTGTCTATCTCAAAGACGCGCGGAACTTCATGGAATCCCTAAACTACAGTGCCGAAGAAGAAAAGATGGCGGTCATCATCCAAGAAACCGTGGGATGTCTCAAAGGCGAAAGATACTACTATCCACACATATCAGGAGTGGCGCAATCCTATAACTTCTATCCTGTCTCAAACATGCAACAAAGCGATGGCATCGCAAACATTGCTTTGGGGCTCGGGATCTATGTCGTGGAAGGAAAGACCAGCCAACGCTTTTGCCCTCGCTATCCCAAGAGCGACATCCTCACAGAAGAAGAGCAGGTTCGCAATTCCCAAAAAGACTTCTATGCGCTGGATCTGGGAAAGACCGATTTTGATCTGGTGGCGGGAGAGAGCATTACGCTTAGCAAGCTCAAGCTAAAAGAGGCAGACAAGCATGGAACTCTGAAGAACTTGGCCTCGGTCTGGGATTATGAAAACTACCGACTATCAGATAATCTGCAAGATGCAGGACTCAAAGTGCTCACCTTCTCCAGGATCCTCAAGTATGATTACTTCCCCTTGGCGAAAATCATCGACGACCTTCTGGAAATCGGGGAGATAGCCCTTGGCATCCCGGTGGAGATCGAGTTTGCAGTCAATCTTGATCCCCATAATTGCTATACTAATAAGCCCACTTTCTATATTCTGCAGATCAGGCCGCTGTCGGTCAATACTGAAGCCTATCACATAAATGCTACTAGTTTGGACAAAGAACAGCTGTTTATGTATACCGAGCATGGCATGGGTAACGGCGAAATCACAGGCATTAGAGACCTTGTATATCTGGATCCGGATCGATTTGACAAGACACAAACGCTCAAGATGCAAGAAGAGATTGAACGGTTTAACAGCAAGATGGCAGCCACAGGCAAGAAATACATCCTCATCGGTCCCGGACGCTGGGGTAGTCGCGACAGATTCCTAGGAGTGCCTGTGCGATGGCCTCAGATCAATCAAGCAAAAGTAATCCTGGAGACAGGACTAAAAGACTTTATGGTGGAATCCTCACAAGGAACTCACTTCTTTCACAATCTGGTAGCTATGAACGTAGGTTACTTCTCGATCCCATATGCTTCTGAGACGGATTTCGTGGATACTCAGTGGCTCAAAATGCAAAAAGAAACCGAACGTGGAGAATACTTCGTGCATCTGTCCTTCGACCATGCGCTAGTCGTTAAGATGGATGGCAAGACAGGGCTGGCAGTGATCCACAAATAGAGCGGTTCCCCGAGATCCGGGTATCCTGATGTCTGCCTTACATGATGGGTTTTACCTTAATGAAGCTGCCGTCATCCAATTCTTCAAAAGCAGTGCGAATCTCTTCGCGGGTGTTCATGACGATAGGGCCGCGCCAAGATATGGGCTCTCCTAAAGGTTTGCCGCTCATGAATAGACAGCTGAATCCCTCGCTGCCGGAGATGATCTCGATCGAGTCTCCATCTTCAAAAAGCACGAGCTGAGTGTCTGCAATCTCCTTGCCGTCTATGGTGGCGGAGCCTCCAAATGCATAGATGATGCAAGTCTCACCCGGATTGGTTGCGAAAACATCAGTAGTGTTTGCCGGGACTCTGATATCCCAATATTGAGGCTTGACCACAATATCGTCCAAGGGCCCGCGGGTACCCAGATACTCTCCACAGATGATTCTAATGCTGCTGCCAGCTTCAGTATGAACTACCGGCATGTCCTTGGCACGAAGATCCCTATAGCGGGGAGTGTCCATCTTTGAACTGGCGGGTAGATTGGTCCACAATTGGAAACCATACATCCTGCCATTTGCATCCGGTTTTGGCATCTCTTGATGAATGATGCCACTGCCGGCGGTCATCCACTGTACCTCACCCTTGTGGATAGTACCCTTGTTTCCCAGGCTGTCACCGTGCTCTGCTGATCCTTCCAGCATGTAAGTGATGGTCTCAATTCCACGATGTGGATGCCAAGGGAATCCGGCAAGATACTTATCAGGATCATCATTGCGAAAATCATCTAACATCAAAAAGGGATCATATGACGGCTGCTGGTAATAGCCAAACGCACGTTTAAGATAAACCCCCGCGCCTTCCAAAGTAGGCTCTGCATCTCTTATACTCTTAATCTTTCGAAGCACATCGATCTCCTTAAGCAATTTTTCTAAGTTTGGCAGGAGTCTGAATCACGTCAAGAGATTTGTTATCAGGATGTGATAGGTGAGGTGAAGCGAGAGTCTGCTTTATGATATTGTGTATAAACAGAAAAGGCGTTAGCGATGGCGGCGACCTACTCTCCCACACAGTCGCCCGTGCAGTACCATCGGCGCAAACA
>Ga0334895_1000163_pt1 | contig 108970 bp, 98 predicted proteins | sample GraSluR3_MG_7_FD_207229 | JGI IMG/M metagenome (GOLD analysis project Ga0334895, IMG submission 207229) | Sludge microbial communities from methane-producing bioreactor in Wageningen University, Netherlands - Granular Sludge_31_05-R3 | ecosystem: Engineered > Bioreactor > Anaerobic >... | reverse complement strand
AACGTCAAATTCTCCCCTGTCATCTCGCTGCACCAGCTCTCCAGCTGGCGCACAAACGTTAGCTTTCACTTTCGTTCGTGAATTGACTTGGAAGCCCTTGCACCTCTATGAAACTCACGCTTCACAGATTACAATTGCTTGTATTACTTTTCTCTTTCCTTCGCTTATCGATGTCATAAATCAGGATGCTGTACCCCTTTTCAGAGGCCGCATTTTTGGCTCTTGGCCAAGCACCTTTCGTTAGCGTGCTCGACTAAGGTACATGATCAAAATCAAAGTGTCAATAGCTGTTTTCACTATTTTTTCTTTTGTACCAGCTCTTCAGAATCCGCAGCTCTTTGCGAGTTACCATCCTGTTCAGCAGAACCGAGGTGGATACTACCCGTTTTCTACAAATACGTCTAGGGGGTATGCAAAAATTTTCTCATTTTTTTATAGGGCGACAAATGTCGGGTCTTCTGGTAGAATTATGCGAAATACATACACCTACAGAAAAAGTGAGGAATACAGATGAAACTGGTATTTTTAGGGCCTCCCGGTGCAGGCAAAGGGACCATCGCAGCGATTGCTAAGGAGAAGCTGGGGATCCCCCATATTTCGACTGGAGATCTGTTCAGAGCAGCGATCAAGAACGAAACTCCATTAGGTAAACAGGTGAAAGCTATTTTGGCTTCTGGTGAACTTGTACCTGATAGTGTTACGGTTGAAATGGTCAGAGAACGATTTACTCAGGGTGATGTGAATCAGGGATTCATTCTCGACGGGTTCCCAAGAACGGTCGCTCAGGCCGATGCTCTCGCTGAGATGACTGCAATCGATCATGTGATCAACTTTGAACTTGATCGTGAAGAGATCGTAAAACGTCTTTCGGGAAGAAGAATGTGTAAGAGCACAGGCCGCATCTATCACATTATCTATAATCCACCGAAAGTTGCCGGAATTGATGATGAGACCGGTGAAAAGCTTATCCAGCGTGAAGATGACCAGGAATCTGCCATTCTCAACCGCCTCGAAGTCTATGCAAGACAGACCGAACCGCTGATCGCCTACTATCGTGATCGCAACCTCCTGCGTGATATCGATGCGAAAGGTGCCCCCGAGGATATTCTGCAGCGCATGCTAGCTGTTCTCAGTTAATACGTACCGTGTACCGGGAAATCCTGGATTGTGGATTTTCCGGTATGTATTTTCACTTCACGAGAGTGTCATGAATGATCTGCCATGATACAGCTTCCGGTTTTCCGATCTTCTGCGCGAGAAAAGTCAGATGGGCAAAGAGTTCCGGTTCGAATAAGTTCAGTTCATACGCATCAATAGCAATCAGATACGCCTGTTCATACTGTTCTTGCCCGATCAATTCATTCAGATACAATTCGCGCACCACTTCATCGTAAGGATTTTTCTCGAGAATCTCCTGCCAATACCGGCCTGCCATATTCCGCTCCCCAGCGGAAGAGGCAATCCCTGCGGCAGATTTCAGATAGGTATAATCTCCTTCCTCAGCATCCTCCTGCAATTGATCGAGAATGGTCAGACTTGCACCGATCTTTCCCGACTCAGCAAGGGTGATGGCATAATTATAACGCAATCGTATATCAGAAGGAAATTGTTCCAATGCCCGTGCATATACCTCTGCAGCTTCAAAATACTTTTCAGAAGAGCGCAACGTATCGGCTTGCAGTATCACCGAATTAACCTGCTGATCGATATGATCAGGTGTTGAAACACAACCGATCCCTACGATCAGCGTAAGCGAAATCAACAGGAACAGACGCAGAATGTGCACGGTACGGATGATCATAAAACAGTTCTTTCGATCTCCTTGACCTGATCCCGATAGAGATTAATGATCGGGGAGCCGTAATCTGCGAGCAGCTGAATCATATTTCGTGGATTATCATCAGCATCGACTCCATTCAATCGGTCGCCGGCATCCCCGAGACCGGGGAGGATATATGCCTTCTCGTTGAGAACAGGATCCATCCACAACGTATAGACTTCTGCCTGCTTGATTGCGCGGACAACCCGCAGGGCTCCTTTCAACGCTGAGATGACGGTGATAAATCGAATTGATCGGGGTTTCACACCCTGTGACTCGATATATTTTACAATAGTAACCAACGACCCGCCTGTTGCATTCATGGGGTCAGCAAAAATGAGATCTTTGCCCTCGAGTTGCGACAGATCAAAAAATGAACGATCCAGATCGAGCAGGTAGTCCATATTCTTCTCCACCTTGGTATCATCCCGCTTGATTTTAAAGAGAGCGAATGGGGTGACAAATCCCTCGGAGCTATACTCCTGAATCTCTTTACTGATAATCATAGAGGGTAACAATGCACCACGAAGCATGACACACATCACCGAATTTTCAATAAGATCATCAACATCAGGTATTTTATGCACCGCGTAGTTATTCACCGGAAAAGTAACGGGAGTGGGAGTAATAATACTCCTTTTCTTTGGCAATGCCTTATCAGCATAGACATGGGCAAACAGTAACTCATAAGCCCGCTGCACAAAGTAGAGAAATTCAGGTTGTGTGGTTTTTGGATCACGTAATTTTGCAATAAGACGAGAAGCGGCTCCATGCTGCACCTGAGGCGTTTCAAATGAATAGACATGAATTCTCGGTTCCTGGGCTACCACTTCCTTCAGATAGCGTCCGACACGCTCAAAAACGGGTGTAAGGGCTAACCGTGCTTCTGTGTTGCCGGTATTGATATCAGAAAAAATATCGATTGCTTCGTCATACAAGTGATAGGCCTGTGAAAGACTTTCCTTGTCGGTATCGGTAAGATATCCATCTAAATCTGTTGCATGAAGAACCACTGTGTTCATTGAAATCTGCCTCTCTCTACTAAGTAATTTTGAATGCATTACCATCCAAAGAGACAGTGTATCGTATGCGCATACTTTGGGCAATGGAAAATGATTACGACACAAGATATGAAAAAACCGTTCCTCCGAAGAAGAACGGTAACATCTCCAGGGGGAATTGAACCCCCGTTGCCGGGATGAAAACCCGATGTCCTAACCACTAGACGATGGAGACTTGAAAAACGCTTAGTTTTGTACCATGGCAGGCAGAAATCGTCAAGTAGGTTCTCACGATATTTTACTGATTCTCGTGAAATACCCCAATACATTTCCTATTTTCCCAGAATATATCTACTTTGATACCTGAGCGGTAAGTTCTTCATAGGTAAATTGTGTCGCCAAAGCAACGCAACGGTCACAACTTGCAAGCACATTGCCACCATCAAGTCCCTGCAACTCACGACAAATCGAACTACCCGTAGCGTGGACAAATAAATCAAATACCTGCTTCACCCTTCGATATGTCTCCAGCTTGGTTGGATTGAGTACATCAGCACCGCTTGTCAGTAAAGAAAGAATCACTACGGCACCACTTATGGCACCACAGGTACCGTCATTACCTCCCATGCCGCCACCAAAGCCTTCGGTGATCTGAAAGAGCTGCCGGGAATCCAGAGGAACCTCATCAACAAAAGCACAGGCAACTGACTGTGCACAGTTATATCCCTGTCCTTTCAACTGTGCTGCTCGAGCTACATAATAATCGCAATTCTCCATCACATACCCCTAATACATGAAAAAAGGTGCCGAAGCTATTACTTACTCCGACACCTTGTGAGCCACACTGGGTTCGAACCAGTGACCCACGCCTTAAAAGGGCGTTGCTCTACCAGCTGAGCTAGTGGCCCAAACGAACGAATTGGATAGTACCAAGATGTGTTCAAAGTGTCAACCTGCCTTTTCAGGCTTTAATCGCATCCATTTCCTGACGCACAAGCGCATCACATAATTCATTGTGCTCAATACCCGCGTGTCCTTTCACCCAATGCCACTTAACCGGAAGTTGCTGAGCTATGGCATCAAGGGCTTTCCAGTACTCCTGATTCTTCACTGGCGCTTTGGCAGCAGTTTTCCACCCATTCTTCTTCCACCCGATAATCCATCGGGTAATTCCCTGCTGAACGTATTGGCTATCAGTATGGATATGTACCGCTTCGACCTGCTCTTCAAGGGATTGTACATATTTAAGGGCTTCAGTCACTGCAGTCAGTTCCATCCGGTTATTGGTAGTCTGCACATCTGAGCCGCTTCGCTGAGCCACCTGCTGTTCATCCCGCAGCACAACAAACGCCCATCCACCAGGACCAGGATTACCGGAACATCCGCCATCGGTATAAATCGTCAATATATTTTGCATGCGCCAAGTGTAGAGAAATGCGCACCGGTGGTCAAGAAATATCGCCCATACGGGCACCTGAAGCAACAAGGAGATCAATAATCGGTTGCGAGCAGTAATTGAAACGGGCAATCTCAAGGGGAAGCAACCCATCGCCATCAGGAATATTTACATCCGCTCCTGCTGAAATAAGTGCCGAAACCACTGTATAGTTGTCACCAAGATGGCACCCCAGCGCATAATGGAGAGCAGTTTCCCCGGTAGCACTGATAGCATTTACATCTTCAGTATAATCAATGAGCATAAGCGCAGATTCATTTACATCAGCAGCACAGGCGTGCATGAGTGGATTCATACCCTGAGCATCAGTGCAGTTTGCATCTATGTTTTCTTCAAGCAGAACGTGCACGAGAGCTGGATCGTCGAGTGCATGAATCAATACAGGGAACCCCTCAGCGTCAATCACATTAGGATTCACGCCGAGTTCCAGCAATGTCCGCACCATTTTCACCGGCTCGGGATTCTCATATATGGCTACCACCAGTGCATTCTGCTGTACCGATTGGTCATCCAGTTCCCAGGCATCTTCCTCCACCTCCTCCATCAGATCGTCAGAGGGAGCAAGGTATAAATCCATAGGCATGGTAGCATCCAATGAAGCACCTTCAGAGAGGAAGAATCGTACTAAATGATCAGTGGTGTTTGCTGCTACGGCAAGAAGAAAGAACGTATTGAGATCCTCTTGAGTGACCGAAGAGAGTCGATGGTACAACATCCGGGCGATCTCAGGTTGCTCATTATGGATTACGGCAAGTGAAACCATCTCCCGATTAACCACAGCACCTGCAGATACCAAGGTTTCGATTACTTTGGGATATTCGTTATACATGACTGCATGCCATAGCGGAGTATGTCCATCTTCATCACAATCATTCACATCCCGGATATGGGTAAGTAATGATTCAAGCTCAACCGTGTCCTTACAGAATTCGGCAGTTACACAAAGCCGAAAAAACATATCTGAATTATCCATTACAACACCTTTGCACACCATTATATCATGAGGTTGAGATTTTACCCAATAGGCGTCTTGACACCTTAGACCCCCAACGCGTACCATCTTGGCATATGGTTCGGACAGTTCCACGCTGTTCGCTAAGAGGGAAACGGGTGCAATTCCCGTACGGTCCCGCCACTGTTATGAGGTAAGGACGGCTGTCGTAAGACAACCACTGGAGTAAGTTCCGGGAAGGTGTCGTCATGTACTCCTCAGAGTCAGGAGACCTGCCATGGATAATCCTATCGATCTGTTGATCGGACCTACGGTGTATAGGTCGGGTATGCAACTTCATGCCCGCACCATAAAAGGGAGCAAAGGCATGAGAAAATTTCTTACCACTTCACTACTACTTGTATGTATTATCTGTTCATTAGGTGCGCAAGGTTCCGTTGAATCGCAAACTCGAGAAGAACCCATAATCTCGATCACTGATTCCCGCGACCGTACGATCCAATTCACTGAATATCCGGATCACATTGTGTCACTCAGCCCGAACATTACCGAAACAATCTTTGCACTTGGGGCACAACACAAATTGGTCGGTCGCACTGACTACTGCGATTATCCTGAAGAAACGGTATCGATTCCCCCCATGGGAGATCTGCTCACCCCAAGTGTAGAGCGGATAGTGGCATCAGGAGCCGATCTGGTCATCATCGGCAACCTCGGACAACTGCAGACCATTGAGGCTATCGAACAGGCTGGAATTCCGGTGGCATTCCTTGATGAACCGGAAACGATGGAAGGTACGTTCAGCATCATTGAAGGGGTGGGATTGCTTACCGGTAAGACCCAGGAAGCAAAAATTCTAACTGATGAGATGCGCAAGCGATTACAGCAGGTGAAATCTTTCTCATCTGATGACCGTCCAACGGTCTACTATGCTGCAGGATTTGGCCAATGGGGCGACTTTACTGCTACTGGGGATACCTTCATCCATGACATCATCATGCTAGCTGGGGGAGACAATATCGCTGTTGATGCTGTCAATTGGAGCTTTCAGCTTGAACTGCTGCACGCGGCTGATCCCGATATCATCATTCTCCCCGCTCTATGGGGTTCCACATTCCAGCAAACATACGAACAGTTCGTCAATCACCCGTCGTATGCGTCATTGTCTGCAGTACAGCGGGATGCCATCGTCACGGTCGACAGCAACATGATTGAACGACAAGGACCCCGAAGTGTACTCGCTATAGAAATACTGGCACAACAGTTTGCAGCAATACAGGACCGATGGCAATGATTAACAAATCACTTTTACCATTTCTTGCTCTTCTGCTGATATTCGCATTAATCATGCTGGTCTTGGTCGCCATGAGTTCCGGACCGGCAGGAATATCGATACGGCAGGTTGCCACCAGTATTCTGATGGGACCGCACTACCAGCATGATGCCCAGGTATCAGAAGCACAACATCGCATCGTATGGACCTTGCGGCTTCCAAGAATTCTCATGGCATTGGTCTCAGGAGCAGTGTTATCGGTATCGGGTATGGTTTATCAGGCACTATTTCGAAATCCTATGGCAGATCCCTATGTGCTGGGAATATCCAGTGGAGCAGCATTTGCCATCTCATTTGCAGCCTTTATCGGTCTCATCGGAGGAGCAACCGGATTGTGGGAAGTACCGCTTGTCGCATTCGTCGGAAGTGCAGGAACTGCGTTGTGTATTCTCATCCTTTCGGGAGGGGTTCGTCGTTCTCCGACCACATTGTTGCTTACGGGGGTAGCATTAAATTTCCTTCTATCCGCACTGATGACCCTGTTCATGTATCTTAATCGTGCCCAGTTGCAGTCCATCATGCAGTGGACGCTCGGCAGTTTTGGTTCGGCAACATGGACAAAGCTCCTGATACTATTCATCGCAGCTGTCATGGGACTGGGGCCGGTGATGCTGATGACTCGAGAACTTGACATCCTGCTTCTTGATGAAGCATCAGCTCGATCAGTAGGACTTTCGGTAAAAACGTTCCGCCTTCTGCTGTTACTATTCACTACATTCGCTACCGCGGTGACGGTGTCGTTCTGCGGCACTATCGGATTTGTGGGTCTGATGGTTCCCCATATTATGCGATTGATCACCGGACCGCAGCACCGGCATTTGGTTCCGTTTTCACTGATTGGCGGAGCGCTCATGATGGTAGGTGCCGATACGGTTTCTCGAACCGTTCTCGGATCTTCCGAATTACCGGTTGGAGTCATTACCGCCATTGCGGGAGCTCCTCTGTTCATCGTTCTCCTCATCCATGGAAGGAGGCACCCCGCATGAGTATCATACCTGCAGCAACGATAGAGCATCTTAACTGGTCATACCGGACAAAACCCTTATTTCATGATCTCAATACTACCTTTGTACAAGATGCGTTCATTGCTATTGTCGGGCCGAATGGATCGGGAAAAACCACGTTGCTCAAACATCTTTTAGGATCGGTGACAGGAAAAACGGGTGTGGTGAAACTTTTTAATCAGCCATTACATGAATACTCGCAACGCCACCTGGCCCAACGGGTTAGTTACGTTCCGCAGCAGAGTAAACTTGAATATGATTTTACTGTATACGAATGTGTGGCTATGGGGAGGTACGCCCACACAGGGCGCTTATCGATGCTACAACCTGAAGATCACCGTCTCATTCAAAAAGCATTAGAATCGGTCGAACTTGATCATCTGCATGATCGCAACGCGGTAGAACTATCGGGAGGTGAGTACCAGCGGATGCTGATAGCACGGGCACTTGCACAACAGGCCTCACTCATTGTCCTTGATGAACCGGTGAGTCATCTCGATATCCACAATCAACGGGAGATACTCAGATTACTTCGCTCCCTCGTTGACCAGAAAATCGCCACGGTCCTCTGCGTGCTTCATGACCTGAATGCCGTCAGTGCCTACAGTGACCTGATAGTAATGATGCAGGAGGGTGCTATCGTCGCAGAAGGAACGGTACATGAGGTACTGACCAAAAAGCGTATTGAATCGGTATATCGCATCCAGGTGACGATCGTTGATGATCCGACAACTGACCGTCCACTGATCATCCCGCAGTGGCGCATATGATTACCGAGCACCCGTCTTTTTAATAATATGATAGCCGAACTGTGTGGGAACAATCTGACTGATCGAACCGACGCTCATGCGCTTCACCGCCTGCTCGAAGGCAGGAACCATCGCTCCCTCACCGAACCATCCAAGATCTCCGCCTTTGGCACGGCTGGGACAGGTGGAAAAATCACGGGCGAGAGCGGCAAAATTTGCCCCTGTTTTAATTCTTCTGAGTAACTGTTCGGCAAGATTACGGTCCTTTACCAATATATGGCTCGCTCTGAATTCCATGGATACTTCCTTTTTCAGTGTGTTGCTTCTTGAAGCATATCGAGATAATACCGTCCTTCAACAGGTATTGCATCAAGGTGGAGGGCCTTGCGTAGATGATTCAGATCGGCAAGAGCGGCATCAATTTCTGTTGATGATGCAGATTCGCCAAGGAGATGTTCCATTTCAAGAAACCATCCGAGATGCTGCACGTGTACTAATTCGATCGTAAGCGTATTTCGATGCCAGCTGACACCCTCTTTCTGTTTTCGTGCCAATTCGACATACCCCAGGGATTGAAAAAACTCATAGATATGCGATGCTTCATCAACAGCAGTAGAGAATGCTATTTCACGGTTCATTTCAAATCCATCTGGAGTACGTTGCTTCTGTTTGCGGGTTACTTCCAACTGATGTTCCGAACATCTCACCCGAAACGCAGTTTCTCCTGTGGTGTCAGTATAATACCGATCATCCTTGTAGACGGCAGTAGGTTCCTGCGAAGAAAATAATTCCTGCACAGCTGTTCGTACCGTATCTTTCTGCTCGGCAGATAAGGGAATCTTACATTCGATTTCCTGCATCCTCTACTCCTTCCACGGGAAAATCATTCCTTTCAAACTCCGATGTCCAACCTTCTCCCGTTCTTCTTGTAACAGGAGGTCCCAGGGAATGCGTTTCCGATTGGCTTCAGCATGCTCTTCAAGGTAATCATATTTGGACATCAGCAGTTTGACTGCCACCTGATGTGACAGCTCAATACCGCTTCCACCGGGGATCAGCGTCACAAAGAACACAGTGAACATGATATTAACCAGATGATAGAGCGCAAAGAACAGTGAGAACCCGATATTGTCTATTACCAGAATGAAAGCTTTCTTTGCTGTTTTCAACGGTTTATCATCCGACAGTTGTACGGCAAGTGCAAAGTAGTACTGGAGGGCAAGGACCACGGCTATGACCAGCCAGATCACCACCATACCCAAGACGAGAAAAAACAAGGACCCATGAGAAAGATAAAAGGGAATGATAAAGAGTACCGCCGACAGCACAAAAAGCACGAAGAGTACATACAGAAGAGCATGTCTCCAGATACGGGTAAATCCATGAAAGAAAGCAACGAATCCGGGACGTGAATACCAGACATGTTCTTTTACCTGAATCGCTACCATTCCCGTATAGAGTGCGTACACAATCACGCCGAAAAATCCGAGCAGTAAAGCACCCCACACAGAAACAGATGCTAATTCTATCGCACCGTACACGGTAAGCAATACCACGATATACCCAAGATTCATGGCTATCAGGGAAATGAGATTATCCCAGCCATCAAAAAATGCCTTCTTCAGGAAAAATCTGATCATGCTATGAGATTAGCGCTCTTTCTCCGCTTGTGCAAGATTCCTGGAATATAAAAAAACTTCCCTCACCCCGTATCTGTTAAGACGTGGGAAAGAGAAGTTATGCAGTAGCGGCGAAGGGACTCGGACCCCTGACCGAACGGATATGAGCCGTTTGCTCTACCAACTGAGCTACGCCGCCATAGCTTGTCGCTGAACACGACAGGCGAAACTATACCCGCCAACGCAATCACTGTCAAGTGGGTTTACCGCAGAGATAATTCTCCAATTTTCCACACCCCGTTCTCCTCTTTTTGGAGAAAAAGATCTATCTTTACCACCGTATCAGCATCATGCAGAATAATGGGAACTAAGACATAATCCGGATAGACTTTCGACCGTAATACATACGGATCAGCTGGTAGGTGTGATGCCAAAAATTCATTTGCCAGGCGATTAACGGTCAACTGAGCATCAGGTAGCACATACTGCTCATACCACAGGGGACCATAGACATCTCTGAACGCACGATAGACACTCATGACTGCAGGATGAGAAGGAAAGAGAGGATCTTCTACCTGAGACATACTGTTGACGACAGGATAAGATCCAGATGTGGGAAATGACAACCAGAGAGCAGTTGACGATGCAGCTAGAGAAGAGACCAAAAAGCAAGTTCCCAGGACAAGCAGGATTATACGTTTGGACATAGGTGTATCATCACGATATTTCATCACATTGTCAAACAGCTGCTGGACATCACCAGACGGTTTCTGTACGATACAGCTAATGAATAGCTCAAGCGCACACCGTTTACTTACATACTTGGTTACTGAAGCCAATCATACGATACGAGACCCGCTTTGGCGGGATATTCCGTTGTCACAGGGATTCAGGGATTTGTTCATGAGTGTACAGATGCAGAAACTGGATCGGATCAGACAACTGGGACCAGCTCACCTGATCTATCCCGGAGCGGTACACACCCGATTGGATCACAGTCTGGGTGTCTTCCACGCCACCCGTCTCATTCTCCTCTCCCTACTCTCGCGAGCTGATCGGATTCCTCACTCATTCACCCTTTCTTACGAACATATGCAGGCTCTTCTTGCTGCTGCCATGTTGCATGATCTTGGTCACTTTCCCTATGCTCATGCGCTGAAAGACTGTGTTTCACAAAAACATGAACATCTTGGAGCTGAAATCATCGCCGCAGATGATCAGATAGGCACCATCATCGAGCAGCAGCTTCATAGCTCAGTAGCACTTGTATGCGCCATACTCGATGACTCGTCACCCTGTACCGATAGTGAAACGAAATTTTGCAGAAATGTGCTGTCCGGCACACTGGATCCAGACAAACTTGATTACCTCAGTAGAGATGCCCTATTTTGTGGTATCCCTTATGGGAGTCAGGACGCCTCGTATATTATTCGAAACCTCTGTATACCGGAGGGGACTGCTCAGATTGGGGTCCCTCAAGAGGCCATTGGCTCGGTTGAGCATCTTCTGTTCGCAAAATATTCGATGTACCGCAATGTCTACTGGCATCAGGGAACCCGCTCGGCAACTGCTATGATAAAGAAAGCGGTCCATTATGCTCTTGCGGAAAACTTGTTCACCGAAAAAGATTTATATCATCAGGACGATCAGTCTTTTGCCCAATTGTTTGCACAGTATCCCGAATCTGTGTCAGCACAGCTCTTTCAGGCTGTCCGGAATAATTCTCTGCTTGCTCTCCGTGCAACACTTCCATTACCTGCGGACACTCACGTAACCGACCAGGGAAACCGGGAAGTGTTTGAGATGGAACTCTTTCAGCTATTACGGAAGCAATGGGGAGATCTCGCTCCTCATGAAGTGATTATCGATATTCCTGAGGACGTCTCCTTTGAATCCGATATTCTGGTGATGACCGATCGTCAAGGAGTTCTCCCCTTTCATGAAGTGGATGAATTGTTCACTGCTGAAGTGGTACGTACCTTTACCGAAAGTCTGAGAAAGATACGGGTATATACCCGGGGGGAACTATCGGCAGAAACCACGCAAAAGATCGCAGAGAGGGTATTACACCATGGGTGATGACGCAGTACACCATTGGAAAGAGCTTCTTTCGGGAGATATCCCACCGTGGGTTATGCGGTTTGTCAAGCACACGGGCAAGGCAATCAATCGACATGATATGATACGTGATGGAGATTCGGTCCTGCTCAGTGTATCAGGCGGTAAGGATTCTCTGGCCTTAGCTTTAGCCCTATCAATGCGCTTAAAATGGCTGCCGATCTCATACACGATGCAAGCAGTGATGATCAACTGGATAGAACACCCTATTGGCGAGCAAGCCCGCATAAATCTCATCGAATACTTTCAGGCTTTGCAAATCCCGCTGACGATTCTTGATGAACATCAATTCCCTGAGAGTTTTAATGGAGAGTTCAACTGCTATCTTTGCTCACGAAACCGTAGAAGAGTATTATTTACTTATGCGGATGCACATGAGTGCTCACTGGTGGCTATGGGACATCATCTTGATGATCTGGTTGAAACAACTCTATTGAATCTCACCAGTCGGGCCCGCTTTTCCTCTATGCTTCCGGTACAGGAGTTCTTTGGGGGGAAACTCCACATCATCCGACCGATGATAGAAATCCATGAACATACCACTCGACGTCTCGCAGAAATCTACCAACTTCCGGCAGTAAAGCCTGTCTGCCCCTATGATCAGACAAATATCCGCAGTCGATTAAAACCGTTGGTTCACCAACTGGTGCAAATAGATCGTGATGCACGTGAACACATCTATAAAGCGCATGAGTTCTCGTATCGCCGCCCTGAATAACCTGGTAAACTCAGAAGGCAACCAAGTAAACACAGTTGCGATCAATTCAGTTTTGCAGTAATGTAGAATCATGAAAATCATGAGGAATATGCACGTGAAAAAAGCAATACTGATTCTGGTGACCCTCGTAGTGATACTCACTCCCGCCATGGCCGCAGAAACTGGCAATAAACCCTATCTGAAAATAGCGGGGGAAGTAGATTCGGATGTATACCTGTTCAACGAACAAGGGGTATACATGCCGCCGTCTGATACTCCAGCACAGTTACGTGAGGGATGGATTGTCCTGTCGGGACAAAATCCGGTAACCCTTCAGGGGAATAATGCCACGATTGTACTGCAAAAAGAATCCATACTCACCCTTGGTTCACTGCGATCTGATGAACCATCTTTCTATTTGGTAGGTGGATCTGCATCCTTTTATCTGGCAGAACCATTTGGCGGAACCTGTACGGTAAGTACCCCTGTTGGGATTTATGAATTGAACGGCTCGGGAGAAATGTTCGTCTCATCTGATTATGCCGAACTCGTTTTCTCTCTTGGTGGCCAAATACGTGTCATGAACACGATTACACGGAGTATTACCGATATCCCGGCCTACACGTATCTTAATCTTGCCGACCCATTTCTCAATCCAAAGCAGCTATCTCGTCAGACCTATGAAACACTCTCTATCCGTCCTACCAGTGAACGGGCAAGCTTGCTCCCCAGTGCAACCGTTGAAGATGGTATTACGTTCCAGGCTCCTCAACCACTCTTCCCGGTAACAGCAGCACCTGAACCGGTAGAACATCCCCCACAAAAGACTGCCGTTAGCATACCCGTACAACTTCCTGAGGAAAAACGGGTGGAATCCAAAGATATTATCATATCAGAAGTACCCGCCGAAGGAATGTCGGTTACCGTTTCCGTTGCTGCAGACCGTCCTACTCAAGTCGATTCCGAGTTGGAAGAAACCACAATACTGGCAACTGAGACACCACAAAAAGAAGCCTATTCAGTCTACGTTGTCCATACCAATGATATGCATGGACAGATCGATCGTGAAGGAAGCATCAGCGCAGCTCAATTAGCTACCTTGATCGACTGGGGCCGCAATGTTTCCGAGAGAAATCTCTTACTCGATGCAGGGAATTCCCTCAGTGGTCATCCGGTAACCGACGCGTTTACTGGTGAGACCGTAGCACTGCTGCTTGACATGCTGGGATACGATGCCATCGCCCCCGGGCCAGATGATTATGCCTTCGGGTTCGTTCGTTTGCGTGAAGCAGCAACGCTCGCATCGCAGTTTTCTGATATCAAAGTACTTGCTGCCAATATCCTTGATGAATCAGGGAATCAGGTGTTTGAACCCTACGGACTATTTGATTTGAAAGGGTATACGGTCGGCGTAATTGGACTGAGTATTCCACCAAAATCGCTCCAGAATGACATAACTTTCCTTTCCGATGAAATTATTGCTCAGGCTCAACCCCTTGTGGATACCGTGGCAGCAGAGTCAGATTTCGTAATATTGCTGGGAAATCTCGGTAACGAAACCGCTATTACTGCTTCCGATATCGCTGCATCCCTTTCCGGCATTGATTTGATCATTGACGGCTCTGATGCACAGCTTCCTGAATCGGGACGCTTTGTGGGAGAAACACTCATAGTACACGCTGATGCAGAATTGCAGAGTGTGGGAGTGGTTGAGATTCAGGTAGTCGATGGCGAAGCTCAGGCATTATATGCAAGGCGAATCAGTGCTGAAGATGTCAATATTCCCGGACAGAGTACGCTTGCTGCTCAGTATGGCATTACATCAGTGCCAGAAAAAGCAGAAGTGCGCTCCTATATCGAACAACAACAATCCCGCTTGGCAGCAATGCAGACAGAATCTGCACCGAGTGCACAGGATGAAGTAGCTGTGACTACCGAAGCAGTAGCTGTTACCGTTGAGGAAACTCCAAAAGCCGAAGCGGCTGCCCCTTCACCCGATGAAGCACTTACGATCCGGGAACCTCTGGGTATCGTCTCTTCTGATGAAACACCTGTGGAGGAAACTCCTGACTGGGGTGTCAAGACAACCATGACCCTTTCCCGTATCGGCACCGGTACTGCAGGAGTGCCATCCATGGGGATTTCTGTCAATCCTTTCTACCATCGCAATACGTTTGAACTAGGTCTCCAAGCCTTCTTTATGACTGAAGGAAGTCTCTTCACTCCTAGTCTGTACGATTACACGAACTTCAGTGATGAAACAGGTATTGCCGGTACGGTAAGTACCGCAATGCATTTCATTGATTACGTACGTTACGGTGAACCCGGGTACCCGTTCTACCTCTCCGTTGATGATCATACCCCGATTTCTTTCGGAAACAGGCTCATGGTGAATCGCATGGGAGTGGCGTCCGGACCTGAAGAGCTGCATCTCGGCGCGTACAGTTCAGTACAGCTTGGGAACTTCGGCCTTGAAGTCTTCGGAGATGACCTGTATCTCTACAATTGGCTACAAGTACCTGGCAGTAAGCAAACCGGTGGAGGACGTTTGAGTTATACCGCAGGTTCTCGATTCACCTTTGCACTCTCTTCAGTAGCCACCATTACGAGAAGCAAGGTTATTACCGCTTATCCTGCGTTTGATTTCAACTGGACACTGAAAAATGAACGTAGACTCAAAATTGACGCCTTTGCGGGTCTGGCAACCAAACTATCGGTCAATGACCCGGCTCTGGATACCGTGTATAATGCATCCGGTACATCATTTGATGAGCGGTTCCCCAACTTCCTCGTCGCTGGTGGTATGGATGTAAGAACCCTGAAGTGGAATTTCCGACTTGCAGCTGCGATACAGAACGATACAGATCCACTGCTGTCCTATGGATCACTTAACCAGACAAGGTATTCGGGTCAGCGCCTCGTTGCTGATGATACGGGAATCTACAGTACCTTTGCCGCTGAAGTCTCTTATCGATCAGACCGGTTTGGATTCTCTTTCTCGTATGATGTTCCCGTACCCCTTGATTTCTCTTCGGTTGCCGTAACAGAGGATAATAATCAGGTTACCGCTGACCGGTTTGCTGTAGAAGCAACCTACCAGGGGAATACCTTTGAAGCAGCCATCGGATTGAGAAGAATCGGTATGCTCAGTGCAGTACAGAACCTCTTTGATAATTTCTCGGCAACCACCTTGTATCAGGATTTCATCAGATCAAGTTCGTTGCAGAAAGCCAGTGAGCCCTATGTCTCGCTTCGGTTTAATCGTGGACTCTTCGGTATCTTTGGTAATCTATCGGTGGTACACGATAGTGGAACAACATACGTACCAAGAATTGACCTAGGCGCTTCGATTACGTTGGGTAAGCATGCCGTTGCAGATTCCCGGACTGTAAAGTCGGTGCTTGATGATTCTTCTGCCTTCTCCGTTTCGATGCGCACCGCTTATACGCGACTGTTTACCGTCGGCACTGATAACCACTACCTTACGATGACTCCGAAGATCAGTTACACACCGTCACCTGCGTTCTCCGTTGGTATCGGTCCTCAGATAACCTTCGATATCGTGCCGCTGTCTCTCTATGCGCAAAACGATTCACATTTCACCTTCGGCAGTTCCTATCCCGGCTCGTTTGGACAGCTGTATGATACGGTCATCGATGCATTTGCCCTGATCGATCACTTCCGTATCGGGACTCCTGAAGCTACCTTCCTGCTGGATATCAGCAGAGAGCAACAAATCTCCATGGGACCACTGGTGCAGCAGGTGAGTACGCTCACCGATGGGTATCTGGAAACTCCGCTTGCCATGCGCAGTGCTCTCAATACCCGTGTCTTTGATATGGACATCTTTGTGAATGATCTCACTGATCCATCACTTGGCGGTATCAGGTTTGCCCTTGCTCCATTTACATCCTATGAAGCAGAGTTTGGACTCTCTGCATTGGGAGTTCCCAGACTTACCAGTGCAGGCAAAACTCTGGCTCTCATACCGGGATTTGATGTGGTACTTCCTCTGGTTTCCGGTGAAAAAACCACTTTGGATGCGACCATTCATGCAGCCTCGCTCGTGGGATATTCAACCCTTACCGGCTTCAGTCAGCACTTCTATGCCGATGCCGGTAATTTTGTCGACCGATTCTCGAATTACTTGGTATCAGGGACACTTGATCTTGATGTGGGTGATATTTCTCTCGCTGTGGATGTGGCTATGCAGGATGGAGCCCTTTCCTATGGTATGTTTAATACGCTCCTTCCTCGTGAGCTTGATCAGATCATGGATGACCTTGATCTCTCCGATCTGGCAACTGATCTACGGAGCTATACCATCGGAGTCTCAGCGGGAATCGAGAAAGAAACCTTTGCTCTTTCGGGATCATATGCACTGCCCTTCTCTAGTGCATTTGCACCCGATTACACGGAAGATCTGTTAACAGTTCGTGGAATGCTTGATCTCTCGTGGTTCTCGGTTGAACTGGCCTACAGTCGAAGAGGTTTTGCTGATGCTGCCCAGACGCTCATGAGCTCTACTGCTGCCATTACCTCCCGGGTACGCAATTTCCTGTTTGATCAGAACAGTACCATCAGTGCAGGCATCTCTATGACTCAGGGCCCACTGACCTTCAGCGCAATTGCCTCATCGCTGGCTTCGTATAGCCCTTCTGCCATTTGGAATCAGCCGGATGTCACTGCCGTTGCACCGGCGTTGACGCTCGCTGTTGATATCAACATATTGTAAACCAGCTATTACGGTCCCTCTAGTGAGGGGCCGTGGTTTCTGGTAAGATACCGGTATGGAAAAAACACATCAGGTCCATCTCCTCGACCCACTGGTGGCTCAGCGTATTGCAGCAGGAGAAGTGATCGAACGACCTGCTTCGGTGGTCCGTGAACTCATCGATAATGCAGTGGATGCAGGGGCAAAACGGATCACCATACAGATCACCGCAGGCGGTACTGAAAAGATTACCGTTATTGATGATGGCCAGGGTATCCGATCTGAGGATCTTCCCCTGTGTTGTCGCTCTCATGCAACGAGCAAAGTAACTACACTTGAAGATCTCTATCAGCTTTCAACCATGGGTTTTCGTGGAGAAGCACTCTATAGTATTGCTGCAAGTGCCAAGGTCACCATTGCCAGTCGGTATGCTGATCAGCAGCCGGCAACCATCACCGTTGATAACGGACGAGAACACCCCGTACTCCCGGGAGGACCTGATGGTGGCACCAAGGTGGATGTGGAACACCTCTTCGGTGCAATCCCTGCCCGTCGGCTCTTTCTTAAACGACCGGGAACTGAAGCTTCGATGATCCGAAAGACCATTGTGGAAAAGGCACTAGCCTTCCCCGAAATATCGTTTGCCTACTACGATGAGAATATTCAAAAACTTAATCTTCCGGCAACTACGCCCAAACAACGGGTATTAGATACCCTCAAGGGTGATCAGCACGTCGTATTATCTGAAATGACTGAACTTTCTGACCGGGCAAGCCGATTCTCTCTCTATGCCGTTGCATCAACACCCGCTTCCTATCGATCTGATCGCAGTCATATCCGTATTTATATCAATAGAAGACCGATTGAGGAATTTGCATTAGTGCAGGCCATCACCTATGGCTATGGAGAAACCCTTCCGGGGGGAGCATTCCCCTACTGCTATCTATTTGTCACGGTCGATCCTGAACTGGTGGATTTCAATATTCACCCGGCAAAACGTGAAGCAAAATTACGTAATAAAGCTGAAATACACCATCAGGTGGTTGTCATGGTGCGCCAGCAGATACAGAAATCACTGCCCCGCCTGAATCTGCATACGCCGCCTGTACAACAGACGTTCAGCTCTTCGGGTGTCCATGAAGTCCCGAACTCTTCTGAGACTAACTGGTTTCAACGGGCACGGGAAATTCTTTCTGAGAATACCCAATCCACTGTGATACCCAAAGTGGATGATCAAGGAGCTGATTTTCAGTATCTTGGACAAATCTTTTCACTTTTTCTGGTAGTACAAAAGGACGATTCTCTGTATCTGATCGATCAGCATGCAGCACATGAACGCATCCTGTATGATCAGATCCGCTGTGATCAAGGAGTACAGGATTTAATGATACCGCTTACCTTTGAGGTGGAGCGGTCTATTGATGATTTTCTTCAGAAACATCATCAGTGGTATGCCACCTACGGTCTTAGACTCGACAGAACTGATGATCTGCAATGGGAGCTTTCGAGTATCCCTGCCGTATGGAAGCCCATAGAGCAGCAGGTAGTACAATTTATCAGCAGTCACGCAACTGGCGATATTACCGAACTTGAGAAACACCTGTATGCAACGATCGCCTGCCATGCTGCAATAAAAGATGGCGATACTATCGATGAAAGTACTGCTAATACCCTGATTCGACAGGTATTTGCCCTAGAACATCCTGTTTGCCCTCACGGGCGTACCTTTGTGGTGGAAATTACTCGTCAACAACTGTGGCAGTCGGTAGGCAGAACTCTTTAAGCTGCTGGCGTATCATCAGGTACATGTTGCTCTTTTCATCATAGGTGAGCCCGATAATACTGTAAGCCTGATCACGCAGAGCACCGGTTGTCAACTCGGGAGCTTGCGGATCTTCAATGGTATATACCGGTTCGCCAGCAGACGAAAAGAGTCGGTAATTCCATCCGGAAGCCAAGCCGTCCAACTTCCAGCTGTTTTGTTCATCCGATACCCACTGTATCGGGTTGAGAAAACCGAGTGCAAGATACGATTGATTCCACGATAGCGGTGAACGATCTACCGTAAAGGTCTCTGCCAAGCGTTTACCATCGCTGCTGTACACCTCGATCTCCCACGTACCGGTTGGAACCGTGGTGTCAACAGGGAGAAGTAATGCAGGCAGCGGAAGTACTGCACGATGATCCTCGTTATGGACCGGTACCATATGTTCCCAACGAAATTGCTGATCGGGAGACTGCACTGCAACCTGAAATGTTTCAGCTGATTTGAGATCATCAATCTGCACAAGTATCATAAGTCCTTCACAGACAATACTTTCTGATGATACTAGTGTCGTCACCGATGCAATGGGTGTCGTTTCAACAGCAATAATTGAAAGCTCCTGCCGTTCACATCCTGAAATCAGAAGGACGAGACTAGTCAGGAGCACAATAAACGGATAGGTACGCATATGATTTACCAGTGCAATGCCTCAAGCTGCATAACCACCGGGTTGGCATAGGAACGAAGAATAGTACGGCGAAGTTCATCGGAAAGGTCTTTGTACCGTTCGAGAAACTTTTTGGTATTGAGCGATTCGTATTGGTCGGTAAATCGGGTAGGCCCCTGGAGCATATCATACGCATAGAAATTGGTATCCCACAACCGATAGCCAAGATGAATCTGTCGATCTATCTCGTGAGCAACATCCACGGCATTATCATAATCACCCGTAATGGGCTTGCCAAAGTGCAAGTGGACATTCCCCTTGAATCGGCGTAACCCCCGGAGCATATTCACGAGATCTTCATACCGCTTCTTAGTGTACGTCCCATGAAGCTTTTTTGAGACCTCTTCCCTGCCCTTGTTGATATCGTTGGGATCATACTGGTAGGAAATGGCAACCGGGACAATATGGCACTGTTTAATCAGATCACTAAAGGATATTCCCGAAGCTTTATAGGAGAGATGCAGCATCTTGATGATCGCCGGATTGGTTTTATCAATACCGTCTTTTGATCGTCCACTCTTCTGGGCTACCCAGATGGACTTCTGTTCTTCGGTGATCAACTCAACGAAATATCGTGAGAGACGAATAGATTCCCGATATTGATCACGCATCGGCAGATTCCGTTTTACCGTCACTCCTCCATTGAGCTTAAACATATCAGTGGTGAACTGGTTCACCAGAAGATTATCGCCAATGGCCATTTCACATGGGGACATATCACACTTCAATAGCGCATAATCAAGCAGGGCGCAATCAAGCACGATATCGCGATGATTGCTGATAAACAGATATGAGGTATCAGGATCAATATTTTCATGGCCGCTAAAGGTAAAAGAGGTCATGGAATTTCGCTCTATGGTAGGCAAGAATACTCCTGCGGTAATCAATCTCTGGAAATCTTCATAGGAATTCACCTGCTCCAGCAGAGGAGGAATCATCTCCTTCATCTGATGACTTTTCCATTTGGTTTTGATGATATTCCCCGCGTACAGAACTTCAGCCATATTACTCAGGAATTTTGGATACGATTTAATACGATTGACCGCATTAATGACATCCTGCCCTTCGTATGGGGCAATATCCCGATACTTGGATTTATCCATCATTAAAACTCCACATTCAGTGATTTCATATATTGAGCCCGCTCCCACTGCGATGGATCTTCCATCCGTTTGTGAGCAAGTTTCCCCCTGAAATCAACAAACGTCTCAAACTCATGACGATCCATCCACTGGAGCAACTCTGTTTGCATCTGATTGATTACCCCATGCCCCGACTTCATAATCGCAGAGCAGATCTGTACGGCTTTCGCACCGGAAAGAAGCATTTTTACCACCGTCTCACCCGTGTGAATACCAGTGGAAGCACAGATATCGCTGTTTAAGTAGGCAGAAAGAAGAGCGGTCCACTGGAGTGACTGAGCATAATCGTTTGGATTACTCAGGACAATCGAGGATTTTGTGGAAATTTTCTCGATATCGACATCAGGCTGATAAAATTTATTGAATAACACCAGACCATCGATGTCCATGGTGTCAAATCGTTTTACTACATTGGCTAATGCAGTGAATTGAGCGCTCATTTTCACCGAAAGCGGCAACTTCACCCGTTCACGAGCAGCTTTCACTACCGAAAAATACTCGTCTTCAATCTCTTGGCCGGTACGCGAGGCATCCGAAGGAAGAATATAGTAATTCAACTCCAGAGCATCAGCGCCCACTTCAGCAAATCGCTGAACATAGTCGAGCCAGGTACCTCGACTTCTACAATTCACACTAGCAATTACCGGGATATCGAGGGCAGAAGAGGCTTTTTCAACCAGAGAAAGATATGCATCGATGTAAAAATCCCGGGAAACTTCTTCCAGGAAGTCCTGACCATCAGTATGAGCAACAAATCCCTCAGTCTGGCTCATCATTTTTGCTGCATCATGATCAATCTGCTCTTCAAAGATCGACTTCACTACTACCGCTCCAGCACCGGCATCTTCGCACTGTTTCAGTTTATCTAAAGAAGCTGTCAGCGGAGAGCTACCAGCAATTATGGGGTTTTTCAGTTCAAGTCCAAGATAGGTTGTTGCCAATCGTTCCATGGTTCACTCCTTTGCACCTCATCATAGCCAATTATTCCCTCGATGTACAGTAAAACAGCCGTTTCTCATTTAGTGAGGAAACGGCTGATTATCCAAAAATAATTATAGAAATTTATGAAACGATCAAATCAACAATCGCGTTCAAAGCTGGAGCGTAATCGGATAATGGCACCGCAAAAAGTCGTTTTACGGGTAAGCTTGCCGACACAATTGATACAGGAATCTGGAGCTTGGCAAGTGCTGAAGAAACCGATTCAATCAACTTCGGCTCCTGATCCATCCCTTCCCCTACAACTCCGATTAACACCAGCTGTTCAGATATCTCACAAATGTCGACATCGATCTGCTCGGTGATATCTCGGACGAGAGCTTGAGCTGCTCCATCATCCATATCGTCAAACAGATACATGACCATGGTATCGAAAGCATCCACCACCACATCACAGACAAGCTTCTTCTGCGCAATCAGCTGATGGATAGCCTTGGCTGTTTCAGGATACCGGTCAAGCATGAATTTTTCGATGACCAGTTTACGGTACGGTTTCTTCCCCGATACTCCGACCAGATGTTGCAACTGTGCATCACGAGTAGCAGTAATCATGGTTCCGGCGGCTGTTGGATCGTTGGTGTTTTTTACATTGATGGGGATACCGACTGAACGGACCGGCGCAATAGCATCTTCATGAAATACGCTGGCACCAATAGTGGCAAGTTCACGAATCTCCCGATAGGTGATCGTATCAACGGGACCTGCCTTCTCTGCAACTCGCGGATCAGCAATATATATACCAGATACATCGGTCCAGTTTTCATACAAATCAGCATTGACCGATCGTGCAGCAATAGCTCCGGTTATGTCGGATCCGCCGCGACTGAACGTCTGAATCCCGCCATGCGGTCCTTTACCATAAAACCCGGGAAGCACGACACGTCCTGAAATCTGGTGCAACGCATCACCAAGTAGATCATACGTTCGATCATCAACACGACCATCTTCGGTAAGAATAATTACCGATTCGGCATCAATGAACGTGGCGTTGAAATATTCACTGATCATCAAGGCATTCAGATATTCACCACGGCTTCCTGCGTAATCGGCGGTCTTTTCCTGAGCAAGACGAGCATAGATAGCATCAAGTTCGGCATCCATATCCGCAGTCACCTGCAGCTGTGCGGCAATCTCTTTGATTCTTCTGCGGATCACAGCAAACGGCTCATCATAGCTTTTCCCGTCCGCTACCAGGCGATGGCAGGTAAGCAACAGATCGGTAATTTTAATATCTTCCCGATGTTCCTTCCCAGGTGCCGAGACTACTACAATCTTTCTTTGCTCATCAGCAAAGACGATATCTCTGACTTTCTGTATCTGCTGTGCATTGGCAAGGGAAGTTCCTCCGAACTTACTTACCCAAGTCTGTGGTGATGGTGCCATAATATTCCTCTCTTTGTCAGTGTCGGTCCTTATTTTACAAACAGCTGCTCGGGGTATGAAATAATCTTCTCACATCCGGTTTCTGTTACCAAAAACGGTTCGCTGCATTCGAATCCATAGGTATCAAGCCATATTCCCGGCATGAAATGAATCGTCATACCCGGTTTCAGTACACTTTTGTCTCCAGGACGAAGACTCACCGTGTGCTCTCCCCAGTCAGGGACAAAAGCGAGACCGAATGAGTAGCCGACCCGAGACGGTTTTTCCACTCCCGTACCGACCAATTGAGCACGCCACAATGCTTCAACCTCTTCTGCGGCCATCCCCGGTCCGATTCCGGCAAGGGTATTTTGCAGTCCCTGTACAACCACATTTGCCACATGCTGCAGATCACTGGGAGGATCTCCAATAAATACCGTTCGTGACAATGGGGCATGATAATGGTGTCGAGCCGCTCCAAGTTCCAGTAAAACCACGTCCTGCTTCTGATACTTTCGTTCGGCATCAAAGGTCAGGTGTGCGGTACTGGTCCGTTCTGCACTGGGAATAATGGGAAAAATTGCAGGAGAATCGCCCCCGTAGGTTTCTGTTCCACGGATCTGCTGAGCACTTACCAACGCAGCGACTTCCTTCTCCCAAACCCCGGGTGCAATTGAATCGATTGCAAGAGTCATAGCGGCTTCGGTAATCTTTGCGGCATCCTTAATGTAGGCTATTTCAGCTTCACTCTTTATAGTCTTCACCCACCCTACCAGATTCTCTGCATCTACAATCTTTACCTGGGGGAGCTCCCGGTTGAGTGTAAGGAGCATACGGGCATTGAACCAATATCCATCCATCTCAACTGCAAGGGTATTTCCTTTTCCTTTAATGAGATCGGACACGAACTCCATGGTATGGATATAGCGCGACTGCACATACTCATCCTTGTATCCGAAGATATGATCATCATCAAGGTAGGTAGTCATTCGTGCGGCATTGGAGTCCTGAGCACGTCCGAACCAGGAAGGCATCGGGTCTTTCAGATCGATCACCAGACCCTGATGCACATAGAAACTCCATCCATCAAACCCGGTAAGATAGCTCATATGACTGGGATCCATCACCAGCAACACTTCAATACCCCGGTGATCCATCCGTTCTTTGACTAAATCAAGCCTTCTTCGATATTCTTCAACTGAGAATACGAGTTTTTTCATTGCAGTACCTCCTAGCGGGGAACGACGATTCCTGCCTGCTCTCTTTTTGCAATCTCATATGCCATGAGCGCAATCATGGTATCCTGTACGCCGACACCGGTAAGATCACAGACAGTCACCTGATCGTCACTGGTCCGTGCTGAGGCTCCCCCGGTAATGATCTGTCCAAGTTCCATCACAGGGGTGGTATCGGATACCGCACCCGCTTCTTTTGCTCCACGGAGTTCTCCAAGACGAAAGCTCTGGGCTTTTAAATCACAGGCAATTACATCTGCCTTTCCAAACACGGCTCCTTCAAGCTCCTGCTTATCTTCAGCGTCGCTGCCCATACTGGTGATATGGAGTTTTGGATGCACCCAATCGGCCTGGAAGTAGGCTTTTCTTGCCGGTGTGGTAGTGACAATTATACCGCACTGAGCGGCAAGTTCCGCTCCACTTGATGCACTGACCACTTCAACCGATAACCGTTGTTTCATATCATCTACAAAGGCCTGTTTTCGTTCATCAGTGTCAATACTGTACATCATAATCTTTTTGTAGGGTTTGACCAGCATAAGTGCTTCCATTTGGAAACGGGCTTGTACACCGCAACCGAACACACCGACGGTATCAACGCCATCGGGAGCAAGATACTTTGCAGCAATAGCTCCGGCAGCGGCAGTTCGCACCTGTGTCAGATACCCGTTATCGAGGAGTACCGCTTCAAGAAATCCTGTTTCAGCACTTACTACCAGCATCTGACCGCTCTGGGAAGGTAATCCGATATCAGGGTTCTGAAAGAATCCAGAGGCAATCTTGATCGCCATGCTCGGCAATCCTTTGATGAAAGCACTCTTGATATCGACTTCACCATTTTTTGCGGGTACGGGCAACATCATGATCGGTGGAACCGTGGCTTTCCCTTCGGCAAGAGCGGCGAACCCGAGCTCCACTTTTTCAATCACCTCGGTATCCAATTTGACAAATCGTTTCAGTTCCTGTTCATTCAGAATTACTATTCCATCACTCATTTTCATTTCCCCTTCTGTATCACCGAGAGATAACGCTCGGTATCGACATTCCGTCCGGTAAGTACACTGATCACATCACGTCCGGCAACATCAACTTTTCCACTCAAGATGGCACCAATGCCTACAGCGGCGGCCCCTTCAGCTACGAGCCCATGTTCATTGAATAGGTAGCGCATACCCATTTCAATGTCATCTTCGGTAACCACGACATGCTCATCAACACATTGCTTTACAAGTTCCATTGTATAATGATTTTCTCTACCTATCCCACCGAGCAATGAGTCAGCGAGTGTGTCCTGCTCAGGAATATCTGCAGGTCGTCCCTGCCTGATGCTCTCCAACATAGCAGGAGAGCGTTCTATCGAAATACCCACCACACGGATGGAAGGTTTCAAAGCTTTCGCAGTCAAAGCGATCCCTGCAAGGAGTCCGCCACCGGAAAGCGGTACCAGCAAGGTGTCGACTTGTGGTCGCTGTTGGAGCATTTCCAATGCAATGGTTCCCTGTCCGGCAATCACACGAGGATCATCAAAGGGGACCACAGGAACATACCCTTTTTCCTCTTTCAGTACTGCATAATGGTCTTCAGCTTCATCCTGCGAAGCTCCATGGACTACGGGAGTACCACCGAGAGCTTCTATTGCCCGTACGCGGTACAAAGGAACCCGTTCGGAGAGACAGACTACCGCCTGCACTCCCACCTGATGCGCTACGTAGGAGACAGCTCTCCCATGGTTACCCGTAGAGAAGGTAATGACACCGCGTTCCTTCTCAGCATCAGAAAGAGAAAGAATGGTATTGGCAGCTCCCCGAACTTTAAACGACCCCGTGGGCTGCAGCAGCTCCAGTTTGAGGTGAACGGTGGCTGTTTCAATGGGGGAAGATGTAATTAATGGAGTATGGGAGACCACCGGGTATATTCTCCCGGCGGCGCTCCAAACATCACTGATAGTTGGTAATTGATACATTTCGCTCATATCATCACTTATTGTAAATAATATCGATCGGATAGTCGTAGAACGACTCATATCCATTTTCGGTGATATAGATGGATGCATCAATTTCAAAACCTACATCATCATACCAGATCCCCGGAATGAGGTGTAATGCCATATTGGGTTGAATAATCGTCTTATCTCCCGGGCGGAGACTGATGGTGTGTTCGCCCCAGTCTGGTGGATAGTTCACACCGATTGAATATCCTAATCGGGATTCCTTGACCACTTTTGAGTGGCTGATAGCTTCACGCCATTTTGCTTCAATACCTTCTGCAGTGACTCCAGGCTTGATCCAATCAAGAGTTTTTCTCAGCCCATCCATCACTACTTCAGCAGTATCGATCATCAGCTGAGGTGGTTTTTCTCCCAGGAATATGGTACGTGCAACTGGTGCATGATAATGCTTATACACACCGGTGAGTTCAAGCAGTACTGCCTCATCCCGTTTGAACAGTTTATCAGACCAGGTAAGGTGGGGAGTCTTGGTTGCTTCACCAGCCATCATCAGAGGAACAATTGCGGGATAATCACCGCCAAATTCACTGGTCCCTGCGTATTGGGCTTCAACGATCTTGGAAGCCGCATCACATTCGCGTACTCCAACCTGAATATGCTTTTTTGCCGCATCCATGACACGAACGGCAATCTGTCCAGCACGTTTCATCATTTCCAGCTCTGCTGGACTCTTGATGACACGTACCCAGTTGACTAATGCATTGCCATTGACAAATTTTGCGTTGGGAAGACTCTTCTGCAACTCAACGAACGATTGAGCAGTGAAATAAAACTGATCCATCTCAAGTCCGATAGTCTTCTTTGCCCACCCATACTTTTCAATAATTCCTGCAACGAACTGCATCGGGTGCCGCTCAAGAGACTGAACATAATTATCGGCATACTCATAAATATTTTCATTGTTCAGAAAACTGGTGATCCGACAACCATTTGCATCCATGCCTCTTCCAATCCATACGGGTTCCTCTTTATCAAGGGAAACGAGAACACACTGGTGTACATAGAAACTCCACCCATCATAACCGGTCAAATAATTCATATTCGCCGGTTGCACTACCAACAAGACATCAATACCTTTCTCCTGCATCGATTCCTTGGTTTTCTGAATACGACCCATATACTCTTCTTTGGAAAATACTGGCATCATAACCTCCTTGCCTTGTATCTACATGTGCCCGTAAAACTGCGTTTTCACGAGAGTCGCATGTACGTAATCAATCATCGTCACATAATCAAACACCGGTAATCCGGTTGCTTCCTGGACTGCCTTCCCATAGGGAGGCAGCATACTGCATTCCAGCAGAATTGATCCCATATCAGGGAACTGCTGCGATAGTGCAATTGATCGTTGCACAACGGCTACTTCAACAATATCGGTATCGAGCGTACCGGTTTCCCGGTATACCGCATCAACAAAATGTTCACAATCATCCAATCCGGACACCTTAATCCGATCACGCAGGGAGTCAGAAACACCCACACAGGAAAACAGATCATCGGTGAGTGATTTTTTATTAGCCGTAACCACACCTATGGTTCGCGAGGGACCGGTTATCATGGCCATGAAGGGAAGCTGAAGCAGACTCGAAAGAAACACGGGAATGCCGAGATCCTCCGCAAGCTGCTGTTGATAAATAGCCATAAAGCCACAATCACCGGTAACCGCCTTCACCCCTTCCCGCTTAAGATCTTCAGCTGCTGCTTTCACCTGCTCATACATGCTCCGATCATGAGCAAATATGCGATCTACACTGAGTCCCGGCACCCGTCTGAAACGGACGGGATACCGGTAAGTTGTAGCATTGGCCGTGTCACCCGGGACGTAGGGAACAAAGTTTTCCAGCAGCAAAATACCGATAGATTCCCCATAACTGACCTGTCCCGGCCGTACTTGATACCTCATCACTTCACCCTAGTGGTTATCAGATTCCAGCTGTCTGTGGAAGGAACAGCGCAATCTGCGGGAATGCAATAATCAAAATCGTCGAGAGTACAAGCAATCCGATAAAGGGGAAAATCTTCCTGATTACCTCAAAGTACGGTCGCCTGAATATTAACTGAGCAGTAAAGATATCACATCCAAACGGCGGTGTAGCCGATCCTACTGCAGCCTGCAGAACTACCAGCGTTCCAAGGAGGACCGGATCGATTCCGGTACTGACCACGTAGGGCTGGAAAATGGGACTGAGCACGTAAATGGCAACAATCGGGTCAACAAACATACAAGCTACGAAGTAGGCTATAACGACTACGATAATCAACTGCAACTGGGTAGGATCCGTTCCAATGATAGCCGGCATAATCTGCTGTGGAATGCGCAGGAAGCTGATCATCCAGGAGAATACCTGTCCGGCACCTACGAGAATAAAGACAACTCCAGTTACAATTCCTGCATCGAGAAGTACTTGAAGTAGTTTCTTCCAGGACATCGTTTTATATAACAATGTTTCGAGAATCAAACCGTATGCGACACCGGCAGCTGCTGCTTCAGTCGGACTGAACACACCGGCATAAATACCACCGACAACGATCAATGGGAAACCCAGAACGGGAAATCCTTCTTTCAATGCGCGTTTTCTTTCCGACCAAGTAGCCTTTTCCAAGATGGCGATATTCTTGATCTTTGAGTAGAAGAACACATAAATGGAGAACAACACGAAAATCAAGACACCAGGACCAATACCGGCAAGGAATAATTTACCGATTGACGTAGCGGTAACTACTCCATACACAATAAATCCGATTGATGGTGGAATCAGCAGTGCCACATCACTTGCATTGATGATCAGTCCAAGGGTGAAGGAACTTGAATACCCGGCTTTCAACAGCATAGGCCGCATCGTACCACCAATAGCTGATACGGTAGCCTGTGTCGATCCGGAAACAGCTCCGAACAGGGTACAGCTTGCATTCGTCGTGATGGCCAACCCACCAGGAATATGACCGACAAATACGCGGATCATTTCCACCAGTCTGTTTGCAGCTTTTCCACTCGTCATGATATTTGCTGCTAAAATGAACATGGGAACAGTTACCAGCGAAGGAGCAGAAAAACCATTTATCATCTGCTGAATTACCACCTGAGGATTAATCAGGGGCATCTCTATTCTTAAAAATACCAGAAGCGGCGTTATGAGGGTAATGACAAATGGGAACCCAAGCAATAACATCGCTATCATTACAATTCCTACAGTACCCATTATTTCGTCTCCTTCAGTTCAAGCGAATCAACATCAGTTTCCGCCATAACATTTTCCATCATTGTCGCTTCATCTTCGAATTCACTCTGCTGCTCAGGAGAGAGCCAGACTTCCGTCTCTTTGAAATTCTTGATCACCGTCCGAACATACTGAACTCCTGAAGTAAACAGCATGATTGGAGCAACGACTATAAAATACCAGTAGGGAGCGCCAAGTGCTTCAGTCTTGGTTCCGCGAATTTGCAGGTTGTGTGTGTAGAGAAAAGCATAGTATGCCAGAATGAACATCACCACAGCACTGATGATGCTGATCATGATTACCAGTACTTTCTCTACCTTTGGAGGCAGCATTTCCAGCAATGCACCCATACGGATGTGTCTTGCTTTTCTTGCAGCATAACTTGTTCCGGTAAATGTGATAAGGATAACGAACAATTTCGATATTTCTTCGGCGAAGTAGATACTCTTTGACAGGTTTCGCGCGATCACATTGATAATTAGGAGAATTGCAAGAAATGCTGTACTTGCGGCCAGAATAGTGACCTCAAACCGATCAATGAACAGAGACAGATACGCCCCAATTTTCTTGAACAGGTTCTGTTCACTATGTGTATCCATTTTTTTTGTATCCATGGTTATTTACCTTTATGGGGGTGATGATAGGAGCAGTTTCCCGGAAAATTCCGGGAAACTGTCTACTATCGCGTAGGTCTTACTTGCCTACAGCTGCAATTGCCTTGTCAATATCGGCAAGCAGTGCATCAAGAATCTCAGCTGATCCAGCTCCACCGACTTCGGAGAACTTAGGATAGACTTTCTCTTCAGCTAATTTCTCAAGTGTAGCGATCTCTGCATCGGTCAGCTCTTTGAAGGTAATTTCCGGACGAGCCTGTTCGATTTCTGCACGCATCTTAGCATTATTTCCGTCAACCCACTCAGCACTCGGAGCGATTTTGTCCAACCAGTAATTGGTGATCAGATCCTGATACTCCTGAGGAAGGGATTCAAAGAATGTACGGTTGACTGCAGGAATACCAAGGAAGGGTTCTGCCCAAAGCTGTACAAAGTGGTCTGCCACTTCATAGAATGCCATGCTGTAGTTAGCAAACATCGGCTGACTCTGTGCATCGATCAAACCAGTTTGCAGCGCACTATAGATTTCACCATAAGCCATCGGAGTAGGAACAATTCCGTATGCCTGATAATCGCGGGTGAGCATCTCTGATCCCATGACACGGGTCTTCAGACCCTTCAGGTCGTCAAGGCTATTAATCTCTTCTTTACTGGTGAGCCACTGCCAACCTTCAAAGAGGATACCGAGGGGAACCAAATCACCCTGCAGGAATTTCTCTTCGAGCATCTCGAAAGATTTGCCATTGCGGACTACCCAGTCAAGCACTTCGGGAAGATTCTCATAGGGCCAGATATAGTGAAGTGCAAGAACGTTTGCGGCAGGCACGAATGAGCTGATCCAACCATAGTCACTGAAAACAAACTCAACAACACCAAGCTGTGCAAGCTCATTGATGTCACGGTTCTCACCAAGTGTACCGTAAGGGAAAACTTCAATATTGAACTTTCCATCGGTCTCTTCTTTCATGTACTGGGCAAATTCACGTGCCCAAACTGTCATGGGATCACCTTCAGCTTCAGCGGTCGGCATGCGCACATTCCATGTTTGGTCTGCTGCAGCTTCTGTTTCCCCTTGAGCGAACAATGCTGCACTAGGTGCAAGCAATGCAATAATCAGCGCAATAAGGACGATACGATTTTTCATATAAACCTCCTGAAAAATGTTCTCATGCAGGGCTTTAGCCCTCCATGTAATCGCTTGTGTTGTATGTAGACGGCCTCCATCCGCTCCATACTCAATGGATTGCTATTTCTTTCCTGCAAAAAACCGCAACGCGGATTCCACAAGGAATTCAACACCAATCGGTAATGTCTCTTCGTCAATGGTAAACCGCGGGTTGTGGTGAGGATAGGTACTTTTTGCCTGCTCACTCGCGGTACCGACAAAAGTGAAAACAGCCGGGACATGTTCACCGAATGCAGCGAAGTCTTCACATGCCATTGAGGCATGTTCAACAACATGATCCTCTCCTACAATATCTTTTGCGACATCGTAAGCGAGAGCGGTCATGGTTGAATCATTGATCACTGCATCATTTTCATGATGAAAATCAAACTCACAGGTACAACCATAGGCATGACAGATATCGGTAACCATCTGCCTGAATTTATCGGTGGGATTATCATCCCTTCCCGGCTTGGTAAAGAATAAATACCGAATAGTCCCCTCAAGTTCTACACTGTCGGGAATGATGTTACTCTTTGTGCCGCCTGCTATTCGTCCGAACATCAGGGCAATCGGCTTCATAGGACTGATGAAGCGGGTTTGAATCGTCTGAACCTGCTGTACAACCGCTGCAGCACATACTACAGGGTCTACAGCACTTTCGGGGTAACCGGTATGTCCGCCGCGTCCTGTGATGGTTACTTTAAACACATCCATAGAGGAGGTCACCGCACCCGATTTCACCCCGAGTGTTCCACTGGGCAATGGAGACCAGATATGGACCCCCATTGCCGCATCCACTTTTGGATTTTCGAGAATACCGTCATCAATCATCTGCTGAGCACCGGCAACTTCTTCATTAGGCTGAAAGACAAACTTAATCGTACCATTAAACTGATCCCGCAGAGAACTCAGGACTTTTGCTGCGGTAAGCATCATAGCCATATGTGCATCATGCCCACATGCATGCATGAGTCCCTTCTCTTGCGAAGTAAACGGTAATCCTGTCTGCTCTTCAACCGGAAGCGCATCAATATCAGCTCGCATCAACAATACCGGCCCCTGATCACTTTTCCCTTTCAGCAGTGCAGTCACTCCGGTGGTACTCACCGTCCGGGGTTCAAGCCCCAGACTGCTCAGATACTCAGTAATGCGTTTTGAGGTTTCAAACTCCTGGAACCCAAGTTCCGGATGCGCATGAAATTCCCTACGCAATGCAATCAGTTCTTCGGTATGTGATTTGACAGCTTCTCGAACATTCATACTACTTATACCAGATTTCTCTTGATCAGAGTCTCTGCGATCTGCACAGCATTCAGTGCAGCACCCTTTCGGATATTGTTCGAAACACACCAGAAATTAAGCCCATTGGCAATCGTATAATCCTCACGGATACGGCCCACCATGGTCAGATCTTCATCGTTACTTTCAATCGGTGTGGGATACAGTTCCTGTGAGGGGTCATCGATCACTTTAATTCCTTCAGCCTTCCCAAGAATTTCTTTCGCCTCTTCTGCAGTAAGTTTTTTTTCGGTTTCGATATTGATCGATTCCGAGTGGCCATACCACACAGGAATACGTACACAGGTTGCCGTAACATTAATGTTCGGATCGAGCATTTTTTTCGTCTCGTTCACCATCTTGTACTCTTCCTTGGTATATCCACCTTCCTGGAATACATCGATGTGCGGGATGGCATTAAAAGCAATCTGCTTCTTATATACCTGAGGCTGAGTCTTACCTTCTGCAAGATATTCGGTAGCTTCTTTTTCCAGTGCATCAATGGCCCGCTTACCCGATCCTGAGACAGCCTGATAGGTAGAAACAACAACTCGCTTGATCTTTGCAGCTTCATGCAGGGGCTTCAAGGCTACCAGCATCTGGGTGGTTGAACAGTTCGGATTTGCAATAATACCCTTATGCCAATCAAGATCGTGAGCGTTCACTTCGGGGATTACCAACGGGCAGTTGGGATCCATACGCCACTGACTGCTGTTGTCAACAACAATAGCACCCTCTTCTACCGCAATTGGGGCAAGGAGAGCGCTTGCATCACCACCAGCGGAGAAGATTGCAATGTCCACACCTTTGAACGCACCCTTCTTTGCCTCTTTGGCAACCCACTGTTTTCCTTTAAAGGTCACTTCTTTTCCCGCCTGAGATGCGATATCGAGGGGAACGAGTTCCTTAACAGGAAAATTTCTTCTTTCCAATGTGCTGATCATCTCAGTACCAACAACACCAAGAGCACCAACAACTGCTACGGTATATTCTTTTGCCATATCTATATCTCCTATCCTACTAGTCAAGTTTTCCACTCTGTAAATCTGCGATGACGCCCTCGATAATGTCGATACCCTTCATCAGATAATCTTCGGGGATCACCAGAGGTGGCAACAGACGGGCAACGTTATTGTGGTGTCCACCGACCTCAATCATCACACCGCGCTGGTGTGCATATTTCCGCACTTTCTTAGCGAGCGCAGAATCCGGCTTTCGTGATGCCGAATCGGTGACCATTTCGACTGCAATCATCAACCCGATACCACGTACTTCACCGACGATATCATACTTATCTTCCATCGGCTTCATTTTTTTCATGGCTTTCTCGCCCAGAGTTGCAGCTCGTTCAGGAATTTTATGCTCTGTCATCCAGTTGAGTGCGGTTGCACCGGCTGCAAAAGCGATCATGTTTCCACGGAAGGTTCCGATGGTCTTTCCGGTCGGCCAGGTATTCAGTTCTTCACGATAGGCAATTGCACTGATGGGGAATCCGATTCCGCCGAGAGCTTTGCTCATGGTGATGATATCGGGGACAATCTCACCGTGTTCGAATGCGAACATCTTACCGGTTCTTCCCAAACCTGCCTGAATTTCATCACAGATCATGAGCACACCATGTTTCTTGGTGATCTCTCGAACACGCTGTAAGAAACGCTTTGAAGGAATAATCGTTCCACCTTCGCCCTGCACCGATTCCAAAATGACTGCTGCCGGCAGTGAGAATCCTGAGTGTGAATCCTCAAGAACGCGCTCGAGGTAATCAGCAGCCTGCAAATCAACATTCTCATCGGGACAACCGAACGGGTTGCGATAGGTATAAGGGAACGGAATAAACTGGATTCCGGGAACCAGCTGGCCAACGCCATCACGGTGTCCGCTGTCAGTGGTCAATGCTAAGGATACACCGGTCATACCGTGGTAAGCACCTTCGAATGCAATAATACCATTTCTCTTCGTGTTGTATTTGGCGAGCTTGATAGCCTGCTCAACAGCATCAGATCCGGTAGGTCCACCAAAGAACACACGAGAGAGTTCTTTCGGCAGTACTTTGCGCAGTTCCTGCACCATTTTCACACGAGTCTCGGTAGGAATATCAAGGGTGTGAGTAACCTTATCGATCTGCTCGTGAGCAGCCTTCAATACTTCTGGATGTCCGTGCCCCAGTGCCATAACGCCAGCTCCACTGAACATATCAATATAGATATTACCATCAGCATCTTCCAAGGTAGCACCTTTACCGCGAGCAACTGCCATCGGCATACCCTTCGAATAGGAAACCGCGGAACTTTCATTCGCAGCCTGGAATTCCAAAATCTCTTTTGACTTCGGTCCGGGTGGGACGGTAGTAATCTTGGGGGCTCCCGCTAGAGACATTTCCTGAAACATCTTCTCATTATCCATATCAACTCTCCTTTGCCCAGCATCTCCGGTTTCTACCGGGAAGGGGTCTTGTTGTTGTAACTCATAGCTTCTGATATCTCCATTGCAATAGTCTGCAACGGTTGTACCAGTTCATCCATTTTATCTTCTGTCAGTCGCATTGACGGACCTGAAACAGCAATACAGGCAATTACTTGACCGTCCCGGTTATACAAGGGAGCTGCCAGACTGTTCAGATGATTTCCGAATTCCAGCATCTCCTTGGCATACCCCTCAGCTCCTGCCTTGCGGACCAGTTGTTTGAACAGGTTCTTATCCATACAGGAATGCTGTGTCTTTTTGATAAAGGTCACATTATCCAAATAGGCATCAAGCTGTTCATCCGAAAGTGATGAAAGCAACAGCTTTCCAGATGCACAGGTGTTTACCGGATAGGTATAGGTCACATCTGGATTCAACACCACGGTGTGCGAACTCTTCACTTCTTCAATGGCTATCACCATGTCATGGTAGAGCACGGTAAGATAAATATTCTCTTTTGCTATCCGCTCAAGATCATACATACGAGTCTTTGCCGATTCTCTCAACTGCTCTTTGATCGGTACCGTACTTCCCAGCTGAAACAGTTTCAGACTTACCTGATACCCCAATCGTGACTTTTCCACATACCCCAAACAGACAAGCGTATACAATAATCTATGCAGATTGGCCCGGGTAAGTCCGAGCCCCTTGCACATGGTAGCAGGCTGAACCGGCTGCTGAGCAGAAATGAACTCAAGCAGATGAAAGGCCTTCACCACCGTAGTTGCAATCTGATAAGATGTTTCATTATTTGAACGCTCGTTTATTTGTTGAAACATACTTCATTATGGGGGGGCTTCTTTCAGAAGTCAACCGGAAATTTATTTTTTTTTGTTATTTATTATTTGATAAACTTTTATCTAATATATGCATAAAAAAAACAGCCTCATACACCGACTGTAGACGGTGATGAGGCCTGATAAAAAAGACGAGAAACTACAGAATAAACGGAACCCGATAGTTATGGGACTGATACACGACAAAAGTCTCCACTTCAAGAATTTCTGAAACCTTTGCCAGTTCACGTTTGAAAAAATCAAGGAGACTCAATCCATCTTCCTCTCCAAGAAGCACCTGCACAATCAGGTCGTACCTTCCAGTGACCACAGCTGCCGAGATCACTCCGCGAAGGCGAGAAAACTCCTGCGCCTTCCGTTCGAGATCCAGCGTCTTCAGCTTAACTCCCATCATGATCACCTGGAGTCCAGGAAGCATCTCAGGGTTGATTAAACCGGTTATCTGAAGAATTCCTTCATCGATCAGCTTGTTCACTCGGGCTCTGACCGTATTCTCCGTAATGGAGAGTTCTTCAGCTATGGCACTGTAAGCTTTCCGACCATCTGTCAATTGCTTGATGATGGCTTTATTCGTCTCATCAATCTTTTTCATTATCCGTTCACTCGCTGAAATTCCTTCATAAAATCTGCCAATGCCTGCACATCCTCAACTGGAAGCGAATTATAGATTGATGCACGCAAGCCTCCTACACTCCGATGGCCCTTCAGGCCCAACATATCCACTACCTTCGCTTCGGCAATGAACTGCTTCTCAAGCTCCTCTGAGGGCAATCGGAAGACAATATTCATCTTTGACCGGACTGCAGGATCAACAGGAGAACGGAAGAACCCACCACTTCCATCAATGACATCATAGATGAGTGAAGATTTCAGCTCAGCACGTTTTGCCATACCGGCAGCGCCACCATTGTTTTTAATCCATTCAAGCACCAGTTTCACGGCCCAGATTGAGAAAACCGGTGGGGTATTGTACAATCCTTCACCCTCAGCATGCACCCGATAATCAAGATAAGCGGTCAGATTGCTGTTCTGACGTTCCAGCATATCCTTCTTAAGAATCACCAATGTAGCCCCGGCAGGACCGAGGTTTTTCTGGACGCCGCCATAGATCATGCTGAACTTATCCACCGGTACGGGACGACTGAGCAGATCACTCGACATATCAGCGATCATCGGCACATCACCCGTCTCTGGCCATCCTTGCCACTCAATACCCCCGATAGTCTCATTGGAACAGAGATACAGATATGAAGAATTCTCGGAAGGTTTCACCGTTGCAGGATCCGGAAGTGAAGTAAATTTCCCATCGGTCCCATCCCAGTAGAGATGCACATCACCGATTTTCTTCGCATCATTGACTGCTTTGTTAGCCCATGTTCCACTTTTGCAGTAATCGGCCACGGTTCCCGGCTTCAAAAAGTTCATGGGAATCATGGAGAACTGTAGCGTAGCTCCACCGCCGAGAAAGAAAATATCATAATCGGCCGGGACATCCATCAGTTCACGAACTAAATCGAGACATTCATGGTACATGCCTTCAAAGGGCTGACCTCGGTGACTTGCCTCGATCATGGACAGTCCATGTCCCTGATAATCAAGTAAATCATCATGCAATTGCTGCAGTACTTCGACTGGCAGTACCGATGGACCTGCAAAGAAATTCTTTTTTCTGCTCACAGACGGCCTCCTTTGACCAACTCATCGATGATGGCAACCACTTCTTCACCGATTCTGAGGAGATTCTCTTCACTATTTGCCCCGATATGTGGAGTAAGTGTTACCCGATCTTCCTTCAGAAGCGGATAATCATCGGCAGGGGGATCGCTCGGATAGACATCAGTAGCATACCACGACAACGTTCCCTCATGGAGAGCCTTCACCACATAGTCAGCATCAACACACAACCCTCTTCCGGTGTTGATTAATACCGGCTTCTTCGTACAACCTGCAAGGAGTTTATCGCAGACCATTCCCCGAGTCTCGTCAGTGAGCGGCAGATGCAACGAAATATAATCGGCATCACGAACCGCATCTTCAGGAGTACTTTTCATCTCAGCAACAGGACTTTCAGATACATACTTATCATAAGCGACAACTTTCATCCCGAATGCCCGAGCCCGCTCTGCCACCTTGGTGGCAATGTTGCCGATTCCCAACAGCGCAAGGGTCTTTCCATAGAGTTCGGTTCGCTTAGTTTTTTTCAGCCACTGGCCCTGTTTCATCCCATTATGCATCGTGATCAGATGATTAGGAACCGATATCATCAGGGCAAAAGTCAGTTCGGCAACAGCAATAGCTGATGCTTTTGGTGTATTGCGTACGACAATACCTTTGCTCTCAGCATAGGCAACATCGATCGTATCGATGCCGACACCGCCTCGAACAATCAATTTCAGATTCTTTGCTGAATCGATGTATTCCTTGTTACACTTAGTTTTACTTCTAACCAGAACCACATCTGCTTCGGCTAATCGCGAGGTATCATCAGTAACCTCTCCGAACGGAGCAAGCAGACTTGGCAATGATGGGTCAAATGGATCTGAAATTAATATCAGCATCAGATAATCTCCTTTACATGTAATGATGTTCCATAATACTTCACGTATGCGGATTTTGTCAAATAAGTAATGTTAAATTTACCAGAAAGTCAATTTAGCTCCAACTTCTTACAGGATTCACCGCTTAATGGGTAAAGCGGTGAAAAGCAGCAGGAGAACGATGATGCACATGAGCTTCAGGGAGCAGATTCAGATCATACGGTGTACTCTGATACACATAGTAGTTGAGCCAATTTGTATAGAGCAGCTGTGCATGCGAATACCACGAAACCTTTGGACCCCGTTCAGGATCATCTGCTATATAGTAGTGTTTCGGCATTTCGATCGGAAGATGCCGTGCTAAATCCCGCTTATACTCCTGATCAAGTGTATCGGATTCGTATTCAGGATGACCGAATACGAAAACCTGTCGATGATCGGTACTCGTCACGATATATAATCCGGCTTCTTCACTTGCCGATAGAATCTGCAGTTCATTGCACGGTACAATATCTTCCTTTCGCACCTCAGTATGTCGAGAATGCGGTGCATTGAACACGGCATCAAATCCTCTCAGCAACGGTGTATTGGGAATGAGCACCTCGTGTTCAAAGACGCCAAACATCTTCTGATCCAGAGGGTGCTTCTCTACGCCGTAGTGGTAATACAATCCCGCCTGGGCACCCCAACAGAGAAACAGGTTGGCAAATACATGATTAGCTCCCCACTCCATGATCTCACACAGTTCATCCCAATACTCCACTTCTTCAAATTCCATCATCTCCACCGGAGCTCCGGTGATGATCATACCGTCGTAAGAAGCGTTTTTAATCTCATCAAAAGTTTTGTAGAACTCTTCAAGATACGCAGCCGAAGCATGTCGTGAGGTATAGGTGGCTGTCCGTAAAAAATCAACCTCAATCTGCAACGGCGTATTGGAAAGTCGTCGAAGCAGACTGGTCTCGGTACTGGTCTTCAGCGGCATGAGATTGAGAATTACCAATCGCAATGGCCGAATATCCTGACTGATTGCCCGCTTCTCGGTCATGACAAAGATATTTTCCTGTTCGAGGATATTTTTTGCAGGAAGCGCATCGGAAATTTTTACCGGCATAGGTTACCCCTGTAAAGCCTGCGCCAAATCGGCAATCAGGTCATCAATATGCTCAGTACCCACCGATAATCTCACCGTTCCCGGTGCGATACCTGCTTCTTGCAGTTGGGCTTCGGTCATCTGAGCATGGGTGGTGCTTCCCGGGTGAATCACCAGCGATTTCACATCGGCTACATTCGCCAACAGAGAAAATACCTGCAGGCGATCGATGAACTGCATCGCCTTTTCTGCCCCGCCGGCAATTTCACACGTAAAAATAGAAGCACCCCCCCAAGGGAAATAGCGCTGATAGAGATCGTGTGAAGGAGAATCGGGAAGAACGGGATGATGCACCTGCACAACTTGTGGATGCTCAGAGAGAAATTTCACCACAGCGAGTGTATTGGCCACATGACGTTCAACACGAAGCGAGAGCGTCTCCAACCCCTGGAGGAATAAGAATGCATTGAAAGGACTCAGTGCAGCACCGTAATCTCGCAGTAGGATGACCCGGGCGCGGGTGATAAATGCAGCGGGACCCATTGCCTGCGTATAACTGATCCCATGATAACTCGGATCGGGAGAGACAAAATGCGGAAACTTTCCAGAAGCTTCCCAATTGAATGTGCCTCCATCGACAACCACTCCCCCGATACTGGTACCGTGCCCCCCGATAAACTTGGTCGCCGAGTGCACTACGATATCTGCTCCATGGGCAATTGGCCGCAACAGATACGGAGTGGCAAAGGTATTGTCCACCACCAGTGGAATCTGATGGGCATGAGCTATCTCTGCAATACGTTCGATATCAGCAAGATCGGCATTCGGATTCCCGATACTTTCAATAAATACCGCTTTTGTGTTCTGCTGAATTGCCGATTCGAGGGATTTGAGATTTCGCACATCGAAAAAAGTTGTCTGAACACCGTTATCTAAAAAGGTTCTCCCGAGTAGATTATAGGTACCGCCGTAGATGGTTTTCGCCGCAACAATATGATCACCGTTGCGTGCGAGATTCTGCATCGTTATGGTGATTGCCGCCTGACCGCTCGCTGTTGCCAAAGCCCCGACACCTCCCTCGAGAGCAGCAATGCGTTTCTCGAAAACATCGGTGGTGGGGTTCATGATTCTTGTGTAGATATTACCCGATTCACTCAGGTCAAAAAGTGCGGCTGCATGGCGACAGTCATCAAAGACATAGGAAGTTGATGCATAGATAGGAACGGCACGAGCTCCGGTCGCCGCATCCGGTTGCTCCTGTCCCGCGTGGAGCTGGAGCGTTTCAAAATGAAAATCCTGTAAGGAATAGGTCGTACTCATAGAAGGGCCTCCTGTAATTGCTGAATTAATCACAACGAAATCACGCACGCTTCATCGGCACATACTGTCGCGGATGGAGCTATTCTGGAAACGATATGCTATCAGGCTGCTCATCCTACACCCTCCTATAGTACGAAAAAACCGTCGGTGTACACCGACGGCAATGACATCACATGTACAGAGGCGATTAATAGCTCTTCATGGAGTGCATCTTACGTACTTTCTTCAACTGCTTTCGCAGTAAAGCCTTCTTTTTCCGGTTTTCGATCGTGGAAGGCTTCTCGAAATACTCGCGCTTTTTCCATTCCCGGATAATGCCCTCTTTCTCGACCATGCGTTTAAATTTCTTGATCGACTTTTCGAGTGGCTCATTATCGTCTACTCTTACGTAAGCTATGGTAATCACCCCCTTCCCAGATAACGGGATCAGTATTGCCTCATACTGCTGAAAAACACTATCTTTGTCAAGAACCCATAATTTCTTCAATTGAATGCTTATGTTTTCTCAATGCGACGATGGTCAACTGCAAGGTTTCATTGTTTCTGAAGTAGTTTCTTCCCATCCTGAACACGATGTCAACCTCATCTTTTTCTCCAAAGACAGATCCAACATCATCAGCTGCATTCCAGTAGAGTGCAGGCCAACGATACTGACCATAGGAAAGCTGCAGCTTGACATGACCCGGTCCGTTTCCCCGATTTCGATTAAGCAGCTGGATTTCATCAACTCGTGCCCCCTCGATCAGAAATTGCAGGGGTGGATTTCCTTCACCATACGGTTCGAAGGACTCAACAAGAGAAATCAACTTCGGAGTCAGGTATTCAGGAGGAAGCTGAGCGTCTATCGTAATGGGTTCATCTTCCTGATCATCACGGGATTCAAGCAGATCAATAGCATCGGCAATTCGTTCGCGCAGTGCATCAAGATACTTCCGTTCCATACTGAAACCACCAGCACAACGATGCCCGCCGAAATCGATGAATAGATCATCGAAAGCACTAAGAAATTCCCGGACATTGAAGTAATGCGGACTCCGCATGGAGCCGGTAACCCGCTCATCATCTCCATGCGCGATGACCATCGTGGGGGCATTGAACTGGCGCAGCAATCGTGAAGCCATAATCCCAGTTAATCCCCTACTCACGGTGGGATCTTCAACCATGAGGAACTTTCCTGAAAAATCCTCATGACTTGAACGGGCCTTCGGCAAAAGTCTTCCCCACGAATCTTCCCCCTGTCGCTGTCGTTCCCGATTCAACCGCATGAGTTCTCCTGCATACTCCTCACAGGTGTGCAGATCCTTTGCCAACAGCATCTGAGCTGCAATCTGCGGTTTCCCAAGGCGCCCGGAAGCGTTGATCACCGGGGTGATCTGCCACCCGATATCGCTGGTGGAGAGCTGCTTTCCCACCAGGTTCTGCATACTCATCAGTGCAAGGAGCTCTTTCCGTACTCCTTCTGACATTTTCTTCATCCCTGAGCGTACCAGAATACGATTCTCATCAATCATCGGCATGAGATCCGCGATGGTCCCCATCGCAACCAGATCAAGAATCTCTTCATACTCCGACGATAGCGAGGGGACACTTCTGAGAACATAGGCAACGAAGAGCGAATATAATACATCAAGTTCACTTGCTGTACGTGTGTATCGTACCGAACGACTGATGCGCATCAGACTGAAGAGACTTTTTTGCGCTACCTGAGGTAGCACCTGTGCAAACTGGTCCCGAAGTTCTCCCATATGAATATCGACGGCATTCCCAAAGGCCTTTTTCAGCAGCTGAGCTTCAATCTCCCGATCGAGGGCTAGAATGGGAAGCCCACTGTCGAGAAATCGGAGAATCCGGCTCTGATGCAGTTCCAGAACACCCGGAACTACCTCTTCGATGATCCGATCTTCAATGAGTAGATTCTTCACACGGGCAGCTTCAATGATGACGGTCTCCTCACCTGGAGTGGTATTGCCCGGCAAAGCGTGCAGGAGGATACAGGATTCACGGAAAAAATCGGTAGCAGCAAACCGCAATGCCCAGATACATTTGGCGGCAACGCCACATCCGGCCAGATGGGCAAAGGGGTATCCACAGCCGGGAAGTTTCGGATTGATCACCGCTTCAGCTGCAGGAATCACATCCCCTGCAATGTGATGATCAGTAATCAGCACATCAATACCCAGCGATCGGGCAAAGGCAATCTCCTCGGTATTCGAGATACCACAATCGACCGTTATGGCAAGCGTGACCCCCGCATCAGCGGCAGATTGCAGCCCATCGCGGGTAAGACCATACGGTTCATCACCTTCCGGTAACCGCCACATCGTCTGAATTCCCATCGCTTCAAGCTCCTGAACCATCAGCACCGTACTCGTGATACCATCCACATCCCGATCGCCGAAGACACATACTTGTTCATGCTCATCCCTTGCCTGAAGCACCCGTTCGACAAAACTTTCCATCTCATCAAAGAGAAAGGGATTATGGAGATAGGAAACATCAGTCTCCAAATAAAACTGCACCGACTCAGGTTCAACAGCCCCCCTGCGTGCAAGCAGCGAGGCAGTGATGTAATCCACCTTATACGTCTCGTTGAGTTTCCTGATGAGTTCAACCGAAACCGGTTCTTTTTTCCATGTTTTCATATAACAACCTTACTGTAATATTCATAACAGGACACTAAGCGGGACTCCCCCGGATAGACTCTTCAATGAGTTTCCGAGAATCGTTTCTGCATATCGGATCATGTACCGGAGCATACGCAGTGATGCACTCTCACTCAGGGGAACCAACACCGCCTCATCTTCACGCAGATTTCGGGTATATTTCAGATATCGTCTTCCTCCCGGTCCGAGATGATAAGCGTAATCTGAACTGTCCACCGTGCCGCAGTGGGCACAGCAAGGGGTATGCATGCCCGTATGGAAAGAGAGTATTTCATCATCTGCATACGTAGTGGAACATACCGGACACTCGGTAAGATCAGCTTCCAGTCCCATGATGCTGATCCATCGCCAGATATACTGAATGAGATCAAGATGCGGTGCTACTTCAGATGACGGCAAGAGCATCAATGATGTTCCCAAGGTCTGATACAGTGCCGTATAATCACCTCCATGCATCCGCAGTGCAATTTCTATCATCACCTGAGCTGCGTATAACCGTCGAAGATCTTCTCGGATGGCATCGACCGAAAAGATCACATCAACATCGGTAAGGGTAAACTCATTACGTGCCGGATTACGATACAGATAACAGGTCCCAATCGTTCCAGGCTCAATACCTCCTGCCAGTTTCCCTTTACGAGCGCCATATGCAACTGCAGTGAACACGCCAAGATCGGCTGAGAGGAGCGTTACCAGTCGATGCAGATCCCCCCATCGTCTGTGGGTAAGCACAATCGCTGAACTGGTGAGATTTCGCTCCATTAATCCCTCTTGTCGTCATCGAATACTGCATCAGAGTATCTGGTCAGTGAAACTCTGTCAACCAAACTGCAGATAGTGTGATAGAATGGGCCCATGATGAGCAAAAAACATGCACTTCGCCTGCTGACGGTGAGTCTGTTGTTTACCGTGATCGGCAGTCTTTCAGCAGTTTCCATGATGCCGCAGAATTTCCCGTCAGATCCGTATCGATCAGAGGCGCTGCTTGAGCAGACAGACTTCTTTTCACCCGACTCCCGTGAGGATGGTGATGATGTGGATTTCCTAGAAATTTCTCTTGTCACCATGGGAAGAGGTGACCCCCTGTATGTGTGGTTCGGCCACACGGCACTCGTGGTGACTCATACGGTAACAAACCGCAGCGTGATGTATGATTACGGTATATTCAGCTTTTCTGATGATTTTTATCGCACCTTTGCACTCGGACGCCTCTTTTATGAGGTATGGACCACGTCTGCCCCGGCACGTTACGATCTTGCACGCGAAGAAGATCGGACGATCACCTCCCTTTCCCTCTCCCTTGCTCCTGATGTAAAAAAAGCTCTTGTGCAATTTCTCAACTACAATATTCAAGAACCGCAGAATACCTATCTGTATCATCATTATCGTGAGAATTGTTCAACCCGCATTCGTGATATTCTTAATGCAGCAACCGATGGACAGCTGAAGACATGGGCAACTGCCATTGGAGCCCAGGCCACCATTCGGCAACTGGTCAACCGGCACACCTATTCGGATCCACTGATTTACTGGGTACTCAATTTTTTACAAAGCGGGTGCATCGACTCTCCGGCAAGTTTGTGGGAAGCGATGTTTCTTCCTGCAGTTTTAGAGGAGGCAGTAGCCGAGTTTTCCTACACGGATCGAAATGGTACAGTCACTGCACTTGCTGAATCGGAAGAAACACTGTACACGGCGACCGCAGGTATCCGGGCGGAAACAGCAACGGAAAATATTTCATTGACTGGGAAATTCGCGCTGATCGCCCTCGCTGCTGCACTGCTTTCGATCATGAGTGGACGTCTCATGCCAAAAAGTCGTTTTACCACTATTCGCAGGACGGGAATGTTCGTCTACGGTCTTTTCACCCTATCATGGACTCTCGCAGGTGGACTGCTGGCAACGTTACTGCTGTTTATGATGGCCTTCAGTAGTCATGATGTTACATACTTTAATGAAAATATTGTATTTGTATCACCGTGGCTGCTCATCATGTCCGTGCAGATCATCCGTGGATTGCGGGGAAATCAGACAGCGATGAGCCGATTCAGACGAGCAAATACAGCATTGGCAATTCTTGCGCTGGCTCTGGTGGTCATGAAAGGGGTGCTCAATCAGGTCCTGATTCAGGATAACTGGTTGATTCTTGTCACGATGGTGCCATTATACGTTGCGAACAGCACCATCGATTTCGAACGGATCACCCGCTGGGGAGTACCAAAAATCGATGATGCTGAGGCATAGCCTTACTTGACGATTTTCGTTCCCCGATCCTCGTATAATGCATCATAGATGTACTCGGGACTGGTAATCAGGCCGGTATTACCGGTAGTTCTCACAAAATCCATCATTGCCTGAATTTTTGGAAGCATACTCCCGGGTGCGAAGTGTTTCTCCTCAACATACTGCTGACACTGATCAAGGGTGATTGTATCGAGTTCCTGTTGATTTTCCTTACCGTAATTGAGGCAGACCTTCTCCACTGCAGTGGAAATAACAAAGAGATCGGCGTGGAGTTCTTTTGCCATCAGTGCGGCAGCAAGGTCCTTGTCGATTACAGCCTCTCTTCCTTCAAGCGATCCGTCTTCATGACGCACCACTGGAATACCGCCTCCCCCTGCAGCTATCACGATAATACCCTGATTCACCAAGGTCCGAACGGTCTCGAGTTCAATTATCGATACCGGTTTTGGAGAGGCAACTACCCGCCGATACCCCCGTCCGGCATCTTCGATGACATCCCAGCCATCCTGCATTCGATGGTGGTCTGCATCATCTTTCGACATAAAAGAACCGATCGGTTTGGTAGGATGGGAGAATGACGGATCATCCGGATGTACTTCCACCTGGGTGACCACGGTAGCAACCTGGGGGATCAGGTTTCTTGCGGCAAATTCATTATGTAACGCCATTTGGAGCTGATATCCTATAGCACCCTGTGTATCGGCTACACAGGAATCGAGGGGAACCATATGTAGAATCGATTTGGAAAATTCAGCTCGTAACAGAATAAAGCCTACTTGAGGACCATTTCCGTGAGCTATGACTACTCGATGCCCTGCCTCTACAAGACGAACAATATGATGTGCCGTTTTGCGAGCTGCTTCATACTGACTGGAAACTGTAACATGTTTCGAATCCTCAATGAGGGAATTCCCGCCGATGGCAATGACAATTAGTTTTCCTGTATCCATACCTACTCCATAGTGCTGATCGTGCACGTATTGTTTAGGATTAGTATACCAATTGCGCAACAAAATGCAACATATTTCTTTCCTCATTGCTTTTTTATCACAGTTGATGCAGTAACTTCTGCACAATATAGGAAACCACAATCACCATGGCCGAAATGACAAACCCGTGGACCATCGGCTTGAGTCCAGATCGAGCCAGATGAATGGCATCGGTTCTTAATCCAATCGCCCCAAGTGCCATCACCATACAGAATTTTCCCGACGATGAAATACCATCGGCAGTGCCCACAGGAATAATTCCCATACTGTTCAGGACCACCACACCGAGAAACAATAGGACAAACCAAGGGAATACGGTGCGCAGGGAAACCTGCTTACCCTTGGAACTCCTTGTTGAACACAGTTGAATAAAAGAAAAGATCAGTACTGCAGGAACGATAGCAAGTGTTCTTGTCAATTTCACAACAATTGAAAAATTCCCCGCAGTCTCAGAGAAGGCATATCCGGCAGCGACAACTGATGAAGTATCGTTTACTGCAGTTCCTGTCCAGAGACCAAATCCGGAATCAGACATGCCGAGAGCGCGCCCCATGAGGGGAAACAGAATTACCATCAGCAGGTCGAAGATAAAGGTGGCTGAAAGCGCATAGGTAATGTCTTGGGACTTAGCATCTATTACCGGGGCGATCGCAGCAATAGCAGACCCCCCGCAGATGCCCGTACCGGCAGATATCAGACTCGATTGACGCCAAGGCATACCTAACATGCGACCTAATACATACCCGCCGCCGAAGGCTGTGGCCAGGGTAAACAGCATTACTATCAGTGAAAATGATCCTATCTGTACTACTTGGGTGACATGCAGCGTCACTCCCATCCCAACAATGGCAAAACGCAGCAGCTTTCTCCCGGTAAAGAGTATCCCTTCGGTAAAGATGGAGTATCGACGTACCAGTGGGTGGAGAATCATTCCGATGACCAGCGCATACACGCTTGCACTCACGACCCCATTCGGTGTGATTTTCTGCAGGTATTTCCCTACAACGGCTAATAGTACAGATACAATGATTCCGGGAAGGAATCGCCAAAATGATACGATATTGCGAGGTGACCGGTGAGTATTCATGGCAGAAATCTACCAGATATATTCCATAATTAAAAATTATATTTTATAATATAATTATAATTTTTTCTAATGGTTGATTACATGCTTGATTTTCGTATCAATACATTTCTGGCCGTCTGTAGGTATATGAGTTTTTCACAGGCGGCAGAGGCTCTGCACATCACCCAGCCAGCTGTCTCGCAGCACATGCAGGTGCTCCAGGACAAGCTGGGGCAACAACTGTATGTTTTGCACGGTCGACAGGTGGTCCTGACTGAACAAGGCAGGAGATATTATGAGTTTGCCCAATCACTGGATCGAGATATCAAACGTTTCACCGGCGAGTTCACAACAGAGACGATTTCCTCTTCCATCACATTCGGCGCCACGCTTTCTATTGGAGAATTCATACTCCCACCGCTGCTCAGTCGACTAATAGATGCTGATCCGCAACGTAACATCACGTTATATGTTGACAACACCGAAAACCTACTGGGGATGCTCGATGAGGGAACCATTGATGTCGCTTTTATCGAAGGGGCTTTTGATAAAAATAGCTATGATTACCGACTCTGGTCTCATGAACGGTTTATTGGCATTGGATCGCAGGCCTGCCTTGAACGGCATACTGAACCTACACTGGAGATGTTACTTGAAGAACGTCTCATCATTCGTGAGAGGGGATCGGGAACCCGGGGGGTATTGGAACGGTATCTGGCAGAAAGCGGGCTCACCCCAGAAAGTTTCTCCCACGTAGATGAGATTGGCAACCTGAACGTGATCAAGTATCTGGTGAGTCGAGATCACGGAATATCATTTTTATATGAAGCTGCGGCACGTGATGCGATTGAACAAGAGAATATCACCGAACTTCCAATCAAAGAGTGGCAGGTAAGTCGGGAATTTAACTTTGTCTTCACCAAGAATTCTCAGTATACCCCACGCTTTCTTGATTTTTACCGGGAGTGTAAACGTGCAGCTGTAATAACCGAAGATCCATGAGTACCTGCTCAGCCGTTTCCATTGACATACACACCGTCTCAGTGCTACGGTTTTTATGCAAGTGTATTTGTTAATTGTATTTGCCTAAGTATGGTACACGATACGTATCCAAGGAGTTCTCCATGTATCAGGAACTGACTTTTGAACAATCGATTGGACAGCACCTCGTTATTTCACTTCAGCAGACAGAAATTGATGACCATTTCCGATACCTCGTGCAGACCTGGAAAATCGGTAATGTCTTACTGCAGAAAAGGAATATTGAGAGTGCAGAACAACTTACTTCACTGTGTCGCGATATCCGAGAGCTTATCTATACGGAGACCCAACTGGAACCGCTGATCCTGATTGCCGAGGAAGGAGGTACGTATAATACCCTGCCGGCAGAAACCCCACACATCCCGGGTGCGATGGCAGTTGGAGCTACTGCAGATCCAGGTAATGCCTACACATCCGGACGAATACTCGCCCGACAACTTCGTTCCTATGGTATCCAATGTGCAATTGCTCCCAATCTATCAGTGAGTACGAGCAGACTCCATCCAGTTACCGGTTCCCGTGCATACAGTGATCAGCCTGAGGTTGTTGCAGAATTCGCCACAGCCATGATTCGCGGTCTCACCGATAACGGTGTTATGGCTATGGGAACGCTCTTTCCCGGTATCGGGGACAGCGATCAGGATGAACAGACTAGGCTGTATGTCTGTACAAAATCCCGTGAGGAATGGGAATCTGAAGAGTGTGTACCTTTTACTGCTGCTATAACGCAAAATATACCGGCAATCCAGGTAGGACATCAGTTTATCGAAGCATTGGAGGAACAACCGATCGTAGCCTCTCTGTCACGTGCGGTAATCACTCATACGCTGCGTGAGCACCTGCAGTATCAGGGACTCGTGTGTACCCAGTCGATTCAGGATCCGCATTTCAGTTCCATAGTGGAAACAGAACATGCAGCTGTGGAATCGATCAAGGCAGGAGCTGATCTGGTTCTGCTTGGAGAACATTACGAATCGGTGGAATCAGTGGCTCAGTCACTACAGGATAGCTATCGGAATGAATATCTGAATTGGGAAGAACAGGAACAGTCACTGATTCGCATCCGAGCAGTAAAAGGACGTTTTTCTCTCCAGTTGTCAGAAGAAATGCAGGTTGATGAATCAGAAGAACATGAGAACGTAATTCGTGCGATCATGGCTCGCTCAGTCAGTGCTGTAAATCTTCCTCAACCACAACTGTTTGATCTCGGTGACCACCCGTTGATCATAGGATGTTATCCTGCTTCAGTTTCTGATAACGCATCAGCTGCTCCCTTTACCCAATATCTTGCCGATCGGCTGGGCGGAAAGGGGATCATCACACCAGAGGACCCGTCCAATGAGGAGATTATTGCCCTCATGGAAGAGACCAGAGGAAGTACCGCCATTGTAGCGGGAACGTACAATGGCCATGAAATGCGGGGGCAGCTATCTCTGGTAAACGCCCTTGCCGGGACCGGACTACCGATGGCGGTCATCGCATTCGGCAGTCCCTATGACCTATTGTATCTTGCAGAGAACTGTTTCAGTTACGCTGCCTATGATTACACTGAACAAGCTTTTGCAGCGGTCTGCAGCATTCTCAGTAAGGAACGATCGGCTACCGGGGTACTTCCCGTTCACTGGTAGATACGCTCTTTACCAAAAAACGGTTTTCCGGTACTGTCTGTGCACATATCAGACAAAAGGAGAATCGAAAATGCTCACCCGTGATCAAAAAAAAATGGTGCTCTTTGCGCTGTATCTCACCTCTATGGTGCTGGTCAATACGTTGGGATCCAAGATCACGACACTCGGTTCTGTACGGGCATCGGTCGGGGTCTTCTTTATGCCGATACTCTTTTTAGTCACTGATGTAGTCGGGGAAGTCTTTGGAAGAAAGACAAGTGCATTATTTGTCAATATTTCCTCAGCCATGTTAGTATTCATGTTTGCCATGATCGGACTCTGTATTGCCTTACCACCCAATCCCACCTGGGGCCTTCAGGAATCCTATCAGACTATCTTTGCATCCAGTATGCGCATGACAGCCGCTTCGTTGGTTTCATTCTTCATTGCCCAGCATGTGGACGTATTCACGTTCTCTTTCATGAAACGTATTACGAAAGAAAAGTATCTCTGGGTGCGCAACAATGTAAGTACCATCGTGAGTCAGTTTATTGACACTACCATCTTCATGTTCATCGCCTTCTACCATATAACTGATCAATATACGGTTCCATTCATTTTCAGCCTGATTATTCCGTATTGGCTCTTCAAGGTCTTGTTTGCTCTGCTTGACACCCCGCTTTGCTATTTGGGAGTCTGGTGGTTGAAACGGGAATCGGATGAGCAACCATGAAGCAGGTAGTGCTTTTTGGTGATAGTCTCACTGCGGGACGTATCGGAATCTCTTACCGACGATACATCCCAATGCCCTCAGAAGCACGGGGAGTGGAAGGAGAAATCTGGTCATCAACCATCAGGCGATTACTGAAGTCTCTGGAGAGAAAGACTCTACTGGGAAGCAATACGACCGTAGTGATGCAGACCGGGGCAAATGATTTACTGCTTCCTGAGATGGCACGCCGTTATCAAAGCTGGCAGTCTGCACAATTTTCCATTGATGAAGCTTTGGAAAACCATGATGAGTTTGAACAGATCTGTACTGAACAGCTGCAAACTGTTTGTACGCAGATTCCGCTTATTGTCTGTTCCCTACCCGTCCTTGGAGAACAGCTGGACTCTGAACTGAATACCAGACGAAGAGAACGCAATGCGCTGCTTGAACGAATTACAGCGCAGATACCAAATGCATCTTTCTGTGATATCGCTACCCCGGTCGAACTGACAATACGGGAACAGGGTGGTCATACCGAATATTTTCCGCCGAGTCCTGCATCGATTGCTGAGGATGTCGAGCGTATCGGAACCGATGAAGTCAGAGCCGCTCAGTGCAGCGAAGACCGGCACTTGATCGCTACAATTGACGGAGTACATCTAAATGCAATAGGGGCCCAACTGATCGGGGCAGCTATTACCGCTAAACTCCCCTGGTAATTCGCTTCACGAGTGCCTATTTTTTGATTACATTGAACGTACACATAATGAACTTAGTAATCGTACTGGAGGATAATTCATGGCAGATCAGGAATTGATGCCCGTAGAACAAACACTGCCCCATAATCTGTTCGTACTTCCCCTGGTGGGGAATCCTATATTTCCAGGCCTCTTCACGCCTCTAGTGATCGAGAGTCGGGATGATATCGAAATCGTCAATCAGGCTATGGCCCATGGGGGCGATATTGGTTTGCTGCTGGTAAAGGATGAGACAAAAGGTGACTACGATGCAGAGAATCTCTATCGTGTCGGAACCATGGCAAAAATCATCAAGCGCATTAAATTGCCCGATGGGGGTATGAATATCTTCATCTCAACGCTCAAACGCTTTCAGGCAAAGGAGTTCCACTCAAGCGGAAAGTTCATCATTGCCGAATCTGAGTATCTTGATGATATCGAAGATAATCCCACCGAACTGAAAGCATGGACCCGGCAGCTGATCACCGAGACAAAAAAACTCTCCAAAGGTAATCCCCTTTTCACTGAAGAGATGCGCCTGAATATGGTGAACATTGATCAGGCAGGAAAAATGGCAGATTTCATTGCCAGCATCATCAATATTGACCGCAGACAACAGCAACGGATATTGGAGACGTTGAATGTACGTCGTCGCATGGAGCGGGTACTGGTGTTTATTAAGAAAGAACAGCAGGTACTAGCCATGCAGGAACAGATTCAGAATCGAGTGAATGCCAAATTGGAGAAAAATCAACGGGAATACTTTCTCCGTGAGGAACTCAAGCACATTCAGCAGGAACTGGGGCTCACCAGTGACCCGCGCAGTGCAATTTTCAATAAAATCAGCAAGCAGATAGCTGCGTTACATCTTGAGGGTGAGGTAGCCGAAGCGGTAAACAATGAGCTGGAAAAATTTCAGTCTCTTGATCCGAACAGTCCTGAATACTCAATTACCCGTAATTACCTCGAAACGGTTGCAGCCTTGCCATGGCAGGAACCGAAACCCGAAGATTTTTCACTTGAATCGGCAAAAAAAATCCTTGAAAAGGACCACTACGGTCTCAAAGATGTCAAAGACCGGATAATCGAGTATCTTGCCGTCCGCAAGAAGAAGCAGGATACCAAAGGATCCATTATCTGTCTGGTAGGGCCTCCCGGTGTGGGAAAAACATCAGTTGGTCGCTCAATCGCTCGAGCACTGAAGAAAGAATACTATCGCTTCAGTGTCGGGGGAATGCGTGATGAGGCGGAAATCAAAGGTCACCGGAGAACCTATATTGGAGCGATGCCGGGCAAGGTTATTCAGGGACTGAAAACGGTCAAGACCAAGAATCCAGTCTTCCTCATAGATGAGATTGATAAAATGGGTATATCATTTCAGGGGGATCCGGCGTCGGCACTTTTGGAAGTGCTTGATCCTGAACAGAATATCTCCTTCCGTGATCATTACCTCGATCTTCCGTTCGATATTTCCGAAATTCTCTTTATTGTCACGGCAAATACGCTTGAGACCATTCCACGACCGCTGCTTGACCGTATGGAAGTCATTCATATTGCCGGGTACACCACACAGGAAAAATTGGCGATCGGTAAAAAGTATCTCGTTCCCAAGAGCCTGAAAAAGCATGGACTTACAAGAAAAGAGGTCTCCTATACCTCGGCAATCCTGCAGGAAATTGCTGAATCATATGCGCGAGAAGCGGGAGTGAGAAACTATGAAAAATCACTCGATCGCATCCATCGTAAAATCGCCCGCGAGATCCTGGAAACAGACCCGCAACTTCCGATCCGGGTTAATAAGGGAAAGGTGACCGAGTATCTTGGTCAGCCGATTTTCCGTGAAGATGAGATCCTTCGTGCAGATCGGCCCGGTATGACCATCGGACTAGCGTGGACGAGTATGGGCGGTGACACGCTGATCATTGAAGCGGTGGCATATCCGGGAAAAGGCGAGCTGAAACTTACCGGAAAGCTCGGAGAAGTAATGCAGGAGTCGGCAAACATTGCCCTCACCCACCTGAAGTCTATTGCATCAAATCATAACATTGAAGCGACGTGGTTTGACACGCATGCGATCCATTTGCACGTACCCGAAGGAGCGACACCAAAAGATGGACCCTCAGCGGGTATTACGATGGCTACAGCCCTGTTCTCATTGATAACTGATCAGGTGATTAAGCCGGATCTGGCTATGACAGGAGAGTTGGATCTGGTCGGTAAGGTGATGCCCATCGGGGGATTAAAGGAAAAGGTGCTTGCTGCACGACGGAATAAAATTTCAACCATACTCATACCGAAGTTCAACCAGCGTGATCTCGATGAACTTGATGATGAAATCAAACAGGGCATTACTTTCCACCCGGTGGCAACATTCGATGAGGTATTACAGCATGTCTTTACCCATGATGGAGCAACATCGTGATGGAGTTACTGAGTCCTGCCGGGACGCTGGAGAAATTGCACTATGCCTATACCTACGGCGCAGATGCCGCCTATGTGGGCATGCAGGATTTTTCACTGCGTACCCGGGCCGGGAACATTACCGATGAGATGCAGGATGATCTGCGGCAGATCAAGGGAAGTAGGAAATTATATGCTGCAGTGAACAGTTTCCTCCATGAAAGTGATCTCGAAAAGCTGAAAGATCGGCTTCCTATACTGAAGCAGTATCCCTTTGATGCGTTCATCGTCAGTGACATGGGTGCTGCCCGGTTGCTCAGAGAATATTTTGGTGATACACGTAAACTTCATCTCAGCACTCAGGCTAATTGTCTGAACAGTGGTGCTGTGCAGATGTATCGTGATCTCGGGTTCTCACGAGTCATTCTTGGACGTGAAACACCACTGAGCGATATACGTCGTATCAAGGATGCGGTACCCGAGATGGAAATCGAAACATTTGTTCATGGAGCGATGTGCATGGCCTACTCCGGACGGTGTTTTCTCAGTGCCTTCCTTTCAGGGCGTAGTGCCAATCAGGGAGACTGCGCTCATACTTGTCGCTGGACATACCGGTTACTTGAGCGCGAAGAGGCGAGTTCGTTACCTGCAGGAGAACTGGCACTCGAAGAAGAGAGTCGTCCGGGAGCATATTATCCTGTATACGAAGGTGATGGATATACGACGATTCTCTCTTCCAAAGATCTGTGCATGATCGACCACCTTGCTGCACTGCAGGAGGCCGGAGTTGATTCGTGCAAGATTGAAGGAAGAATGAAAAGTCTGTACTACGTGGCGACGGTGACGCGTGCCTACCGAAAAGCACTTGATGCTCTCGAGCAGAAACCGGGCAGTGAAAACTGGCAGGAATACCGGGATGAATTGTTTCGGGTAAGTCATCGTGAGTACAGTACCGGGTTCTTCTTTGATGACGAGGAGATAGCAGCTCCTACTGAAATCAGTTATCTTCGTGACTACCTGCTCATCGGCACAGTCGATACCAAACACGAATCGGGATCCTATGCGCTCAAGTTGAAAAATCGTATTACTCAGGATGAACCGATCGAATATATCGGCCCCGATACGTTAGCTATTGCAGATGAAACATTTACGCTTACCGATGCCGAAGGAAAGCCGCTTACCCATGCAAACCATCATCAGACGGTATATCTGAGAACTGAAAAGCCTATCGATAAGGGGTTTATCATAAGGAAAAAATTGAATTAGGTCAAAATCATGCAAATTTTACCCTTTTTTTACCCTTTTTTATTAAATTTTCTTGTCATTTACAACAGATATGATAGTATAATGTCAAGAATCAATAGGAGGCTTGCCAATGACTATTCATGAGCAAATTGTAGCTCAATATGAAGCTTACATTGCAGAGAACCAGAAATTTACTGAAAAAGGTATCAAAGCATCTGCCGCTAGAGCAAGAAAGGCTCTCGGAGAAATTGCAAAACTCGCAAAGGATCGCCGAAAGGAAATCCAGGAAGAGAAGAGCGAGCTGTAACTCATTCCTTTATTATGTAAGACGGGCCGATATGGCCCGTTTCTTTTTATTCAGTACTGAGGCTCTTGAGCAACTTCAGGTGTTTGGCACCCTTCTCCAGTTTCTCTTCGAATTCAGCCTTTTTATGCTGCTCTTTTTCAATGGCTACAGCTTTTGCATGGTTCATGAACTGTTCATTCCCAAGCTTCTTCAGAGTCCCCTGGAGCAGTGATTCAGTTTTTTCCATTTCAGATTTGATCCGTGCGATCTCCACTTCAACGTCTATCGCATCACGCACAAACACAAAAGCTTCAAATCCCGAACCGGCGACCGGAACAGCCTGCGCAACTGAAGATGCTTTATCGACATCGACTGTCAGTTGAGAAGCCCCGATAAATGTGGCGATCAGATCGACATGATCCTGCATGAATTGCGTTGCCGTAAAATGAGCATCGGGGCGGAAAACCACCGATAATTTTCGTTCAGCTGCAATTTGCAGTTCACTGCGGAGCGAACGCACTCCCCGCACAAATTCCTGCATGGAATCAACCATGGCTTTCTCTTCACTAAACTGGTGTTCTTCGGTAAACACCGGGTACGGTGCATCAATTACCCGTCCGGACGTATTGGGAAGTTTGCTATAAATCTCTTCGGTAATGAAGGAGACAAAAGGATGCATCATCCGCATGAGTAATGAGAGGATATCGAGCATGACGCTCACCTGTCGATCCCGTTCGCTGTCATCCTTGCAAGAGAGCGCATGCTTGGTAGCTTCTACATACCAGTCGCAGAAATCATTCCAGAATACATCATAGATAATCTGCGCTGCATCATTGAAACGATACTGGGCAAGAGCATCAGCAATTTTCATAGAGCTCTCGTTTACCTGATGATACATCCATCGATCCATGACCGACAGTTCCTCACGGACGATCGGTACCAGATTCCTCCCTTCCAGATTCATCAGCAGAAAACGGGTTGCGTTCCACATTTTATTGGCAAAACGACTCCCCAATTTAAACGAATCCATGTCGATGAGCATATCCTGACCCTGTGCAGCAAGGAAACAGAGGGTGAATTTCATGGCATCTGCACCGTAAATATCGACAACTTCGAGGGGGTCAATTCCATTACCCAGTGATTTGGACATCTTTCTCCCCTGCTTATCACGCACGAGTCCGGTAATGTAGATATCAGTAAAAGGCACTTCATCAAGGAATTCCAGCGAAGCCATGATCATGCGGGAAACCCAGAAGAAAATAATATCATAACCGGTCACCAGGGTGGATGTAGGAAAAAACCGGTCAAGATCTACGGTTTTATCGGGCCAGCCAAGCGTACTGAATGGCCACAGCCAGGAACTGAACCAGGTATCGAGTACGTCTGATTCTTGAGTCAGATGGGTGCTGTTACAGGCACTGCAGACAGTAGGATCTTCCCGTTTGACCATCATGTGACCGCAATCATCACAATACCAGACAGGAATACGATGTCCCCACCAGAGCTGACGGCTGATACACCAGTCGCGGATATGTTCCAGCCAATGGCTATAGGTATTTTCCCATCGCTTTGCATAGAAATTCAGCTTCCCGTCCTGCCAGGTGTGCAACGCTTTATCAGCCATTCCCTTCATGGAAACAAACCACTGTTCGGAGAGATACGGCTCAATTACCGTAGAGCAGCGGTAGCAGTGACCCACATCATGGTTATGCTCCGCTTCTCCCACGAGATAGCCACCGGCGATCAGATCAGCAACTACCCGCTTTCGTGCAGTAACGACATCGAGATTCCGGTATGGTTCGGGCACAAGATCGTTGAGGGTCCCATCCGGATGTAAGATATTAGGCGTCTCCAGGTCGTGTCGTCTCCCTACTTCCCAGTCATTCGGGTCGTGGGCGGGGGTAATCTTCACCATACCGGTACCGAACTCCTTGTCGACATAATGGTCGGCAATGATAGGAATCGGTTTATCTGCCAGCGGCAGTATGACTGAAGTCCCGACGAGGTGAGTGTAGCGTTCATCCTCGGGATTCACCGCTACGGCGACATCTCCAAACATCGTTTCAGGGCGTGTGGTAGCCACCGTAATGGAACCGGATCCATCAGATAGCGGATATTTCACCTGATAGAGTTTCCCCGGAAGGTTCTTATACTCAACTTCATCATCGGCAAGAGCAGTCCCGCAGTGACTGCAGTAATTGACGAGGTAATTACCTTTATAAATGAGGTTCCGTTCGTAGAGCGTGACAAAAGCTTCACGGACTGCGCGGGAAAGTCCCTCGTCCATGGTAAACCGTTCCCGTGACCAGTCACAGGAAGATCCGATTTTCTCAAGCTGTCGTTTGATGATCTCGTGATGGCGATCTTTCACCTTCCACGTCTCTTCGACAAACTGCTCTCTTCCCAGTTCATGTCGCGATATTCCCTTGCCGGCAAGTTCTCGTTCAACCACATGCTGGGTTGCAATCCCGGCATGATCAGTCCCCGGGACCCACAATGAAGGACGTCCCGACATCCGGTGATACCGGACAAGAATATCCTGAAGGAGATTGTTCAGAGCATGTCCCATATGGAGAATTCCGGTGACGTTAGGAGGGGGCATCACAATGGTAAAAGCAGGTTTCTCTCCAGCTTTCGGCTCAAAACATCCGTGTGATTTCCAATCTGCATAAATTCGATCTTCAAAATCTTTCGGATTATATGCCTTCTCCAACTCAACAGCTTTCATGAGGTCCTCCTACGCTCTGGTAACGATCACTCATACTAGCAAAATCACTAGGTTGTGACAACTGACCAATACAAAGAGAAGGCTGCCCGAAGACAGCCTTAATTGAGAGTTGGTGATATGTTATTCGCCTATCGGCTGTATGCTCTTCATACGCAGATCAACCTCATACCCACGTGAGTCAAGGTATTTAAGAATCTCTTCAAGGGGTAAGCTATCGAGCACCTGAGATGCGGCATAACCCTCTGTTGAACGAACCTGAACCATCGATCCCTCTTCTGCGGGAATCACTCGAGGGATAATTGTATCCTGGTGTACATCAGGTGAGGGTCCGATCACCAAGGCCCCGACCAGCACAAGCACAAAAGCCGCTGCAGTCATCAATAAGGTAGGAGTCTTCACTCGAAAGTCTCGATGGAAAAAGTTTACACGGTGTTTCTTCTCCATATAATTCTGTTCAATGAATTGAAACACTTTCTCTTTTCTCGGTGCCATCTCCTGTTCATCAAGGCGGGAACCGGAGACAAGCGCATGAAGTGATCGCAGCTGTTCAAATCGTGTTTTGCACGCATTGCAATAGTTGAGATGCTCCTCAACCTGAGTTTTCCACGGTTCAGCCAGCTCGCCATCTAAATAGGTATTCAGAATCTGGTCGTCAAGACACATGCATTTCCTCCCGGTCAAGCATCGATTCCATGATCTTTCGGGCTCGATGCACCCTGACCTTCACATTGCTTTCGGAAATACGAAGAATGCCAGCTATCTGTCGGTAGTTTAAATCTGCATATTCTTTCAGAACCAATACCGCTTTCAGCTTTTCAGGCAATTTCTCCACAGCCTCCCGGACCAACGTCCTCGTTTCTGAATCGATCAGCTCATCCTCTCCATTCCGCACAGGCACTTTCGGTGTTTTCTTGATTTTATCCACCATAGCCTGCTCTCTCGATTTCCGTTTCACTACATTGATTGCCAGATTTTTTGTAACTCTAATCAACCAATACTTTGCTTCGTCCACAGAACGGAATTCGATATTCTTTTCGTAGAACCGGATGAACGCTTCCTGGCAGATATCTTCAGAGACATCCATGTTGTAGGTGACATGATACGCGACGCGCATCACTACCGGGAACACCTCCTCATACACCAGCCTGAACGATTCATTCTCGCTGCTTTTTACTTCCATATGCTTAACAACTCATCTGTGTTTCCGGTTACACATTTTTCGTCACAACTGTTCCGTCACTCGTGTCAGTAAGACGATAACCGGCTTCCTCCACTATAGCACGCAACTCGTCCGCCCGGTGATAATTCTTCTGCCGCTTTGCCTCAACCCGTTCATCAACCAACTGCTGAATTTCAGGCGGCACCTCGACATCTTCATCTTCAACCGCATCAAGAGCAAGTCCCAAGATCTGATCCATCATGGCAATACAGGTAAGTTTCTCATCCGCAGCAATTTTTCGATCCTTGAGGAGATCCCACAGAGTGGCAAGTCCCCGGGGTGCATTCAGATCATTTCCCAGATGCGATGAGAACGCATCAAGATACTCCTGAGCTTCAGGTGAAATCTTCTTGGCAGGTTCATTTGCTTCCTGTTTTATCTGCCGAATCTGTTTCAGCAGATTTCTTCTGGCATTCTTTGCCGCATCCATTGAATTCCACGAAAAAACCAGCTGACTGCGATAATGGCCACCAAGACAGAAGTAGCGGTAATCCATGGGATCATATCCATGCTCTTTGAGCACGCTGAGGGTAAGAAACTCTCCCTTCGATTTGGACATCTTACCGGTTTCGTTAATCAGAAATTCACCGTGAATCCAATACTTCACCCACCGCTTACCCGTAGCAGCTTCACTTTGTGCAATCTCGTTGGTATGATGCACCGGAATATGATCGATCCCTCCACAGTGGATATCGAACGATTCGCCTAGGTACTTCATACTCATTGCAGAACATTCGATATGCCACCCGGGGTACCCTTTTCCCCAGGGAGAATCCCAAAGCATCACCTGATTTTCAAACTTTGAACGGGTGAACCAGAGGACAAAATCCTTTGGGTTTCGTTTATTTTCATCAACATCTATACGAGCACCTGATTGGAGACTCTCCAAATTCAATCTCGCCAGCTCGCCATATCGGCTGAATGTATCAATACTGAAATAAACATTGCCACCAGCAATGTAAGTATGTCCCTTGTCCTCAAGACGCTTGATGAGATCAATCATATCCTGAATATGCTGGGTTGCCCGGCAGGCTACATGGGGCCGGAGAATGTGAAGCGCATCGGTATCGGCAAAAAAGGCATCAGTATAGAGGCGGGCTATTTCATAAACATCTAAGCCCTTCTCCTGTGAACTTTTAACCATTTTATCTTCACCGGCATCTCCATCATCAGTAAGATGGCCGACATCAGTGACGTTCATCACATGTTGGACCGAATAGCCGGCAAATTCCAATGTGCGACGGAGAATATCTTCAAAGACGTATGTCCGTAAATTTCCGATATGTGCATAGTTATAAACCGTTGGTCCACAACAGTACATTCGCACGTGTTTCGCATCAATCGGCTCAAATGGTTCAACAGTTCGTGAGAGGGTATTGTGCAGTGAAATGGTCATGTATGCTCCTCCTGCAGGCAACGCCCGATACGGCATTGTATGCCAGAGGGAAATCGGATAGTATACCCACGTGGGTACCACAATACGGAAAGCAGATGAAAAAATCAATATCGATCACCTCATCCATCAGCAAGTAGCCCTTGCTCAGCTCTCCTCATATCGCAGTGGAGGCCAAGCCGATTATTTCATCGTACCGGCGAATCTTGCTCAACTCAGGGCTGCATTGCAATGGGCTCAGGAACGAGAGCTGCCGATTACCGTACTTGGCGGTGGTTCGAATGTACTTATCTCTGATGACGGGGTGGAAGGTCTTGTCATTGCCACTACCGGCCTTACTGACCACCATGTACGCGGATGTCTTTTCTGCTGTCAGTGCGGGCTCCCCCTGGACACCGCAATCAATGTAGCTATTGAACACTCACTCAGCGGTCTTGAACCGCTTGGAGGACTTCCGGGTACCACTGGCGGAGCAGTTCGCGGTAATGCCGCCGCAGGTGGGCTCTGGATATCTGAACGGATCGAGTGGGTCGATTACCTTGACTATCACGGGAATTTCTTCCGATTTCAGGGGATGGATGAGGGGTTTTCCTATAAATCCTCCCCCTTTTCCCGCATGCCGGTGATCATCTATGAGGTGGCATTCCGTCTGATTCCGAATAAAAATACGAGTGAAGCACGTTTGCAGAAAGAGGAAAGTAGAACGCAACGGATGGAATCAGGACAGTTTGATCTCCCTTCAGCCGGATGTATGTTTAAAAATCCACATGGGAATTCAGCAGGAAAACTAATTGAAGAAGCAGGCCTGAAAGGTCTCTCACGCGGAGGAGCCCGGGTAAGCACCTCCCATGCAAACTTTATTGTCAATTACTCGCATCAGGCAACCAGTCAGGATATCTATGATCTCAGCGTACTCGTACAACAGGAAATTGAAAAACAGTACGGGATTACCTTGGAGAGAGAAGTCATCCTCATAGGGAGATGGCATACCAGAAGGTAATCGCCTGATTCGATTTCATGGTAACCGCCAACTTCCCTGCTGCAAATGTATCGGTGTAGGTTATCTGGGCATCTACAGCAGCATGCGCAAACTTCCAGCTAATCGCGAGTTCTCTCTGATCATCGATTGAGAAGGTGCAGACCGACTCCAACCTATACCGGAATGATACCCCCCAGATCGCCTCGGGTGTTATCTGAACGGCTACCGATCCCACGGTGAACGAGAGAGGTATCGATATGCTCACCGTGTTCCCTATGTTACCCGAACGATTCCAGCGTCGTTGATAATATGAAGAAATACCTGCAGAAAACTGCTGTAAAAACGCATAGCGAAGATGCGCACGTGCAGATACGATCCGGCGCTGTACATCTTCAGCATAGACGGTCACCCTCCACCAGGAATCGGTACAGGAGATACGTGCCTGTATATTTTCCCTTTGATAGTGTACCGTGATCATCTCCCGTTTCATCGGTTGATCTTCTGTCGTGTAAGCAGATGTGAGAATCGCTCCGGGATATGCTGGTATCGACAATCGCTGATACGAACCACTGAGATACTTCCCGCAAAACTCCATCTTTCCCACGATACTCAACCCATCGCCAAGATAATCATCCACAACAGACCGCAATAAGAGGGAAATCTGCAATGCCCCGATGTTTCCTATGGGAACAGGAACACTTTGATACATCCCACAGAACAGCTTTGCCTGCACAGCTCTCTGTGCCTGATAATCTCCCTCCCGTTTTCGCAAGGGACCAGAACATCCCAGAGTTGCCACCCGTATCGTTCCTCTGGTCAATACATATTCTGCAAGCATCCCGGCGATCACTGCAGGGTCTTGCATGACAAACAGGTGCATGCCGAGTTTTGTGGTCACATAACTGAGCATCCATCCGAAATGACCCGAATCATGAGTAATCCGTGGCAAGGTAATTTGAGTATTATCCGGGGCACGCAGATCAAATGCAGATGAGAGTATTGCGGAAAATCTTTGGTCACTGAGTAATGAACCGCCTGCCAGTTGCATCGGTTTTCGGACCAGGAGAAGCTCCATAGACGCCTCCCAGCTGGTAAACCGCAAATCAGACTGTTGGTCCATCTCTATTTCCCAGTGGATATCGAACGGCACGGTGGGATGCTGGGTTAGGTGAGAAGCGATTGATGCATGCAGCTTATCCGGATGACTGGATACCTGCAGATCTACTTGTGCGCTGAGAGGGGAAATGGCAAAACAAACAGAGAGAAGGATGATCACTGATCGCATATGCATAATAAAACAACCGCAAAATCGAACTGAATGCTTCGCTTGCATTGATTTTTTGATCTGTACGTGGCAGAATGGTTTCCGGCAATGATACATTTTTTATCGAAAGGTTAAAGCTCACAGGAGGTCGAAATGGTGATACTCACTTTGAATTGCGGAAGTTCATCCGCTAAGTATCAGGTATATGATTGGAACAATAAAGCGGTGCTCGCAGTTGGAGTGGTGGAACGGATCGGCCTCGATTATTCCGTCATTGAGCATAAAACTACCAAAAACGGAGAGTTTTCTGATAAAGTGCAATGTCCTACCCACAAAGAGGCCATTGAGTTGATCATCCGGATGTTGCTTGACCCGATTCACGGTGTCATTACCGATGTAGAGGAGATCAGTGCAGTGGGTCACCGCGTGTTGCACGGAGGTGAACGATTTAAACAGTCCGCTCTCGTGGATGATGAAGTACTTGCACATCTCAAGGAACTGATTCCCCTCGGGCCGTTACATATGCCGGCCAATATCATGGGTATTGAAGCTGCACGAAAGGTAATGCCGGAAATTCCCCATGCAATCGTTATGGATACTGCATGGCATCAGACCATGCCTTCCGAAGCATTTATGTATGCTGTTCCCTACGAATGGTATTCTACCTACAATGTGCGACGGTACGGTTTCCATGGAACCAGTTATGTCTATACGGCAAAACGTGCAGCAGTGCTGCTCGGCAAAGATCCGAAAGAAACTAATCTTATTATCTGCCATATTGGTAACGGCGCCTCCATTTCGGCGGTTAAGAATGGTGTCTGTGTCGAGACCACCATGGGTCTTACCCCGCTGGAGGGTCTGGTAATGGGCACCCGTTCGGGCGATCTTGATCCGGCAATCCTCCCGTTCATCATGAACCGAACCGGGCTTTCTGCAAAGGAAATGGATACCGTTCTGAACAAAAAGAGCGGTCTGGTCGGCTTGTGCGGGATGAGTGATCGCCGTGATGTACGAGAGGCTGCAATGAAAGGAAATGAGCGCGCTCAGCTTGCTATCGATCTTGAATGCCACCGCCTTAAAAAATATATCGGTGCTTACGCAGCAATTCTCGGGAGAGTTGATGCCCTTGTCTACACTGCGGGCGTGGGAGAAATGGCTCCCCATATCCGAGAAGGGGCAACTAGCGGTCTCGGCCACATGGGCATCCATCTTGATGTGGAGAAAAACCGAATTGCCCAATGCAGGAATGCAGAGCTGGAAATCAACACCGATGATTCACCCACGAAAATTTTCGTGATTCCAACTGACGAAGAGCTGGTTATGACCGAAGATGCTTATGCACTGATGACAGGAACGTATGATGTGCATACCAACTTCACCTACTCGTTCCAGCATAAGGACTATGTGAACAAAGCACGTGCAGCGGGATTGGAGCAGGATCTGAAGAAGAAACCTGAACTGAAGAAACTGCTGGCATTGCCGAAATAAGTGCACAGAAGGAGTGCAAAAGAGGACCCGACGGGGTCCTCTTTGTTTAATCCTGAGCCGCTTCTATGCCCTCTTTTTCCCGAACAATGTGAGCGATTAGCGAAGCAGTCCCCGGGATACCCAAAAGGGTGGAATCAAGGGTGAGGTCATAGAACATGGCATTCCCCCACGTCCCTGCCGCATAGTAATCGTGGTACTTTCTCCGTTCTTTGTCGTACTTGCTGATATGCGAACGAGCTTCCTTGATATCGATGTTTTCATAGCGGGCGATGCGCGCAGAGCGGGCTTCCTCCGGTGCATGGATAAAAATGGAAACATGATGCGGATGATCCTTGAGGATATAATCAGAACATCTTCCCACGATGACACAGGGACCCTGCTGTGCAAGTTGACGAATGATCTCATACTGGGTAAGAAACAACGTGTCGCTCAGAGGCATATTGTATACGGCAGTCGTAGGATGACCGAGGGTGGGAATACTTGTCGGGATCGTATACAGGAACCGACTGGCGGCTTTCTCATCGAGATTCTCCAGTACTTGCTCACTCATGCCGCTTTTCTCTGCGGCCATGGAAATGAGTGCACTATCATAGAACGGCACTTCACAATAATCAGCTACCAGCCGCCCTATCTCACGTCCACCTGAGCCGAACTGTCTACTGATCGAAATGACCGTGTGTATACCCATACCTATTCCTCCTACCCCTATTGTACTGTGTGTGCCGGTACAAAGAAAGCAAAATTACCAATAACTGCTATTCATCATGCAGATTGGCACTGGGAAATTTCGGTTCACTGGTAGTATGAAGCCCCAATTTTCGCAATCCATTGGAGTCCCCCACCGATGGAAGATGGGTAAGATGTACTTCGCAACCTCTCAGCAGCGGCAACTGATCTAGGGCACACTGAGCGGATGGGTTGATCGGTGCGCTCATCGCAAGACAGATGAGGGTCTCATCGAGGTCCAGACTGACTCGTCTCCCACTGAGCACATCCCGTTTGAGCAGACGAATAGATTCAATTGTCTGCTTGGGAATGAGGTCGATGGCTTTTGGGATACCGGCAAGTTGCTTGGCAGCATTGAGCATCAACGCAGAGGCTGCATGGAGAATTTCCGAGTTTGATCCGGTAACAATACTCCCATCGGGTAGTTCCATCGCAGCAGCACAGACAATCTTATCGCGCCCCTTTCCCTTTGCAACAGCAGCTTTCAAGGCTTCTTCTGCTGCGGGAACGGTAGTACGCATCGTAACATGAAGATCCAGCGATTCCATCAACAGCTTGATGCGGTTAATAGCCTCCTGTGTCCCAATACCCCGCGCATAATCACAGGCAGATCCATAGTAACGACGGATGATCTCCTGTCCTGCAGCTTCTCGTACCGCATCATCATCGACAATACCGAACCCGCACCGATTAACTCCCATATCAGTCGGAGAGCGATAGAATGAAGGTTCTCCCGTGATCTTTTCAATAATTCGTTTCAGAAGTGGAAAAGCTTCCATATCCCGAGAGTAATTAACCGCCTGCTTTCCGTATGCGGTAAGCTGAAAGTGATCGATCTGGTTGACATCACCGATATCAGCAGTAGCAGCCTCATAGGCTACATTCACCGGGTGATCAATCGGCAGGTTCCAGATCGGGAAGGTCTCAAATTTTGCATAACCGCTTTTCAGTCCCTTCCGATAATCATGGTACAACTGGGAGAGACAGGTAGCGAGTTTTCCACTTCCTGGACCCGGGGCAGTGACGATCACCACCGGATGTTCGGTTTCAATATACGGATTAGCCCCATACCCCTCATCACTGACGATAGTATCGACATCACTTGGATAGCCATCGGTAGCCTTATGGGTATAGACTTTAATCCCTCGCCGGGTCAGTCGGTTCATAAACTGCACCGCAGCGGGCTGACCATTGAAACGGGTAATCACTACCCGGGTCACCTCAATGGCCCAGTCACTGAAATCATCGATCATTTTGAACACGTCGGTATCGTAGGTAATGCCAAAATCACTGCGGATTTTTCTCCGTTCAATATCATCGGCATAAATGCAGATGATTACGTCGATTTTATCCTTCAGCGTCTGAAATACACGCATCTTCACATTTGGATCAAATCCAGGAAGTACCCGTGAGGCATGATAGTCATACAGGAGTTTTCCACCACATTCAAGATACAACTTCCCGTCACAGGTTGCTAATCGCTCTAGTATCGCCTGCGTCTGTTCGCGCAGGTATTTCTCATTGTCGAATCCGATCTGCTTCATGCTGTGTTTTCGCTCCTGTATGGTGTCTTATCTGAAAAGAATTCGTTTGGCAACCTGCTCTTTCAATTCTGCCCCACCGAGTTTCTCGATAATGGCAAGGGAGAATTCAAACGAACAGCCTACCGCTCGGGCAGTGATGATTGATCCATCTACACACACCCGTTCAGTACCGAAGGTACAATTAGGAGAGTTCACCTCTGCTCCCGGGTAACAGACTGCTTTATGCCCTTCTAGCAGACCTGCCGGCCCAAGCACTACTGCAGGAGCTGCACAGATTGCGGCAAGAACCCCACCACTGTTGATGATCATCAACATCTTTTCATTCACTTCCCATGAGTTCGCCAGATTTTTAGATCCCAGGCCCCCTCCGGGAAGAACCATCGCATCGAAATCAGTTCCGGCATCTTCAATACGAATATCGGCCTTGATGGTAATATTATGAGTTCCGACGATCTCGGTTCCGTCGACACCCGCCACCACCACCGTGAATCCGGCACGTCTGAGCAGATCAATCGGAGTCAGTGCCTCCACCTCTTCAAATCCTTCTGCGAGTGCTACGAGCACCTTAATTTTACCGTCACTCATGGTTAAGCCTCCAATTCTTGTTTTCCACGTCGCAGGGTTTCGCAAGCCCGGCGAAGCGCCTCTTCTGTATCTTCCCACCCGATACAGCTATCGGTTACCGATACGCCGTACCGAAGTGCTTTGGGATCTTCCGGAATAGTCTGACATCCTCCAAAGAGGTTACTCTCGATCATAAATCCCTTTATCTCGTGATGTCCCCAGACGACCTGATCCACCACAGCACGTAACACCCGGCGTTGTCGTTTCGGATCCTTACGGGAGTTAGCATGACTGCAATCGACGATGATTGCAGGGGGAATCGACAGTTTTTCCATCAGGAGTGCAGCTGCTTCCACATCTTCTTCATAGTAATTCGGACCATGATCACCTCCACGAAGAATGAGGTGACCGCAATCATTTCCCGTAGTATGGTAGATCGCCGAATTCCCGTCTTTATCAATTCCAATAAACGCGGCACTCTCTCGGGCACTTTTAATTGCATTGACTGCCGTTGCATACTCTCCACCGGTACTGTTCTTGAATCCAATAGCCACCGACATACCGCTTGCAAGGGTACGGTGGGTCTGACTTTCTGCAGTACGTGCCCCGATCGCTGACCAACTCAGCATTTCATCAATATACTGCGGAACGATCGGATCAAGCATTTCACAGCCAACGGGCAATCCCATTGAGGTAATAGCAATGAGCAATCGTCTGGCAGCAGTAATCCCCTCCTGAATTGCATAGGTTCCATCCATATGGGGATCTACGATCAAACCTTTCCATCCACCGATGGTTCTCGGTTTTTCAAAGTACGTACGCATCACGATATATAGTTGATCAGAGAGTTCATCGGCAAGTTTCTTCAGTTTACCAGCATACTCAAGAGCCGCTTGTGGGTCGTGGATACTGCACGGGCCGACGATAGCAAGGAGTCGGTTGTCTCTTCCCTGGATGATATCGTTCACACACTGTCGAGAAACTCCAATTGTCTCGGTCAACTCCGGGGATACCGGATACGCGAGAGAAAGCGCCGCAGGGCTCACGAGCGGTTCAACTGCCGCTATTCTGATGTCAATATTCTTCATGATATCTGTTGTATACCACAACAACCAAACATCTACAAGAAGGGCCTTCTAGTGTTCCGTATCATCCTTATGCCCGGTAATGGTCTCTTTCAGCGAGTATAAATACCGTTTAATCTTAAGTGTGGGAGTTCGTTGAAAAGGCTCATCCTGAAGGGACACATCACGAATTCTACTAAATGAACTGAGTTCCTTATTCACTTCATCACGAATGTGTGACAAATAGGATGAGGCACTTTCCTGAGCTTCATGCACCGAGACTTTCAGCTGATCTGCCATCAGCTCAAAATCAAGCTTTATGAGAGCAGCAAGCCCGCCATCTCCCGAAAGCACCAGAGATTCCTGTACATATGGTATAGTATTGAGCATCGTCTCAATGAGTTCAGGATAGATATTCTCCCCGCTCGGGCCGAGTATCATGGTTTTCTTCCGACCTCTGATCGAAAGACGGCCTCGTTCAACTACCCCGAGATCACCTGTTCTGAACCAGTGATCCTCAGTAAAAACCTCTCGGGTGAGTTCGTCATTTTTATAGTATCCCTGCATCACATTGGGACCTTTAGCTACAATTTCTCCCACATGGGTTTTTCCATCAGGTTCATCAATGCGCAGCTGTACCCCTTTAACGGCATAGCCGACCGTTCCCGGTTTCGTCTGTTTTGGCCCGGAACCGGCAAGCAACGGTGCAGTTTCTGTCAGGCCGTACCCGATAGCATAGGGGAATTTCGCCTCTTTCAGGAATGCTTCCGTTTCTCTATCCAGGGCAGCTCCGCCTACACCGAAGAACTTCAAATGTCCTCCGAAGGTGCGTTTCAGTTTTTTGCCTATTACACTGTGGATGAACTTGCGAAACAGTGCCCGCTTATGGAGTTTTGCAAGGCGGGGATTCTTTGCAATCTGCGGGACTACTGAATTCCGATAAATCTTTTCAATTAAAAGGGGAACCGAAAGCATCACCTGAGGCTTCACACGTTTCATTGCCGGAAGCAGAATACTTGCAGCGGGGGCTCTTCCTAAATAGTGCACTTCACAACCGGTAACCATCGGAAGGAGAAATCCGATGGTAAACTCATACGAGTGACTCAGGGGCAATATGGAAAGAAAGCGATACCCGGTTTTAATTTTGAAGAACTGGCGGACACAAGCCGATGCGTTACTTGCCAGGTTGCGATTGCTCAGCATCACACCCTTGGAAGAGCCGGTGGTTCCGCTCGTGTAAATAATGGAGGCTAGGTCATCCTCCGCCTGGTTGCGTGTGCTAATGGCCTTGTTGTCGGCTTTGGTACGGAGCATATCCCGCCCCGGTGCATGTTGGAAATCACGGGAAGCGGTGAGCTCAGATGCAATGGGATCGGGAATATGGAAGAGATCATCAAGACGAAACAGTTTGCCGGAACGGGAGGAAGCAAACGGGAGCACTTTCTCAAACTGTTTTGCCGAGACGACCACGGCAGCAGCTTCGCTATGCTGCAGGATGGTCTGAATCTCCTTCGCTGAAAAATCAGGAAGGATGGGAACGGCTACCGCCCCTGCGCTTACGATGGCAAAGAATGCAACACCCCACAAGGGCTGACTCTCACCTAAGATGGCGACTTTGTCACCCGAAGAAATTCCCTGCTCTATCAGATAGGTTGCCATGGCATCGGTTTTCTTGATCAGATCTTCATAGGTAATGGTGCTCTCGGAATCCCCGATCAGAGTAAGCGCCACACGCTGTGCATGACGTTTTGCCGATCGTTCAAGAATATGGCGGATAGTGAATTGTTCAAGTTCGTGTTTCATGAGGGTACTCCTCCTGGAGCAATGCAACCGCTGTATAATTGTCCATGTTCACAAACGGTCCAGTTTCCCGTGTAGGTAAGTTTACGTGCACATAGAGAGATAATCATATCAGGTCTATTGTTTGTTTTTGAAAGGTGGCAGAAATATACTTGCGACAGCTGTGTTTTTTCACAGCCATTCAGCAGATCCAACGCATCCACATTCGAAAGATGCCCTCTTTCTCCCGCTATTCTCCGTTTCAGCATGACTGGATACGGACCGGTAGTGAGCATCTGTTCATCATAGTTTGATTCAAGAAAAAGCACATCTGATGCTTGCGCATATCGATGCATGTGTGCATCAAGAATCCCGGTATCGGTGAGGATCGTGAACACTCGCTTTTGCACCTGTACCACAAAGCCACTGGAAAAGGGGCTGTCATGACTAGTGGGAAATGCCGTAACGGTAAAGGGGCCCGTTTGGAAGGATTTCCCATGAGCAAATACCTGCAGTTGCCCTTCTGGAATACCCAAGACCTTCAGTTCACGAATTCCACCCTGATACAGACTTTCATGGACATAGACATCTTTCCCGGTTTTTCGTGCAAAGACCCCTGCTGATCGTCCGTGGTCGGGATGCAGATGGGTTATGCACAGAGCTTTGACCGTAGAAAAATCAAACCCTGCCGATTCAGAGCGCATCTTCAACTGTTTCAGAGAGAATCCGGCATCAATGAGCAGTGCATCAGTCGAGGTACCGATGATATAAGCGTTACCACTAGAACCGCTGCCCAAAACGGCAAAGCGAATCATGTGCGCTCCTTAAACTGATCAAGAAAGGTCATATCATATCCAACTGCCACTCGGTGTTTATCTCGAAGTACTGGCGTCTTCAATAATTGCGGGTGCTCTATAAGTTCCTCTTGCGCATCGTATTCACGCCACGCATACCCTTCTTTACGGTAATAGGACGATTGTTCATCAATGAGCGTTTGAGCAGCGACCCTGCTAAGAATACTCTCCCATTCACCCGGTGAGAGTGCTCGCTGTTTCAGATCTACAAACTGGTGGTCAATGGACCGTTCCTTGCAGAATCGGATCGCTTTTCGAGTCTCTTTGCACTGTGTCGTACCAATGATCTGCAGCACTCGCTACTCCTTCGGCACTACTATACTCATTTGTACCCGATACGTCCAGTTATCTGAAACGATCAGATGTTGACAAGAGACGGCATGCATGAAATAGTTTCGCTAGCACAAGGAGATGCTCTGATGAATGACCTTCGCATAGCTCAGATACGAACACAAGAACCCGATTCCCACCCGATTTCCGTAGAAGGATGGGTGCGTACCAAACGAGAGAGTAAACATGTCTGCTTTCTTGAACTCAATGATGGATCAAGCCTGAAAGGATTGCAGGTAGTCATTGACCTCAACACCTTTGAGAATACCGCACTGCTGGCCCAGATTACCACCGGGGCAGCGATAACCTGTACGGGAACACTTGTTGCTTCACCAGGAGGTAATCAGGCAGTCGAGCTTCAGGCCCAGGAAATTAGGCTGCATGGCCAAGCCCCTGTCGATACGTATCCTTTGCAGAAAAAACGCCATACCCTTGAATATTTACGAGAAATTGCCCATCTGCGGCCTCGGACGAATATTATCGGAGCTGTAGCTCGCGTTCGTAACGAAGTCTCCTTTGCCGTACATGATTTCTTTAGGAAACACCAGTTTATCTATGTCCATACCCCGATTATCAGCACGAGTGATGCTGAGGGTGCCGGAGAAATGTTCCAGGTGACTACCCTCGATTTTGATCGGCTTCCCCGTACTCCTGAAGGTGCTGTCGATTATGCACAGGATTTCTTCGGCAGAAAGGCATCACTTACGGTAAGCGGACAACTCGAAGGGGAAACGTATGCTCTGGCACTCAAGAATATCTACACCTTCGGACCGACATTCCGTGCGGAAAATTCCAATACGAAAAGACACCTCAGCGAATTCTGGATGATTGAGCCGGAGATGGCTTTCTGTACGCTTGAAGGGAATATGGAAGTAGCGGAACAGTTCCTCAAACATATATTCGGTCATGTGCTTACCCATTGCAGTGAAGATATGGCATTTTTCTCTCAGTTTGTAGAAAAAGGCGTTGCAGAAACACTCCAATCGGTAGTCGAAAAACCCTTTGTGCATATGACCTATCGTGATGCATTACACGAGTTGGAAAAGCACAATCAGCACTTTGATTATCCCGTTTCGTGGGGAAGTGACCTGCAGACCGAACACGAACGATATCTTACCGAACAGGTGTGTTCCGGTCCGGTGATCGTCACCGATTATCCAAAAGAGATCAAGGCATTCTACATGAAGCTCAATGATGATGATAAAACCGTACGTGCAATGGATGTACTGGTTCCCCGTCTAGGTGAAATCATTGGGGGAAGTGAGCGTGAAAGCCGCTACGATGTACTGGTAGATCGGATGCGATCTCTGGAATTGAACCCTGAAGACTACTGGTGGTATCTTGATCTTCGTCGTTTCGGCAGTGTACCGCATGCGGGATTCGGACTTGGTTTCGATCGAGCAGTACAGTACATAACCGGCATGCAGAATATTCGTGATGTCATTCCCTATCCTCGTGCGGCGAAACAGGCAGAATTCTAGCAGCGGCCATTTCCTGAAGATGCAATAATGCAAACAGGGCCAGCTGCTGCATGGTATGAGCACCGGTCTTGAGATAGAGATTCCGTTTGTGCGAAGTAACGGTATGCTCGCTGATATGCAGTGTATATGCAATCTCTTTGATCGAATGACCGGTAGCGACCAGGCGCAGTACCTCTCTTTCCCGTTGAGTAAATGATCTGTGTGGTGTTTCTGAAACGGCACATACCGGATACAGGGGAATTGCTGATCCCGAATATTGGAGAATTCTGGTTATCTCCCCCATGCAGGATGCAATAGTCGCAGAAGGGACTGCATTCGATGACAATCGTGCGGCAAACGCATCATGCGTGATGGCAAGAACGGCGAGGTCGGCACTGATGTGATCCGTCGCATTGCAAAAAAACCTGTACTCATTTTCAGTGAAAATCAGCGGCAGATACACACTGCATTGCAAGAGAGTTCCGTCCGATTCGGTGATGCAGAGGGTAGTTACCTCCAGCTGATCATGAAAAAACGAATAGAGCCAGCATCGGAAAATCTCGAGCATTCCCCTGTGTTCTGCAGTAATCAGGATGGTTCCGGGCATAACACGGTATACACTCCCATCAACAGGTTTCTGCTTCAGTAGTGCATACGTGTCAGTGCTCGATCAAAGGCATTGGCAAAAGCCTGGACATCACGTGGACCAAGCGGTTTGGTCTTCTCGGTAAAGACACCATATTCCCGCAATTCAGTCATATGATTGCGCAACGACAGCCGTTCCCCTACGTTTTCCTCGGTGTACGTATTACCCCGATCATCAAGCACTACCATACCGTGCTGGGCCAATCTGAAGGCCAATGGAATATCATGGGTGATGGCCAGAGCACCGCTGTGAGCGAGGGCTACCAGGTGATCGTCGGCACTATTATCCCCAGCGGGAACAACCAGCATGGTTACCAGTGGTCGCCCCTGATCATCATACAGTTTTCGCTGTGCATTCCGCTGTACATCTGCAAGAGAGCGATCAGCAACAAACACACTTGGCACTTTACGTGTGATCACCGCTTTGAGAATAATCGTACGCAGCTGTCGTGGACAGGAGTCAGCATCGATATACAATGGTACTTCAGGAATCTGTTCTACCGTGCTCATCGATGTCACCTTATCGGTAAGTCTCCCCTCCGTCAATCCGTACATATTCCTGGTGCTCTTGCACACTTCAAGAAAAATATCCTATAGTTTTTCTACATACCTACCACTTATGAGGAGTCATGAATGGAACATTCACCATTACAACAGGCGCGTTATGCGTATCAACCTAAGCTGCCCGGCATTCTTCGTGAGGAGATAACCTCGCTCAAACTGGTTAAAGGGGAACCGACAGCTCCTGCTTCTGATCAGGATGAGATCAAAAAACTTTTCCCACACACCTATGGATTACCAAAAGTAAGTTTTGCTACCGGAACAGGATCAACCGTTTCAGAGCGTCTGCACGTCGGTGTGGTGCTCTCCGGCGGTCAGGCTCCCGGCGGGCATAATGTGATCAGTGGATTGTATGATGCGATCAAACAGGCAAATCCTGAATCAAAGCTTTTTGGTTTCCTTGGCGGCCCATCGGGATTACTGGAAGATCGGTATATAGAACTTACTGATGAAATTATTGACGAGTATCGCAACACCGGTGGATTCGATATTATCGGCAGTGGTAGAACCAAACTGGAAACCACTGAACAGTTTGCCGTCTGCGCTGATGTGTGCCATGCACATGATATCGGTGCCTTGATCATCATCGGCGGTGATGATTCGAACACCAACGCTGCAGTACTCGCTGAATATTTTCTGCAAAGTGAAGCCCAGATCACCGTTGTCGGATGCCCAAAGACTATTGATGGAGATCTGAAGAACGAATTCATCGAAGTATCCTTCGGTTTTGATACCGCTACCAAGGTATACAGTGAGCTGATCGGAAATTTGATGCGTGATGCAAACAGTTCCCAGAAGTACTGGCATTTCGTCAAGCTTATGGGGAGAAGTGCAAGCCATATCGCTCTTGAATGTGCTCTCAGAACCCAACCAAACGCCTGTCTGATCAGTGAAGAGATTGAGGCAAACGGCACCAGTCTGAGCGAGATTGTCGACTACCTTGCTTCCATCGTTGCAAAACGTGCAGCACGGAAGAAGAACTACGGAATCGTATTAATTCCTGAAGGGGTGATCGAATTTATTCCTGAGGTAAAGATTCTCATTGCGGAACTGAATACGTTATTAGCTAAAGAAGCCAAGGCATACGCACATCTCACTGATTGGAGTTCACAGTATGACTTCGTCACCCAGCGGCTCAGTGAAAACAGCGCACAGGCGTTCGCCTCACTCCCGGTAGATATCCAGAAACAGCTTCTCATGGACAGAGACCCGCATGGAAATGTGCAGGTATCCCGAATTGAGACTGAAAAAATGCTGATTCAGATGGTTGAGACTAAGCTCTCAGTGATGAAAAAACAGGGAACGTTCACCGGCTCGTTCAGTGCGCTGAACCACTTTTTCGGTTATGAAGGACGCTGTGCGGCTCCATCAAACTTCGATGCCGACTATTGCTACAGCCTCGGTTACAATGCCTTCCTGCTTGCAGCCAATCAATGCAGCGGATATATCTCTGCCGTATCTCACCTTACTGATGAGGCTTCACAATGGCATGCCGGGGGATTTCCGATCACCATGATGATGAATATGGAAAAACGGCATGGAGAGATGAAACCGGTCATCAAAAAAGCTCTTGTCGATCTTTCGGGAAAGCCATTTGCCTACTTTGCTGCACATCGGGATCAGTGGGCTGAAGAATCTTCCTACCTCTTCCCGGGTGCTATTCAGTATTTCGGCCCTGCTGAAGTATGTGATATCACCACTCGAACATTGGAACTTGAACAGAACTGATCATCATATGGCCACTGGATATTTCCGGTGGCCTTTTCCTTCTAGATATTTTTTTATCGCTTTACTGATAAATTAGTGCTACGATACAGAAAAAGGGAGGACTGTCATGAAATTGAATGACACCATTTTTTCTGTATTTGCCGATGAAGCTGACCGCTCGGTAATCGGAGAGATCCACATTGGAATCGGGTATACCGCAGTACTCATGCAGGATGGTCGCTGCGGACTCTGTGCCACCCTCTGTGATGGAACAGAAGTCTATAAAATGAACAGTGACCCCAATGATTATGAGGGACGGTCAGCAATTCAACTGCTCCGTCACATTCGTAAAGATGAAACACCCACGATCAGCCGGATCATGGCTATTGCTCTGGTCAATGCCTTAAACCAACCCTTTACCCGATCATTACCGGAAGCTCCCCATGATTGGCATCATGACCTCGATCTCCCTCAGGGAGCAAACATTGCTATGGTGGGATATTTTTCTCCCGTGTCAGATCGGTTTGAAGAGAAGGGATTTACTGTCCGAACTCTTGATCTGGGAAAGAACCTCGGTGATCCGAAAGAATTCTACCCATGGGCAGCAGAACATGCGGATGCACTGGTCATCACTGCAGCCAGCGTGGTGAATAATTCCCTTGAGTCACTGTTTGCCCATTTCAATAATCGTACCCTTCCCACACTGCTTCTCGGGCCTTCAACGATTTTGCATCCCGATGTGTACGATGATCTTCCTATCACCGCACTTGCCGGATCTGCAGTCATCGACACTGCCGATATGCTGAAAGCTGTGAGAAACGGGAGAGGGAGTCTTGATGTACACCGTCAAGCCAAGTCGGTGTATCTATCACTTTGAGTTTTTAGTAGAGCCGATCAAGGAGTGAGATCAGCTGATCGCTGCTCAATGCAATGGGGCTGTTGCGTTTCGGGTTCGTCAATCCGATGCGCTTCAGCTCCTCTTGTGTGAACCCATAACTGCGCAGTGGGGAAAACTGAGCCTGAGCAACAATCGACTCGATGTGATGAACTACTGCATACGGTCCGTCAAGATGCCATAATTGACCAATGCTGCGCAATTTATCGTGAAACTCTTGCCCATCACTTTGTTGTACCAAAGCCGCATTGACCGGACCGATCAATGCTCCACAGATCACTCCGTGGGGCACGTGATGTAACGCGCCAAGCGGTCCTGCTAGGCCATGCACATATCCCAGCCCAGCATGGGCAATACAAATACCTGAGATGTAAGCAGCATAGGCCATGTCTTCACGGAGCGAGATATCGTCAAGCTTACCGTCGAGCAGCTGCGGCAGCGCCAGACCAAGCTTTCCGATTGCTCCAAGGGCAAGGGCCTCAGTATAAGGATTCGATCGAGTTGAAGTATATGCTTCAAGCAGTTGTGTAAGCGCATCCAAGCCTGAGGCTGCAGTAACGTGATGATTCACTGTTAATGCAAGGGTCGGATCAATGACTACCATATCGGGACTGTATGCCACATGACGCAATGATTTCTTAAACCCCTGTGGGCCTACTTGGGAAATCACTGCATTATGCGTCGCTTCGCTGCCGGTCCCGGCGGTGGTGGGAACCATGATCAACGGTAATCGGGATTCGGGAGCCTTGAGATCCCCCACCCCCTCCAAGAACCGCATAACAGACTCCGACTTCCCGGTTTCACGGGTATGGCGAACCATAACTGAGACGGCTTTTGCCGTATCGAGTACACTCCCCCCTCCTATGCCGATCACTGCAGTGCACCCATCTGATGCCACCTGCTTGGTAAATGAATCGACTGAGGACACCGAAGGTTCTCCTGACACCAGATACTGATGATGGGAAAGGCCGGCAAGAGGTCCCTGAATGGAGGGATTTCGCGCACAGGTGGCACTGATCATCACTGCATAGGTATGATCACCTGATGCAGCAAGCTGTTCAGGCAACTTGGCGAAGGAGCCGCTGCCGAATTCGAGGGCTCCTAATCGACCGAGGGAGAAAGGAGCTATCATGAGGGTCTCCTCAAGATACTTTTCGGAATGTGGATGAGTTGCTGCTGTTCATCAGGATTCTGTCGAAACATAACAGCAGTGTGGCCTACAATTGAGACCACCTCTGCATTGACCGACGAGGCAAGATCTTCAGCGATTGCTCTGAGCTCATCGTGGAAATCCTGAAAACGGATCTTCACCAGTTCATGGGCACGAAGAGCCTCATCAAGGGCGTGAGAGACACGCTCATCACCGCCCTGTTTGCCTACCATAACCACCGGTTGAAGCTCATGGGCTCTCCGGCGTAAAAAATTTCGCGTTGCGCTGTTCATAGCGCCTATACTACCGATCCTGATAGACTTCGGCAACCACGTGGCGCTTGATCTTCTTGGTACTGGTCATTTCAAGCGGTTCATCTGCGATGGTAAGTCGGGTAATCCGCTTGTAGGGCAGTAGCTCCTTATTGACCTTGTTCACAATTTCCTGCATATGAGCAAGCATTTTTTCGGCACGTTGTGCAGCATCAGGAGTCTCTTTTGCCATCTCCTCAGCAAATTTATCGGTAGGATGTACGATGGCTCGTATCCCTTCACTCTTTGCTTTCTTGTCTACGAGATAGCCCAAAACACAAATCTGATCAATTTCATCATACAGCTGGAACATATCTTCGATCTCTTCCGGGAATACATTCTTGCCGCCCTCAGTTACGATCAAGGACTTCTTCCTTCCCGTCAGATACACATATCGATTGGCATCAATGTATCCGGCATCACCCGTTCGCAGCCAGCCATCCTTATCGAGCACTTCATCGGTAGCTTCCTGGTTTTTATAATATCCCTGCATCACCATCGGGCCTTTGACCATAATTTCTCCGATCTTCCGGGAATCGGGATCGAGAATCTTCATCTCAGTTTGCGGTACGATTTTCCCTACCGAGTTCTCATTATAGGCATAGACAGGATTGAGGGTGATAATGGGACTGGTCTCTGTGAGCCCATATCCCTGGACAAAATCGATACCCAGCTGATTGAACAGCTTGAACGTTGAGGATGGAAGTGGTCCTCCCCCGCTGATGCAGATGCGGATATTCTCCATAGAGAGTTTCGATAGAATACCGTGGAACATCTTATGACCAGGATTCACCTTAAACACTTTTTTGATCAGTCCGCTGACACTCATCAGGAAACGGATCAGGCCGTACACCACAATACCCTTCTCCTTGATACCGTTCATCAGTCCCTTCAGCATCTTGTTGAACAACATGGGGACTGCAAGGAACATCGTGACTTTCCCCTGTTTCAGTTCCTTGAGAATCTGACTGACAATGAGTTTCTTGCCGAATACGATTTCAGCTCCCACCGAAATGGCCTCAATGAACACGGCAAGCATGGTATATGAGTGATGAATCGGCAACAGTGCATAAAATACATCGGTGGGATAGAGATTCATGTAGGACTGGGAAAGGTAACAATCGGCAACCAAATTCTGATGGGTAAGCATAACACCCTTCGGATTACCGGTGGTACCGCTGGTGAAGAGAATCGCAGCAAGATCGTTTTCTGTCACCTGATGCCGCTTCTGTGCTTTTTTTGCTTTCTTGGTGAAAATATAGTTATCATGGTTCGGTTCAAGAGAAATTTTTTCCTGCAATCCGACTGACCCATCAGTATCGACTGCATCAATGCGTTCCGCATCGATAAAGAGATGCTTGACTCCGGCAAAGGTCATGAGGAAATCCATCTCCTTGTCCGTCAGCTGATAATCGAGTGGAACCACTATGGCCCCGGCGAACAGGGTAGCCAGATATGCTACCGCCCACTCCGGACTATTTTTCCCGGTGACAGCCACCTTGTCATCGGGACCTACTCCCGCCTCTACCAGATAATCAGCTGTCTGCAGGACCTTCTCCAACGCCTGCGCATAGGTAAGTCGCAACTCATTTGGAGCAAACGCGGTAAAACAGATGTTGTCAGGATAGCGTTTGCTGGTAATTGAGAACATTTGTGGAATTGTCGGCCATGTTCCCGTAAAGTCCGTTCCCCGGTATTCATCCAAAAAATCCCAAGGTTTCTTTCCTGTTGACGCCATATGCATACCTCCATAGTGTACGATCGTACACGTTCGTTTCTTTCAGTGATACTGCTTCACATCATAAATCCTTGGACCAGTAAACACAAGTCATTAATTTACATCATGTCGCATCCTGTCAACCTGTCATATACAGGAATGACTGCATTGACCAAAAAATTGGCCTGCATTACAGTAACCGCATGCAATTTTGCGACTTTGATCAATTCTGTCTCTACATGGAATCATTTGCGAATCTGGAAAAGAAAACCGATGGGTACACCGCTCGGATGTATCGTCTTGATCGGATGCATGCCCTGTTGCATTACATAGGAAATCCTCAACACGATTTTACATCGATCCATATTGCCGGCTCCAAGGGGAAAGGTTCCACTGCAGCATTTATCGCGCAAGGATTGAGGGCTGCAGGTCATAAAACCGGGTTGTATACCTCACCGCATCTTGTCAATTATCGGGAACGATTTACCCTCAGTGGTTCTTTTTTTCGTGAAGAAGATCTGATCAATGCAGCTCAGGTACTTCTCGAACGGATGGAAGGCTTTCAGTTTGTCGATGAATGGGGTACTGCCGATCCTACTGCGTTTGAGTTGTACACCGCATTTGCGTTTCTGTTGTTTTCGTTAACCGGTTGCACCTGGGCGGTCATTGAGACGGGTCTCGGGGGCAGGCTTGATGCTACGAACACCATTGGTCCAGCAGCTTCGGTGATAACTCCCATCGAACTTGAACATACGGCAATTCTGGGTAATACCATAGAACTCATAGCCATAGAAAAATCAAAAATTATAAAACCGGGAGTTCCGGTTTTTCTTTCCCGGCAGCCAGAAGATGCACGGGCGGTATTTGTCGCGGAATCTGCGGTTCAACAGAGCAGGTTGTACGATCTGGAGGTAGAGGTTGAAGCATTAGCCACCAAAACCAGAACCGATGGGGAGCATGTCTGTATTGAGTGGACAAAAGGTGATCGTACAGAATTGCGTCTGGCAATGCGCGGTGAAGTACAGGCAGAAAACTGTGCTCTCGCGCTTTTGGTTCTGAAAACCATCGGCCAATATGTTCCGGGAACCACAGAACGGGCACTCGAAACAGCAGTACTCCCGGGGAGAATGCAAATGCTGGGTGCCGACCCACCGATGATTATCGACGGCGCTCACACGGTCGAAAGCTTGCGGCACCTGCTCAACTCATTCACACAACTCTATGGGAATCAGGGCAATACCGTTATCTACGGAGCCCTGGAAGGGAAAGATCATCACCATATGACCCAACTGCTGCTCCCGCTCTTCGACCGCATTATCATCAGTCGTCCGGGCACGTTCAAAAAAAGCGATCCAGAGGGGTTATATCGCCTGATGCAACAGGAAATCGAAGGGATGCGAAATGCGCCGGAACTGTATCTGGTCATCGATCCTGAAGATGCGCTGAATCTTGCCCGTACACGTACGGAAAAGACTCATGCTATTTTGTGTACGGGTTCTTTTTATCTGGGAGGAGAACTGGTTCGTGCCTACACTACTACACTCGAAGAAGAAACCCCGGAGGTGGCTGCATGCCCCTGAACTGGCAGGAAATTGCGCTGATCGTCAGTGAACTCCCCCTCGAGGGAAGCCTGATCCAACGCGTACACCAAATCGGTTTCCACGCCCTAGTGTGGGAACTGCATCATCCCCAGGCAGGGTTCTGGCAACTGTATGTGGAAGTCGGCACACCCCAGGCCCGAATTCATCGAATCACGGGTTCACCGAGTATCTATCGAAGAAAAAAGACACCTAAACTGCAACGATTCATTCAGTATCTGCGTGCTCATGTAGAGGGTGGGAAAATTATCGGGGTAAACCAGCCGGTACCTGATCGTATCCTGATCTGGAATATCCAACGGGGGGGACAACCCCTACAGCTGATCCATCGGTTCTTCAGTGGACCGGGAGCCAATGTGTTTGTCTGTGATGCGTCTTTGATCATCCGTGAAGTGCTCCTTCGCAGACCAAAACGTGAAGAAATTGCAGGAAAACAGCTTGTGATTTCAGAAGTTCCATATAAGGAATTTCCCATACGAGATTATCCATCAGGACAGACATTCAACTCATATATCGAACAATCATATACTGCATCTTCAGAAAGTGATCTTGATCATCTGGTTGCACAGGTAGCACAGCTACGGGATGAGCAGCTGGCCCAGCTTAATCATGAACTACGGACTGCAAAGGAAACTGCGACCCATCAAGCGGACTTTGACTCGTTCCGCCTCAGCGGTGATCTGTTGTCAGCTTCAGCTCACCTCATACAACCGCACCAGGAGTGGGTACAAGTACCCGATTTTAACCAGGGAAACCAGGTGACCATTGAATTGGATCCATCCCGCACGGCAGGAGAAAATATCGCATCATACTATCGTCAATATCAGAAGGGAAAGGTTGCCTATGAACGAGCTATTGCACGCATTGCAGAGCTCACCGAGCAGCTTGACCAGATTACCCATCATTATGATCGATTACTCGATCAGGAATCGATAGATCCAGCGGCACTGAAAAAAGAGCTTGCCCATGAGAGTCAGGCAGCCCCGCAACAGTCGCTTCCCTACGCGCAGGCACCCGGGCTGCAGTTCACCTCATCAATTTTCACCTTGCTCGTAGGAAGAAATGCCAAGGAGAATGATCTGTTGCTGCGCAGGTGGGCAAAAGGTAATGATTGGTGGCTCCATACCCGCGATGTACCTGGAGGATATGTCATTATCAAAGGAAAATCGGGGAAAAGCATTCCGCTGGAAACCCTTCTTGATGCAGGGAACCTCGCGCTGTTGTTTTCTCAGGCAAAAGCGGCGCGAAAGGCTGATCTGTATGTGACTCAGGTAAAGTACCTGAAACGTCCGAAGGGGGGAAAAGCTGGACTCGTACTTCCTACACAGGAAAAAAATATTACCATTGAACTTGATGATGATCGCCTGAAAAGACTTTTTGCTCAGCAGCGATCGGGAGAACAACCGTGGACGACATAACCATTGTATATCAGGGGAAACAGGTTACGAGGATTTGCATCGGTGAGGCATCCGGCTCGCTTTCCCGTCAGCTTTTCTCCGGGGAAAAGGCTGCCGCCTATGTGGTAACCGCATCTACGGTTGAACCGGTGTATTATACCGGTATACAGGACCGTGATGGATTTCGTTATATCGATTTCCCCTACATTGAATTGCTTCCTTTTACCCGTATTACGACCACGTTACGCCCTGATGCCTTGATGCGGTTGCGCGAATTGGCCGATGCTTTGCAGAGACTTCCGAAAGACTTTGTTCATCCTGATCAGGGGATCATCGAGACATGGAGAATCTTCTTTCTCCCGGATCATGGAGTGCTGGTATTACCGCAGGAACTTTCCCATATGATCCTTTTTGGTGCAAGTGATGAGACTAAGCAGATTCACGTGACACGATTTATGAAACCAAATATTGAACGTCCCTTCGGTCTATGCCATCAGTTTGTCCAATTCCTCTATCTTGCGGCAACAACAGAAGCACCGTATGAACGAAGTGAGGTACGCGAAGATCGGTTTCGTCATATTCCGTTACACCTACGCAATTTCCTGCAGGATGCCGATTTTGCCCAGTGGATAGATCAAACCTTAGCACTGAATATGCAACAGCAACGGGAACTGGTCTCAGCAGCATATCGCGCAGAAGAAAATCTGAATTGGTTTCTCGCGGAAACAGCGTCTTTTCAATGGAATTGCAACGAAACGCAGCTATCTGAACCTGAATCAGCAGCACGCTTCAGAGAAAAACAACGTGTTCGATCTGATCGCCGACGGTTTTTGCGCAAACATGGCGCAGTACTGGCAACCGGACTGTTCATTGCTATCCTGGTAGTCTCTATCGGAGTAAGTATCCTCACTCGAGCGATGCAAAAACCATACACCGCCGATTTCCCCCCAGAGGCTGTTGTGAGTGCGTTTTTTGCCGCGCAAAACGAACTTGATGCACAAAAAATGAGTGCACCACTTGCCCGGCGGGTGCATAACCCATTTGAAACTGAGGTATCTTCACTTTTTGTGAACAGCAAAGTTCGTCAGGCTTATGAAGGAAAAGAGTCGGTTATTCCAGCCGATCAATGGATTGCTTCGGGAAAACCTGCAATTGAGGCGGGAACTTTTATCTACGGCAATACCGATCTGCACCTTACCCAACTGGACGATGATCGGTATCTTGCAGAATATCTTCTCTATTATCCCGTACCCGATGAGTCGGACACCTCGGTATTACCTCTGCAGGTGATACAGCAGGCGACTGAGTTTGTCCTCTCGAATGAAAAAGGCTACTATCTCATCACCGATATCATCAGAAGGGAATCACAGGTTCTTCAAATGATCGAAGTACCGGTTATATAAACGGGGCAATAAGCTGTTCCAAAGTACCGATATCATCGGGATGGACCCAATGCACCGGATCAAGACGGGAAAAGAACGTCATCTGACGCTTCGCATATCGTCTGCTGTTTTGCACGATAAGCTGTTGCACATCAGAGCGGCTCATGGAAAGATCGTGCTGCGCGAGAAAGAATTCCCGATATCCGATTCCCTGCATACCCGGCCAATCCTCTTGAGCTCCCATCTTCAGCAGATGGGCAAATTCCTCTTCCAGACCGGCATCAAACATTGCATTCACCCGAAGTTCTATCCGCTTATTCAGCTCATCACGGTCACGATGTAATCCGATGATCAGTGGTTTCATGCCACCTCTGGCGGTATCAGGAACCTGATAACTCGAAAGTGGTCGCCCGGAAGTTTCATAAACTTCCAATGCGCGAGTGATGCGATAGATATCTGATGGATGGATTTTCTCTGCAGAGAGTGGATCAACCTGACGAAGATAGTCATAGCACCACGCAGCTCCGTGCTCTTCACATAGCTGGGCAACCCGTTGGCGGATTTCAGGATCGCTTTTTGGCGATTTCGGCAGTCCATAGTAGAAATGTTTAAAATAGTAGGCAGTCCCCCCACAGACAACCGGGACATTCCCCCGTTGATGAATATCTGCGCATGCCTGGTCGGCAAGCTGCACAAACTCCCCTACGGAAAACTGTTCCCAGGGGTCTTTAATACTTACGAGGTGATGAGGAATCTGTGCAAGAATCTCAGGGTCCGGCTTGGCAGACCCGATATCGAGGTAGCGGTACACCTGTTTGGAATCGGCATTGACTACTTCACATCCCTGCGGGAAGAGGTGCTGTAAGAGTTCAGTCTTCCCGACTCCGGTAGGGCCGAATAGAAAAACCAGGAGGTTATTCCTTGTCGTCAACGGAATATTCAACATCTTCCGTCAGGACCTTCTCCAGAACCGTGGATACTACTTTGCCGTTGTTATTCTCAATTTCCTGATCGCCATGCGCTGCCAGCACATTCGCCATACTGATGGCAACACAGGTCATCTCATACACATTGTTTTCTTTGTCGATTAGTTCGTCTAACGGAATGCTCAAAGTGCTTCTCCTTAAATGCGATGATCAGTTATCGCAACTGCAGTATACTACTAAAATACCGGCAGTTTGCCTAGGGGGTCATCCGAGGGTGCTGCTGCACATAATCAATAATGATCTGTGCAACTGCATCCGAAGTAAGTTCATCGGTCTGGATTACCAGATCTGCGCCATCGGGTTTGGTATCATCAATACCATAAATTCGTTTGTATCGTGCCGTATCATTGGCATCCCGATCAAGCGTTTGGCGCAATCGCTGATCGAATGTGCCTCCCTCCCGCTTCAGAATACGAGCTGCTCGTTCTTCAGGTGATGCAGTGAGATATATTTTCACATCAGCATCCTTCAGCATCCAGATCGCAAGACGTGAACCAAGCACGCAATGTTCCTGTTCCATAGCCATTGCCACCTGCCGAGTATCGAGTTCACGATCGATCGAATCATCATGTTCTGCCATGCGACAGAATTCCCAGAAATCGACACCTCGTTCCTGAGCCAGATTTCTGAACGTAAAATTGATTAACGGAAATCCAAGCCGCTCTGCTACAAGTGTACTTGTAGTTGTATTGCCGCATCCACTTTTCCCCGATATCGCAATTCTCATACTGAGGCCACCTACTCGATATTTCGTACTTGTTCCCGAATGTTTTCGAGACTGTCTTTCATGCCCACCACATGTTGATTAACTTCAACGATGATGCTTTTGCTTCCTATGGTGTTCACTTCGCGATTCATCTCCTGACAGAGAAAATCGAGCCGTTTCCCGACACTCTCCTGTGTATCGAGTAACTCACGAAACACTGTAAGATGAGTCTTCAAACGTTCAATTTCTTCATTTACCGAGTATTTTGCCAGAAGCAGCGCCACCTCCTGCAGAAATCGGTGCTCATCATAGCCGCGATTGCCAAGCATTTCGTCAAACCGATTCAGCAAGGATTGCTTCAGTCGATCTTCCAGTTCCTGTGCATAGGAAACCACCTGATCAAGTTCCTGCTGAAAAAGCAGGCCCAGATGCTGCAGGTTCTTACGTGTAGCCTCCCCCTCCCGTTCTTTGGAAGCTTTAAATGCAGCAAGGGCTTCATCAAGCAGTTCCATGAGCGGCTGCTCATACCGGGAAACATCGGTATCACGTATTGAGACAATCACGCCATCAGCTTGCGCATAGTCGGCAAGCACAGCGCTTTGGGTTCCGGTGATGCTGCTGATCTGCTCGAATGCTGCCTGGTACTGTTGGAGAACTCCCTTATCGACATGCAGATTGATATCACTGCTCAGCTGCCTGAGACGGATGTTCAATTCGATATGACCACGGCGTGCAACCGTTTTGATCCGATCATCCAGTACTGTTTCAAATCGGGAAAGCGCATTCGGCATCGTATGATTGATTTCCAGATATCGATTATTGTACGATTTCACTTCGACGGTAAGAGAAATTTCATCAGTAAGTCGTTCGGCATATCCGAACCCTGTCATGCTCAGCATGTGGCACTCCTCCTTCTTGCCGCCGCAATACGTGCAGCGAGACCTGCATCGTTGCCTGCACCCATCGTAACGCAGACATCATCGGGACGCAATAGATCTGCAACGGTAACAACAAGGGTAGCTTCATCTGCCGCAAAGTGTGCATGCGATAATTCTGCCAACTGCTTCCCTAATTCTATGGCAGTATCGGAAGATCCATCCTGCCGGGCACTGGTGAACACCGAACGGACGAAAGTCATATCAGAAGCCCTGAGTGCCTCAGCGGTTTCCTGCAGGAACTGCTGAGTTCTGCTTACGGTGTGCGGATAGTATATGGTGACCAGGCGCCGATCGGGATACTTCTGTGCCAATGCAGCAAGCGCGACCCGGATCTCTGAAGGGTGATGCGCATAATCGTCCACGTAAGTTATTCTATCCTCAACACAGAGTTCCTCAAGGCGACCTGCGGTTCCGGGAAACTGTTCAGCTTCCCGCATCAATGCTGCACATAAGGTACTGTTGATATCGAAGGACATCTCAAGATGATCGCTGAGCATGCAATACGCGAGTAAGGCAGCTCCGATCGTATCGAGACACAATTCCCACGAACCCATCTGATTCCACCAATTTCCCTCAAGGGGACTCAGGCGATACCATGGTCCATCACGGTCAACGATACGCACCTGAGCACTCGGATCCAATCCGTAGGTAATCAGATGCAGGTCGGAACGGTGCTCCTGTACCCAGGAAACAAGGCGTCTGGACATCGGGGTATCTACACCGCAAACCAACGGAGCATCTTGCGGTAATTGTGAAACAAAGGTGGCAAATGAAGTAAATACCGCCTCTTCAGTGGAAAACCAATCGGGATGATCATACTCTAGCGAGGTGATCAAGGCTCCGGTAAGCTGGTATGTGAGAAAATGGTCACGGTACTCACAGGCTTCAAATAGTCCATATTCGGGATGCGGTGAAATAGAACTGCCCGTTCCCTGAAGGGAGGAACCGTAGAGGAAGATGCTGGGAAAATCGGTGTAGCGGAGTATCCAGTCACAGCAACCTGCTGCGGTAGTTTTCCCATGGGTTCCTGCAACACCGTAACTGATCAGATTCCGGCTCATGAGCGCAAGAAATTCTGGATAACTGTATATATCGATAGATTTCTGCTGTGCCTGAATCAGCTGCGGATGCACATCACGGTGATACGCAGCCGAATGGATGACCAATTGTACATCGTTCGGGAGAGCGTCCGGATCATCCGTAGAAATCCAGGGGATATCAGCCGCTTTCAGTTTCTCATCGGTGTTGAAGACCTGTTCGACATCACTGCCGGTCACGTATGCACCTAGCTGCCTCAGCAGAACTGCAAGCGATGCCATCCCGGTCCCCTTGATCCCCACGAGAAAACAGGATGTACCGCTTATCAGCGTTTTAATACCCACGAATGCTCCCAAAAAGCACAAAAAAAGACTGTCAGAATTGCGACAGCCCTTTTCCGCGTGCCTGATATGTTACTTTGCGTTTTTGAATGTCGCGTTGCACTGCTTGCAGATCATGGCCTTTGCGCCATCAACTTCATGTTCATAGCCCACTTTGATGCCACTTCTTTTACAGACTGGACATGTTCCTCTTCCGTGGCTGACCTGATCTCTGATTCCTGCTCCTCTATGTGCTTTTGCCATGCATTACTCCTTCAGCTGTTGATCAATACGTTATGACTATAGTGATCGAAAAAAAGATTGTCAAGCACACTCACAGCTTCCATCGTAAGCTTCCGGTAAACCGCATCGGCCGATCATCCAGGGGGATGCTCAAGGCAGTATCGATAGTGAAACTGCCGATCTGACTGCCGACGCCAGCGGTAATGGTCCCGTTACCGGCAAAGGAGAAAAGGGACTGTCCCAGTGGACGCACCTCACGGTACCCTCCCCGGATAGCCACCCAGAAATCACTGAGAAATTGCAGTTTCCCCTCAAGACCGATCCGTACTGCCCGGGTATCATCACTGCCCAGATCGGTAACATCAAATGCCCCGATCGCCATCACCCGATTCAATTCATTCGTTCTGTTGTAGGCTGGAGTTGTCAGCGCCACACCCAAAGCCGTACCGTCAAATACCTGAGAGATATCAAGAATCAGCTGATTTGTTATCCCGTCAAGAGCAAACAGCGAATCGGTAAGCAATGCTATCGATATCCAGGGGTACGAGAGGAGCACGCCAAGTCCTGAAGCAAAAAGTTCGCCGCTATCGCCAGAGCTCGTGTATCGATCAAGATAGGTCTGTGAAAGATAATCGAACAGAGCGCTAGTGGTGCTGATGGACACATCCCGTTGTGTTGCCGTCCCTCCCTCGGCAAAGAAACCGAAAGAAATAGGCGCCCAGCCATAGCTTGCGGTGAGTTTAATTCGTGAAAGGTTTCGTGCAAGATACTCTTCCCGATCAGCAGGATGAACTTCCTGCTGTGCTTCCAGAACATTGGACAATCCGATGGAAAGTCCCACAAATGGATTACTGAAAACCAATTCGAATGAAGCTGCAGGACGTTGAATCCATGATATCGGTGAGTTATCTGATTCAAGGAGTTCTCCGTACCGTCCGGTAATGATAAATTGTGTACCACCGGTACGAAACAGCGCTGCAGGATTATGATGAAAAGCATCAGGAGCATCCGAAAGGGCGATACCGGCTGATCCCATTGCCAGAGAGCGCAGATCAGTGGACCGATCCTCGGTATCAAAGACCGCGGCAGCAAGCGGCATGCTGATCAGCAGTACGATTATGCAGAAGAGCGCCCGGGTTTCACCTTTCACTCAGATCCTCCTGCTGTGCATGATACGATAGACGAAGGAAGGAGTGCAATCGTTCATGTATGGGTAATGAGTTTGTATCAGCATCTCCTAATTGTTCGTTCAGTTGATCAAACCGTGATTCAATGTCACGTATCTGATCAGGTGTTGCATCTGTTGCCATGTGACGGACCAACTGGAACAACCGCTTTTCCAACCGGGAACGGCTTACCCCATCAATGATTGATCCAGCATGAATACAAGCAAGATACAGCACGCTCATCGCTTCATCGGCACGGGTACACACCTGCTGCTCAAGATAGGCAATGTGAGCATCAAGGACCTCCAACGGATACTGTGCAAGCACTTCATAGGAAGGTAATCGGTCGAGCAGAAGCCCTGCGATAAAAGTAAAGGGAGGCCGATGCTGTACCGTACGGAAAACAGAATGGGTCAGGGCATCAAGCCGCTCCATACGAGAAAGCAGTGCCAGACCTCCGTCAACCGAGAGAGAAAAGGAGCTCTTGGGGCCGGTAATGAACACCTGTTCAATATGATTCTTCCCCCCCGCACCCTGGCGTCCACCCTGATTTGGTTTAAAGAGCGGAAGAATTGATATCGGGGTATGCCGCGCACTGAGCAATTCATAAATACGTTCGGCACTGACGATGCCGTTACGTGGATAGGTCAGCACAATATGGCGGGCGTCAACTGCATTGAGGAGATGCACGAATGCTGCATCAGCATCTTTTTGGGAGCAGAACGGACTTTTCGTCTGACGCCAATCTTTACGAATTCCCGAACGATCAACCAATCTTCCCTGTGCATCGGTAGCTTCCGAGGGGATATAATTATCCCACAGAGTAATCGTGTTTAGTAAATGATAGGCACTTCCATACTGCTGAGCTGAAGAGGGAGGATCAAGAAAACAGATATCGGCTCGATACTTTTTCACAAATTCAGCAGCATCACTAATCGACACTTCTCCGGTCGGAAGCGAGGTATCGGGAAGAACCGGAGGACGGAGTGTACAGCTCTCAGTTATCCGTGAACGTAATGGACCCCGTTTATGGTACGAAGTAAATGTGCCCGATGTATTTGCCTTTCGTGAAGCTTCATACAAAATCGATGCAAGAATAATGGCTTTTTCACTTGCAGTGATTCTTCCCTCAACCCAGGTTGTTTCAATCTCCTGCCGGACGGTATCAAGAAATCGTGCGTTTGCTGCAGTAAAGAACAGCCGCTGCTGATTCCCATCAGGATGATCGTCATCCTGGGGTGCATAGTACCTGCTGAGATACTGAAATGAGGCATGCTCGTGAGCGTGTGCCGCATATAATCCTTCCAGATTCAGCATACTGAGGTAGGCATCTAGTCCACCGAATTCACTGAACAGAGGGATAAGATCATCGCTGGAAAGGCTCAGATACACATGAGCTGTGATAAACGAAAACGGTTCAAGATCGCATGCACTTACCTGCATACCAAGATTTCGAGCAATGCGGGAAACCAGGCCCGAACCACAGAACGGATCGATAAAACGCATCCGTTGTGGCTGTGAAGCGAGGGCACTCAGAATAAGCTTAAGCTGATGTGCTACAGGCCGTTTACTGCCGATCACGGAAATGAGCTGGTCTGTCTCGTATTGCGGTAATGCAAGTGCCACTGCAGCTCCTTGGTGGTCCTGACTTGTACTTCAACGGGAACGCTGGTACGATATAAACCAATGAAAAGACTATCAGTGTTGTGGGCAAATAGCAAGCTCCGCTCTGCTTGTATCATAACAGGTGATCAGGATCCTCTGGTGCAGAACATTACCTTCATTGCACAGCAGTGCGCCGCTCACAGCATATATGTCGCAATTGTAGGAACTCATACCGACGGACATTTCTTCATTGAAGAGGCCATTGCCCGTGGGGCTCAGGTGATTATCCACTCACATGACTGTGATCGTTACCACCCGCACGTCACCTACATTGCTCATCCGAATCCCCGCCGGATCGCATCGTTATTCAGTAAATCTCTTGCCGGGGTGCTTCCTGCTACCATTATCGGTATTACCGGTACTGATGGAAAAAGTACGACCGCTGATTTCCTCTACCAGTTGTTACATCATCAGGGTGTTCGCTGTGGATTGCTGACCACCGTGTCAATGGATGACGGAACCGGGAAAAGAGCGAGCCCCTATCGTCAGAGCACCCCCGAATCGTACATCCTCTACCCCTTCCTTGCTTCATGCAAGAGCCATGGTATTGATGTGGTTATTCTGGAAACTACGAGTCATGCATTATCTACAGAGGGATCTCGCCTGACAGATATAGCGTTTTCCGGTGCGGTGATTACGCCGATTACCAGTGAGCATCTAGAATTTCATGGTACCCGCTTGCGATACATTGATGCAAAGATGAACCTGGTAAGGCAGCTGAAAAAAGGGGGATGGGTAGTTTTTCCTCAGGATACCACCTTGCGAACCGCTATCACCGAAGCTGCAGATGCCTCGGTGCAGCTGCATGAAGAAAATTGGGCAAGTCAGACAAAAGCGGTCAGTCTGACTTCGCGAGTGCTTCAAATTAATCATCAGGGGAGCCGGTATACGGCCACCCTGCCCTATGGGCAGGCATGTTATCAGGAAAATTTTCTGTGCGCCCTCACTGCAGCAGGGTGCATTACCGGTACGCTTCCTTATGAAATACCCAAGCTGAAACCGGTACCGGGGCGATTCGAAGTGGTTCCGGCAGATGTCCCCTGGACCATCATTATTGACTTTGCTCATACCGCCCGCGCATTCACCCTCCTGTTTGAACATGTTCGCTCGATGACAGCTAGTGGACGGATCATTGCCCTTTTCGGTGCAGCGGGAGAACGGGATCGTGCGAAAAGAAGGCCGATGGGATATGCAGCAGGATCGGCTTGCGATATCATCATTCTCACCGATGAGGATCCGAGAGGGGAATCAGGGGATCAGATAGCGGATGATCTGGCATCGGGGATACGTGAAGCACATTTCACCGGTACCCTCATGCGCATCGCTGATCGAACAGCTGCGATACAGACTGCTATCGGAATGTGCACCCCCGGTGATGTCCTGCTGCTCCTTGCCAAGGGGCATGAAGGGACCATACAGTATCGCGATCATACGGTTGAGTGGAACGAACGGAAAGTAGTACTAGATGTGATACACGCTTGGAGGCAACATGCAATCTGAATCATTACGTATCGGCCTGGTCTATGGCGGTCAGTCGGTGGAGCATCAGGTCTCATGCCGCTCGGCTGAAACAGTAGCTCATCATCTGCAGCAGTTAGGACACACCGTCATTCCTATCGCCATTTCACGCAATGGAAGGTGGTCTGAAGGAAATGATGCCTATACTGCCTCATTTGACGCTGCACGGGAATTGGGGATTTGTCCCGCAAACGGACTTTTTTCGGTGAACACATCCGAGCCGTTTCCCATCGATATCGCATTTCCGGTAACCCATGGTACTGGGGGGGAGGATGGAAAACTTCAGGGGTTGCTCGAACTTGCCCACCTGCCATACGTTGGATGCGATAGTGAAACCTCCGTCTACGGCATGCACAAATATTCGGCAAAGATGTTTGCCCATGAAGCTGACATTCCCACACTAGATGCCCTGGTAGTGGATTCCAGACGACTTTTTTCGGTCGATTCAGCTTCCGATCCCTTTATCATCGAGATAACTAAGCAGATACAACGTCATATCGGGGATGCAATTGTTATAAAGCCTGAGGATGGAGGCTCTTCGGTGGGAATAACGGTGGTGCAACCGGTTACCGCTTCAGCTCTTTTTGATGGATTGATGATGTGTAAGGCATTTACGCAATCGATCATGATCGAACCGTTGCTCAAAGAGATGATGGAGCTTGAAGTCGCAATCCTCACCGATGGGGATGAGCTTCTCGCCAGTGACCCCGGCCGTCTGATGAATCCGTCACAACAGAGTGATCGCTTTGTCACGTATGAGCAGAAATATTTAAGTGATCACTGCGCCTACATGCAGATTCCGGCAGATATCCCGAGTGAGCTTGCACAGCAGGTTTCACACTACGCGCTGCAACTGGCTCGAAATATGGGGGTACAGGGGTATGCACGTGTCGACTTTTTTTACCGATCGACCGATCATGCACTCTTTTTCAATGAAATCAATAGCCTTCCTGGTATGACGGCAACAAGTCATTTCCCCCTGCTTGCGCAGAATCTCGGGTATCAGTGGCCGCAGTTACTTACGCTACTGCTTTCCGAGGGCTTTCGTGCACATCACAGACGGGAGGAACGACAGGTGTACGCGGTGGAGTGACTATGGAAACGGTATGGTTTCACGTCGATATGGATGCCTTCTATGCATCGGTAGAACAGCTTGACCATCCTGAATATCGGGGGAAGCCGGTAATTGTCGGTGGACAGAGTAATCGAGGCGTGGTTTCAGCCTGTTCCTATGAAGCTCGAGCTTTCGGCGTCCATTCTGCAATGCCGATGTACCAGGCAAGAAAGCTCTGCCCGCAGGGACTGTATGTGAGAGGAAACATGAGCCGCTATAGTGAGGTAAGCCGAAACGTGTTTGCCGTACTTCAGCAGTTCAGCCCAACGGTACAGCAGATCTCTATTGATGAAGCATTTCTTGACATGAGCGGCACTGAACGGTTGTTCGGAAAACCCCGAGATACCGCCGTACTGCTCAAACAGCGGATCCGTGAAGAGACCGGATTGGTGATCAGTGTCGGTATCGGATCAAACCGCTTCATTGCCAAAATGGCGAGCGATTATGATAAACCGGATGGATTATGCCGGGTGTCGGTGGGTAAAGAGATTGCATTTGTCGATGCAGTCGGTCTGAAAAAATTGTGGGGCATCGGGGATACGACCCTCAACCGTCTGGCAAAACACTCCATTACCACGGTGGCACAACTGCGTTCCTATGCACAATCTCGGTTACAGCTGATGTTCGGAGAAGCAACTGGTACGTATCTGTATCGCTCGTGTCGCGGTATTGATCCGGGGGTGCACCATACAATCGCAAAATCTCGCTCTATCAGCACCGAGATGACCTTTCCGGTAGATGTTTGTGCATCTGGTGTGCTTGAACAGAATCTGTTGGCAATGAGCCATGAAGTGATGTTCAGGGCTATGCAGGAAGAGGTACGGGCACTGACGGTCTCCATCAAGATACGCTTCAGCGATTTCACCACGATCTCCTGTCAGAGTACAGCGGCAACACCTATTCGGTCAGCGGAGCAGATTTATCATCAGGCGAAGGAATTGCTGCATAAACGATGGAGGGTGGGTGTACCGGTGCGGCTGCTCGGTGTCGGCTTGCTCAATGTACAGGAGAAAAAACAGGAAACCCAGCAGGAGCTATTTGAAGATCCGTTCAAGCGCAAAGAGAAACTTGAGCAGACGATCCTTTCGTTACGGAAGAAGGGCCGTTCTGTACAGAAAGCCTCATTGTTGCATCCTGAGAAGTGAAACAGAGCCAGCACCCTTGCTGTCAGAGCGGCAATGGTGGTACAGTAGCTAGGAATCACACAGGGAGGTGCAGAAGTTCATGGCGTTGCATATTGTGCTGTTGGAACCCGAAATACCACAGAACACCGGCAATATTGCCAGAACGTGTGCAGCATTGCACGCTACGTTACACCTCGTGCATCCACTCGGATATACCATCACAGACAAACAGCTGCGTCGGGCAGGACTCGATTACTGGTCGATGCTCGACATCCGTCATCACCAGTCAGTTGCCGACTTTTTTGCCGAACATGGACAGGATCCCCTCTGGTTTTTTACTACCAAGGCGCAGCATACCTATGCAGACGTCGTATATGACGATGATGCTTTCCTAGTTTTCGGTAAAGAATCTGCCGGTATTGATGAAGAGATATTGGTGCAGTACCCCGATCGATGCATTCGTATTCCCATGCGCTTGGGTGCCCGATCGCTGAATCTCTCAAACAGTGTAGCCATTGGAGCTTATGAATATGAACGTCAGCGACAGTTTTCAGGTCTAAATTGTACTGGAGAGCTGCATCGACTGACTTGGGAATAACAAAGGAGCACAGAGCTATGAAGACGATGGGATTCATCGGCTGCGGAAATATGGGAGGATCCATAATCCGTAGCGTCGGACCGACAAAGATGTGGCGAACACTCGTGTACGATGTTCGTCAGGAAGTGGCAGAACAGGTGGCCCAAGCATCACAATCTCAAGCATGTTCTTTCGATGACCTAATGCAGTCATCCGATATCGTTGTCCTTGCGGTAAAGCCGCAGATCCTTCCTTCGCTCTATGCTTCGCTGAAAGGCTATCGCGGAAAAAAATGGATATCGATGGCAGCAGGAGTATCTCTCGACACCCTAGCGAATGCATTGGACTCAGTTGAAGTGGCTCGTATTATGCCGAATCTGGCTGCATCGGTGCAAAAGGCGGTCACCGCCGTTGCTGTGCATCCGAAAGCATCCGCAGATCTCACCGATTTAGCCATGCAGTTTGCATCGACATTCGGAGCGGCTCACAACCTCCCGGAACAGCACTTTGCCCCGTTTATCGGTGTGTCGGGTTCGGGAATTGCCAGCGCATTTGCTTTTCTGCATGGCATTGCTCTGGGAGGAGTACACGAGGGCCTTCCATATCGCAGTGCCCTAGATCTGATCTGTGATACAGTTGAAAGTGCCACTGCACTTATCAGAGCGGGAAAGATGCATCCCGAAGAGCTGCTTACACAGGTATGCTCACCCGGGGGAACTACCATTGAAATGGTGCAACTGCTGCATGAGCAGGGATTCAAGGGGACGCTTATGCAGGCTGTCGAGGCAGCAAGTCAGAAGGCGCTGCTTCTCGAAGAACAAGCTAAAACACGATAAATGAAGGCGAGGATTGTATGATCGACATCAGAGAGCTTAAAACACGAAAAGAAGAAATCGCTGCTAATATTGCGCATCGGGGAATGCACGTTGATCTGGATAAACTCCTGGAGCTGCAACAGCAGCGTTCCGAGCTGTTGCAACAGAGTGAACAACTTCGTGCAAAACGGAACGCCCACGCAACATCAATGAAGCAGAAACTTGATCCGGAACTTCGTCAGAAGATGATAGCTGAGGGGAAAGAGCTCAAGGAATCGATCGCATTGCTTGAATCACAATTGCAGACCGTCGAACAGGACTTTCTTGCATTGGCCAAAACCGTTCCTAACTATGCTCATCCCGATGCGCCGGTAGGAAAGCTTGATAGTGATAACCGCCAAGTGCGTACCTGGGGGACTATCCCGCAGTTCTCTTTTCCACCGAAAGATCACGTCCAACTCGGAGAGGCCCTCGATATCATCGATTTTGAGACTGCCACGCGTGTTTCCGGTGCCAAATTCTACTATTTGAAAGAGGAGGCCGTACTGCTCGAACTTGCCCTGGAGCGGTATGCGCTTGATCGGCTTCGAGCTCATGGCTTCACCCTGACGATTACTCCCGATATCGCCCGTGAAGAAGTTGTTGAAGGGATCGGTTTTAACCCTCGTGGGGAAGAGAGTAATATCTATACTATTGAGGGGACCGGGACCTGTCTCGTAGGAACCGCAGAAATCACTCTCGGCGGCTACCATGCGGGGAAAATCCTCGATGAATCGGAACTGCCGATCCGTCTTTCGGGATTATCCCACTGTTTTCGCAGAGAAGCAGGTAGTGCGGGACAGTATGCAAAGGGACTGTATCGTGTACATCAATTTTCCAAGGTGGAGATGTTCGTCTACTGCAAACCTGAAGAGTCCGAAGCAATACATCAGCAGCTTTTGAGTATTGAAGAGGAGATTTTCCAGGGATTGGAAATTCCCTACCGTGTTGTGGACACCTGTACGGGAGATCTTGGAGCTCCGGCCTATCGGAAATTCGATATCGAGGCATGGATGCCGGGTCGGGGAGAATCGGGAGAATACGGAGAGGTAACGAGCACCAGTAACTGCACCGACTACCAGGCAAGACGATTACAGGTCCGGTATCGTGATAGTGCAGGAACGGTGCAATTTGTACATCTGCTCAATGGAACTGCTATTGCAGTCTCGCGTGCTTTAGTTGCACTGATCGAGAACTTCCAGCAGGAGGATGGGTCGATCACCATACCAAAGGTCCTGATTCCGTATACAGGATTCAGCGAAATTCGTCGCAGCTAAGCAGGAGGAAAGCATGATTCTGTCCGCATTATCAACTGATTTCTATGAACTGACCATGATGCAGGGCTATTTTGCCACACAGAACAATCCCCGGGTTGTGTTCGATATGTTCTACCGGACGAACCCGTTCAATGGAGGATACATCATCTTTGCCGGTCTCAACGAACTGCTGAAACAGATCGAGACCTTCACCTTCAGCACAGATGATATCGATTATTTGCGATCATTGAAGACGTTTTCTGAAGAGTTTCTTGCGTATCTTCAGGATTTCCGATTCACGGGAACCATTCGAGCCATGGAAGAAGGATCAGTTGCCTTCCCCAGCGAACCATTGATCCGGGTAGAGGCGCCCCTGATGGAAGCTCAGCTTATTGAGGGGATGCTCCTGAATACCATCAACTTCCAGTCGCTGATCGCGACAAAGGCCTCTCGGGCATACTATGCATCACAGTGTGGGCAGATCATGGAATTCGGCCTCCGACGGGCTCAAGGACCCGATGGAGCCATATCGGCTTCCCGTGCAGCTTACATTGGAGGCTGCAGTGCCACCAGCAATACCCTCGCCGGTAAAATTTACGGCATTCCGGTAGCCGGGACGATGGCTCACTCGTGGGTGATGTCGTTCTCCGATGAACTTGAAGCATTCAGAGCATATGCGAACCTCTATCCGGAAAAGACCATTCTTCTGATAGATACCTACGATACGCTTGGTTCAGGAATTGCACATGCGATTACGGTGGGCAAGGAACTGCAACAGCAGGGGCATACGTTCGGCGTACGCATTGACAGTGGCGATCTCAGTTATTTATCCCGAGAGATTCGCAAAAAGCTTGATGCGGCGGGACTTGAAGATGCCCGTATTTACGTTTCCAACGATCTCACTGAGGAGATCATCGAGAACCTCATACACGATGAAGTCCCGATCGATTCCTGGGGAATCGGAACTCATCTGGTCACCGGAGGTTCTCAGAGTTCCCTCAACGGGGTATATAAACTTGCAGCACGACAGTTACCCGATGGGAGTTGGCAACCTACGATGAAAATCAGCAATTCTTTTGAAAAAGCTACCAACCCGGGCTGCAAACAGGTTTGGCGATTTCTTGATGTCGAAGGAGCTGCTCTGGGAGATCTGATTACACTAGAACATGAAGAACTTGCGGGTGATCGGGACTATATCTTTCACCATCCGATCAATGAAGCCGATTTCTTCACGATGAAGAGCTCTCGTTTCACCTCGATGGTCCCCATGCTGAAAGTCTGCATGGCAGGGGGTGTTCGTACCGATAGCAGTCCGCTGCTTCAGACTATTCAACAAAACGTAAAGGATAATCTTGCTACACTGCATAAAACCTATCGACGTATGATTAATCCCCATATTTATAAAGTTTCGTTATCGAAAGAGTTGAAGCATTTGAAGACGCAGCTTGTGGTAGAGGGGAGAATCCGAATTAATAGAGATTGATATAATCGGCAATACCTTCAGCGATTGCTCTCGCAATCGATGCCTGATATGCCAAATCGATAAGAGCTTGCAGCTCTTGTTCATTGCTCATAAAACCGATCTCAACGAGTGCTGACGGATAGACACTTTCTGTGAGTATCCACACCTCCTGTTCCTTGATTCCGCGATTTCTCACAGCGGGGAGGTGCTGCATCAATCGCTCATTGATAAAGGTGGCCAGAAGTAGATTCTCTCGATTCAGCTGATGATTCAGCTCACCTGACGTGTGATTTGCATAACGAAACAAAGCCCAATCAGGAGTTCGCTGAGATAAAAACGGTACCGTACGGTCGGTGGGTTTCATGAGAATTTCCACACCGCGGGCATCACTGGTATGTGAAGCATTGGCATGTATGGAAACCATCACTGCAGAGGAACCTGCTGGGAGGGGGTGGTTCATGGTAATGGCAACACGCTCATCAAGTGAGATGAATTGATCTTCAGAACGGGTGAGCACTACCGTAAGATCGGGAAACCACTGCTGAAGATATGCTGCTAGGTTCTGGGTAACAGATAGAACAATATCCTTCTCCTGATGATCACCAGCTATGGCTCCCGGATCATATCCTCCATGCCCGGCATCAAGAATCACCGTTTGTATCGGCATTTGGTATGGCGTTGCACTGGAAAAACCGAAAGAGAGGAAGCTGAAGATGATTGCAATGATCAGATAATAGAAAGACTTCACCGCTGCTCCTGAGGAACATCCCACTGGGAAATGAGTTGCTGAAAGTCGGTTTTATATAGTGCAAGACGTTTTTTCACCTCAGCATGCACCGAGGCATCATGGTATTTCCCTGCCCGTTTTGGATAATTCTTTCCATTCATCTGACGAATGCCCAAGGCTCGGGTATGAACCCGCTTGATTCCTTCATGTTCGCTACGGTCTTCAATGATAAACTGCCGATTCGTGAACGTGCATGAGAGGCCGGGGAAATTATAGATCGGATACCCATAGAGCCAGCATTTCAGTCCAAAGTCGAGCACCTGCCAATAGACTCCCTCCACGAGATCGTCAAAGCCTCGCAACCGTTGGAAAAGTGCACGCTCATACAACCCGACCCCTAAGAATGGATAGAGTGTTGCCTGCAGCCCGTCACTTGGTAAAAACGGGATGGGATCGATGAGATGATTTCGAAGTAGCGGAACTTGAACCACGGGTACGAGTTCACCCTGTCGATTGGATAACACTGGGGTTATCACCGCAGGTTTTTCACTTCTGTTCAACAGGACAAGGGCCTGATCAAAATCGGTGTTCTCACAGGTCGCATCACTTCTTACCAGATAAAAGAAGGTGGTATAACACTCATTTGCCAGTACATTGGCCATGGTCCCAAACGAAACGGGAAGCGGAAATACCATAAAGGTGACAAAGGGAAACCGATTTCGTAACTCCCCGATGTACCCCTGTTCTTCATGCATCATGACATGGAGCGGATAGTTGCTTCTCTGCACAAGATTCTCGATGGCGCGGGCAAGGGTTTCTCCTGAATCAAGAGCAACCATGCCTATCGAGAGAATCTCTTCCCGATGAAGTGTACTGATACGTCTTCCGATATCCTGCTTCCGATGATAGATCTGGTAATTATGCTTCATGATCTAAAAACACTATATCCTCCGGCCGAAATAATACATCAGCCTTTCCTTTTCCCAGCACCTTGGGGATATCCCGGCTCTGGCACCCCGCCATATCACTGATTTCAGTACTGTTATAATACGGGACAGCTTTGGCCACCGTATTTACCATGACCACATCACCGGCATGAAATACTCCCGAAACCGAGACTACTCCGGAGGGGAGGAGACTTTTATGATGACGCAGTGCCGATTCGGCTCCAGCATCAATCCAGATAGTACCCTTGGGAACACTATTGAGAATCCATCGAGCCCGTTGGCTCAGACGCTTGTGAGGAAGCACATATGTACCAAGCGGTTCTCCGGTGCATATGCGTAATAGGGCATGATCTTCATATCCGCTTGCGATGACGGTCGAACATCCTCCGTTGGCAGCAATTTTGGCTGCCAGTAACTTTGTTTTCATCCCTCCGGTTGAGAATACACTGCCGGCAGATCCGGCATAGTTCATCACCTGATCATCAATCTGTGCAATTTCCTGTAATAACTGTGCTTGCGGATTAATTTTTGGATCTCCGGTATACAGTCCATCGATATCGGTCAGCAAAACCAGAAGATCAGCATCAGTTTTACTCGCAACAAAGGCACTGAGCCGATCATTATCACCGACAGCTGTTCCTATTTCCGCCGTGCTTACCACATCATTTTCGTTGAAGATGGGAATCACCTGCAGATCCAGAAGAGCGGCAACCGTATTTTTCAAATTTACAAAAGTGCGTCGTTCATTGAGATCGCCCCGTGTAATGAGGACCTGAGCACAGACACACCCGAGGGCTTTGAAAGCACTGCGATAATGACTCATCAACAGCGGTTGACCGATTGCGGCACAGGCCTGACGTAACGCAGTCTGCTTAACCGCACCTTTACGTCCCAACTCAGTTGCTCCCAATCCGATAGCTCCAGATGATACTAACATCACCTGCAGTCCCTTCTCACGCAACTTCACAATATCGACAGCTAATCGTTCGATACGCGCTTCATTGATACTGCCGCCATCACTGAGCAGATTGGATCCAATTTTCACCACAACACGACGGACGGCAGAGAAATCGCGGTTCATGTCCGATCTCCATCAAAGAGTGACGGTCCATCAAGGGATAGATCGACATGGGTAAATGGTTTCCCTTCAGCATATGTGCTTACCCGATGTCCTTTCCCTGCTAAAAGCCACTTGCCGATAACCAGGCCATCGAGACCTACCGGACCACGCGCATGAATCTTCTGGGTACTGATTCCTACCTCGGCACCTAACCCAAATCGATTCCCATCAGCAAATCGAGTACTACAATTCCAGAACACATCAGCAGAATCGACCTGACGCATGAAGGTACGGGCATGATCGACATTTTCGGTCACGATAGCATCGGTATGCCCCGACCCATGTGCTGCGATATGATCCATGGCCTCATCAAGAGAGGAGACGACCTTAATAGCTATCTCATACCCGAGGTATTCGGTATCCCAGTCACTTGCCGCAGCCGGCACACAGTTAATGTAGTTCTGTACCAGATCGTCACCATGAATCGTCAAAGACCACGGAGTAGCTGCTTCCTTGAACTGCACCAGAAATTGAGGGGCTGCCTTTTTATGTACGAGGAGCGTTTCAATCGCATTGCAAACCGCAGGATACTGACATTTGGCATCGATAGCTATGTCTACAGCCATGGAGATATCAGCTGTTTCATCGATGAACAGAGCACAGATACCATCGGCATGGCCTAAAACAGGTATTCTCGTATGATCCATAATATATCGAACAAACTCATTCGATCCTCGCGGGATCAGCAGATCGATCACTTCATCGAGACCGAGAAGCATATGAACATCCTCTCTGCTTTCCAGATGCACAATCCATGCGCTACCGACCTGAAACGGCTCAAGGGCTTCACGAATCACTGAAACCAGCTTTCTATTGGTCTGCAGAGCTTCCTTGCCCCCTTTCAGTACAATAGCATTTCCGCTTTTCAGACATAACGAAATAATCTGCACAAGTGCATCAGGTCTTGACTCAAAGATCATACCGATTACACCGATAGGCACATCCACCCGCTCCAGAAGCAAATCAGGGGCAAGCTCCCGCCGTTCTCTCACCCGTCCGATAGGATCGACCAGTGCAGCGACTTCACGCACCCCTTTGCTGATAGCATTTACTTTCTCGACGGTACAGATCAGTCGTTTTTGCAACGGAGCACTCAACGATTCCTGTGCGGCACGTTTCAGATCCTCACCATTTGCTGCCTCGATAGCCTGTGCCTGTTGTTCAAGTGTATCGGCGATTGCGTGGAGCATAGCCGTGCGTTCATGTGCAGGAAGAGCACCTAATGTCCGTTGTGCTGCCTTGATACCTGCTAATTGATTTGTAATTTCCTGATTTCCCATGGGCGGCCTCACTTACTGTCAGATTACCGCGATTCAGCAAGTGATGCAAGCTTGCAAAAATCGAGCATAAGTATATATCATGCATTGTATTTTTATAAATATAATGGTACTATGCCGCATACTATTTACACGGAGAGGAACAACCATGATACACACACGAATAAAATCCATAATTTCCCTGCTGCTGCTCCTGACAATTCTCGTGTTTCCTGTTGGAGCACAAGGTGCACAGGAGAGTGGAACAACGCAGCGTATTGAGACTACTGCAGTCGATGCTCTGGGGAGAACGGTCTCAATCGAAGGTCCGGTGCAACGGGTCATGATTGTGGGAAGAGCCGCGGTTATGCCGGCTGATGCCCTGTTTCTGTTTCCTGCGGTTACCGATATGGAAGTGGTTCTGGCAAAGACTGACCAGGGACTCGGTGATTTTTTTAATCTTATCCGTCCGGAATTTGCTCAAGCGGGAAGATTGGGACAACAGGTCAGTGCAGAGGAGATCATTGCTCATAACCCCGATCTGGTACTGACAAAAACGAGCAACTATGATGCAGTGGTATCGTTGGTCGAACCATTCGGGATCCCCGTGTTTGTGATGGATCTCGAGACTCCTGAGGCATGGAACCGTGAGATTGTTCAGCTGGGCAAACTCCTTGGTGATACTGATACTCCTCAGCGGGTAATTACTGTTTTCGAAGAGAGAAAGCAGGAAGTGGTAGACAAGATTGCCCCTCTTGCTGAGGAAGAAAAACCTCAGGTTCTGATGATGCAGGCAGCTAGTGCCGATGGCATCACCGCCTTCAGTGTTTCTCCCGAAACCTGGATTCAAGGTTCTTTGACTGCGATGGCAGGAGGAATACCCGTATGGAACGAGAGCACCATTGATGCAAACTCATGGAGAAAGATATCATTCGAACAGATTGCTGCTTGGGATCCTGAACGAATTCTGCTCATCAGCTATCGGATGCATCCCAAGCCATTTCTGGATCAGATCGAACAGAGCAGTCAGTGGCAGCAGCTTCGTGCAGTGCAGCAGGGGAAGGTACAGGCAACACCTGCAGATATGATGAATTATTTCCAATCCGATTCCCGTTGGATTCTGGCACTTCAGTGGCTTGCTGCTGAACTGCATCCGGAGCTCTTCCCCGATTTCTCGATGGAGGAAGCGATTACCAGTTTCTATGAAGAGTTGTATGGTATCACCGATGAACAGATTCTCAATACGCTCATTGAACGGTATCATAACTCACTAGGCCATTGAGTTCATGAACAGTCACTATACAGAGGTCATGCACACATACTACCGGCGACTGGTGTTGCTGGTAGTATTGTTAGGATGTACGGTCGTATTGGCCCTGCTCTCGGGGAGATATCCTCAGGCAGGTATCAGCAATCCATTCTCTCTTTCGGGCAATCCGATGCTCCTTCAGGTAATCACTCAGGTGCGCCTGCCACGAGTGCTTCTTGCCATCACCGGGGGAGCATCGCTTGCGGCTGCAGGGTTTGTTTTTCAGATGCTTTTTGCCAATCCTCTGGTTGAACCCGGGTTTCTCGGAGTAAGCCAGGGCGCTGCATTTGGAGCCGCCGGTGCCATATCCCTGTTTGGATTCGCCCCTGCAGTCGTACAGATCAGTGCTACAGCCTTTGGATTGCTTGCATTGATCAGTTCCTACTATCTTGCACGACAATTTCATTTTGGCGGCTGGATTCTGCGTCTTATTCTCTCAGGAATCGCCATCGGTGCACTATTTTCTGCAGGTCTTTCGGTCATCAAACTGGTGGCTGACCCGACCACCAGTTTACAGGATATCACCTTCTGGATGATGGGCGGGTTGTGGAACAGTACCTGGGATAATGCCTGGAGTGTGCTTCCGACTATGTGGATCGCCCTTGCGATTCTCTTTGCAGTCCGCTGGCGGATCAATATTCTTTCACTTGATGAACGGACAGCTCACGCTATCGGCATAGCGGTGAGCAGAGAGAAAACAACCCTTTTATTTGTCGCTACGGTAGCAACTACCGCAATTATTTCAGTTGCAGGTCTGGTAAGCTGGGTGGGGTTGATCGTACCCCACCTGGCCCGAAGAATTCTCAGTTCCGATTCACGATATGCGCTGGGAGGTTCTATGATCATAGGAAGCCTCTTTATGCTGATCTGTGACACGATCGGTCGGACCCTCCTTCCCAGTGAAATCCCTCTTGGTGTACTTACCAGTCTTATCGGAGCAGTCCTGTTCATATTCATTCTCTCCCGAAGAAAGACGGAGGTGCAGCTGTGAGTGAAGCGTTCAGTCTGAATCAGGTCACCTACACCTACCCCGCCCGTGAATATCCGGCAGTACTTGATCTCTCCCTTAAGATCACAGAAGGGAAGACAACGGCACTTCTAGGTCCCAATGGAGCAGGGAAATCTACCTTGATGGACCTTCTCCTTCGCTGGAGAATTCCCGAAACGGGAACCATTACCCTTTTTGGCAAACCATTGCATACCTATGCCAAGAGGAAACTGGGCCAGACGGTGAGTCTGGTGCCGCAGGAAGAGGGGGCCCGTTTCAGTTTCAGTGTGCTTGAGTATGTCCTGTTCGGTCGATCACCCTATCTGCACCAACTGGCTTCTCCCACAAAGCATGATGTACAAGTCGCCTATGATGCTCTGCAGCAGGTGGGTATTGAATCCATCGCTCATCGCTCCACAACTACCTTAAGTGGTGGGGAACATCAGCTGGTGCTCCTTGCCCGTGCACTGGCTCAGCAACCGCGCATCTTATTGCTTGATGAACCGACCAGCAGTCTGGATCCGGGAAATACCGCAAAGGTCATTCAAATTATCCGGCAACTGGCAGACCAGGGTATTACCCTCTTTTTCACCACGCACGATCCCTCGGTGGCCGCAGAATGTGCACATCAGGTTGCCATGATTTATCGAAGCAGATTGTTACATAGCGGGCCGACAGAGGAAGTCCTTACCGGGTCGTTACTCTCAGAATTATATGGGACTCCCATGGAGACTTTCACCAGAAAAAATCACCTGGTTGTAACACGGATGCAGTAAATATATATTTTCTTATTCAGGCAAAAATTTTCTCTTTTACTGCTCATTTCATAAATTTTTCTGTACAAATGAGCCACTTGGTTATAGAATAACATCGTCATATCATTCACTTATTCAAGGAGAGCTCTTATGGAAAAATTCTTCAAGCTCGCCGCGCATAAGACTACGGTGCGAACCGAAGTGTTAGCCGGTGTGACTACGTTTCTGACGATGGCTTACATTCTCATCGTCAACCCAGTTATCCTGTCGGATGCAGGGATGGATTTCGGTGCAGTGTTCACCGCTACTGCACTTTCGGCTGCCATCGCCACCTTGGTCATGGCATTTCTCGCAAATCTGCCATTTGCTCTGGCACCGGGAATGGGACTAAACGCATTCTTTGCCTACACCGTGGTCATCACCATGGGGTACAGCTGGCAGCAGGCACTGACTGCAGTCTTTATTGAAGGTATTATCTTCATTCTGTTGACCGCATTCAACATCCGTGAAGCTATTGTAAACTCGATCCCTGCAAACATGAAGAAAGCTATCAGTGTTGGTATCGGTCTGTTCATCGCATTTATCGGTTTACAGAATGCAGGAGTGATTGTTGGTGGAGCTACGTTGGTTGAACTTGGTGATGTTACCAGCGGTACAGCCCTGGTTGCCATGATTGGATTAGTTATCACCAGTATACTTGTCGCATTCAAGATAAAAGGCGCGCTCTTACTTGGTATCGTGGGTACCACCATTGTCGGTATCCCCTTTGGAGTTACCACGTGGGCAGGAGGAAGCTTCCTTCCCCCATCCATTGCACCGACTTTCCTGGCTTTCTCATTTGCTGATGTCTTTAGTATCGACATGATCGTGATTGTGTTCACCTTCCTCTTTGTCGATATGTTTGACACCGTGGGAACCCTCATTGGTTGTGCAACCAAAGCTAATATCCTGGAAAAGGATGGTACTATTCCCAAATGTAAAGAAGCGTTGTTTGCAGATGCTATCGGAACCACTGTGGGAGCTATGCTCGGAACCTCGACAGTTACCACGTATGTAGAGAGTTCAGCAGGAGTCACCGAAGGTGGAAAAACAGGTCTTACCAGCCTTACCGTTGCAGCCCTGTTCATCATTTCTCTGTTCCTCTCCCCGCTGTTCATCTCCGTTCCCGGAGCAGCAACAGCCCCTGCACTGATTCTGGTTGGACTCTTCATGATCTCACCGGTTAAGGAAATTGATTTCGATGAACCGACAGAAGCAATCCCAGCATTCCTGACGATTCTGCTCATGGTAACTTCCTATTCAATCGCCAACGGTATCATGTATGGTGCATTGAGCTGGATCATTCTGAAGCTGTTTACCGGCAAGACAAAACAGATCAGCCCCACAATGGTGGTCATTGCGATTCTCTTGCTGATTAAATTACTGATTGGATAATCTGAGGTCTGTATACTCCAGGGGCCGTCGCAAAAGTATAATTGCGATGGCTCCAATTTTATGTCCACAGGAAATTGAGCTAAGAAAGGTCGACTCGTTGGGAAAGCCTAGCCGGTATAGCGGGTTTTCGAGCACAGAACCGTAAGAAATGGGCATAGATATCCTGAATGAAATGGTATTCAGAGGTAATTGGATACAGCGGGTGTTCAAGCAGCCGCTATCCGGTGTTATTGATGTAATACCAGGAAGGAATACCCACGGTTCCTGCATTGATCTTGTTTTGCAGTTTCAGCGTATTGGTAGCCATGCACAGGAGAATCCATTCGGTCTCGACATTCAGCAGCCCCTTGTGGAGGAATCTTCGGATACCGAGTCCGTCTTTGATCAGGCTAAACGATCCTTCTGCCTGGATGCTTCGGTTTACCCTGAGTTCGACACCTTTGCCATTGGTGATATTCTGTAGAGCTTGGAGTCTGAATGCCTCAGCTTCAGGATGGTATTGAATCTGTTTGAACTGTTTTCGGCCGGCTTGTG
>Ga0334895_1000157_pt1 | contig 110005 bp, 96 predicted proteins | sample GraSluR3_MG_7_FD_207229 | JGI IMG/M metagenome (GOLD analysis project Ga0334895, IMG submission 207229) | Sludge microbial communities from methane-producing bioreactor in Wageningen University, Netherlands - Granular Sludge_31_05-R3 | ecosystem: Engineered > Bioreactor > Anaerobic >... | reverse complement strand
ACCAGAGAAAGAATCCGGCCTGTCTGAAGTAAGATTCTGGCATAAAGACAGATTTTTAGGCACACAAATAGCGAAAAATAGTGATCTTAATATAGTGCAGTTTTAAAACTTAACTAACAAGGAAATTTTATAATATCTCTTAAATTGTTAAAACACTGGATTTAGCCATTAACACCTTCCTAGAAAGAAGCTTTCTGATTAAATAAAGGAATTGGAAATACATTATTCTATAACCTGAGATTGGGGTACAATAGCTACGCTGGCTACTTTGTCATCCTTATCCAGATTCATAACCTTAACACCCATAGAATTCCTGCCAGTTGTGCTTATCTCTTTAACAGGAACACGAATAATAATTCCTTTTTGGCTAATCACAACCAACTCATCTCTGTCATTTACTACTTTAACCGAGATTACCTTACCCCTCTCTTTACTTAGATGAATTGATTTAACGCCTTTGCCTCCTCTGCTTTTAGAAAGTCGATAAAATTTTATGGGAGTTCTCTTACCTGAACCATTTTCAGTAATTAGCAATAATTCTTCGTCAGAATCGGATTTCACCAAGCTAATGTCAATTAGATAATCGTCTTTAGCCAGAGAAATTCCGCGACATCCTATGGCAGTTCGACCCATGGAACGAATTTTCTTTCCAGAAAAGTAAGCAGATTTTCCTTTTCTTGTGGTTAATATAACGTTATCACCAACGTTGGCTAGCCTTACTCCGATTAACTCATCTCCCTCATTTAAAGAAATAGCTATAATCTCTTTGTTTCTCAAGTTTGCAAAAGCATGAAGTGGAACCTTCTTAACTTTCCCCTGTCTGGTTGCCATATAGAGAAATAAATCATTAGTCTCACGAGATTTTTCAAATTCCAATTCACGAATAGGAATAACAGTAGTAATTCTCTCGCCCTTGTCAATGCCCAATAAATTAACGACCGCAATACCGCGAGAAGTTCTCCCACCTTCTGGAATTTGATAAGCCCTCCTCCTATAAACAGTCCCATTGTTAGAGAAAAATAAGATGTCATGTAAGTTTGTGGTAATATAAAGATTATCGACCAGATCTTCTTCTTTAACTCCCATGCCGATTACTCCTCTGCCACCCCTTCGCTGTTTACGATAGGTATTTAAGGGTAATCTTTTCAGGTATCCATCTTTGGTATAAGTAATAACAATATCCTCTTCGGCAATAAAATCTTCTACTTCCAGCTCTTTTTCTTCTTTAACAATCTGGGTAAGCCTACTATCAGCATATTTACTCTTCAAATCTAATAATTCATCCTTTATAGTCAACATCAATTTCCTCTCATTTTCCAAAATTTCCTGTAAATAGGCAATTCTTTTGATCAGTTCCAGATACTCTTCTTCCAGTTTTTGGGTCTCCAGAGAGGTAAGTTTTTGTAAACGCATATCTAGAATGGCCTGGGCTTGCTTTTCACTAAGCTGGAATCGATTTATTAAGTTCTGCCGGGCTGAATCAACATCCTTTGATTTTTTAATAATCTGCACAATTTCATCAATATTGGCCAGGGCAATTTTTAATCCTTCTACAATATGAGCTCTTTCCTGGGCTTGTTTTAAATCATATCGGGAACGCCGTTCGACAACTGTCTTGCGATGAGCTAAAAAATAGACCAGTGCCTCCCGAATACTGAGTTGTTTTGGTTTTCCATCTACAATTGCCAGCATATTAATACCAAAAGTTGTTTGAAGATTAGTATGTTTAAATAAATTATTTAATAGCACATTGACATTGGCATTTTTTCTTAACTCAATAACAACACGCATCCCATTTCTATCTGATTCATCTCTTAAGGCAATGATGTCATTAATTTTTTTATCCTGTACCAGTGATGCTATTTCTTCAACCAGGTTAGCTTTATTGACCTGATAAGGCAATTCTTTTACCACCAGTACCGGGGCATGTTTGCTTTTTTTCTCAAAATTTTCTGAAATTACCTTAGCCTGTAGAGTAATAATACCCTTTCCAGTTTGGTAGGCTTCTTTAATTCCAGAAACACCATATATTGTGGCACCAGTAGGGAAATCCGGACCAGGCAGAACTTTCATGATTTCTTCTAAGGTAGCTTCCGGGCTTTCAATTAGCAGAACACAGGCATCAATTACTTCTCCTAGATTATGGGGAGGAATGTTGGTAGCCATACCTACTGCAATACCAGAGGAACCATTAATCAACAACTGAGGAACAGGAGACGGTAAGACGGTAGGTTCCTCCAGTGAATTATCAAAATTAGGAATAAAATTAACAGTATCCTTTTTTATATCGGCAAGCATTTCCTGAGCAAGATGTGACATTCTAATTTCAGTATAACGCATAGCAGCTGCTGCATCACCATCAATAGAACCAAAATTTCCCTGTCCATCCACCAATGGATAACGATAAGAAAAATCCTGTGCCATTCTAACAATGGTATCATAGACAGCCATATCACCATGCGGATGATATTTACCCAAAGTATCTCCCACGATTCTGGCAGACTTTTTATAGGGTCTATCAGGTGTATTCCCTAGTTTATACATTGAGTAAAGAGCACGCCTGTGTACCGGCTTTAATCCATCCCGTACATCAGGGATAGCTCTTCCTACAATTACGCTCATGGCGTAATTCAAATAAGATGTTTTAATTTCATCAGTAATATCAGCAGGTATTTCCTGGGGTCCTGTTACTTTTATTTTTTCTTTTTCTTCCTGATTATTTCTATCTAAATCTTCGCTCATAATAAATAAACCTTACTGTAAAATTGTATTTATATTTAAATATTTGGTAAGCTACTAAACATCTAATTCTACTACTTCAGCGCTATGCTGATAAATAAATTCTTTCCTTGGTTCCACCTTGCCTCCCATTAGAATGGTAAACATTTCATCCGCTTCTAAGGCATCTTCCAGTTCAACTCTCTTTAATACTCTGGTTTCAGGATTCATGGTGGTCTCCCATAATTGGGTAGGATTCATTTCTCCAAGTCCTTTATAACGTTGAATGGTGTAGTTTCCTTTTAATTCTTTTATCTTTTTTTGCATCTCTTCTTCATTGAAAAAATACTCGTTTTTTTGATTATAGCTTAGTTTATATAAAGGAGGCCTGGCAATAAAGACTTTCCCTTTTTCTACTAACGGCCTCATGTAACGATAAAAGAGTGTTAATAGTAAAGTCTTAATATGTTCTCCATCCACATCAGCATCAGTCATAATAATAATTTTATGGTACCTTAATTGAGATAGATCAAGTTCGTTATCATCACCAATCTGTAAACCGGATGCAGTAATAATGGCTTTTATTTCATTATTAGTCAAAATTTTATGCAGACGGGCCTTCTCTACATTTAAAATTTTTCCTCTTAGTGGTAAAATAGCCTGAAACTTACGGTCTCTACCCTGTTTAGCCGAACCACCTGCTGAATCACCTTCTACTAGAAACAACTCCCGATGAAATGGATCCCGTTCTGAGCAATCAGCTAATTTCCCTGGCAAGGCACCAAGGCTAAATCCATTTTTCTGTCTGACTAGCTCTCGAGCTCTTCTGGCAGCCTCACGAGCCTTATAAGCTGAGATAGATTTTGCCAGTATCTTTTGTATGGTATCTGGATTTTCAATAAAAAAGGTGCTTAGTTTGTCATTGACAATAGAAGATACAATACCTTTTACTTCATTATTGCCCAATTTTGTTTTAGTTTGTCCTTCAAATTGGGGATTGAGTAATTTTACGCTAATTACAGCGGTTAATCCCTCTCTTACATCATTCCCGGAAAGACCCTGTTCTAATCCTTTTAGAGAATACTTTTTAGAATTGGGAATGCTATCATTTTTAAGATAATCGTTAATGGCTTTAGTTAGAGCAGTTTTAAAACCAGCTAAATGCGTTCCGCCCTCTTCAGTGTTAATATTGTTAGCAAAGGAAAGAATGTTCTCTAAATATCCGGTATTATATTGGATAGCTATTTCTACTTCTATGTCATCTTTCTTTCCACTAACATAAAAAGGCTTACTAAAAAGGACATCTCTGTTTTTATTAAGATATTTTACAAATTCAATAATCCCGCCATCATATTTAAAGGTAGCATTTTTGTCATTCTCTCGTTCATCAATTAATTCAATCTTAACCCCCGCATTTAAAAAGGCTAACTCTTTTAGGCGATGAGCGACAATATCAAAATTGATGGTAATATCGTCGAAAATCTCTGGATCCGAATGATATGTTATTTTTGTTCCAGTCTTGGTAGTACGATCAATCACCTTTAAATCGCTAACCGGCTTCCCTCTTTCGAATCTCTGCCAATATACTTTTTTATCTCTACTTACTGTAACCTCTAACCATTCAGATAAGGCATTTACTACCGATATGCCCACTCCATGTAATCCACCAGAAACTTGATAACTTCCACTGCCAAATTTCCCACCAGCATGTAGTTTAGTCAGCACAGTAGTAACGGCAGGCAAATTAGTAATACTATGTATATCTACCGGTATTCCGCGACCATCATCAATTACGGTAACGCTATTATCAGTATGAATAATCACCTTTATTTTATTACAATATCCTGCCATTGCTTCGTCAATGCTATTATCTACAACTTCATCTACTAGATGGTGTAAACCACGACTACCAGTACTACCAATATACATACTGGGTCTTTTTCTTACTGCCTCCAGTCCTTCTAGGACCTGAATTTGCTTTGCAGTATATTGCACTTTATCAATAGACATATTTTTAACCATTTTTCATCTGCTCCATAATCCATCAGGCAAAATTAAACCGTGACTGAAGGCCACGGCTTTCTAACATTATATTTAGTATATAATCATATTAAATGATACTATATAAAAGGGTTCCTGTCAATTATTACACCGTAAAGTTACTGTTTTTAATGTCCTATCGTATTGATGTTATATTTATTATATTCTATTTACTTTATATATTGTCATAGTATAAATATATATCATTATTATTTATTTTTAATAAATATATTATAATTTATCTTTATAATAACGTCTTTTATTAAATCTTGACCAATTTTTTTGTTTATAATATTTATTATCTCTCCCTTTCTAATACTAATTTCATTAGCCCAGATGTGATTCTTGACCATTAAAAAAAGGATATTATTTTGAATCTTTATCGGTTTTGTGTTGAGAGAAATTTTTAGTGGAAGAATGTCTTTCCAGGAACTGAAAAGATTATATCCGTTAATTCTCTGCGTCCAGTTACGCTTTCTAAAAAATATTTGAATAACTTCATCAATCTGTTTTGGTTCATTATTATTCATTGTTCTTCCACTGTTCCATTCTTTACATGTAATACTTTGGCGTTTTCAGTGACATTGTATTCTATTAAATCATGTAAATCAATGCTGGTAATAAAAGTTTGTAGAGGCCTATCTTTTATTAATTGAATTAAAAATAATCTTCTTTCTGAATCGAGTTCTGACAATACATCATCTAATAACAAAGGCGGGTATTCTTGGTCTTTTTCCCTTATTATTTCTAATTGAGTTATTTTTAGAGCTAACACTGCAGTACGCTGCTGTCCTTGAGATCCATATATTCCTAAATCTACAAGGTCATTCATGATAAAATAATCATCTCTATGGGGACCGACGGTAGTCATTTTAAGCCTGCAATCTTTCTCTTTAGCATTATGAAGTTTTTGATCAAAGACCTTTTGTATTTCCTCTCTATCCTCTGTATAAGTTGTCAGGATATTACTATTATACTTTAGCTTTAAGGTTTCCTTGTTTTTGGTTACTAGTTGATGTATAGTCTTGACTTTTTGATTTATCAATTGCAGAGTTTTAATTCTATACCATATAATTAAACTACCTAATTCTAATATTTTCTGATCCCAAATACTCAAATGCTGATTCAAATTATCTTTGCTCTTTTCCGTCTTTAAGAGTATATTCCTTTGAAATAAAATCCGATTATAGTCTTTTAAGTACTGTTCATAAACCGGATTAAGAGTAATAATTACCTCATCAAGAAATTTTCTTCTAATAGCAGGCGAACTTTTAATAATTTGAAGATCTTCTGGGGCAAAGATAACAGGATTAAATATTTCCCTAAGCCATGATTTTTGCTGGTATTTCTTATTTACTTTAATAATTTTTTTTGTTTTTTTAGCCAGGAAATTTAGTGAATCAATATTTTGTAACAAGATATTTATTTGAAATTGTTTTCTGTCTTTGTTAACCTCTCCTAGAAGAAAACTTTGTTTTTCTTTCCAGTTAATTAAATTATAATCATCTTTGGTTCGATAAGAACCACCTCTTAATAAGGTATATATTGATTCAATGACATTTGTTTTTCCCTGAGCATTATTTCCTATTAAAATATTTAGTGAAGTATGAAAATTAATGGAAGTGTCTAAAAAATTCCTAAAATTAATCAATTTGATTTTATTAACATTCAAACGATTTTTCCCTTCCAGTATCTTAATCCATTCTTACTGGCATCAAAACATAGTTATATTGTTCTTCTTTATCTATCGGATTAATCATTGCAGGATTTAAATTTTCGTTTAATCTTATTTCTGTGTGATCTGTTTTAATTACTCTTAAAACATCAACAATGTAGCGTGAATTAAAGGCAATCTCAACATACTCACCTTCAACTAAACAGGGAATTTGCTCACAAGCATCACCAATGTCGGGTGTTTTTGCCTTTAAAATTAATTCCCCCCTGTTCTCTCCTTTTTGTTGGGTATATAAATGTGTTTCTATTTTAATAGTATTCAAATCTTCCTTTACAAATAAGGTGATTCTTTCCATTCTTTGTCTGAACTCTTCTGTATCTATTTTGACAATTGTTTTAAATTGACGAGGTATAATTTGATGATAATCAGGGTATTGTCCATCAATTATTCGTGAGAATAATCTAATCTTATTCTTTTCACCTTCTGAATTTAAAATAAATATTACCTGTTTTTCTCCTATATCTATTTCAATTATATTATCATCCTCAAAGTTAAGTAATTTAAATAATTCGGATAATGCTCGTTGAGGAATAATAACCTCAAATTGATTATCTGTTTCAATTTTGTTCTTACCAGTTAATTTAATCTTTTTTAAGGCCAATCGATGACTGTCAGTTGCAGCAATTTCCAATCCTTTTTCTACTCTCTTAAATAATACGCCGTTTAAAAAAGACCTGTTTTCATCTTTTGAGGAAGCAAAAATAACCTCCTGTATGGTATCCTTTAAAATTTTATGAGTCAATTTTATTTTTATATTACTCTGAATTTCAGGAAACGGGGAAAAATCTTCAGCAGAGAAACCAAGAATTTTATAATTTGACAAATCTTCTTCCTTAATATGTATTATATTATCTTTATCAACTTCAATTTCTATATTTCCTTCTGGAAATCTTCTAATTAAATCACTAAAAATCTTACTGGGAATAACCACTGCTCCATGTTCCACAATCTGAGCAGAAATATAACAATCAATACCTATTTCCAAATCAGTTGAAAATAAGTGAATTCTATTATCACTGGTAACTTCAAAAAGAATTCCACTATATATGGGTAGACCTAATTTTGTAGATATGGCTTTTTGTACTATTTGAGTTCCATTCACTAAGCTTTTTTGAGAACATATAACTTTCATTATTTTCTCCTATCACTAATTTAAAAATTTTTTATCTGTTCTTTCTTAATTTATTCTCTTAATCTGATTATATTTAATTTTTAAGAATAAAAAGAGTATTCATAGTAGTAATAGTGTTAATTATGTTAATAACACCTATCTTCTCTTGTAATTTAATAAAAAACTATGTGGATATTATTCTTAATAATAATAGTTTTTTCTTAACACTATTCACATTTTAATTTTATAAAATTAAAAATTTTACTGTTACAAAAAATAATATTTCTACGAAAACATTAAATACACAATGTTTATGATACAGAAATCATTTTTCAATCAGGAACTGTTTTGAATTTTATTTATCAGACGGTCTATATTTAATTTTAGTTTCTTGTCCGTCTTTAATTGTTCTTTAATCTTCTTACAAGAATGAATCACAGTCGTATGATCTTTTCCCCCAAAGAAATTACCAATCATGGGCAGGGAAAAATCAGTTAATTCCCTAGCTAAATACATGGCAATATGACGTGCAGCCACTATATTTTTAGTCCTTTTTTTAGATAGTAATATTACTGGCTTAAGGTTAAAATATTCTGCCGTATGTTTTTGAATTAATTGAATTGATATTTCTTTCTCTTCAATAGGAATAAAATCTTTTAATATTTGTTTGGCTAAGGTAAAATCAACTTCTCTCTGAGTAGTTAAGGTTATATAAGCATTGAGCTTATTTAGGGCCCCCTCCAACTGACGGATATTGGAAGGAATTTTATTAGCGATATAGTTGATAATCTCATCTGAGAGTTCTAACTGATAAGCTTCTGCCTTTTTCTGTAATATGGCAATTCTAGTTTCTAAATCCGGGGGTTGAATATCTGTAATTAATCCCCATTCGAATCTAGAAATCAGGCGATTTTCTAAATTAGTAATTTCCTTTGGTGGGCGGTCAGAGGTAATTACAATCTGTTTGCTGGCATTATAGAGGGAATTAAAAGTGTGAAAAAACTCTTCCTGTGTTCTTTCTTTGCCAGCCAAAAATTGGATATCGTCAATTAGTAAAATATCAAAATTACGGTATTTTTCCCTAAATGCCTCTGTAGCGTCATCTTTAATAGCATTAATTAGCTCATTGGTAAATTTTTCAGAGGAAATATAGGCAATATTAATAGAATGAATAGAATTTTTATTAATAATATAATTTCCAATACCATGCATTAGATGTGTTTTTCCTAAGCCAACTCCGCCATAAACAAAAAGGGGATTGTAAGATTTAGCAGGAGATTGGGCAACAGCAAGACAAGCTGCGTGAGCAAAGCGATTGCTATCTCCTACCACGAAGTTATCGAAGGCATATTTAACATTTAAGCCAGTTTCTTCATATCTTTTCTGAAGAATATCCTTATTTGTCTTTCCTTTTTTGCCTTTATTGGTGCTCTGGTTCTGGATTAATTCTATATTGAATTTTATTATAAAATCGTCTCCAAAGCCAAGTTGTTCGATAAGAATTTCTTTAATTAACTGATAGTAATTTTTTTCTATCCAATTTTTACAAAAGGCACTAGGTACAGCTAAGTATAATTCATTGTTTTTAAAATCAACATACTTAATCTGGGAAAACCAGGTGTTGTACATCTGAGGACCAAGCCTTTCTCTAATTACCTGTAAAACATCTTCCCATTTTTTATTTAATTGATAATAACTCATAATAATTCCTTCAATAGTTATATTTTTATTTATAATTCAGATGTTTGTTGAAAAGTAAACAACGAACCCGTATAGTGGGCGAATTTATGAACCTTCAAAAAAGATATTAACATTATTAACAATAGTCTGTGGAAAACAGCTTGTATTCCCCTTGGTCAATAGTCTAAAAGCTTTTGAAAAAAACTATTTATTTGACAAAATTATCTATTAGTAAATATTAAATAAGAATAAAGGCTTTTTTTAATTCACAGCTTATTAACAGTTGTGGAAAAAAGATTATAACAAGTAATTGATATAACTCAGGATAAAACATAATCATTACAAAACCATCTTCAAAAAAATTAAAGGGCAATTTCCCCTCGTGAAAATCCTTAAATTAATAGTAATTTAATCTTTAAGATTCTCTTGAATATCTTGTATTAAAAATTTTTATGATAAGGGCTCTTTTTACCTAGGATATAAAAAATAATAAGGATACGCTCTTTCTAATATATAACTGAGTGTATATTATTCCCTAATTTAACAAGGAGCATTTAATAGTATCGAAATATTTCCGAAAATCCCGATACTATTACCCCAAATTTTTATTGACTATAAAAAAAGATGTTAATACCCCAGGGGAGCCTCCAATTAGTAAGAGAAATTATTATTTAATATTAATTTAGTTTTTAAGAAAAGGCAAGCTTGAATTTTATAGCACAATTATACCATTAATATAATAGCAAAAATAGCTAAACATGCAAAGCTCATTTTAGATATTCACTTATCCAAATGATTATTTGAAATAGCTTGGTCTGCCACTATTTAAACTATTTTCCAGTTTTTTAATCCGTATCCGAACATATTACACTTCGAGGATAGTATCCTAATTGATAAAAATGATTTTAAGTAATTTGTTGTGGGCAGCAATAAATTTCCCATGTTTTCTTATAAATAACTTCTTATACTTGCCATAGCATTAAAAATGAGGTAGACTATTTCAGTATTTGACATATTTATAATTTAATAGTTATAATTTAAAATTATGATTATGTAATAAATAGCAATATAGGTGATTTGAGTAAAATCAAGATTTGATACAAATTAGTTTAGAACAAGAATTCGCGCAAAGGAGAAGGATTATCAATGAAGCGTACTTATCAGCCTAATAGTCGAAAAAAATTAAAAGCACATGGATTTCGCAGTCGTATGAGCACGAAAAGCGGAAGACTTATTTTAAAAAGGAGAAGACAAAAAGGAAGGAAGAGATTAACCGTTTCCGGTTAGATATTAACTTGTTTAAGGAAGGTTTAAAAAGAACCAACGAATTTAAAAAAGTTTTTTCCAATGGAAATCGTAAATCTGGAAAATATCTTATATTATATATATTATCTAGTCAGCAGGAGAATAATAGAGCAGGATTTATTGTCAAAAAAAGTCTTGGCAATGCAGTGCAACGTAACAAAATTAAACGAAGATTAAGAGAAATCTGGCGTCAAAAAGGTATAAAACTAATCTTTGGATGTGATGTTATCATTGTAGCTAAAAAGGAGATTTTAGAAGCCTCCTTTACGGAAATTGAACAAGAACTGATAAGATTGTTGCCGAGAGATAATTTTAAAATAAGGTAAATAATAAATATAATAAAAACCGTTGTCTAACGTAAAAAAATGAATAGAATATTGATAACAGCAATTGTGTTTTATCAAAAATATATTTCCCCCTTTAAACCTGCAACTTGTAGGTTTTATCCTACTTGTTCAGATTATGCTATACAAGCTATTCAAAGACATGGCTGTCTAAGGGGAACCTTACTATCCATAAAGAGATTATTTCGGTGCCATCCATACCATACTGGTGGTTATGATCCTGTACCCGATAAGCTATACAAATAAGATAGAATCCATGAATAGAAGATCGGTCTGTACTTTTGAATATTTGAATGGAAAAATGCTTTGTAGAAAAGGAGAGTAATATTTTGGGAATCTGGAGTTCATTAATAGGTTGGGTAGAACAATTCCTTTGTGTCTTATATGGTTTTACTCATAATTATGGCTTAGCTATTATTCTATTAACCCTTATTATAAGATCAATTATGTATCCGCTGATGCAAAAACAGATGATTTCTATGCAAGAGACACAGAAGATTCAGCCTCTCATGCAGGAAATACAAAGAAAATATAAAAATGACAAAGAGAGAATGAATCAGGAAGTAATGAGGTTGTATAAGGAGCATAAGGTCAATCCTATGGGCGGATGTTTGCCACTTATCATTCAAATGCCTATTTTAATTCTGTTTTTTCAGGTGCTCAGGGGTTTTGAATATTTTATACCCAATACAGAGATTATTGATGGTGGTTTTTTGTGGATTAAAAACGAAGTTATGTATCAAGGCGAAATGATTGCGGGATTAGCCGCACCAGATCAGTTATTCGGGGTAATTGGAAGTTATAGTATTGGAATTTTACCGATTTTAGTAGGGGTATCAATGTATATTCAACAAAAATTAACCATGCCGCCTATGCCGGTAACAAGCCAGGGTGACAGCTCTTCTAATCCTACTGCCAATACCCAAAAGATGATGGGTACTATTATGCCAGTCATGATTGCCTTTATAAGTTTTAGTTTACCGTCAGGATTAAGTTTGTATTGGTTTACCTCAACCCTTTTTGATATTATACAGAAGCTTTTAATTAACAAAAAGAAACCTGAAATTCAAAAAGAAAAAGAATCCGATAGCTCTAAGGAAAAAGAAAAAGTAAGACAGGAGAAGACACCAGAGCAGAAAAAAGAAACGGAAATCAAACAAAAAGAGAGCGAACAAGAGATTCCTTGGATACCAGGATATGAAAAACCTTCTGTAAAACAAAATAAAAAAACGAGCAGAAAAGCAAAGCCTTAAAAAATAAGAGCTAATAATTGCCATTCAGCCAATTAATTCTGAGGGAAAAGACAAATGTATTATTGGAAAGAGGTAAGTCTTGTTAGATTTTGAAAATAAGGAAATGAAAATTACCAAGCCAGAGGAAAAAGCCTTACAAATTCTTTCTAAAATAGCGGAAGGTATAAGTGCTGAGGCTGAAGTAAAGTTGGTTTCTTCCAATCAGGATTATACTATTTTTGAGATTATCAAAGCAGATCCTGGCATCATTATTGGCAAACATGGTCATACTCTTGATGCCATTCAATTTCTGGTTAATTTGATTGTTAATAAAGAGAACCAGCAAGGCACTCATAAAATTTATATAGTGGATATTGATGGATATCGAAAAAGAAGAGAGGAATCTCTTCAGAGATATGCTAGGGAAAAAGCTGAGATAGCAAAAAGAAAAGGTGACACTATAGCCCTTTATTATATGAATAGCATAGAAAGAAAGTTAGTGCACATGGCTCTAAAAGAAGATTCAGGAGTAATTACCTATAGTGAAGGAAGGGAGCCATATCGGAGAATTATCATAAAACCGATTCTGGTCCAAGATGAGGATAGTGCAAGCAAGAGCATTAAGGAAGAATACCAAGTAGAATAAATAATTTAATAAGAGCAAAAGTAAGTTATGATTAATATGATAAAACAGCAATAACATATTAATAAACATTATAATTTATAATTTCGCATAACATTATTGGATAATAATTTACTTAATCTAATTTTGTTATGCTTTTTATTTTGAGTCAATCCCAATTTTTCTGTAAAATTAAGTAACCACCAATTTCTCCTTGATATTGTGACTCTTTCTTTAATTTGTTTTATTTCTTCTAATAGAGAATCATCTTCTTGTGTGAATTGATCATCTTTGTTTATCTTCATATACCTTCTGTCGGTCTGCCATTGTTCATCAATCTCCATAAGCCTCAGGGAGACATAACGCATACATGATTCTTGGTTCGGGAAAATACCAATTACCTTGGAACGTTGTTTTAAATTTTTGTTGATTACCCCTTCAATTAAATTGGTGGTTTTGATCTTAGGCCGGTGATGTTTGGAGTAGCCCAGGTAAGCCAGGGTAAATTCCAGTTCTTCTTGTAACACTTGACTGACCTTATGATAGCTGGTCTGGTATTTTTTGGCAATCATATGCGCTATGGTAGTAGCCATCTGTCTATTGGGAGAATTGAAGATCTGCTTGAGATAATCGGCAAATTTTGCTTTTTCTTTATAGGGTACATGAGATAGGATGTTACGCATAAAATGACAGATACAGGTTTGATGAGCTGTATTAGGGAATACTTCCTGCTGGGCCTTAGTGAGTCCCTTGTGATCATCAGAGATGGTTAAATCTACATATTTTAATCCCCTGTCTTTGATTTTATTAAAATGATTCAAATAACTTTGGTAGCTTTCCTCAAAGGCAATATCAACACCCAGAATCTTCCGGTGTCCGTTCTTATCTATATCTATGGTAATTAGTACCGGGCAGGAGATTACCTGATGGTTTACCCTGACAAAAAAGTAGAGTGCATCGGTAAAGAGATAGAGGTAATAATCTTGCAATTGTGCTTGTTGCCAGTGTTTTATCTGGGGATCCAATCCCTTGGTGATTCTGCTGACTGTAGATTTGGAATAAGTTAAATCCGGTGATAGTTTAGCGACAATACTTTTTACCCGGTTGGTAGAGACTCCATCGGTGACCATCTGACAGATACTGGCCAGTAAGGCCTTTTCACTTCTTTGGTAGTTTTCAAACAATTGGGTCTGAAAGGCAAACTCTCTGATCTGGGGTTTGGCCAAAAGTAAGTTACCTATCCTGGTATTAAAAGAGCGGGCTTATAGCCATTTCGATTGGCTTTTCTTTTGGTATTATCTCTTTGGTGAGATAATACGCCTACTTGAGTATCTCTCTCTTCTTCCATTAGCTACTGGATAATGCTTTTTACCATTTTCTTTAGGAAATCTTCGTCTTTATTTAATTCCTCTTGCAAAATAGACATGATTGAATTAGTATTTAGTTGGGTCATCTTGAATTTATCCTCCTTAATTTTTTAGAGTATCGTCTATATTATTATGGAGGTTCTTTATGGCCCATTTCAAGTTATTATTTAAATTAACTTTTTACTTTTACAGAAAATATAACACAGACTCATTATTTTAATTATGTGTAACGTATAAATAAAGAAAGGAAATTAGAATATTTTAAAAAATATTTAATATAATTGGGTCGAACAATGAAAAGAAATCAATTCCGAGAGACTGACAAAGAGAAAGATACCATTGTTGCCATATCTACGCCATTGGGTATTGGTGGCATTGGTATTATAAGAATGAGCGGTCCACAATCAATTGATATTGCCAGTAAAATATTTCGTTATAAAGGAAAAATAAAAAAGAATCCCCATGAGTTTCATAGCCACCATATTTATTATGGAACAATTATTCAACCTGGGGAAGATACCATGGTAGACGAGGTTCTATTAACTGTTATGCGTAAACCAAAAACATATACCAGAGAAGACATTGTGGAAATTAATTGTCACGGTGGTTTTCTGGTGATAAATAAAGTTTTGGCAATTGTAACTAAGCAGGGAGTAAGGATAGCTGAACCCGGGGAATTCACTAAATTAGCATTTTTAAATGGAAGGATAGATTTAAGTCAAGCTGAAGCAGTGATTGATCTTATCAAAGCCAGTAATGAGAACAGTTTAAAATCCTCTCTCAATCATCTTGCCGGAGGCCTTAGAGAAGAAATATCCCACCTTAAAAATAGCATCATTGATTTAACTACTAGAATTGAAGCACCACTGGATTTTCCAGATCAGGGAATTGCTGAAATGAAAAACGAGGAAATTAAAAAAATTATTGAGAAGTGCCTATTTGAGGTAAACGAATTAATGGATACAGTAAAATATGGACAGATTATCAAAGAAGGAATTAATACTATAATTCTGGGCAAAACCAATGTTGGCAAATCAAGTCTGTTTAATATGTTACTAAAGAAAAATAAATCTATAGTCACTTCTTTACCGGGAACAACAAGAGATTTGATCGAGGGAACGATAGTCATTAAAGGTTTTACTTTTCATCTAATTGACACTGCAGGAATGAAAGATCCAGAGAATATTATAGAACAAGTCAGTCTGAAGAAAGTAAGTCAACACATGGAATTTGCTCAACTTTTCCTGGTAATGTTTGATATTAATCAGCCGTTGGATTCCCATGATATTACACTTATTGAGAAAATTGAATTATTCAATAATCGTAATATAAATAAAATCATTATCTTAAACAAAATTGATCTTCCATCAAAAATTGACCATTCAGAATTGCAACAGAGATTGGGTATAAATGAATTTATTAGAATTTCTATAAAAAAAAGGATGGGAATTGATATTTTAATAGACAAAATGGTGAATCAAGTTCTTACCAATATTGATACGCCAGAAGAAGGGCTGATAATAAGCAATCAAAGACATCTAGAATATCTACTTAAAGTAAAAAAAAGCTTAGTCGATCTTGTTTCTGGTTTGGAAGAAGGGATTCCGGTTGACTTTGTGTTAATGGACTTGAAATATATTACCAGCCAGTTGGCTAACATTACCGGAGAAGCATATAATGATGAAATACTCAGCAAAATATTTTCCCAATTCTGTATTGGTAAATAAAAATTGTTTTTACCAGAAATCTCTTTAATAAAAAATAATGATTGAGTGATTTCTAAAGTAGTATCCAAACAATTAAGGCTGCCAATTTAGCAAAATACTTTAATTTCAATAAGCCCTGTGTTATTAAATAATGTTCCACGTGGAACACAAATTTAAAATACCTACTAAAATATCTTTTTCCATCAATTATCATGCTATACAAAGAAGGATTATTATACTATTTCCTTGCTTATCCAATATATATAGTAGGTTTAGTAGTAATTAAACCAACATATTTTAATGTTTTATCAAATCCGAAACCTTTCTTCCCAGTAGGTATCCTGGTTCTTTACTTCAAGCCTGCTCTGTAAATAGAGGACAAGATAAGACTATTCTATTTCTAACATATAGGCAAGGAATTTTATAAATACATTGAGTTAACTGACTTTAAGAAACATCCTTTGGCATTTTTGGGTAATTAAGTTGCACTATCCATAGCATCTCCAAAGTAATTAGGGATTTTGCTGAGATAACAGGCAAGCCTCACCTTATTTATGGAAAATAATGGATAGTACTAAACGTAAAAAATTATAGCTAACATTGTTGGGTGGTTTAATTATCTATGAGTTTACCTTTTAATATCATTTGATTTGAAAGTTTATTTATCGGGGGACTCTGCTCATGGTGATTTGAAAATAGAAAATGTCTCTTGCCAAATCAAATTTATTGACTTACTATTTAGTTGGATTATTTTTAATTTAAAATTGTCTTGTCGAGTAGATAGCGTAATAGCACATTAAAAACATAAGACTAGAAAATTATTAATTCAGCAGGAAACTCCGCAAAATATAGGTATGGACGTCCATAAAATTCATTAAATTTTTATTTGTGAAAAAGCTGTGGAAAAATAGATAAGTGAAGTATTCGCTTGATTGAAGAGAATAAAATAAAAAAGCAATAAATGTAGTATTAGCAGAAAGCATTGTAAGGTATTTATTATAAAAAGCTTATAATTAATTTCTTTCAGTGGGAGCAGTTAAATATTAATGTCTTCAATTTTGGTATTTCATGTTAGAAATGAATACAAACAGGAGTTGTGGAAAAACTGTGGAAGAAGAAAAAACATTGTTTAATACTAAAGAAGGTTTAGATCAATATATTAATATGGGAGTACTTGCTTTAGGGATAAGCCTTCCAGAGGAGAGTATTAATAAATTTATCATTTATATAAAAATGATACATGCTTATCAAAAAAAGGTTAATATTACCTCAATTCAAGACACTTTTGATATTATTAATACGCATTTTTTGGATTCACTTTCTTGTATTGGTATTATCAATAATCTATGGAAAACATTTCAGCAGGGAAAAAGGTTAAAAATCATTGATGTTGGTAGTGGTGCAGGATTTCCTGGAGTTCCTGTAAAAATGGTTTTATCAGATGCCAGCATGTGTTTATTAGAAGCAAGAAAAAATAGAATACTATTTTTAAGGGAAGTAATTGATAAGTTAGAACTAACTGATACCAAGGTGGTACGGGATAGGGCTGAAAATATAGGCAAGGCAGCAGAATTTAGAGAAAAATACCATATAGTATTATCGAGAGCTGTTGCTGCCCTTGGTGTCCTATGTGAATATTGTCTTCCTTTATGCCAGATAAATGGTGTCATGATTGCCTTTAAAGGCAGTTCCTATCAAGAGGAGCTATCTGGCAATAAAGAAGTAATAGAAAGATTGGGAGGAATCATGGAGAGCATTAATGTAGTCAGAATTCCTCATTCAAGTCATCTTCGTTATGTTTTAGTTATTCGCAAAATAAAACCAACTCCAGAAAGATTTCCACGAAAAAATGGTATTCCTCAGAAAAGGCCTTTGTATTTTAAATGATTTTTTGATAATATTAGATTACTTTAGACATAAAATAACTTTTTGAAGAGATTAACGTCTTATAATGGGATAGTTTTGGAACATGAATAAACGAATTGGTTTATTGCTGACAGATAAAATGGGATTTTAAAAGAGAGTAGATTCTAAGTTTTACCAATATGTTCCACGTGGAACTTTTATTTTTTAAATAAGAGGACTTATCCGTAATGAATAAAATTATTGCTATCAGTAATCAGAAAGGTGGAGTGGGAAAGACCACCACTGCCATTAATCTAAGTGCCTTTTTGGCTTTAGAAGGAAAGAAAGTATTATTAATTGATATTGATCCCCAGGGTAACGCTAGTAGTGGAATAGGCATAGAACGCTCTAAAATTGAGAAAAATATATATGATAGCTTGATTAATCAAGTTCCGGTTCAGGAGGTTCTAGTTCCCAGCCAGATTGAAAATCTTGATGTGTTACCTTCTACGCTTCAATTAGCTGGTGCAGAGATTGAGTTAGTGAATTATATTTCTCGGGAAAATCGCTTAAAACAACTTATTCGTCCAATTAAAGAGAAATATGATTATATTATTATTGATACCCCGCCCTCTCTTGGCTTGCTTACCTTAAATGCTCTTAATGCTGCTAATTCGGTTATTATTCCGGTACAATGTGAATATTATGCTTTAGAAGGAATTGGTCAATTATTGAACACTATAACCCTGGTGAAGGAAAACTTAAATCCCAATTTATCCATTGAGGGAATTTTATTAACCATGTATGATGTAAGAAATAATTTATCCAAAGAGGTAGTAGAGGAGATTGATAAACATTTTCATGGCAGTATTTTTCAGGTAATTATCCCTCGCAATGTGCGTTTAAGCGAAGCTCCTAGTTATGGTCAACCGATTGTTATCTATGAGGCAAAGTCTAGAGGTTCACAAGCTTATCAAAGGTTAGCACAGGAGGTAATTGCTCATGATTAAGAAGGGTTTGGGAAAAGGAATAGAATCGATAATACCAATTTCCAATATCAAAGATAGGACTTATGTTATGGAAGTGGATATTGACCAACTAACCCCCAATCTTTATCAACCAAGACAGGATTTTGATCAGGAGAAAATGGATGAGTTAAAGGAATCGATAAAAGCACATGGGATTATACAACCAATTATTGTACGGGAATCAACCCAAGGATATGAAATAGTGGCTGGGGAAAGAAGATTAAAGGCTGCTAGAGAATTGGGCTTGGAAAAAATTCCGGTTATTATCAGACAATTCAATAATCTTAAGACCTTTGAAGTTGCTTTAGTGGAAAACATACAAAGAGAGGATCTTAATCCAATAGAACAAGCGTTTGCCTTTAAAAGATTGGTGGAAGAATTTCACCTTACTCATCAAGAATTAGCAGCAATAACTGGAAAGAGTAGAGCTTTTGTTAGTAATACTTTGCGTTTGCTTAGTTTAAATGAATGGGTCAGGGGAAGAGTTGCCTCGGGGAAAATTAGTTTTGGTCATGCCAAGGTCTTATTAAGCTTGGAAGATAAACAGGTACAACAGGAATTTGGGCAGAAAATAATCGAACAGGAATTATCGGTAAGAGACTTAGAAAAGCTGTTAGAGCGTTGGATAAAAAAGAAGGATAAAAATATTGCCTCTGATAAAAAGAAAATACAATACTTTCCTGAATTGGAGAAAAGACTGATAGCAAAATTGGGTACCAAAGTAAATGTTAAATTTGGCGGGAAAAGAGGTAAGATTACTATCGAATTTTATAGTAATGAAGATTTAAATAGAATTTCTGGTATTATGTTAGATTAATCTTTTGATTAAATGCCTTCTTTAGCAATTATTTATACTATCTAACGGAAATAATAAAACATTTGAGTTAGAGAGGTTTTGGTTTAATATGAAAGAAAAAGTATTTAATAATATAATCTTTGTTTTACTTATTATTTTATTATTGATATTATCTTTAAAATGTTTTCTAGTATCCTTTAGTATTATCAAAGCAGAATATCTAATTAGTTTGGTAAATGAGAACCTGCATTTAATTTACTCCAGCCTTATCCATCAAATTGTTCTTGCTTTAATTGGATTAGCGATACTTGTTTTTGCTCTGTATCTAATATGGTTAAAGCAAAAAATGATTCAACAGCTACCATATGTTAAAGTTATTACTGATTCTGGGGAAATAAAAATTTCAACATTGTCACTCGAACAGATAATCTTAAGTATACTTAATGATATAGAAGGAGTGAGAAAAATAAAACCGGAAATACAAGTTCAAAAAGGTGGAGATATTAAAACTATATTACAGCTGGTTATTGCCAAAGATTGCCATATACCGGATACTGCAAACCTCATTCAGCGAAAGTTAAAGGAAGAGCTCCCCAAGATAAGTGGAGTTGAAATAAAAGAGGTAAAAATTAATGTAGAGAAGATTGATTATGAGTAACATTAAATAAATCCAAAATAAGGAGGTTATGAATCCATGGCTATTACTGAAAATGAAAAGAATGAATATAAATCGGAAGCAGATAAGCAAGATTTAGAGTTAGGAAATATATCAGTTTCCAAAGATGTTGTAGCTATTATAGTGGCAATGGAAGCAACTAAAGTAAAAGGCGTAGTAGGCTTAACAGCAGGTAGAAAAGGAATGTCCGCACCATTACTGGATAAAAATAATTTGACTAAGGGAATCGATGTTTCAATGAATCAGAATCAGAAAGAAGTTGCTATCACTATCTCTCTAGTAGCTGACTATACAGTTGGAATTTACCAGACTGCCAGAGAAACTCAGAAAAATGTAAAAAAGGCTGTTGAGACCATGTCTGGTTTAAAAGTATCTAAGGTTGATATAAACGTTCTGGATGTTAAGTTTAAAGAAGATGTAGAAAAAGAAAAGGGAAAGGAAGATATTAAAAAAGAATCCCGGGGTGAAGCGGGTGAAGTAAAAGAACAAACTGATGCTCTTAAAAATAAACAATAAGAGATAAAAGTTTAGCATAAACTGAAAAATTAAAAATATTTCTCTAAGAATATTGGAATTTTAGAGAAATATTTTTAATTTTAAATTACTTAAAGGCGGAGATTTTTTTGAGTGAAAGCATTAAATTAATTTTAGTTATTATTCTTATCATTATTATGTTGAGATTGAGGTGGGATCTTGGTTTAACTATGTTTCTAGCTTCAGTTTCTCTAAGTTTTCTGTTTCATATTGGCTTTCAAGGTTTGTTATATAATATTTATCTCGCTATTATTGATCCGACTACATTACAACTAATTGGGATTGTGGTATTAGTTTATTTTTTAAGCGGAATTTTAAAAAGAACAAAAAATATGGAAGGAATTATTAGTCCTTTACAGTATATGGTTAATGATTATCGCCTAGTTCTTTTTTTAATTGCTTCCTTTTTAGGTTTAATTCCCATGCCTGCTGGTGCCATGTTTTCGGCTCCTTTATTGAAAGAGATTGGAGAAGAAAATCAAATGAGTTCTGAAGATATTATGTTGTCCAATTATTGGTTTCGCCATGTCTGGGAATTCTTCTGGCCGCTGATTCCCGGAGTAGTTCTCTATGTCTCAGTTATAGGAGTAAGTTTTCGAGAAATAATGACAGCTCAATTTCCCTTAAGCATCTTTGCCTTGTTTATTGGATTTTTTTGGATGTATCTGAATTTAGGAAAAAGAAGTAAAAATAGGATAAACCATAATAACTATAAGCAGAATCTTTTAGTATTTTTAAATAGTGTTTGGCCTATATTGCTGATTATATTTTTAGTATTATTCTGTAAGGCTAATTTACTAATATCATTAGGCATAACCATTCTTTTACTGTTGATAGTAAAGGGAATATCAGCGAGAACATTCCGAAAAATTATTATTCATGACATTTCTGTCAAAGTTGTTCTGATGATTGTTGGGATTATGATATTCAAACAAATATTAAATAGCACCAATTCCCTGGAACCAATTTCTCAATCCCTATCCGCAATAGGCGTTAATATATGGATTATTTTATTCTTTATTCCTTTTTTGTTAGGATTTTTAACAGGAATTACTGCTGGTTATATTGGAGTAAGCTTTCCTATTATATTACCATTAATGATAAATGATGGTTCTATAAATCTATCTATGGCCATGTTTGCTTACTTGGGAGGCTTTTCGGGCATGATGATTTCTCCCATGCATTTATGCTTAGCTTTGACTGTGGAATATTTAAAGGTTGATGTATCCAAATTTTATAAAAAATTGTCTTTAAATTTGTTCGTTTTTATTGTTATCAGCACTGCGTATATTTTATTATTTGATAGATAGTTTCTAATATTCTAAATTTCTGGTAATTGTAAAATATACTTAATATTTTACTATAATATAGCTTATTTAGATTCAAATCATTTTCTACTGACGAAGCAGGTTAATAAATATTCAGGATACTTAGCATAGTACAAAACATTTTTTATTGTTTTTCTCTAATCAGGTATTTCCATCTGATAAGATGAGAGGAGAACATATTCCTATTATTTATGTTTATTCTCTGATAGAATAAAACAAATACCATATTAACATTAACTGGATTAATTCTTTCCGAAGGAAGTTTTTAAAAACATAAAGTTAATTAGGGTTACTTATTATTTCATATGATCTACTTAATGCTCTGACATTTATATTGGTCAAGACCTAGAACCTACAAGCTAATAGCGGATGGTGATTCCTTATTACAGTATAAGATAGCCCATTATCATATTTTAGTTGGTGTGATAAAAAAAATGATAAAATAATATTTCTAAATATAAAAAAAGGATGGTTAGAGTTATTGTGAAAATAAATTTTCTGGGTGCAGCCCGGGTAGTAACAGGTTCTAATTTTATGCTGGAAATAGGAGAAAGAAAAATCTTAGTGGATTGCGGAATGTTTCAAGGGAGTCGACAGCTTAATAGGTTGAACTTCCAACCATTTACTTATCAACCAGAGGACATTGATTTTCTAATATTATCCCATGCTCATATTGATCATAGCGGGCGTATTCCCAGCTTAATAAAAGCTGGCTTTAAAGGAAAAATATATTGTACTAAAGCAACTCATGATTTATGTTCTATTATGCTTCCGGATAGTGGTTATATCCAGGAGATGGAAACAGAATGGGACAATCGCAAGAGAAGCCGCGCTGGCCAACCATTACGTAAGCCTCTTTATACAGCAGAAGAAGCAACCGATAGTTTGAAGTATTTTTCTCCAGTTTTATACAATCAAAGGATTACCATAGATGACACTTTTACCTTTCGTTTTCAGGATGCTGGTCATATTCTTGGTTCCTCTATTGTGGAACTCTGGATTAATGAAGAAGGAGAAAATCTTAAAATAGTTTTCAGTGGAGATTTGGGAAGGAAAAATAAACCAATTATTAGAGATCCAGCAATTATTGAAGAAGCAGATTATCTTATACTCGATTCCACTTATGGTAATAGAATACATCCCTCTCTGGATAATGAAGCTGCTAAGTTGATACCCATAATGATAGAAACCAGTAAAAGGGGTGGCAATGTAGTCATACCATCTTTTGCCATACAGCGTGCTCAGGACATTATTTATGAGCTAAACAAATATTACGATCAAATTATTGCAGTTAAAGATGATAGTTTTCTAGATATACCTGTATATATTGATAGTCCTCTTACTATTTCTGCTACAGAAATATTTATACGAAATCCAGACTGTTTTGATGCAGAAACGCTCGCTTTAATAAAAAAGGGACATAATCCGTTAGATTTTCATAATCTTCATTTTACCAGAACTACCCAGGAATCTAAAGAATTGAATACATCTCCAGAAAGCAAGCTAATAATTTCTGCTAGTGGGATGTGTACTGCTGGTCGAATTAAGCATCACCTGAAGCATAACTTATGGAGAAAAGAATCAAGCATTGTTTTTGTTGGTTATCAGGCAGAGGGTACCCTGGGTCGGAGAATTCAAGATGGAATAAAAAAGGTAAGAATATTTGGAGAAGAAATTAGCGTGAATGCCGAGATACATGTTCTGGAAGGATTTTCAGGACATGCTGACCAGGAAGAAATAATACAATGGTTAAGAAACTTTAAAAAAAGACCAAAAAAAGTTTTTCTGGTTCACGGTGAACAGGATTCATTGGATACTATCTCAGATTTAATCCAGCGTGAATTAAATATGGATACCATCATTCCCCAAATAGGAGATGATTTCTTAATTAAAGGAATCGGAGAAACTGTTTCAGTTAAAGAAGCAAAAGAAGAAATTAGAAAAGAACAGCAACTATTAGACGAAGAATCCGAACAACTAAAAGAGTTAATGAATCTGGTTTTGGAGCAGTTAGATGAGAAGACCAAAGAAGAAATTTCCGTAACGGAGGTATCTGAATTGAGAAATAAGATAATGGAATTGAGGAAAGAAGGATTAGAATTAAGTGTATTGATGACTAATAAAAGTGAAAATAATTCGGATAAAAAGTAATAAGTTGTAGTGTTTGTAATTGATAAAATATGTCCTGATATATTGCTTAATAGTCTACTGTAATTTTTGAACCTTACAAGTTATTGTGTGAATAGGATTGTAAGATAAAAAGAAGGGGTATATATCTATTAGAAAATAATTCTGTAAATATATACCCTTTTTTAATGTTTTTAAAAAGATTAGAGAGCTTGTTCCAATTTTGCTTGAATAGCTTGGGGAGGAACTGCTCCCACAATACGATCATACTCTTTTCCATCTTTAAATATTAAAAGAGCGGGAATTCCCTGTATATTGTAACGGGCTGCAATAGCCTGATTATCGTCAACATTCAATTTGCAGACTTTCAATTTATTAAAATTATCTTGGGCAATCTTTTCCACAGCGGGTGCAACCATTCTACAGGGCATACACCAAGGTGCCCACATGTCTACCAGTACAGGAAGAGTAGAATCGAGTACTTCTTCCTGAAAATTACTTTCATTTACTTCAATTAATGTTTTTTCTGACATAATTATCTCCTTTGTGTATTATCTAACAATATTCTTTCTAATAACTTTAATCCTTTTTTAATTATTTCAATATCTTCACTACCCAGTTCTGAAGTCAACAAATGTTCGAATTTTTTTTCTTCACGATCTATGTTTTTCATTACCTCCCTGCCTTTTTTGGTTAAATAAAGTAGAGTAGTTCTGCGATCATTCTCTTTTATCTTTCTTAATAGAAGACCTTTCCTGACTAAATTATCAATAATTCTACTGCCACGAGAAGGAGAAAGATTAATTTTTTTAGCAATATCAGAGCAAGTTAGAGCTTGTTCCTCCTCCATTACTTTTATGCCCTTTAGTTCACCTAGACTAATCTGACAGGAGGTACTAATTCTGCTTTCATGACAATAGCAAAAATATTTTAATTTTAATATTATCTCATATATTTCTTTCATAATAACAACAATTGCTTTTAACAATAGTTTATATTAACAACTATAGCATAACTATAAAATTTGTCAAGTATTAATTGAATAAAAAATTTGTATAATTACACAGATAACAATAGAATTAGGAATAGAATTGAAAAATAAAAAAAAGAGTGGTTTTAGAGAATAATGGTTATGTCTTTTCTTGATTTTCCCGAGATTGATAAGGGAAAAATACCAGATGATGTTCTCTTCATATTAAAGAGATTAGAAGAAGCAGGTTTTTTATCATTTCTGGTAGGAGGATGCGTTAGAGACCTTCTACACCATAAAACTGGGAAGGATTGGGATATCGTTACTTATGCCAGACCAGAACAGGTTCAGAAGGTATTTCATGACTATAAAACGCTACTGGTAGGAAGAAGTTTTCAAACCGTAACACTTGTCATTAATTCTCAAGTTTATCATATTTCTACAATTCGCAAAGAGAAAAGGCAAAAGCCTGTGGTTTATCATAAAGATAATTATTCTCTCTTGATTAGCGATTTACTCTGTCGGGATTTTACCATTAATGCCCTAGCTTGGAATCCTGATACGGGAGTTTTAGATCCTGCTAATGGATTAAGAGACCTGCAACGAAGAGTTATCCGAAGTTTAGAGCCCGATGCCCGTTTCCAGGAAGATCCCCTGAGAATGTTAAGAGCAATCCGTATAGCTTGTGAGTTAAGTTTTACTATAGATATAGCAATTAAAATGAGTATTATGAAACATGCTTTTTTAACTCATCGAGTTAGCCCGGAGCGAATAAGAGAAGAAATATCTTCCATTTTAAATACTACTGATGCGCAAAGAGGGATAATAATGATAAGACAATATGGTTTGGAGCAATACATTTTTAGTATAGATAAGGTAAAAAAGGAATTATTGTTTAGTAAAGGAATGAAACATCCATCCTTCTCGGGATTTAATGAACTTAGAGAAGATTTGCCTGACCAGCTGGCTCTTTGGGGAAGACTCTATTTTGGTTCCTGTCGCCAAGCGCAAATATTTTTCTTGCCCCTTATACGTAGTCTGAGGTTTAATAGGAAAATTATAAAAAAGATACAAATCCTTCTTAGCAGGGAATGGAAAGAAATGGATTTCAATTCTGGTATGAACATTCGCTTGCTAATGGCAAAGCTGGGAAAAGAAAATATTGAGAGCCTGTTTCATTTAAAGAAAACATTGCTGTTATTAGAACAAAATACTGATAAAATTAAAAATTTATTGAGAGAAGAAGAAAGGCTAATTAAAGAGGCATTACAAAAAAATCCGCCAGTTTCACTAAAAGATTTAGCAATTAAAGGAGAAGATTTAATAAGATTGGGAGTTCCTGAGGGAGAAAGAATAGGAGAGATACTAAGGTTACTGTTAAATGAAATACTGCTTTCTCCAGAAAATAATAACAGAGATTACTTGCTAAGTATTGTTCGAGAGATAATGGCAGATTCTACTGAATAAAAGAAACATTTTATCTTAATGGTAAATCAAAAAAAAGTAATTTTTAGAAAAATTTGATATAAAGAAAGGCAAAAAGAAAGAGGTATCCCATGTTAACATTGATAGTTAATCCAATTGTTCTGATAAGCCTTTGCGTTCTGTTAGGAATATTGTTTGGCAATATAAGATTGGGAAGATTTAGTTTTAGTACCTCGGGTTCAATGTTTGTGGGTATAGTGCTAGGTTGGTTAATCATTAAATATATTCATACTATTGAACCAAACAGCGAGCTTTATAGTACAGCTCAGAATATATTGAGCAGAGAAATTATTGACCAGGGATTTTTTGATTTATTCTTAATATTATTTATTGCTTCAGTTGGATTACTGGCTGCCCGGGATGTAGGCAGGGTAATAAAAAAATATGGTATAAAGTTTATTTTAATGGGATTTTTGATTACCTTTTTAGGTGCCGCTACAACTTACTGCTTTAGCTTACTTAACCCGATAGAAAATTCCTATTTATATACTGGTGTATATACCGGTGCGTTAACCAGTTCTCCTGGACTGGGGGCTGCTTTAGAAACAGCTCGTTTACATTCTACCGAGCTGGCGGACAGATTTTCACAGCTAAAAGACTCTGAAAAAAAGAAAATTTTGAATATTATAAACTATGGTGATACATTTGATACTGATTCTCTACTATCATTATCTGAAGAACAAAAAAATATTTTTATAAAAAATTCAGAAGCGGCAATTGGCACCGGCTATGCGGTAGGTTACCCTTTCGGAGTAATTATTGTGATTTTTGCCATGAATTTTTTCCCGGTTATTTTTAAAATTAATACAGATAAAGAAAAATTATTACTTAGTGAGGAATTGGATGGAAATAAAACCGCACCAAGCTATAAAGAAAAAGATAATAACAAAGCCAAAGAAGCCTATTTTGACCTGAGTGCCTTTTCTTTGGTGTGTCTGATGGGTTATGTTCTTGGCATTATTAAAATCTCTTTCTATTCATTCGGTGAGATTAGCCTGGGTTCAACAGGGGGAGTTTTGATTGCTGCCCTAATATTAGGGCATATTGGTAATATTGGACCATTTTGTTTTAGGATGAATAATAGAGTATTAGGTGTTATTAGAACAATTTCACTGGCCTATTTCTTTGCTGTTATTGGACTGAGATATGGTTATAGAGTGATTAATTCATTATCAGGGCCAGGATTATTTCTGGTAATTGCTTCTTTATTTATTGGATCCATTGCTATGATAATGGGATTTTTAGTAGGCAGGTATCTATTTAGAATTAATTGGATAATGTTATCAGGCGCAATTTGTGGAGGGATGACTTCTACTCCTGGTTTGGGTGCCGCAGTTGATGCAGTGGGTAGTGATGAACCAGCGGCAGGTTATGGAGCAGTGTACCCCTTTGCTCTTGTAGGAATGGTATTGTTTTCTATCTTCTTAAATCATATTATTTAACTTTTCTTTTTTTAGAAGGTAATGTTAAAGGGCAAATTCAATATTTTTCATTTCCAGAGGTTCTTTACTGATAAAGGATTCACCGAATTTCTTGCCAATTAACATACCATAATAACGATTAAGATTTAGAATGTTTTCAAACAACTGACTATTCTGGATATTCTTTCCAAATTGAGATTCGTAACTTTTTAATGCTTCCACTTTCATCTCAATTTCCTTGCTGATATCCATAATAAAAGAGGGTTTTTGGTAATAATTTACCGGAGTAGCAAAGTAATAGAAGGTCTTAGTTTTTAAAAAAGCAAGATTATATTGCTGGAGATTTGCTAAAGAGGCATGGCATATTTCGGTTACAATTTTGATTTCGGGATTTTCCTCAGCAGGATAGGGGAGAAACATAATATCCGGTGAAATATTGTGATAAATTTCAGCAATTTCTGCTCTAATTTCTTGGTTATTTTCTAATTCAAAATATTGATAGTCCAGGGTAATTCTTTCATCAATTCCCAGTATGCGACTGGACTTAATTGCCTCTTTCTTGAGATATTCAGAGGGATGGTTATTCAGAGATTTACCGTTGGTTAAATCGATTATCATAACCTGATGAGCTGACTCAGTTAGTTTTAATATTGTCCCTCCCATTCCTGACTCGACCTGATGTGGTTGTACTCCAAAAGCAATAATAACTGCCATTATCTATATTCTCCTCTTTTATATGAAAAAATATCTATTCTTACATATTCATTAAAACGGCCTCAGCAATTAAAGAGGCATGTTCGCTGATTTGCTTTAAGATATTAATAATATCAAAATAAACAGAACTGGTTTGTCGAGATAATTCTATACCTTTATGTAATCGATCAATATGACTCCTTCTCATTTTGGCTTCACTTTCTATTATAGATTTCTTTTGCTGTAAAGACTTCTGAGCCAAACGTTTATCACCAAGAGCAAAAGCCCCTAAAGCTTGATAGAAATTATTGTAAACACTTTTGTAGAGTTTATTAATTTCTGAAAGACCTTCTTCAGATAACTTCAGTTCATTATCAATCTGTTTTTCGATAATGGGGACAATATCTTTATCAATTAAATCACCAATATGCTCTAAATCGTTAGTGATATTTAGTAAACCATATGTTTCGCTAGACTGTTCCGGAGTTAAGATATCAAATTTCATTTCTGTCAGATAGTGAATTATCGCATTGGATAAATTATCGACCATTCTATCCATCTTACACAATTTCAATAGTAGAACCTCATCCCGATTAAAGAATACTTTCATAATTCCTACCAGCATTTCATCCACCGTGTTTGCCATTCGTACCAATTCTTTTTTGGCTAAATATAAGGCTAAGTCAGGGGAACCAAGAACACTATTATCTAAAAACTTTGGATAATAGAGTGTTTCCTCCTGTTTTGCTTTAGGGAATAGCTTTTGTAAGAAAAAAATAAATTTAGATAGAAAAGGATATATTAATAAAGCATTACCTATAATGATTATGGAGTGAGCAAAAGCAATTTGTCTGGGCAAATTTGGGGTAAGAGAGGTAACAAAATTAGATAAAGGGTTGAGTAAAAAGAAAAATATGAGAGAACCTATCATCTTATAAATTAAATTACCAAAAGTAAGGGTGGTAGCCTGACCGGTTTTTCCTAATCCTACAAATAGTACAGTGGTGCAGGAACCGACATGTGAACCAATAATAATGGGAATAGCCAGGTCTAAGGGGATAATTCCCTGTGAAGAAAGAGAGATAGTTAAACCCATCATAGCTGTACTGCTTTGCAAGAGGCTGGTGATCAAGATAGCTAGAAAAAAGGCTAGCACAGGTATTCCCTGTAAATGGGCAACAATGTCTAATAAAAAAGCGTTATGTTTTATAGGTTCTGCGAAATCAGAAATAAGTTTCATACCTAGAAAAATAAAACCTATTCCCAGTAAAACCGCTCCCAGAAATTGATAGCGTCGTTTTTTGCTGAGCATATTCAATCCATAACCTAACAAAATTAGAATAAAAGAGTACTGAGCAATATTTAAAGAAATAATCTGAGTGGTAATAGTGGTTCCAATGCTGGTTCCTATTAAAATCTGAATACCCTGAGAAAGATTCATAATGCCTGTATTTATCAATCCTACCAGTAATGAAGTTGCAGCAGTACTACTTTGCATAATAAAAGTAAGGAATACCCCAAATACAAGAGAAAGATAATTACGGTGAGTGATTTTATTAATCCAGGTCTGTAATTTATAGCCAAATACCTGTCTTAGATTCAGATTAACTTTTTGTAATCCATATAAAAAAATAGCTAAACCACCAAAGATGCCAGCCAGATTAACATACATAAGATTATTTTCTCCCTGTGGGTTATTTTGTAATTATAAATATACCTTTTTCCTTCTCATTTGTAAATGAAAGAAAAGGAGGTAAGTATAATAGTATGCTGATAAGAGAAGAGACTATTAATGTTAATTAGTTAAAAAATATAAAAAAATAAAAATTAATGCAGTTTTTACCTGACAATCTTGACTAGAAGTTATATAATTATAAAATAATACTTCTTCGGGGCAGGGCGAGATAATCATTATTTTGATTATCGATTCCCGACCGGTGGTAGATTTAATTCCGATTGCATCAGAATTGAAAAGCCCACGAGCCTTTTTGGTTGATCCGGTGAAATTCCGGAGCCGACAGTTAAAGTCTGGATGAGAGAAGAAATCAAGTGTTTGGTAATAGCCCCGAAGAGATTTCGAGGGCTTTTTATTTTAAAAGCCTTTCAATATTTCAGATAAAACTCAGAGACTATTTTAGAGTATTTTTAGAAATATAGAAAGGAAGTAACAATGAATGCTAGACACATCAGTCATTATTCAATCTTTATCGCCTTGGCGGTAATTACCGGGTATTTGATACATTTTCCAATTTTACCCCAGGCACCGTTTTTGTTATATGATCCGGGCCATGTTTTTTTATTGATTGCTGCCTTTAAATTTGGACCAAGAGCTGGAATGCTTATGACTTTTGTTTATGCTACAATTTTTGCCCTAATTACTGGCCAGGGTGGACCTTATGGAGCACTAATGAATTTTTTGTCTACCAGCGCTTTTGTTTTGATATCTTCATGGGTCTATTTAAAGCAACACAATAAAAATGGGGCAATTATCGGTTTAGCCTTGGGAGTATTAGCCATGACTATTATAATGTTCCCAGCTAATCTTATCATCACTCCTTTGTACCTGGGAGTTAACAGGGCTATGGTATTACAGCTAATGTTGCCTGCCATAATTCCCTTTAACTTGCTAAAAGGTTTAATTAGCAGTATATTAACTTTACTAGTATATAAAAAGATTTCAATTTTCTTAAACCAAGAAGAAATTGTACCAAGATAACTTTTTTATTCCTGAAATTCAAATATTAATATAATAGTAAAATCTAAGGTTCCTATTGTCCCAGGGGCTGTAATTTTTGATTTGCATATCGGTCCCCTAGTCAGACCTAATAGCGAAATAGGATACCAGGCCTGTCTTAATGCTAGTAATAAACCGGTAACAGAAGGTAGTATTGATGCCGGAACAGGAGCTACTATAATATTATGGAATTTTTAATTGTATGAAAGGTGGAATAGGTTCGCAAGTATCAAAATAGGTGGTTTGATTGTAGGTGCGCTGGCATTAGTTAAATCTTTCGGAGATATCTTAAATCCGGAAAACGGTAAAATTATTGCTGGTACTTTAAATAATGAAAAGAATCATTTTGTCAATACCAATAGGTTGTTAACAAATAACGCTCCTTCCCGGAACAGCTCGTTTGTCCAGAATACCACACTGGGAGTAGTTGCCACTAATGCTAATTTATGTAAAGCAGAGGCAAAGCGTTTATCAATGTCAGCAATCGATAGCTTGACTAGATGTATCTCGCCTTCACATACTGTCTATGATGGATATGTAATCTTTTCCATAGCTACTGGCCAGACAGAAGCCAATTTTAATTATTTGAATACGCTTGGCACCCAGGTAAGAGCTCTTGTAGTACAACGAGCTATAGTGGAAGCATCTTCCCTGTTCGGGATACCCAGTTATAAAGATTTAAAAAAGGAAAAGAGAATCTAATTTTTTGAGTTATAGATTTTAACACATATCTTGTTAATTACTTTCCTATAGAAGTCATAATTTTTAAATAAACAATATAAATGTTATAATTGGTATAGAAAAACTGGCTATCTAATTTCTCGGTATTCACTAAAATTTTAGGAAGAGGGAGGAAGCAACATTTTGGAAAATAGATTAAAAGATTCTAAAAAGAAGATACTAATAGCTGGACTGATTTTGTTCATTATCCTAATCATTGCCTTTATTGGCCGATTTTATATTCCTATGATTTGGATGAAATCAGTTGGCTATGTCTCGGTTTTCTGGAAGATACTATTAACCCAGTTTTGGGTAGGCCTTTTCTTTGCTACTTTATTCTTTATACTCAGCTATGTCAATTTTAATTATGCCCGCCGTTATGCCCCGGCTATTCAGGTAGAATCTGCCGAACAGTATGGAGATAGACCTGAAATGCAGCTATATAGAAGCTTACAGAGCCTTCAATTAAGTAAAAAACTTGTATTAGTATTTTCAGTTGCTATATCTATATTTATGGGTATTTCTGAATCAGTTAACTGGGAAAAGATACTGATTTATCTTAATCAGGTATCTATGGGTATCAACGATCCTATTTTTGGACAGGACATTGGCTTTTACCTATTTCAGCTCCCTTTTTTAGAGTACTTTAGAAATTGGTTAAGTTTTGCTATTGGTTTTATTCTGTTGATTGTAGTATTAGTGTATTTTGTGAAAAAGGCTATTCGATTTGAGTATCACAAGATAAACATCGATCCTCCAGTAAAATTTCATATTTCATTGCTATTGGGAGCGTACTTGCTTTTACAGGCTTTTGCCTTCTGGATTAATGCTCGAAAGATACTATATTCTACCCAGGGACTGGTTTATGGAGCGAGCTATACCGATATCCATATAAATTTGTTGGCATTTAGAGTTTCCATGATACTCTGTATTATTGCTGCTATTATAATAATGGTTTATTCCCGCAAGGAAGATATGCGCTTACCGATAATCAGTATCATTTCTGTGATAGTGGTTTATCTAATTCTGGCAGGGGTATTGCCGGGAATTATTCAGAGAGTAGCGGTATCGCCCAATGAATTGGAAAGAGAAAGGCCTTATCTTATAAATGAGATTGAATTTACCAGAAAAGCATATGGTTTAGATAGTATTATAGAACAGGATTTCCCCTTTGAAGAAGAAATAAATTATGAAGAAGTGCTTAAAAATCCTGAAACAGTGAGCAATATACGTTTATGGGATTGGCGTCCTTTAGAACAGACTTTCAATCAGATACAAGCCATACGATTATATTACGAATTTTTGGGAATCGACGTAGACCGTTATTACTTAAATGGTGATTATCAGCAGGTTATGATTGCTGCTAGAGAATTGAATAGTAACAAGCTTGCTCAGGAAGCTCAAACCTGGGTTAATGAACGTCTCACTTTTACTCATGGATATGGTGCGGTTATAAGCCCGGTTAATAAAGTAGAACCGGATGGCTTACCCCATCTTTCTATACAGGATATTCCACCAGTTTCATCAGTTGATTTAAATATTTCCAGGCCGGAAATCTATTATGGTGAAATGTCAGATCAGTATGTCATAGTAAATACTAAAAATAGGGAATTTGATTATCCCAAAGGAAATGAAAATGTATATACTCATTATGAGGGAACAGGCGGAGTAAAGATTGCTTCTTTCTGGCGTCGATTGTTGTTTGCCATAAAATTTGGAGATATCAATATAGTGCTCACTAAGAGCTTTACTCCAGAAAGCCGTATAATGTTATATAGAAATACTATGGATCGTGCCATGAAAGTCGCACCATTTTTAATTTATGACCACGATCCTTATATCGTTATTTCAGATAATGGTAAGCTATATTGGATTCAAGATGCCTATACTCTCTCAAATTATTACCCCTATTCACGACCTTATAATCAGTCGTTTAATTATATTCGTAATTCAGTAAAAGTTGTAGTTGATGCCTATAACGGCAATATTGATTTTTATATTGTACAGCCAGAAGATCCCATTATTCGTGTTTATCAGAATATTTTTCCAGGCTTATTTAAACCAATTAATGATATGCCGGAAAATCTTCGCCAGCATATTCGCTATCCCATTGATCTTTTTAAAGTACAGACCGAAATGTATTCTGCATACCATATGCAAAATCCTGATGTTTTTTATAATAAAGAGGATTATTGGAATATCCCTAATGAGGTCTACGCTACAGAAGAAATTAAATTAGAGCCTTATTATGTAATTGCTAAATTGCCTGGTTTTGGGAAAGAGGAGTTTATCCTAATTACACCTTTTACTCCCACCAATAAGAATAATATGATTTCCTGGCTTGCAGTTCGCAATGATGGAGAGGAATACGGGAAGATGCTGGTTTATAAATTCCCGAAAGATAAGTTGATTTATGGTCCGATGCAGATTGAAGCTTTGATTGACCAGGATTCTGAAATTTCACAGCAGATAACTTTATGGAGTCAAAGTGGTTCAACAGTAATCAGAGGCAATTTAATAGCTATTCCTATTGAGGACTCGGTTCTCTACGCAGAACCATTATATCTGAGAGCAGAAAAAGGTGAAATACCACAACTTAGAAGGGTTATTGTATCTGATGGATCAGAAGTAGCCATGGATATAGACTTAGATAGTGCTCTTAGAAAATTGTTTGATAGACCAATTGAAGAGAAAAGAGAGGTTATCTTAGAAGAAGGTATTACCCTAAATAATCTTATTGAAAACGCTATTCAATATTACCTGGAAGCAAAAAACGCTATTCAGGAAGGAAACTGGACATTATATGGACAGCGTTTAAATCAATTAGAAGAGGTTTTAGAATCATTACAGAGTTTTGTAAAACAGGATGAAATAAAGGAATTGCAGGATGTACTTGAAGAGCCATAATTATTGATTAGTATTTAGTAAACTGTATATTGCAATTACTTTATTCTAATAGTAAAGTTGTTTTTTATTTACATAATTCTGAGGAACATAGATTTGGTTAGTAGATATCTTCTTTTAATACAAGATGGTCAGCGAAAGTTTTCTAAAGAATAAAATTGGATTTAAAAATAGCTTACATTTTTTAATGATAGCTTAGTCCTCTGACCATCTGTTCTAATAAATAATATTTTATTTCAAGAACAAAAATTATATAGTAAATATATTCTCCATTAAAAAGTAAATCCCTCCTATATTGATTATTTCTCATTAACAAAAGATTACTTCATAGTATTAGAATTTTTTGGAATCCCAATACCAATAGTTAAAAAATAATCATCAATAGTTGAAATATTATCATTTCTATATTTAGGAAGTACTGTTTTGCCACTGGTAGATTTTGATAAAAAAATTCTCTGGAAATATTTATTATAGTTCTATAATGTGTGCACTTAAATCAGTTAAATCCAGAATGGCAATAGTACTTTGTCCGGTAAGCCATCCCCCGCATTCTCCGGGATTAATTACTGTTGTTTTTCCCTCTTTATAATAGTCTACCTTATGTGTATGTCCATAGATAATTATATCGTACTGCTGGCTCTTAGCTAATTCCTTAATAACATCATTTTTGTGAAACATAATAAGGGTTCGGTTATTGGCATTTATTTTAAAGGGCTCTGGATAGATAGAACCAATTTGCTGAAATTTTTGTTGTAATAAAAGTCGGTCACCATCATTATTGCCAAACACTCCGGTAAAGGGACATAGAATATTTTTTAATTCTCTGGCCGTAAAAGGGGAAACAAAATCACCAGCATGAAGCAGTAAATCAATCTTTTCTTTATTAAAAATTTCCACAGCTTTTTTTAGATTAGTTAGATTGTCATGAGTGTCAGCTATAATCCCAATTTTCATTTTAGGCACCTCCTACTAAATGATTAATAATTTTAAAAGGCTATTTTTAATCACAAGTTAAATGAAAAACTGTTTTCTGTTCCTATTTTTCAAATAGATTTTAAAAAAATTTTCTAATATTGTCTACCCGATTTTATTTTATGCTAAAATACTATAATAGTAAATTTAAAAGAAAAATAGAAGTCAGTTAGTAAGGATTTTAGTTTTATTATAAATTAGAAGAGGTACCATCTCTTGAAAAACAGTAATATTAAATGTAGTTTAAAATACGGGGATAGAAAAATAGAATTAAAGTTGGAAGAAAAAAATATTATTGCTATTTTATCAAATGATAAAACAAAAATATTAAAAGATCCCTTAGTATATTTAGAGAAACTTTTGGAGAAGCCGATTAATAGTCTATCCTTGAAGAATTTGATTGTAAGAAAAAAAGCTAGAAAAATTCTGATTATAGTTAATGATATTACCAGACCAACTCCCTTTCATGTTCTTTTGCCTCCTTTACTTATAAAATTAGGTCAGATTGGCATTCAGAGAGAAGATATCACTTTTCTAATTGCTACCGGAGCTCATCGAGAAAATACTGTAGAAGAAAATATAAGAATATTTGGAGATAGCTTAGTATCCTCCTATCATTTCATCAATCATCTGTGCGATGATGAAAAATTGATTGATCTGGGAAGATTAAAAAGTGGAAATCGTTTATTAGTTAATCCCATTATTAAACAAGTAGATTTTATTATTACTACAGGAGTTATTGTCCCTCATTATATTGCCGGATTCTCCGGAGGAAGAAAATCGATTCTTCCCGGTATCTGTGGCAGAGAAACCATCGAAAGAAATCATGCTTATATGCTTCATCCCAATGCGGTTGCAGCTAATATCGAAGGTAATCCAGTCCATGAAGAGATGATGGAAGCAGCTCAAAAAGTCAAAGTTGATTTTAATATCAATGCCATTACCGATGAAAATGGTAATATTATTAATATTGTGGCTGGAGCATTAACAGAATCCTGGTTACAAGGAGTAGAGATTTGTAGGGACACCTATATTTGTTCCATTCGGGAAAAAGCTGATGTTGTTTTTACCAGTGCCGGGGGCTATCCCAAGGATATCAATATTTATCAAGCTCAAAAAGCCCTGGATAATGCCTATCAGACAGTTAAATCAGGTGGCACCATTGTTTTAGTGGCAGAATGCAGAGAAGGTCTAGGTAATACTGTTTTTAAAAAGTGGATTGAAGAAGCTCAAAAAATAGATGATATTGAAGAGCGACTGAAAAAAGGTTTCATTTTAGGTGGACACAAAGCCTATGCTATTGCTAAGGTAGCTAAAGAAGTGGACATTATTTTACTATCCTCTCTTAGCAAAAACCAAGTAAAAAAATTATTTATGATTCCAGCAGAAGAGATGAAACAAGCTCTTGCCCTCATCCAGGAAAAACATGGAAATGGTTTTCAGTGTTATGTAATGCCCAATGGAAGTATTGTTTTACCTCAAACTAAAAAGTATATATAAGAAATACTAGCATTATAATCATTATATGCTAAATACTCTATTTTCATCATGTTCTGTTTTTCTTCACAGTTTATTTAAAAATTTTCATGATAAGAAAACGTATTATATCAATAATAAAATCCAAGCCTTCTCTCATTTTATTAATATAAGAGAACTTTTCAGGTAAGCTATTTTACTTATTTGAAGGATACTATGACAATCTAATTATTATATCCTAATCTATCTTAATGAGGTTTTATTAAAGGCTAATCAGACATTAATAAAATTGTAATAATTTTGCCAAGATTAAGAAAAATATAAAATAAATAATAGCTTGATATTTATAATTAATATTGTATAATGTATACATTATAATAATAAACTGCCCATCACTGGACTAAGTGAGGTGATTTATTTTTGTAGCTATCATTTAAAAAATATTTTCCCAATGTCCCATATCAAAAAATCTTTCAATTAGATAAATATTTAGGTAAAAACGTCATATTTTTAAATAGAGTATTATTTAGTTATAGAAGATTAGGAGATATAATTCATGGATAATAATGAAATTGAAAAATCTCAAGATAGTATCAATGTTGTTGATGAGGCATATCAGCTACAAAAGAGAGATTTAAAAGGTACCTGGAAACTAATTACTGAATTACTAGCAATTTCTTTACCGCTGTTATATATCTATACCTCTGCCTTTGGTTTGATATCCATACAACTTCATCGCAGTTTTTTTATAGGTGTATGTTTAGCATTAGCCTTCCTATATAATCCCTTTAATAAGAATAAATATTCAAAAAACAAACCGAGCCTTATAGATATTTTTTTGGTTCTGCTAAGTTTTGCCTTTGTCATCTATTTTGTGTATAATTATCCGCTTATGGCTTTTAAAGCCGGATTACCTCCCACAACCATAGATCTTGTTTTTGGCTCTATTGCAGTTATTTTGTGTATCGAAGGTTCACGTAGAGTGTTGGGGAATGCCTTACCTATTGTTACCATTGTATTCATTCTTTATACACTTTATGGTAATTCAACATTCATCCCACAAATCATAAGGCATTCTGGAGTCAGTTTTAGCCGTTTTATGTATTATCAATATAATACTATTGAAGGTATATTTGGTTCAGTGGCTTCAGTTTGTGCCACTTATGTTTTGATGTTTATATTTTTAGGTGCTTTTCTAGAAAAGACTGGAGCGGGTGATTTTTTTATTAATCTATCACTGGCCTTAACAGGTCGTACTGTGGGAGGACCAGCAAAAACAGCAGTAATAGCAAGTGGTTTCTTTGGTTCTTTAAGTGGAAGTGCAGTAGCTAATACAGTAGCTACAGGGACTTTTACTATTCCTTTAATGAAAAAAGCTGGATATAAACCTGAAGTTGCTGGGGCTATTGAACCTGTTGCCTCAACTGGAGGTCAATTTATGCCACCAGTTATGGGGGCAGGAGCTTTTCTTATGGTTGAATTTACTGGAATTCCCTATATTCAGATTATAAAAGTAGGATTGATTCCGGCACTATTGTATTTTACCAGTGTATTTATCATGGTTCATTTGGAAGCTAAGAAAACTGGAATAGGCAGTGGACACCTGAGTTCAAATCTACCAAATGCTTATTCAGTATTAAAAGAAGGATGGTATTTTTTACTCATTATTTTGTTGGTTGTTTTTTTACTGGTAAGAGGAATATCTCCTCAATTTGCTGCCTTTTGGGCCATTCTTGCCACTATCCTGACTAAAGTAATTAATGTTCTGTTAAAGAAAGAATCTAAGAGCGGCTTTTTGAACGATTTACACCAAGCTTTAATTGCGGCTGGTAAGAATGCTATTGTTATTGGCACCAGTGTAGGAGTTATCGGTGTCATTGTTGGTTGTATTTTCCTTACCGGCATTGGAATCAGATTTTCCTCAATTATTATAGGCCTATCTTCAGGGATATTACCATTAGCCATGATATTTATTGCTCTTGCTGCTACGGTCATTGGAATGGGAGCTACAGTTACTTCTTCCTATATTATTGTATCAGTACTGGCAATTCCAGCATTAAGCAAGCTCGGAGTCCCTCTTCTGGCAGCCCATTTTATTGTCTTTTGGTTTAGTCAGACCTCCAATATTACTCCTCCTGTTTGTGTGGCGGCTTTTGCAGGAGCTTCGATTGCTCATTCTTCTCCAATGAAAACCGGATTTAATGCTCTTAAGTATGGATCAATTTTATACGTTATGCCTTTTCTATTCGTATACTCTCCTGGAATTCTATTGGAGGGAAGCGCGGCTAACGTTATTCTGACGGTTATTACTTCATTCATAGCAATGCTGGCCTTTTCCGGCTTTATCATGGGATACTTATACAGAAAGACTACTTTAATAGAAAGAATCCTATTGCTCGCAGCTTCGTTACTTCTGTTAAAATCTGGAATCTATACTGATATTTTTGGTATATTATTTATTACCATAGTAATTTTAGCCCAGAAGTATTTTAAAAAAACGTATAATAAAGAGAGAGAATAAGTTGATATTATTAAATAAATTAGAATATGGAGGTATTCAATGATGAAAATACTATCAAAAGTGTATTTAATTTCAGTGTTTGTATTACTGTTATCTGTTTTAGTATTTTCAAGTAGTGCTTTTGCTCAGCTGGAAATGTATGGTATGGCATCAGGTGGTCCTGGAGGGGTCTACTATCATCATGCCAGTGGATTTGCCCAATATATTGAGGAAAAATTACCTGATATTCGAATAACAGTTGATGTTTCTGCGGGTTCTGTAGAAAATGTGAGAAGAGTTGATAGAAAAGAAGCGCATTTTGGATTAGCCTTTATTTACAATGCCTATGAAGCTTTCAAAGGAATGGAAGAGTGGGGCTGGGAAAAAGAGTATTCCAATATACGCGGTATAGCTATGTATTTATGGCCGGAAACAAACTGGGTTACTCTGAAGCAGAAAAATATTGAATCTATAGAAGATTTGAAAGGTAAAAAAATGAGCTTAGGACCACCAGGAAGTGGCAGCGCAGTTATTGCAGAGAGAATGTTAAAAGCCCTTAATGTTTTTAATGATATTATACCTTCTTATCTTCCTTTTGCTGATGCAGCGGCTGCTTTAAAGGATGGGCAAATAGATGTTTTCGTAGGTCCTGGGGGTTATCCTGCTGCTTCTTTGACTGAAGTTGCTACAACACATGATATGGTATTAATTTCGTTGACTAATGAGGAATTAGACAAATGCTTAAAAGAGCTTCCGGGCTCAGTAAAGGGTGTTGTTCCTGCTGGTGCATATAGGGGATTAGAGCAACCAGTTCAACAGTCCGTCTCTCCGAGCTTGGTGATTGTCCATAAAGATGTTCCAGAAGAATCTGTTTACAAAATTGTCAGCAATTTCTTTACTGAAGAAGGATTAGACTATGCTGGCGATATTCATCAAGATTGGAAACGAGTTATTCCGGTTGACCAGAGAGTGCTTGAAGGAATGGTAATTCCTTTACACCCAGGTGCAGCTAAATACTGGGAAGAATTAGGTTTAGAAATTCCAGAACAAGCAAAACCGATAGACTAATAAACTGAAAACTTGAAAAGTTTATATATATGATATTTTGCTGATTTTTTAAATTATTCTCTCTCTTTATTATATTCTTTAATAATAATTAAATAAATTGTATTACTTAAGAAAGGGCTGGTATTTTCTTAAGTAATACAATTTATTTATAAGTAGGTAATTATAAGCGGTAATGATTTGTAAATTAAATATTTTGACAAGATATAATAAAAAATTAATTGATTAATAGGAGTATTATTTATGACCAAAGAATATTTTAGTTTTGTAATGGAAACCAGGATTATTTATGGTGTCGGATCGGCTGAACAGCTTGGAGAGATAGTTGCTCAAAAAAATGCTAAAAAAGTAATAATTATTGCCGATTCTGGAGTGAAGAAAGCTGGTTTAGTCGAGAAGATTCAAAAAATTCTTGCAGCATATCACATTAAGAGTGGATTATTTGAAGATATCGAGATTAGTTCCTCTATAGATACTGTTGATAAGGGAGCCTCTCTAATTAAAAAAGAGAATTACGATTTGATCGTGGGTATTGGAGGAGGTAGTTCCATCGATACTGCTAAGGCTATTGGCGTGGTAGTAACCAATGGTGGTAAATGTATTGATTATGCCGGAGTTAATAAGGTGAAACAACCACCTATGGAGGTTATTGCTTTACCTACTACTGCGGGTACCAGTGCAGAAATTACCGATGTGGCAGTGATTGCTGATCGTGAGGGGAAAGCACGGGTAGGTATTCGCAGTCCCTATATCGTCCCTTCCCTATCTATCTTAGATCCGTTGTTAACTTTAACAATGCCACCACAAATAACTGCCTCTACTGGTATGGATGCCTTATCACATGCTATAGAATCATACACCAATACCTATACTAAAGCGCCAACGGAAGTGTTAGCATTAGAAGCTATTCGAAGAATTGGTGAAAATTTATGCCATGCAGTAGCTAATGGAAACAATCTTGAAGCAAGAGATAATATGTTAATGGGAAGTTTATTAGCAGGAATTGCATTCCGCAATACCAGATTGGGAATGCTTCATGCTATTACTGGTCCTTTCTGTGGATATTATGAAGTTCCACATGGTGTGGCTAATTCTGTTCTACTCCCCTATATAATGGAGTATAATCTTAAAGGAAACTTTGACAAATTTGCCCATATTGCCTCAGCTTTAGGAGTATCGATCAAGAAATTATCTAGACGGGAAGCGGCTCAATCTTCGGTTATCGCTGTCCAACAGCTATTACTAGAAGTGGATTTACCAATAAGTTTTAAGGAGATGAATCTGGATCCAAAGTATATTCCGGATATTGCCTCACAAGCGATGAAGAGTGGTAATATTGCTATAAATCCTCGCATACCCACAGTGAAAGATTTAATTGATATCTGCGAAAAATCGTTTCAATAATAAAGGAGCATAAAATGATCTCTAAAAATCTTTCTGAATTTATCTTAAAAATCCAGTATGAGGATATACCACCAAATATAATTCGACTAGCTAAAATGTGCTTTCTTGATTGGCTGGGATGTACTATCGCTGCTTCAGATTCAGAAACTGCTCACATTTTTATTGATATAGCTCGCGAAATGGGAGGTAATCCTGATGCTACTATTATACCTTATGGTGATAAAACTTCTGTTCTAAATGCTGCCTTAGTCAATGCTGCTCTATCTCATTTCCTGGAATTAGATGATATTCATAAGAAGGCAATGTATCATCCTGGAGTTCCAGTTATACCGGCCGTACTTGCTGTATCCGAGAAGGAAAAAATAAATGGTAAAGCATTTATTACTGCTTTAGTAATAGGCTATGAGATAGGAATAAGAATAGGTATAGCTATTAATCCTTCCCATTTTCGTATCTGGCATACTACTGGTACAGCAGGGACCTTTGCCTCTGCCGCTGCTACCGGGAAAATCATGGGCCTTTCTCAGGAACAGCTGATTCATGCTTTAGGTAATGCAGGTACTCAAGCCGCAGGTCTATGGGAATTCATTAGTGATGGTGCTATGACTAAACCTTTACATCCAGCTAAAGCAGCTCAGAATGGATTATTATCTTCTCTGCTTGCCCAAAAAGGATTTACTGGTCCTTCTAGAATTATTGAAGGAAAGCAAGGTTTCGTCCGTGCCACTTCCGAGGAAACAAACCTGGAAAGTATTATCACAGATTTAGGAAAACACTACTCTATGGGTGAGGTAGGATTTAAAGTACATGCCGGTTGCAGGCATACCAATTCACCTGTAGATGGAACCTTAGTTTTAGTTCAGCAATACAATCTTAAACCCGAGGATATTACTAAAATTACAGTACGAATTTATCAGTTAGCAATGGATCTTACGGGCAATTTAAATCCAAAAAATCCTACTGATGGTAAATTCAGTATATCATATTGTGTTGCTTCGGCCATCAGGTTTAGACATTGTAACATTCCTGTATTTTCTCAAGAACTTTTAGATGATCCACAAACTAAAAATTTATTAAAGAAAATCAGATTAGTTGTTGATGAGTCATTAGAAAAAGAATTTCCTCAGGGATATGCCTCTATTGTGGAGATTGAGACAGCTGATGGTAAACGGTATAGCCAGAGAACAAATTATGCTAAGGGTGATCCCGAAAATCCAGTAGGATGGGAAGAAATTGGGCTAAAATTTAAAAATCTTTGTGGAAATAGACTGAGCGAAGAAAGCATAGAAGGAATTATTAGGGCAGCTGATAAGCTTGATGATATTTCTGATATCTCATCTATAATTAAGTTAATAAAAAGGAAATTATAGAAAGTTTTAGAATAGGAGTGTGGTTATTATTATGAAAATGTTTAGCTTGAAAGGGAAAAACGCGATTGTCATTGGAGGAAGTGGAGGAATAGGGCAATCATTATGTCATGGTTTGGCTGAAGCAGGTGCTAATATTTGCCCGGTAAGTCGTACTAAAGAGAAATTAGAAAAGTTAGTAGAAGAAATAAAAGATTTTAGGGTAAAAACCTTTCCTTTTGTTGCTGATGTTACTTCTTCCGAAGAAATTGAAAAATTAGAAAAAGAAGCAAGCAGGCAATTTGGAAAGATCGATATTCTGATTAATGCCCAGGGCTTTAATGTTAAAAAGCCCGCTTTAGAATTAAATCAAGAAGAATTTAATAAAGTGGTATTCATTAATTTGAATAGTGTATTTATAACCTGTAAAATAATTGGAAGACATATGGTGCAAAACAGGAGAGGCAAAATTATAAATATTGGTTCCATAACATCCTTCTTTGGTAATTATGGTGCAGCTGCTTATGCTTCCGGTAATGGGGGAGTTGTCCAGTTAACCAAAGTTTTAGCTGTGGAATGGGCTCCCTATAATATTAATGTGAATTGTATTATTCCTGGATATTTCATTACTAATCAGACCAAGGAAAGGCTTAGTAAAAAAGAAATATATGAGAAGATAATTACACGAACACCAATGGGACGCTTGGGAGATCTAAAAGATCTCACCGGAGCAGTAATTTTCTTAGCATCTTCTGCTTCTGACTTTATTACAGGTGCATATTTAGCTATTGATGGAGGTCTATTGGCTTGTGGTATATAAATTTACTTAGTTAGAAATTCTGTTAAATTGTTAAATGTAACCATAAATCTAACCTATACTTCTAAATAAGTATGATTTAAATAGAAAAAGGCATATAAAAAAATAAAGCAATCAGGAGACAGAAATAAATGCTTAGTCAGATACAATTTACCCTTACAGTTAATGCAGGTAAGTGGTTAATAGCTAAAGCTATAAGTGAATTAGAATGCATTAAAGAGGCTATATTGAAAGGAAAAATAATTCTATTTGGAGGAACAACAGTTTCAGCCTTATCAGAAATATTAACCGGTACCCCTTTGCGATTATCAGGAAGAATCACTCCCAGAGGCACTGTTACTGCCTACCAGAATAAAGAAGATATGCCACATACTATGTTTATTTATCAGGGGAAAATCTATGATCTGGAAAAAGATCCCCCGGCTCAGGATTTATTAAAAAAAATAGGTAAATCCGATGTAGTAGTTACCGGAGCAAATGCTTATGATATTTACGGTAACGCTTGTCTGATGGCAGGTACTCATGGTTTAGGAAGTCGCAATAATCTTTTAGCTCCAATACATAGTGAAGGCTCAAAATTAATTATTGCCGTTGGTATAGAAAAACTAATTCCAGGTTCTGTTTTAGAAGCTATTAAATACGCTGGTCGTACTTCTTCAATCTGGTCTATGGGCTCATCTGTTGGGCTTGTTCCCTTACTTGGTGAGATAATAACGGAAATAGAAGCAATAAAAATATTAGTAGGAATAGAAGCAATTGTTATTGGTAGGGGAGGTATTAATGGAGCTGAAGGAAGCTCTACAATAGTGGCTAGGGGAGATAAAAAATCTTTGGAGAAACTAATTAGTTTAATTGAATGGTTGTGTCAACAAACATTAAGTGGATCTCCAGATAGTATTAAAGAATGCGATAGAGGCACTAAGGCTTGCGCTAGACACAAAGGTTGTTGTTACAAGTCAGGGAAATTATTTAGCGGATTGTAATATCTATCAATACTATTTTGTCTTCCATAATTTTAGTAGACTAAGGCCGATTTTAGTAATTAGAATTGTTTATTAAAAAGTATTTTATTAATAATTGAATATTTATAATATGTTTTCTAAAAAGCTATTATGGTAATGGATTTCTTTTGATTCTATTAAATATAGAAATTATAAAATTATTGGATTTATTTTTTTGATGGCCAATTGAATTCCAAATAAATATATTTTACTTCATATTACATTATAGTACATTAAAAAATATAATATTTATGTTGATTTTTTATATATTTCTGCTATTATTAATGTATAATGTATACAATTTAATTTTCTAAAATAATAAGCTAAATTATTAAATATATAAAAAAGAGCTTTATTATTATGGCAAAATTTCCAAGAATTAAAAATCATGAATTATTGAGCCAGAAAGTTTATCGCATTATAAAAAGAGATATTATTCAAGGAAAATTAGTATCTGATACCCGCCTATTTGAAGAAAAAATTGCTGCACAAATGAATATTAGTCGTACCCCCATTAGAGAAGCACTTCGATTATTAGCAGCTGAAGGCTTTGTAAAACTTATACCCAATATTGGTATTGTGGTTAATCAGGTTTCTCCTCAGGATCTTTTAGATGTTCTAAATATTAGACTGCAGTTAGAAGTCTATGCCGTTAAGCTGGCTACTCAAAAATTTACTGAGAAAGATATTAAAAATCTTAGAGTAATTATTGAGCAGATGGAAGAAGCCGTATTTGCAAACGATGCCCTATCTTATAGTAATCTCAATTCAAAATATCATAAAAATATCATAAATATTTCAGAGAATAAGAAATTAATAGAAATATGTGACAATCTATATCAACAATCTGAACATTGGATTAAAGCATTGGGAGTGTCAGAACGTTTAAGACATAGTCTTCAAGAGCACAAAGATATATTTAATGCAGTTAAGGCAAAAGACCTAGATAGGGCCAAACAAGCAATGCATATTCATTTACACCATGTGATAACCAATGTCTATCAGAATGGATTAAAAGGAGATAAAGAGACAGATGAGAAAGATGGAAGCTAATGAGATTTCAAAAAAGGTAAAAAGCCTGTTCTTAAAAGCCAATTTTCAGATAGGCAAAGACGTCTTAGCCGCCTTAGAGCGAGCCTTCAAGCAGGAGAAATCTAAAGTGGGTCAGGATGCCTTAAAGATGATTATTGACAATCACCGCCTGGCCGCTGCTGAAGAGCTGGCTATCTGTCAGGATACCGGTTTGGCAGTATTATTTATTGAGGTGGGTCAAGATGTATGTATCATCAACGGAGACTATGTTGAGGCGATCAATAAAGGAGTAGAGGAGGCCTATCGGGAAGGCTACCTAAGGAAATCGGTAGTAGCTGACCCGGTGTTTGATAGAAAAAATACTACCACCAACACCCCGGCCTTTATCTATACCGATATCGTCCCCGGAGATAAGATTAAGATCACAGTCCTGCCCAAAGGCTTTGGCAGTGAAAACATGAGTGCTCTGGCCATGCTGACTGCTGCTCATGGTGCCAAGGGTATTTTAGATTTCCTTGTCGCTACGGTAAGGAAGGCCGGGCCCAATCCCTGCCCGCCTACCGTGATAGGGGTAGGCATTGGCGGAACAGCCGACCAGGCCATGGTCATAGCCAAGAAGGCCACTGCCCGTCCCCTCGGTGAGCATAATGCCAATCCCAGGTATGCCCAGCTGGAAGAAGAGGCCTTAGCAAGAATCAATCAATTGGGCATTGGACCGGCTGGCTTGGGTGGCAATACCACGGCTCTGGCCGTTCATATTGATTATCTACCCACCCATATAGCTGGTATGCCAGTAGCAGTGAATGTCTGCTGCCATGCTGCCCGTCATGCCTCAGCAGAACTATGATTTAGGGACTATTGATGGAAGGAGATTACCTTGATGAGTGAAGAAATTAAGATTACCACCCCCCTGGAGGAAGCCACCATCCTAAAGCTGAAAGCTGGCGATTCGGTGAAAATTTCAGGGTATATCTATACCGGAAGAGATGCTGCCCACAAGAGAATCTATGAGTTGATTAAAGAGGGGAAGGATTTGCCGGTCCCCCTAACAGGTCAAATTATCTATTATGTAGGTCCTGCCCCGGCCAAGCCAGGTTACGCCTGCGGTCCTGCCGGTCCTACGACCAGTTACCGCATGGACCCTTATACCCCAGCCCTACTGGAGCAGGGACTGAAGGGCATGATTGGCAAAGGTCTGCGTTCCAAGGAGGTAATTGACAGTATGAAGAAGAATAAGGCGGTCTATTTTGCAGCCATCGGAGGAGCTGCGGCCTTAATTGCCAGAACTATTAAAAAATCTGAGGTGATGGCCTATCCCGATCTGGGAGCCGAGGCCATTCACCGTTACTATGTAAAGGATTTTCCCGCCATCGTCTGTATCGATGCTTACGGGAATAATCTTTATGAAAGTGAACCCCCTAAATATAGGAAAGTACTATAGAATCCATGAAGACAGAAAAAGGAGATAAAAAATGGACTTAAATCAGGAAGCACTTCAACTGCACAGCAAAAACAGAGGAAAAATAGAGGTAGTAGGAAAGACCAAAATCAAGGATATGCACGATCTGGCTGTCGTCTACACCCCAGGGGTAGCCGAACCCTGCCGGGTGATCAATAAAGACCCCTCTTCGGTCTACACCTATACCACCAAGGGCAATATGGTAGCGGTAGTATCAGACGGTACCGCCGTACTGGGACTGGGAGACATAGGTCCGGAGGCCGCCATTCCGGTGATGGAAGGAAAGGCCGTCCTCTTTAAATACTTTGCCGGGGTGGATGCCTTCCCCATCTGTCTTGCCACCAAAGACCCGGATGAGATAGTCCAGGCCGTAACCTTACTGGCCCCGGTGTTCGGAGGTATCAACCTGGAGGATATCAGTGCCCCCCGCTGTTTTGAAATAGAGCAAAGACTGAAGGAAACGCTCGATATCCCGGTCTTCCATGATGATCAGCATGGCACAGCCGTAGTGGTCCTCTCCGGAATGATCAATGCCCTAAAGCTAGCCCACAAGAAGATAGCAGAGGTAAAGATGGTAGTCAATGGTGCCGGTGCTGCTGCCATTGCCGTCACCAAATTCTTGCTTTCTGCCGGTGCAAAAGATATCATCCTCTGTGATTCTAAGGGTATGGTCTATGAAGGACGCCCTGAGAACATGAATTCGGCCAAGCAAGAGATGGCCCAGATCACCAACAGAGGCAAACTAAGAGGCACCCTGGCTGAGGCCTTAGTCGGTGCTGATGTGTTTTTGGGATTGTCCGGTCCCAATCTGGTAAACAGGGATATGGTTAAGAAAATGGCCCCTGATCCCATCATCTTTGCCATGGCCAACCCCACCCCCGAGATCTTACCTGAGGAGGCCAAAGCCGGTGGTGCCCGTATCATCGCTACCGGTCGTTCCGACTTCCCCAATCAGGTCAACAATTGCTTGGGCTTCCCGGCCATCTTTAAAGGAGCCCTCGAAGTACGAGCCAAAGAGATCAATGAAGAGATGAAGTTAGCAGCAGCCCATGCCATTGCCACGGTTATCCCGGAAGATGAGCTAAGTGAGACCAACTTCATCCCCAATGTCTTCCATCCTGAGGTCATGGCCAAGGAGGCCGAAGCGGTAGCTCAGGCAGCACGTGATACCGGGGTAGCGAGGATATAGGGCATGTTTTTAGGAAACTGTATTAAATAAGTAATAGTAAATAAGGTCAAGAAAGAATAATAAGTCAAAGGAGAGATTTAAATTGAAAGAGTATCGTATTGAAGAGGATTTATTGGGGAAGAAAGAAGTTCCCAATAATGTTTACTATGGAGTACAGACTCTTAGAGCAATGGAAAACTTTAAATTAACTGGCTATAAGATGGATAAAGATTTTATTAAGGCATTAGGCATAGTTAAGAAAGCTGCAGCAAAAGCCAATATGGAGATTGGTCTGCTTGATGAAAAACGAGCTAAGGCTATTATGGATGCTGCACAAGAGGTTATTGATGGTAAACTAAATGAAGAATTTGTGCTAGATCCTATTCAGGGTGGAGCAGGCACTTCAAATAATATGAATGCCAATGAGGTAATTGCCAACAGAGCAATGGAATTATACGGAGAAGGTAAAAAGGGAGACAGTTCGGTTATATCATCCCTAACTCATGTAAATATGTCTCAATCTACTAATGATGCAGTGCCCACAGCCATCAAAATAGCACTACTCATAAAATCCAAGGCATTATTAGAAGCTACCAATGAATTAGAGAGTTCTTTTCGGACTAAAGCTAAGGAATTAGACCATGTTTTAAAAATGGGTAGAACTCATTTACAGGATGCGGTTCCTATCCGATTAGGACAGGAATTTTTAGCTCATGCTAATGCCGCAAAAAGGTCACGAGAAAGAATAGCTCGGTCGATAGAAGGACTAAAAACAATAAATATGGGAGCAACAGCAGTAGGAACTTGCCTTAATGCTGAGCCTGAATATATTAAACTGGTAGAAAAAAGACTAAGAGAAATGTCAGGTTTTGATTTGTTTATAGCAGAAGATTTAGTAGATGCTACCCAAAATGCCGATGCTTACATAGAAGCATCGTCAGCTATCAAAGCATGGGCAGTGGTGTTATCTAAAATATGTAATGACTTAAGGTTAATGGCTTCTGGCCCACGGGCAGGTTTATATGAGATAAGATTGCCTGAAGTTCAACCTGGTTCATCTATAATGCCAGGAAAAGTAAATCCGGTAATTCTCGAGGCAACTAATCAGGTGATATTTCAGGTCATAGGTAATGATATTACCATTAATTTAGCCGCTGAAGCAGGTCAATTAGAACTAAATGTAATGGAGCCGGTATTGGCATTCAATTTAATGCAGAGTTTTGATCTAATGACCAATGTCCAGAATATGCTTAGAGAAAAATGCATTGATGGAATAATAGCTAATGAACAGAGATGCCGGGAATTTGTGGAGAGAAGTATTGGTATTATAACTGCCTTAAATCCCCATATTGGTTATGAAAAAACTTGTCTGGTTGCTAGAGAAGCCTTTATAGGTAATAAGAGTGTAAGAGAGGTTGTCTTGGAGCATAAAATATTGGAAGAAGATAAACTGAATAAAATACTGGATCCTTATGAAATGACTAAAGCCGGTATTGCCGGAAAAGAGCTGTTAAAAAATTAAATATCAATTAATTAATCTTGAGGTAGTATAGAAAGTTAAAAATTTGAAAATAAAAAGAGATGCTAATTTGTGTTATTACTGTAAATCCTGTCAATTAGCCTGCTCATTTCATCATACTCGTACTTTTTGGCCGGATAAAAGCAGCATAAAAGTATACCGTAATCCAGTTAGCGGTGTAGCTGAGTGGAGGATTATTTCAACTTGTGACCAATGTTCTGGGGAAGAAATTCCTTTGTGTGTTAAATACTGTTCTTATGGGGCTCTAAGCCTATCAAGCGGGAAATAAAGGGAAATGATTATGAATAAGAATAGAAGCATTAGAGGTTGTTTAGCAGGCAAAATATTATGGATAGACTTATCTGATAATAAAATATGGTATGAAAATACTGAAAAGTATACTTTAAAAACTTTAGGGGGAAGAGGAATTAATTCTCTAATCATACTGGAAAAAATTGGACAGAATACCAGATGGTCTGATCCGGAAAATCTTCTTTGTTTTGGTGTTGGTAGTATGGTAGGAACAATGGCTCCTGGAGCATGTCGTGTTGATATTTCTACCATTAATGTATTTAATGGAGGAAAGGGTTCAGCAAATGTGGGAGGATTTTGGGGTGCTGAGTTGAAATATGCCGGTTATGATAACCTAATTATTACCGGTAAAGCAAAAAGTCCGGTTTATCTGTATATTAATGATAATGATATTCAGGTTAGAAATGCAGAGAATTTATGGGGAAAAGACACCTTTGAAACAGAAGAACTGCTACGAGGTGAAATCGGAGATAGGGATATTAAAATTGCTTCAATCGGTCCCGCGGGAGAAAATCTGGTAAGGGGTTCAGCCATAATAGTTGATACAGCAAAAGCTGCTGGAGGCTCAGGTGTGGGTTGTGTTATGGGAGATAAAAAGCTTAAAGCTGTAGTGGTTCGCGGGCATGGGAAAATAAATATTGCCGAACCAAATAAATTTATGGCTGTAGTGGCAGAATGCAACAAAAAGTGTATAAACCAAGAAAGCACTACTCTGATGAGAAAAGCTCCTTTGAATTTTTATACAAATCCTGAATGGGAAGGTTGGAATACTAATATTGTTGCTAAAAACGGACAGGATGACCAGTGGGAATACGAAAAAAGAATCAGATTGATGAATCTCCAAAGCGGCGTTCCCGGTATGGTAAAAAAGGTCAGGGCATGTTATCTATGTCCAACTGGATGCATGCCCTTTATGGAAATAAGCAAAGGAGAATACCAAGGAACAAGAGGAGAGGGATTTTGGATTAATACTATTATGGGGCATGCTTGCCGAGTTGATGTTTCAGAGCCGGAAGCGGTAGTGAAGTCATGGATACTGACTAACAAATTAGGCTTAGATGGCGATTTTGCTGCATCAGCAATATCATGGGCATTTGAATTATATGAGAAGGGTATTATTACCCAAAATGAGACCAATGGATTGGAATTAAATTGGGGCAATAGCAAATCTTTTATAGAAATGCTAAAAAAACTGGCTAATAGAGAAGGATTAGGTAATTTATTAGCTGATGGATTAATAGAAGCTGCTAAAAATATTGGCAAAAATTCAGAAGATTATATTATACATGTGAAAGGGCAGCCTTCCATAGAGCCTTTCCGTATTCCCAAAGCATGGGCATTGGCAGTTTCTACTTCACCAGTTGCCGGTAGACATCTCAGGGGAGCTACAATGGGAAATAAAAGATATGGGCCTAAACCACGTATTGGCAAGTTTAATGTAGTTGATTATGAAAATCAAGCTTATGGAGTTTTTTGGCAGGGAAAAACTAAGGAAATTGAAGATAATCTGGGTATATGCAATTATGTCGGAACATGGTCTGGAGCAAATTTTTTTGACCTATCAGATTTTGTTCAGTTAATAAATACTGGTATGGGATTGAATGTGAATGAAAAAGATTTAATGGATTATTATGCACCCTTGGGCAGAAATATGGAAAAGGCATTTAATGAGCTACATACGAATATGTCTCGGGAAGATGATATGCCTCCCAAAAGATTTATGCAGGAAGAGGTAAAATCGGGTCCATACAAGGGATTTAAAATTGATAGAAAACGATATGATAAAATGTTAGATGAATATTATAACCTGTGGGAATGGGATATTAGAACAGGCAAACAAACTAAATCAGCATTGGAAAAGTTAGGAATGAAAAAAATTGCTAACAGGCTTGCCCAAAAAGGGAAATTAGTGGCAAGATAACTGTAATACTTATTAACCTGATTATGGAGGTGCCCTTGAAGATATTGTGTATTAATCCAAATAGTTCAAGAGAAGTAACTGATGGAATTAGAAAGACCTGTGAGAAATATGCCTTGGCTGATACAAGAATTGAAGTTAAACAAATCGAAGAAGCTCCGTTAGGAATTGAAAGTTATTTAGATGCAGCCATTGCTGAAAAGTATTTATTAGAAAATTTCAAGGATTGGGGAAAACAATATGATGGCTTTATCATAGCCTGCCATAGCGATATAGGTATAGATCTGCTTAGAGAATTAACCGACAAACCGGTTATAGGAATTGGTGAGGCGTCTATGCTTTATGCTTTGCCTATAGGGCACAAATTCAGCATATTATCACTAAAAAGAAAAAAAATACCCCAAAAAGAGGATTTGGTCAAAAAATATAGCCTGGGAGGCCGATGCGCATCAATCCGTACTACTGGTTTAGGTGTAGTTGCGACTGAAAAAGATAAAAGAGAAAAGTTGCTGAAAGAAGGATTGGCAGCGATACAAGAGGATGGAGCAGAAGTTTTAATACTGGGATGTGCCGGAATGGCAGGATTGGACAAAGAAATTGAAAAAGTTGTGGGAGTCCCCGTTATTGATGGATTAGTGTGTGCTTTAATGATGATAGAGTCCTTTATTAGATATGGAGTTAGAACTAGCAAAATAGCTAAATATAGCTAAAATGTACAATTAACAATTTATTGAATGTTTTATTTTTTGTAAAATAATTAAAATATATTAGTGAATCTCAGGAGGATATATGATGGACAATTATGATCTGGCAATTAATTCCGGGAATGTGTTTATCAATGACCAATTAGTCAGCTGTAGCATCGGTATTAAAGACGGAATAATTACCGTGATTAGCAAAAATACTTTAAAAGCAAAAAAGGTTATAAATGCCAAGGGGAAAACAGTTTTACCTGGAACAGTAGATCCCCATGTCCATATTAGAGCGCCAGGTAATGAATATAGGGAAACATTTCTTACGGGAACCAAAGAAGCTGCTTTAGGTGGAGTAACTACTGTGCTGGAAATGCCCATATCTTCTCCGCCTCCTTATTCTCCGGAAATTGTGAATAACAGAATGGCTATTGCTGAAAAGGAAGCGGTAGTTGATATAGCCTTTTTTGGAGCAGCCGGGATTGACCAGAAAGAAAGTATTATACCATGTTCCAAAGCAGGTATAGTTGCTTTTAAAACTTTCTTACATGAAGCTCCCGAAGGAAGGGAAAAGGAATTTATTGGATTGACTGCACCCGATACAGGTGATCAATATGAGCTAATGGAAATACTTGCTAAGACAGGTGTTATTACTGCATTTCATGCCGAAAATAATGACCTGATTAAGAAAAATATTGCTCGACTCAGGAAAGAAGGAAAGACTTCCCCTATATATCATGAGAGATCTCGTCCTCCTGTTGCTGAAATTGAATCGACAGCTAAAATATTGCTGTTTGCCGAAAAGACGGGAGCAAAGGTTGAAATTGCCCATATCAGTACACCTGAAGCGGTTCAATTAGTTCAAGAAGCAAAGGAAAAAGGAGTATTAGCTATTGCGGAAACCTGTCCTCATTATCTGTTTTTGAATGAACAGGCTTTAGTTGAGCATGGTGCTTTTGCCAAATGTAATCCACCAGTCCGTAGTGAAGATGAACAAGAGGAGATGTGGGAGTATTTAAGAGCAGGTTATTTTGATATAATAGGCAGTGATCATGCCCCTTATACTAAAGAGGAGAAAGAAAAGGGTAAGGATGATATTTTTGTGCCCCCGGCTGGTTTCCCTGGACTTTCTACCAGACTTCCCTTAATGTTTACCGCAGTTAAGGAAGGTAAGCTTGATCTGGCTATGATGGTACAACTAATCTGCGAAAATCCAGCTCGTATTTTCGGATTATATCCCCAAAAAGGAGTAATCATGGTAGGTGCTGATGCAGATTTTGTTATCTTTGATGCAGACCAGAAAGGCAAAATAGACAAAGATAAAATGTTTACTAAATGCAAAGACAGCGCTATAGTCTTTGATGGATGGGAAGTTTATGGACAACCAGAACAGACCATCGTCAGAGGGGAAGTCGTTTACGAGCATGGCGAAATAAAAGTTAACCCAGGATATGGAAAAATTATCAAAGTAATAAGGTAGCTAACTGCGGTCTCTTTACTCTTTTCAAATAATAAAAATTAAGTTTATGAAAACATTAAAAGGCTAATTTTTCTGATTTGATTTATGAGCTTGAAAAATTAGCCTTTTCTGCTTTTTAATGAAAGGAGGACTGAATGGGTAATATACTTTGCCTTAATGAATAGTGCTGCTTTACTCACCAATTATTTTAGAAGGCTCGCATTTAATTTCATAATTAAACATCTGCTTATTGGATATATTCAGGATTTGTTCCCCCAGAGTTTCGCAGCTTTCTTTTTGGAAGTCAATTAGTTTGTTTATTTTCGGTTTTAAGGTGACCAGAAGTGTTTTGTGATCTGATTTGAAAAGGACTCTAATTATACCAGGATTATTTTTTACTCTGATGTTTCCTTTTCCCATGGTGCAACCGGTAGATATCTGTAAACCGTCGATCAAGCAGGATATCGGAGTACGGTATTCTAATTCTACTTCAGTTGAGAGATCAAAATATCCTTTTACTCCCAGCAAATCCAGGGCAAGCAAACCCATCTTAATACCCAGATTAAGGTAGGGTCCGGAGTGACCATGTAACTTAATACCACGTTCAACCATAGTATTGATATTATTATATTCCACTGCTAATTTAATCACTGATTCCTTTATCTCCTATTATTTATACACTATCATAAGTCTTCTTACGATCTTCTTCTTTTTGATACCTTGTGTTACGAAAATATTAATTGTAACACTGTCCAATATGCTTAAATATTATCATAAAGTTGAGAAATGTCAAGGAAAATAGTCATATACCATCAGCTCTTTCTTGCCAGATATCTTTTTAATATTAATAACAAACACAATGATTATAGAAAAAATCTCGGATCAATTTACTCAGGGAGTCCATGAGCATGAGTTTGTCTATGCAGTAATTACTGCTACTCCTGGCAGCGGTTGGTGAGAATAATAATTAATTCTGGCATTTTACCAGAATAAAAAGAAAAAATAGAATACCAATATGAGCTTGAAAACAAAAGTGGTAAGTATTTAATGTAAATAAGGGAATGATTATATTCTATTTTATAAATAATATTTATCCCACAATTAATATAGTTGCAATCGAAAAATGATTGTAATAAAATAAAAACAGTTAAGTGAAGAAAAAAAATAATAAATCTAGCAAGGAAATTAAAAGCAAAATGCAACCCACATTATCAGAATATCTTGAAGGACTATCAAAAAGATATAAGTTGCATTATAATGTCGAAACTAATAAATTAATCAGCGAAAAGAAAATAGATATATATGCTATTTCTGTTCTAGAACATTACCGCCATGTTCTTACCAAAAAAATTCAAATTGACCGTTACCAGGAAAAAGAAATCATCTTTGTCCAGGGATTTGAACAATTTGTAGATGATAGAATTATAAATGATTTTTCTCAATTTTTAATCAATATCACCCGGGAACTGGTTATTCCTTCTTTTGAGGTGATGTCTCACACCATTAATGGAATAATAGTATCTGCTCAAGGTTTTTCTCAAGAGGCAATTGCCATTACTCAAAGATTTAGATATGGCAAGACCTTTGTCTTAGGAATAAAGGGCTGGTGTGATATTCGTTTGTTACTCATTGACCTTAAACAGAGTTGTGTATACTGTAATCCTAAAGGTAAAGAAATTGCCTCAGTCTATAATTTTAAAAAGGAATTAGGGGGTGGTAAAAAACAATCAGTAATTAATTAATATAATCGCTTATATTATCTGTTCTTGCTCAAGTTATATGATTCAAATGTATAATCCTATTGTCGGGGTAGCGATTTATTGATCATTTTTCAATCACTATTTTTATTAAAAACATTTATTAGTTAATTTCTTTCTAATCATTTTTAAAGGAGGTTTGTTCTAATGAGTCTTTTAACCATACTGATTTTAGCCATTATTCTTTATATTATTGCTTACAGGATATATGGAAGTTTTTTAGATAAAATAGTTGAGATTGATGAAAAAGCCAAGACGCCAGCACACACTATGACCGATGGAGTAGATTATGTTCCAGCCAAGGCTCCGGTTTTACTGGGTCACCATTTTGCCTCCATTGCCGGTGCCGGACCAATTACCGGCCCAATTGCAGCAGTAGTATTTGGGTGGCTGCCCTGTTTTATCTGGATTGTTCTTGGTTGTATTTTTGTAGGAGGAGTACATGACTATTTCGGCTTGATTACCTCGGCTCGTCATAAAGGCAAATCTGTGGGTGAGATTATTGGACAGTATGTGGGCAAGAAAGCAAGAACCTGGTTTTTACTATTTGCCTGGTTAGCTCTGGTACTGGTGGTCGCAGTCTTTACCATTTTAACTGCTCAGGCCTTTGCCGCTAATGCTTCTGTTGCCACAGCCGGATTTTTAATGTTATTGATTGCCATGGCTATGGGATTCGCTCTTTATCGTGCCAATATGAGCTTATCACTGGTTACAGTAATTGGGATAATTCTCCTCTTTGTTTCCATCTGGATTGGACTTAATTCACCATTCTTATTCTTCAATCAAGTGACCTGGACCTGGATTTTAATTGCTTACATCATTCTGGCTTCAACCTTGCCGGTCTGGATGTTATTACAACCTCGTGATTATCTCTCCTCTTTCCTGCTTTATGTTGCTCTTATTGGTGGAGTCCTTGGAATACTGGTTGTTAGACCTACGTTGGTTTATCCTGCTTATACCAGTTTCAAAACAGGAGTAGGATTTTTATTCCCCATGTTATTTGTTACTATAGCCTGCGGAGCAGTTTCTGGTTTCCATTCCATGGTTGCCTCTGGAACAACAGCAAAGCAGCTTGACAACGAGAAAGATACCAGATTGGTAGGCTATGGGGCTATGCTTCTTGAAGGAGTTCTGGCAGTTATTGCCCTTGGCACAGCTGCTATATTGACTCAGGAAGGAATGACTACAGGTCTGGCTGAATGGGGTGGTGCAGTTGGTATATTTGCTCATGGTCTTGGTAAATTTTTGGCTGGTTTAGGTGTTCCTGAACAGACCGGTATTGTCTTTGGTTCTTTGACTATCTCTGCCTTTTTGATTACATCTCTGGATACAGCAACACGTCTGGGAAGGTACTGCTTTGAAGAACTAACAGCTGAAAAAATGCCCTCTCTTTCTAATCGCTATATGGGTACCATTATAACTGTTATTGCCGGTGGAGCACTGGCTTTAACCGGACAATGGGCTGCAATCTGGCCGATATTCGGTTCTTCTAACCAACTATTGGCTGGTTTATCCTTAATGGGTGCCACTGCTTATCTGGCTCATCTGGGTAAAAACTTCAAGATCACTTATTATCCTATGGCATTTATGATGATTGTTACCGTTGTTGCCCTGATTAATCTGGTCTTTACCAATTTTGGTAGGGGTAATGTTCTTCTCGGTACAGTATCTATTTTATTGTTAATCTTAGCCAGCTTTGTAGTCTATAGTGGATTCCAGGCCTTGGGTAAATTTAAAGAAAAAGTATCCACTGGTGAAGCTAAATAAATAATTGATTGCCAAAAAGTAAAGGCAGTATATATTTATAAAGTAGTATAATGCCTCAACGCCCCGACAATGAATAAAAATAAATCAGGCTGACTTAAGCCAGCCTGATTTATCCTTATCTATTGGAATTATTAATCTTGTTTTTAGAGTATCGGAATTTTTCGACATTGCGATTCTATAAAATATCATTTATTAAATGAGGAAGAATTAATAACATACAATATACGATATATTTAGTACTAATGCAAGGATTCACAAGGGGAAGGAATCCCCTTTCCTTTAATCCCTATCTAAGTATCATTAGTACCGAATTACAAAAGAAGAAGAGGTTTGGTAAATGTACGCATTCCGGAGTAAGTATATTGCTGTTGAAGGAGCTATTGGTGCCGGAAAAACAAGTTTAGTACTACAATTGAGTAAACGATATAATGCCCGAGCTATCCTGGAAGTCGTGGAAGAAAATCCTTTTTTACCTCGTTTTTATGAAGACATAAAAGACTTTGCATTTCGAACCCAGATTTTCTTTTTATTAAGTCGATATGACCAGCAGGTAAAGGCTGCTCAACAGGACCTTTTCAGACAATTGTCATTTTCGGATTATATGTTTGCTAAAGACCGGATTTTTGCTTACCTTACTCTTTCCGGCAATGAACTGGCAATGTATGAGCATCTATATCAAATAATGTGTCGGGATATACCTGCTCCTGATATGATTGTCTACTTAAGGGCCAGCACCAACTTACTGATGAAAAGGATAATGCTCAGAGACCGTCCTTTTGAACGTAAAATCTCTGTTCAATATATGGAAAGACTAAATAAATCTTATGAAGACTATTTTGCTAATCAGCATAGTTTCCCCCAAACCAAGCTGGTCATCATTAATGCTGATGAATTAGATTTTGTAGGCAATAGTCGTGATTTAGAGTTTGTGTGTCAGAAGATTCAAGAGAAAGACAAAGAGTGAGAAAGAGTCACGTAGTTATGAAAAAATTTATTATTATCTCTGGAAACATCGGAAGCGGAAAATCAAGTTTGACCAAGCTTTTGAGTAAACGGCTGGGATGGAAGGCTTTTTATGAAGTGGTAGAAAATAATCCCTATTTAGAAGATTTTTATTACGATATGAAAAAATGGAGTTTTCATCTGCAAATTTTTTTCCTATCTAAACGCTTTCAACATCACCAGACTATAGCGAGAGAACCATCTTCTGTGGTACAAGACCGAAGTATTTATGAGGATGTTGATATATTTGCTAAAAATTTGTATGAACAGGGATTGATGGAGTCCCGAGACTATCATAATTATAGAGAGTTATTCAGTATTATGGTAGATTTTTTATCTCCGCCTAATCTGATAATCTACCTGCAGGCATCTGTTGACACTTTAAAGAGAAGAATTGCCTTACGTGGCAGGGATTATGAGAAAAGAATTTCTAGAGCCTACTTAGAACAACTAAATATATTGTATGAGAAATGGTTAGAGGGATTTACTGTTTGTCCTATTTTGACAGTTCCCACTGATGATCTTGATTTTGTACAGAGAACGGAACATCTGCAACTGATCACTGAAAAAATTCTGACTAAATTGCAAGGAGTAGAAAAAGTCTCTTTTGACTTAACTGATGTTAAGGATTGAATAGAAAAATTGATTGAAATGAATTTAAAAAATCTGGATATTCCCGTATTGTCTTATCTGTCAGAGGAGTATCCCATAACGAGAGAAGAATTAAGCTATAGACTCTCACTTTCCCGGGCAGAAGTAGAAAAACAGATTCAGCAATTAAAACAATTAGGATATTCTATTTCTATAAATGACCAAAAAAGTTATCGTATTATTTCCCGTCCTGATATTTTGTTACCATTTGAGATTAAAAATAAACTAACTACCAGATATATTGGACAAACAATCTATTATTTTCCTGCACTAACCTCTACTAATATAATAGCCAGACAGAAGATTCTAAGAAAAACAGATAACATACCAGAAGGAACAATTATCATTACTGAGCAACAGAGCGGAGGGAAAGGTAGATTAGGGAAAACATGGTTTTCTCCAGCAGGTGGCATCTGGCTTTCTATAATATTGTATCCTGAAATTATTTCTTCTTCCATAGCATTAATTACCTTAATGGCTGCTGTGGTTGTAGCTAACACAATTAGTAAATTATTTCAAATCAAGGCACAAATTAAATGGCCTAATGATATACTTATAGATGATAGGAAAGTATGCGGTATATTAACTGAAATGAGTACAGAGGCAAAGAGTAAACAGTGGGTTATAGTAGGAATAGGCATAAATACCAATAATGACTCATCTGAGTTACCCGAAGATATTCGCAAATGTTCTATTTCCTTAAAAGAAGTTACCGGGCAATTGATACCCCGGGTCATGTTAGTGCGGCATCTTTGTACTGAGTGGGAAAAGTTTTATGAAATATTAAAAAGAAAAGATTTTTCCTTAATTTTAGAAGAATGGAAACTCTATAACAATATAATAGGGAAAAGAATTAGGCTGGATACTGGAGAAAGAATTATTGCTGGAGAAGCTATTAATATTTCAGATGGAGGTGCCTTAATTATTAAAACAGATGACGGTAAAACTATGGAAATAATATCTGGTACTGTTCTAAAATAAAAAAGTAGAAGGGAGGATTATAAAGAAGGTAAAATGCCAATAATTCAAAAAGATACCAGGCAAGTAATAAAAGATAAAAATCTTTCAACTGAACAAAAATGGTTATTAGATATTTCTTCTGCTTATTTTGGTATCCATCAAAGAATAATAAATTTCTTGACAGAAATTTACCTTTCTCCTCTCAGACCAAAATTTGTCCATGAAAAACTCAGAGAGATAGCCCTAAATGATATGTGGTTTTATAAATCGCACCCCGAAGCGAGTAGGGCTATTAAAGCCATCTTAACATTATTTAATGATATGTTAAATAAAGAGCTTAATTTTAAGGACAAACAACGAGTTCTGGAAACCTTATTTGAATTCATTCGGGAGTTAGCCAAAGATGACCATATGGAAGTGGAATTAGATTTTCTTACTGAAGAAGTGTTTCGTATTCTGGATAAGACCTTGCATCATGATAAAGATATAAGAATATACTCTTCGAGTTTATTGAAAAAGCTTCCTGCTCACCTCACAAAGCATAGGGATTATTCCCGGAGAATGGAGAATTTACTCAGGGTATCTCTAAAGGAAAATATAAAGATATGGAAAAATCAGCTGGATTTCCAGGAATGGTGTCAAAAGCAGGATAAATATTTTTCTGAGAAATATAAGGTAGAAATCTTAAATATCACTAAAAGAGAAAAACAATTTATTTCCGAAATGCAGGAAAAATTGTCTCAAGCCCATAACTGGGAGGAACTGGACAGCATCCCTGATTTTAAAGAATGTATAGCTAAATCAATTGGTTACCTTGAAAAAGATGCATCGATTTTAGAGAAAATATATTTCCTTTATTATTTATTGGAAATCCCGGAAATGATGGGATTAAGAGATTCATTACTAGTGGAATTAGCCCAGCTCTATAAAAGGTTTGCCCCTGAAGATATAGCAGAATTACCTCTGAATAGTTTTTTGACCACTACTTTCTCCCTCTTTAATGGCTTCAAAACTGAAAATATGGAAAAGATTTTAGAATGCTTGTTGAAATTGGGTCAAAGTATATATCAAACAGAAGATCAAACCTACATAGATACTTTGATTGAGCATCTTATCAGATTTGGTTTTATTCATCCTGGTGAAATAAAAATTAACGATGATTGGCAAATCGAGACGGATAATTATCATCTCAAGATGATTAGGTTATGGCTTGAATTAATCAAATGCTCAATCAGGCATAGCAGTAAGCTCATATCTGCTTTAATTGTAAATCTGAAGCTGGGAGGAGTGCTTATTCGAGATGAAGATCTTTTTCAAAGGGATATCAGCCAATTACTCAATAGTGATATCAAATCAAACTATGTTTTAATAAAGCAACTACTAAGCCTTTTCCCGGTTTATTTTGGTGCCGTCGGAGCAGAGGGAAAAATCAGGGAACTATCTACAGATATAGATAAACTTTCTTATAGTGAAGATAGATTAATCCATTTTTTAAGAAAGCAAGTACATGTAGAAAGCAATAACTCACAGGTAGAACTGATAAGAAGAATTTTTTGTTTCTGGTATGACGGGAATCATCAGCCTCTGTTAGAGTATCTTCCCAGTGATGTTCAAAAAGAGTTGTCAGTGTCAGGAAAGTGGTTTGATCCGGTACATAATATTACACGTAAGCTTTGTAAAACAATGAAAGTAAGTCCAGAAGCTATGCTGGAGCAGGCTATTGATGAAATAAAAAAAGCTTTAGACAAAATCAAAAACCTTGATGACTGTAATAGCAAGCGAGTTATTTATCTGATTGAACTTTATCAACTTTTAAGACATAAATATACACTGGATTATAAATTTATTTGCCTTGATTTGCAAAAATCAAATATTTTTACCATCAGGGAAATAAAAAAGTTAGAAAATAATATTAACAATGACAGATGTACTGCTTCGATAAAACTCATTTATAATATGATCTCCCGCTTAAAGAAAATCATTCTGGAATCCCCTAAAACCGAAGCCCAGGAAAGCATATACCTTAAGCGTCATATTGCCTCTGGAATTCCTTCCATGTATGGACAATATTATGAACAGAAATTTGTAGCTATGGGATTAATTCTGCGCCTGGAGAAGTTAGCAGATTATCTTATCAGTAAATTAATCAGTCAAAGAAATCTGGATTATATGACTATAGATGGTTTCCATAATGCTGCCAGAATATTAGATTTATTTAAAGAAGGATTAAGTCTAAATGGAATTTCTAATCAAAATTTTAACTCTCATCTGGAAATGCTTAATTATAGTTTTAAAACTACAACCTTTTCCATGGACCAATTTGTGAATATTTTCTATTTTTTTACTCTCAATATTAAAGAAATAATTGATAATTATTATATACTGCCCTTCAGTTCGTCTCTTAAAACGATTATTCGGCAAAACATCATGGGGACCAATGCTTCTAATAAAACCAGTCAGGACCATATTATCTACCGGCAATCAGAAGAATTTTACCGTGACATAATCGTTGCGGCTTTTTTAGTGCAAAGTTTAGATAATTATGTTTCTAAAATACTGAGTACTTTAAGAAATATGATGGCGAGATTAAAGCCGGAAGTGATTCACATGTTACTCAATTATAATCCCAAATTGTTATGTACTTCCTTACACAAATCCAATCCTAAAGTAGATAACCAGATATTTTTAGGTGCCAAAGCCTATTATCTTAAAAAATTATATTCCTACAAATTTCCCATTCCGCCAGGTTTTGTGCTTACTACAGAATGGTTTCGAGATAGAAAAGCTGTCATGCAGTTTCCTGAAATGTACCAGGCAATATTGGGGATGATTAGAGATAAATTAATGGAATTAGAAAGAATAACCAGGAAAAAATTTGGAGATTTAAAAAACCCTCTCTTCCTGGCAGTTCGTTCCGGAACAGTCATTCCCATGCCTGGAGCTATGGATTCCATTTTGAATATTGGTATGAATGATGAGATTGCCGAAAGTTTAAGCAAAATCCCTGAGTATGGATGGGCAGTCTGGGATTCTTACCGAAGGTTATTACAAAATTGGGGTATGGCTCATGGAATAGAGCGAGATGAATTTGACAAACTTATCTTAGGATTTAAACAAAAATATGAAATAGAAGAAAAGAGAGAATTTAGCAAAGAACAGATGAAAGCGATTGCCTTTTCTTATAAAAATTTGCTGCTGGATTGTGGGATTAAATTTGAAGAGGATCCCTTCAAACAGCTAATCCAAGCTATAATTCTCGTATTTCAATCCTGGTACAATGATAGAGCGCAAATTTTTCGTAAAAAGCTTCAGATTGCCGAAGAATGGGGAACAGCAGTTATAGTACAGGAAATGATTTTTGGTAATATTAATACTGAATCGGGGACTGGAGTCTTTTTTACCAAGGTACCATTTGAAAAAAGTTCTGAAGTTACCTTATATGGCGATTTTACCAGCTGTAGTCAGGGAGAAGATATTGTATCTGGATTAGTTTATACTTTACCGGTTTCCGAATTTCAAAATCAAAAATTTCCTCAGTTTAGAGGAGAGTCTCTGGAAAAACAATTTCCGGAAATTTATCAAGAATTACTTAGATTAGCGAAAGAATTAATTTATCAGAGAGGGTATGAGCATCAAGAAATTGAATTTACCTTTAAGTCAAAACAGAAGCAAAATTTATATATCTTACAAACCAGACCATATGTCCTGAAGGATAAAGAAAAAACTCCTATTTTTACCAGCCCAGATATTCTTAGCCATCTGGCTGGATCGGGTATCGGAGTCGGTAGAGGGGCAATGAACGGTCGTGTTGCCTTTAACCTGGATGATATAAGACTGCTGGCAGAAATGTATCCTCAAGAGCACAAAATCTTAATTCGCCCTGATACAGTACCGGATGATATAGAAATGATATTTGAATGTGATGGATTGTTAACTTCACGTGGCGGAGTCACCTCTCATGCAGCAGTCACCGCTGCCCAGTTAGGTAAAGTTTGTGTGGTGAATTGTAAACACTTAATAGTACTAGAAGGGGAAAATAAATGCATTATTAATAATACGGAATTCAAAACTGGTGATAAGATTGCCATAGATTCCTACCTGGGGAATATCTATAAAGGTCATCATGCTATTGATTTAGAACAAATATCTTATTTTAGTGAGAGGGGAAATCTATAAATTGGACTTAAATAGTGCAAAGAATTGCCTGGGCATTAATGGATTAGGCAGAATTGGTAAATTAACCTTATGGTATCAGCTGCAGGAAAATCATTTTGATGGTTTTATAATAAATATAGGGCGTCCGGTTGGAACTAATCTGATAGATATTGCCAATTTGATAGCTACAGATTCCACTTATGGCTCTATAGAAAGATTTTTATTGGGTATAAAGGCAGAAAAAGATATTAAGATTATTAATGAAGAAGAAAATCTTTTGGAAATTTTTGGGAAACCGGTAAAAATATTATGTAAAGCGAGAAATCCCAGGAATATAAGCTGGAAAAAATATAGAGTAAAAATAGTTGTTGATACTACTGGTGCTTTTAATGATCCTACTGTTTCTGAAGATAATGATATAGGCAGCTTGAGAGGGCATCTATTTGCCGGAGCTCAAAAGGTTATTAATAGTGCGCCTTTTAAAATAAAAGATAAATCCAAAAAAATGCCTGAGGACTGCAGTACTCTTATTTATGGTATTAATCATACTTCCTTTAATCAAAATAACCAGAACATTATTTCTGCTGCTTCCTGCACCACTACTGCTTTAGCCCATATGGTAAGACCTTTACTAGAAAGAGAAGAAACCAAAAATATACTAACAGCATCCTTATCAACCATTCATGCTGCTACCAATAGTCAAAGAGTGCTTGATTCACTGCCTGGTGCTGGTGATACAGATTTACGAAAAAATAGAATGGTCTTCAATAATATTATCCTTTCTACTACTGGGGCTGCCAATACCTTAGAAAAAGTTTTGCCGGAGGTGAAAAGGGTAGGTTTTATGGCAGATTCTGTTCGGATTCCCACCGATACTGTTTCTCTCATTATTTTAAATCTCACTTTTCATACCTGTTTGGATAAAAGAGGAAATTCTATCATTAATCGCGAATTTCTGAATAGTATCTATCAGAAAGCAGCTCAAGGAGCACAAAAAGATCTTCTATGTTACAGCGACAATCAGAATATATCATCAGATTTAAAAGGAAAACTTTTTGCAGTTGTTATAGAGGGTCATGATACTCATACTCGAACTGGATTTATCGATCTTAATCCAGGAATGCTGCAGAAGGTGGGATTAAATACCAATAAAACATTAAATATTCCAATAACTCACTCTACCTTATTTGGATGGTATGATAATGAGTATGGCAGTTATGTTCACTGTTTGGGGAAACTGTCTATCTATATTGATAAAAATTTATAAATATATTAAGAATGGTTGAAAGATATTTTATTAAGAACGTTGTAAATTGCAGGTTTGCCAATGAAAAAAATAACTATTCGTCAAATGACTCTGGTTTCCTTATTTGCAGCGCTAACTGCTGTCGGTGCTTTTATTTCCATTCCTATTGGCATAGTTCCCATAAGTTTACAAAACCTGTTTACTTTTCTATCCGGAATGATTTTAGGAAGCAAACTTGGTGCTTTTAGTCAATTAATCTACATCTTACTGGGAGCAGTGGGCTTACCGGTCTTTTCCGGATTTAGAGGAGGCTTAGGGATTTTGGTGGGACCAACTGGAGGTTTTTTAATAGGTTTTGTTATCTCTGCTTATATTATTGGAAAACTCATTGAAAAGTTAAAAGAAGCCGGCATATGGTCTTATTTTACTGTGGGATTACTGGGAGCATTCATAATATACCTTACTGGAATAATCCAATTATTAATTATCACTAGGATAGGGATAAAGGAGGCTGTTCTGGTGGGAGTAATTCCCTTTTTACCAGGTGATTGTTTAAAAGTAATTATTGCTTCTTTCCTGGCCCTCAGACTAAAATCAGTGGTTTCCTTACCTGAGGTGTGATATAATTTATTTCGTAACTATGCGGGGCGTAGCGCAGCTTGGTTAGCGCGCTTGGTTCGGGACCAAGAGGTCGGAGGTTCAAATCCTCTCGCCCCGACCACCTAAATAAATCAAATTTACTGCCACAACCTTTAAAATAATTATACGGAATTAGATCTATCTAAAGCTTGTGAAATTATTGCTTGTTTTGAGCTTCATAAAAGATTACTTAAAAAAATTATTTTGCTTTTAAAGATTAAGGTTTCATTTAAAAATGGAAATATAATTTTACATATTTCCAAAAATAGATTAAAATGACAATATAAACAATTATATGGTTAAAATTATGAAAAAATTTAAGGCAGGACTATACAAACAACAATATCAGTACAAAAGTTTTAATCCTTCTTTTATTAACCGCAATTTTAAATGGCAGGATAATAAAATTGATATTTTATTGGCTGAATCAATGCGACTTTTAGGCGAACTTAATGCTTATTCTTTTTTAATTCCGGATGTTAATTTTTTTATTAAAATGAATGTGATAAGAGAAGCAACCAAATCAAGTATGATAGAAGGTACTAAAACCGGAATAGAAGAAGCCGTCTTGCCAGAAGAAGAAATATATCCAGAAAAAAAAGATGACTGGGTTGAAGTTCAAAACTATATTAAAGCCATAAATTTTGCGATTAAAGAATTAAAAAAGCTGCCAGTTAGCATTCGCTTAATCAAGGAGACACATAAAATTTTACTTTCTGGCGTTCGTGGCGAGTATAAATTACCAGGAGAAATACGGCAGAGCCAAAATTGGATTGGCGGTTCTTCTTTAAACGATGCTTTTTTTGTTCCACCGCATTACAGAGAAGTGCCTGAACTTTTAGCTGATTTAGAAAAATTTTGGCATAATAAAAATCTAGCTATTCCTACCTTGATAAAAATTGCCCTTTGTCATTACCAGTTTGAAACTATTCATCCATTTTTAGATGGCAACGGCAGAATTGGCCGACTTTCGATTGTTTTACAACTGATTGATGCCAGAATATTAGAAAAGCCAACTTTATACCTTTCTGCTTTCTTGGAAAAAAACCGGGGAAGTTATTATGATTCCTTGACCATGGTTCGTCAGAATAACGATTTAGAACAGTGGGTAAAGTTTTTCTTAAGCGGTATTATTGAAATTGCTAAAGATGGAATTGAAACTTTCAAAAACATAATTGTTTTACGTCGTAACTATGAGGAAAAAATACTAACTTTAGGAAGTCGGGCTAAAAAAGGGCAAAGATTATTGCTTTTTATGTTTTCTCGACCAATTGTTAATGCAAAAATAATAGCTAAAGAATTAGATATAAGTTTCAACAGTGCTAACCGCTTGATTAAAGCGTTTATAGATTTGGGTTTATTAACTGAAATTACTGGATTTTCCAGAAACCGATTATTCGTTTTGAAAGAATATTTAGATTTATTTAAGAAGTGATACTAGGGAACCAATAGGTCAGAGATCCAAATCTTTTCTCCGGGAAAGCCTTCGGTTACTAAAGCCATATAAGCAATGTACTATCTTAACAGGGGGGAATTGAAATGGAAATAATATTTACTGATAATATTACGAAGAATTTACTTGAGATGTTGAATCAATCCATATATAGGGCAAAAGAGTTGAAATTTGCTGTTGCTTTTGTAAAATATTCAGGATTCAAACTTTTAGAGGAAAGCATAAAGAACTGCCTGAAAAATGGCGGAAACATAGAATTTCTAGTTGGATTAGATTTTCGCACAACCGAACCAAAGGTTTTAAGGTTATTGAAAAAAATGTCGGATGAAGGGCTTCTATTAAGGTGTTATTGCTTTTGCGATCCTTCTTATGGCGATACACCTATTTATCACCCAAAACTATATTTGATAAATGATGCGGAAACTGCAACTATTGCTCTTGGTTCATCTAATTTAACAAGAGGTGGCTTTAAAAATAATGTTGAGGTTAATGTAATAATTACTGCTTTTCTTAAAGAAGAAATTGTTTCTGATGCTTATGGAATATTTAATAGGCTAAAATTTCAACAAGGCCGATTTGAACCAGATCAAGAGTACATTGACAAATATGAAGAGGTTTACGAAAGAGTCAAAAGAAAAAGCACTGATGCATTGCGAGAAAGAGATACTAAAGAAAAGATAGGCCTCCTTAAAGAACAGGAAAGAATTTTACCTAAGCCGATTCCTACAAAATCAGAACTTTTTGGATGGTTGAACCTAGTTTATGATAGATTACCATTAGGTACATTTAGAACAAGCGATATGTATCAATATGTAGAGGAGTTTCAGAAAATATATCCTGAAAATAAAAATATTAAAGCAAAAATAAGACAGCAACTACAGTTTTTAAGAGATATGAGATTTGTTAGAAATCCATCTAGAGACAGATGGACAAAGTTATGAGATTAAATATAATGAATTAGAATGAACTTATTAAGTGACGAGGTCAAAAGCTATGATAAAAATCATTATTGATGCGCAATATCAACGTAATCAATTTGATGATTGGCTTGCAGGTGGTCAAATTGAATATAAAAGTAAAAAGTATTATTGGTGTGCTTATAATTGCAATTATGGTTTCGGTTGGGAAATTGAACCAATTACCGATAATGATTGGGACGAAATTTCAGAGAATGAGTTTAATAAAATTATAACCTTGATTGAGAAATGTCTTAATGAGCATAAAACGGAGTATATTTTTTAATATATACCATAAGAAGCAAATTTTTCTTCTTAATATATATACGAATTTCATATTTATGGGGAGAAAATTCATGAAAAGGTGTTATCTCCTAAAATTAATCCAAATGGAGAATGTTTAGCAGTAGCTAAAGTATTGGAAAATATATATATGAATAATGTGATTAAGGTCCAATTGGATACTCTTGACCTGAATAAAGAGGAAATTGCTAATGTAAGATTTTTACTGCTATACAAGATTTTAATATTGATGTTCATGCGAGAAGTAATCCTTTTGAATTTTATAAAAGACATCCGGATTGTTTTAAGCCTGACAAAATAATAAATAATAGTTTGTTAGTGGATGAGCTTCTTAATTTTCTTGGAGCACAATCCCAGCGAGATAAACGCAAACCCTGGATGCTTAATTCTGCAAAATTACTGGTAGAAAAATATTACTCATCAGCATTCAATATCAATAATGCTCATCAAGGAGATATATTAGAAATTATTAAAGCACTAAAGGCAGAGGAAAAGTATGGATTTTCAAATAAGAAAGCCCATATGTTTCTAAGAGATATGGCTGATTTAGGAGTATGGAAGTACCAAAAAAACGTAGAACAATTAGATGTAATGAGTGATAAAAATACTATGAGAGTTGCTTTAAGAACAGGTATTCTTCAATTTCGCATTCCTTTATTGGCTAGTTTTTTAGATGTATTTTGTTACCAGTATTCTATGGTTGATAGATTAAATCGAGAAGCTTGGAGAAGAGTATGGAAGGAGTGGAATAATATTCCAAATAATCATAGGCCTTACACTCCTGCATCAATGGATTACCTTATATTCAGATTGGGGAAAATAGCTTGTCGACCCAAAAAACGCTTTTGTCCACCTGAAGTAAGCATTAAATCGAAAAAATTAGAAAGTTTATTTCCACAGGATAGACTGATTTTTAATAGTAACGGATATTGTATTTTTAGGAATATTTGTCAACATGAAAGAAAGTTTTTAAATACACCTAATAGCATTTCAATAGAGGGCAGAACGGGTTGGAAAAGTGGAAAAACCAATGAAGGTGGTGGAGGTAGAACCTCATCTTAAAAAATAAAGAGCAAACTTTTCTATAGGAATAGCTACCATCAATTGGGGAAAAATATTAGTATAAGCCTATGGAAAGAGGAAGATATTCTCGATATATGGACTAAATAGAAGTGGGAGTTTTAAAAGAGAACGTAAATGCAATCAGATTCTATAAAAGGAATGGATTCAATAAAGAACATTATATCTTAGCTATGGAATTTATATATTGAATTGCTCCTTAGAAGAACTCGTTCATTCTTTAAAGGTCACATTAATTTTATCACAAGATTTTATGATTAGGGGAAATAGATTAAGAAGAATTATTAAAGTATAATTTTGGTTTTGAAAATTTAAAGGCTTAATTATGAACAACAATCAAAAAGACAAAGTTATCTTTTCTGTTACGGTTCATGAATTGCAGGATACAGCTATGAAAAGAATCGGCAGAAAGTTAACAGAAGAAGAATTGTATACTGCTATAAAAGGTGTAGAATCAGGCTTGTCATTTGGTATTAATACAGTATTGCAGACTGCAATTGAAGAAGCAGTAAATTAAAAAATCCACAACAAGCCTGCAACTTATACTCCTGAAACAAATTATATGCCTTTTCATTTTCGCTTACTTGGAAAAGATAGAATGGCTATATTTTCCTTTATTCAAGCAGTTAACACAATGTTAGGTATTTCAATATTTGAACAAGTAGGGAAATTGATAGCTGAACCGAAACCTTATGAACGTTGGACATTACAAGGATTATTTGATTTATCGGAAGAAGTATTAGTGGGTTATGAATTTTGGGACCTGTTAGGTGGGGAAAATACTTATGAAGATTTATTAAAGATATTTGAACAAGCAGGGTTAGAGTTATATGATGAGATTGATAAAAAATTTCAAACACTAAAATGATAGTTAACTTGAAATACATTACCTATAAGATTACCCCAAATCAATAGTTGAGAATTTACTGTTGGTCGAAAAATACTGTATTCCTTCAAAATATTAGATACCGAGTTGGTATAATATAGCATTTATATGTTGAAAAAGAATATTATTATATCTTTATTTTGCTAAAAATGGAAATATAATTTGCCATATTTCCAAAATAAGACAAAAATGACAATATGATACAGGATTATTCATATTCAATAAGCAAGTAACTTTTTTAAATCTTTAAAAAACTGGAATAACTAAAACCGATAAAAAAATGCCGGAAAACTTTATGACAAAAGAAGAAATTAAAAAAGGTGAAATTATAATATATAAATCCGATGAAGGGCCTCAGTTAGAGGTTCATTTAAAAGAAGATACTGTTTGTCTAACGCAAAAACAGATGGCTCTACTTTTTGAGAAAGGATTGCCAACAATAAACAAACATATAAAAATATTTATAAAGAAGGTGAATTAAAACAAGATTCAATTATTCGGAAATACCGGATAGTTCAAACAGAAGGAAGCTACCTATTACCAATTATTCTAAAACACTAGCTTTGCTTGAACAATATAATAAGGGGAAAATTTCACTTGTGAGAAAAGCAAAAGGTAGGTTTATTTTAAATTATGACAAGACAAAGGGAATTATTGAAGAAATAAAAAAGGAATTAATGGATAGACAGGACAGGGTAGATTTGAAGATTCACACAAGTGTTGGAAAAATCTTTTTATTAGCTTTGATTTGTGGTAATATCAATAGTATGATATTTTAAAGATTATAGGGGGGGATCAAGATGAAAAATGTTAAAACAGTAGCCATCCTGGCAGAAAATTTATATGAAGATCCTGAATTGTGGTATCCTTACTATAGACTTAAAGAAGCAGGTTATGAGGTAAAAGTTGTAGCGCCGGAGAAGAAGACCTATTACAGTAAACACCAATATCCCGTAGAAGCAGATTTATCCATTGAAGAAGTAAAAGCAGATGATTTTATAGGTGTCGTTATTCCAGGTGGTTTTGCACCGGATCACCTTCGCAGATATCCGAAAATACTTAGTTTTGTCCGTAAAATATTTGAAAAAGATGGCCTGGTTGCGGCAATTTGCCATGCTGCCTGGGTTCCTATTTCTGCAGGGATATTAAATGAGAAGGATGCTACCTGTTTTTTTGCCATTAAGGATGATTTGATAAATGCGGGAGCTAATTATTTAGACCAGGAGGTAGTTGTAGATCATCACCTGGTTACTTCCCGTACACCCAGAGATTTACCAGCATTTCTACCCGCCATACTAAAAGTGTTAGATGAATTATAATGGTAAAGGCAAATAAATAATTAATTATTTTTTAAAAAATGGAAAACCACATGCGTAAAGCTGTATTACATGCCCTGCCATATGGTGTTTTATGCTTGTTTACGCTGCTTATAATTATGATTTTTTGGCCTGTGGAACAAGGCTGGGTACAATTGTCCAATTCCTGGATTGCCTTATTCTTTGTTTGTGCATTTTGTGCTATTTTTTTATTCCAGGAAGATATTTACCATTTTTTAGATCAGAATATCACAAGTAATTTTTTAGGAGCCTCTGTTCCCCTACAAAAACACCGAACTATTCCCGAAATATTTAAAGATGACCATAAATTCCAGGAAATAATTTCTGGTACTGTTATGGCCTGGATGGATAAGATAAATATAGAAAAACAAGAAAAAACAATGAGGGAAGAAGAGATAACTCAAACTATAGAACGGTATAAGAAAGAGAAAAAGGATAATGTCAAATGGCTCTTTCTTTTTGCTGATTATTTTTTGGTTCCACATAGTAAAGATATTTTATATGAAATTAACGAAAGACACTATGTAACTGAAGAGATGTTACAGGAAATAACCACTGAGATGTCTATTGATGAGAATGAATCAGAAGCCATTTTAGAGATTTTAAAATTTTTAAGATTTATCAGGAAACAGGAAGAAGAATTCATCATAACTGAAACAGGTTCTGCCTATTGCACCTATCTGGAAAGAATTAATCAAAAATAAAGGGCAAATAATAATAAAGATGAATTTACTTAGCTATGAAAGACTAAAAAACAACAGGGAGATTATAAGCTTCTCCTGTTGTTTTTTAGTCTCTGTAATGTAATATATGTAATATATAATCTATTTTATTGTTTATAATTATTTAATTATCTCCAGCTTTCTTTACATCTGTAGTAATTTGGTGTTCTCATTTCATTATGGAATCTAGTACCGGAAAAACTTATGGGACATTCTGCTAATTGTTCCTGGGTTAGCACTTCTTTAATTTTTATTTGATTTTCCAGGGCTTTAATCCTTAACTCTACCTGTATTTGAGCAATTTCTTCCCATTTTGCCCTAATCTTTTCCATATCAATAGGATCTTCCATCATCATTTCTCTAATTTCTATCTTTTTGGTTTCCATTTCCTTTTTTATTTCCAGGGAAGCTTTCTGGAAATCTAATCCGATTTGATTGATTTCAGCAACCTGTTCCTGGGATAGATCTAAATTCATTATTCCCCATGGTTTAGCTCCTCTTTCTGAAAAACCAAAGCATTTACCGGATGCAAAATGTTCCTGATTCAGAAAACCTGATGGTGATGCTCCTGGTTTACCCGCATAACCACTCCGGGTACGCGCCTCAGCAAAGGAAGCAATACTAAAAAATAGGAATGTGCTGGCCACCACTAGCAGTAATAAAGTAATCTTCTTTGTCTTCATAATATTTTTACCTCCATTATTGGTTAGTGTTTGTTTAATGAAGGGAGTATTAATTTCCCTCTCTAACTATTTATACGTAAATGAAAGCAGATTTCTTTCAAAAAGTTGAGGATTTTTTTCAAAAATAAATTTTATTTATCTGTTTCTATTCTGGTTTAAATAATCCTGGAGAGTAGAATTTATGGAAGCATTCAGGTAAAAGGGAGTGGATTACAAATTCTTTATTAAAAAGCTATACTATGATATTATATAAATTTACCGGGATAATCAAGGAAGGAGAAGATAGAAAAGAGATGAGATATAATACACTGGGAAACTCAGGAATAAAAGTAAGTGAATTATGTTTTGGTGTTTTACCTATGGGACCGTTGCAGGCTAATATGTTAGCTCAGGAAGGAGCTAAGATTATTAGGAAAGGATTGGATTCAGGTATTAATTTTCTGGATACTGCTCAGGCCTATAAAACCTACCCTCATATTAGAGAAGCTCTTGTTCATTTTCCCAAAGAAGTTATTATAGCCAGTAAATCACATGCTACGGGTTATAAAGAAATGAAAGAAGCAGTTTTGGAAGCCTGTCGGGAACTGAATCGCTCTTATATTGATATTTTTCACCTGCATGCTCCACAAGAGGATAAGGATGTTTTTCAGAAAAGAGCAGGTGCCCTTTCCGCTCTGGTAGACTTAAAAAAGGAAGGAATAATAAGAGCTATAGGGATTTCCACTCATGCTATAGAAGTGGTAGAAAAATCAGCTGAGATCAAAGAAATTGATGTTGTTTTTCCCTTAATTAATAGGATCGGATTAGGTATTATCGGGGGAAAGCCAGTAGAAATGATTCAAGCGATTAAAAAGATCTTTAATAATGGTAAGGGTGTCTATGCTATGAAGGCCTTAGCGGGTGGTTATCTTATAAAAACGATAGAAGAGGCAATTACTTTTGTAAGAAAGATTAAGGAAATACAATCCATTGCCGTAGGTATGGTTCATTCTCGGGAATTGGAAATAAATCTAAAAATATTTGAAAACCAAAAGATTAATCAGGAAGAATTTATCAAAGAGGAATTTTCTAGAAAAAGGCTCATTGTTTCTCGCTTTTGTGAGGGGTGCGGTACCTGTGTAAAGGCATGTCCCAATCAAGCCCTATCTTTGAGGGATGGGAAGGCTGTTGTAAACTATAATCTTTGTCTTACCTGTGGTTATTGTGTGCCTCATTGCCCCATCTTTGCCCTAAGAATTGTATAGAGAGTAGAAGGTAAATTATTTCTCTCAGGATACTATTAAATTGAGTTTTCGGGGCAATATTCTAATGTGATAATCCTTTTTCGCTGGTAATATTTCACCGGCAACCTGTGCTCTTACTGGTTTATCAACCTCTATCATTATTTCCTTTCCTCTGAAAAAGCTGACTTCTGATACCTCACGGTGTGTTCCTTTTATAGCTTTGGGTAATAGGTAGAGACAGCGAAATCTATTCATTTTACCAATAACACAGATATCGAGTAAGCCGTCATCAATTTCTGCTTCGGGGGTTATATTAAATTTTCCGCCTTCCACTCTGCCATTGGCTATTGCTATAAGTAACATTTCTCCTTCTACTACCTGACCATCAATGATTATTTTGGCCTGAAAAGAAGGTAATGGAAAGAGCAGTTTTTGGATGGTGGCAAAGACATAAACATAAGCACTTAGTGCTTTCCAGTCAGGATGATTTGTTTTCATCTGATTGGCTAAAGCAGCAATATCAGCATCAAAACCAATACCGCAGACATTGACAAAATAGATTTGCTCATTAATGAGGCCTACATCTATTTTTTTTGTCTTTTGCTTGGAGATGATCTGGCAGGCTTGTAAGATGTCTTTAGGTATAGAAGTGCTTTTGATAAAATCATTAGCCCAACCAGCTGGAATTATACCAAGAGCTGGCTGATTTGGTGCTTGAATTATACCATTGATAATTTCATTAATGGTGCCATCACCACCAACTGAAATGATTAGGTCAACCTCATGTTCGGTAGCTTGACAGGCTAGAGTGGTTGCTCCTCCGGAAGAGGGAGTCCAGCTGACTTGATACTCTAAGTTTATGCGGTCAAAATAACTGAGAATTTCAGAAATAAATTTTTGTGGTTTTCCACCACCAGCAGTATGGTTGATAATCAGTTCTGCTTTCAAAAATTATTTCCTCACTGATATTTAAGATAGGCAAGGGTAATTCTATCCCTTGAAGACTCCTTACCTTAGCTTAATACTAATTCATCCCTTGAATATCTTGTTTAATATGTTTTTACTATATCATTTGAATATCTCAAATCACCAGATAATGAAAATTATAACTGTCTATCTCCCAATTATCAATATCTTTCCATAATCTTTTAAGAAGTTAATAATTGATAAGATTCAGGTTGTCGACCAAGAATAGCATTAGTATGAGGAACAATAGTCTTATCCCTGGCCAGACTGAGGAAAATCGAGGCCATACTTGCCACTTCCTGGTTTTGCAGGCAGCCAGTAACAATTTGTCCTGATGGTACTGTGATAATACTATGACCGTTATATCCTTGCTGAATAGAATTAGAGCAGATGATAAAGATCTTATTTTCTGCACTTCTGGTCTGACAAATTTTAAGGTGTTCATCATGACCGAACTGGCTTGCCCAGATTATTATTTCAGCACCTTTTAGAGTCAGGATGCGAGCAATTTCCGGGAAATATCCCTCATAATCGAGCATCATACCGATGGTGCCAAATGGTGTTTCAAATACTGGGAAATCATTTTTTCCAGGAGTAATTTCATCTTTTTCCGGTAATTCCAGATGTGTTTTTCTGTATTTACCTATTATTTTTCCTGATTGTACCAGGAAGCTTGTTTTATATCTAAGAGAATTTTCCTGTTCCTTTAAGACAATAGAGCAAAGTACAGCAGATTTTTTGGTTAATTCTTGTAATAAGTCCAGAACGACCTGGCTTTTTTGAGCAGGAAGGTAATTATGTTGAGAAAAAGAAAGGAGGGATACCTCCTGATCTGTTAAGGTATGGAAAAAATATTCTATCCTGGATAGGTAAGCAGAAAACTCTTCATCTGTAGAACCCCCGATTTGGATAATAGCAGCAAAATAACTCTCCGTTTTTTTATTTGATTGTTTTTTAGAATCCTTAGTAATGGGTAATTCGCTGGTAGGCAAAGCAAGATAGCTATATTGCTGGGGTTTTCTGCTTTGAAAAACATCAATTAGACCAGCAATGTTTTTCTGATGGGATAGAGATAAATCAATTTCTCTAAGCAGTATTTCTTCCTGGTCGGAAGATGCCATTATTACTGTTTCACCATCTGGTGAGAAGAAGGCACTTTTCCCGCAATATTGAATTGATTTTTCTTCATAACCAATTTTATTTGCTGCTACAATCCAGACTTTATTTTCCAGTGCCCTGGTGGGAATCATATATTCTGCCTGGGGATTAGACCAGGCTTTTCTTTCCAGGCCTGAGGTGACCCAGTTGGTAAGGTCTAATAAAATTTCTGCTCCCTGTAAGGAGAGACAGCGGATGATTTCGGGCAGGCGGCCATCCGCACAGATAAATAAACCAATTCTCCCAATTCTGGTATCAAAAACGGGATAATTATTATCACCTTGAAACCATTTATTATCAAAATGCCAGAGAAAAGACTTCCTTACCCTTCCAATCTCCTGGCCTCTATCATTAATCAGAGCAGCCGAATTGTAAAGTAGATTTTTTTCCGGAATAAATTCAGGCAAGCCCAGGGCAATGTAAATCTGGTATTTTCGAGCACATTCTTTTACTTCATCCAAAAATTGATTAGTAAGAGTAGTAAGCACTCCATAGTCAGGAATAATTCTAGGAGATAAAAAATAACAGGGGTAAACGCATTCAGGTAAAATTATCAGATCGGGTTTTAGGCGGGCAGCTTTGATAATAAATTGTAAAATGTGTTCTTTGTTCTCTGCCTGTTTTAAAAAAGCTCTTGCCTCTAATTGAAGACAGGCAACTCTAATTTTATGATTGTTCATAAGGCTTTATTTTTCTTTCATTTGTTATTCTAATAGCTTGAGAGTATTGCCCCTTTGTTAATTTTGTCTAATCTATTTTATCTACTATAAATTATTTTGAATGCGAGTAGTCTTAAAACTACTTCTTACTAAAGGAGCCTTTATTCCTTATGCTTTCTATTATATAAATTTATTTTTCCACGATCTTATCAATTTCTTCTAAATCAGTATCCATTATTTTAGTAAGCCCTGTTATCCTTGCTGCCTCTTCTGTTAGAGGAATAAGGTCGTCACGACTGATATAGAGCAACTGATATTTTCGGCATAAAGCCATCAACTGTTGTAAGCCGGTGTTAATCCTTTCCATATAATTATATACTCCAAAGGCACCAAGTGGAATATCTTCCACTTTATCACCAAATCGTGCTTTGAGGTCAGGGAAACCACAAAAAATCTCTGATAGTGACTGGCCATATTGAGTAAGATCTGTTGAGATATTTCCCTTTTGAATTAAATTTCCGAGAGTCTGCCCTACCATGGCAGCAGTCATAGCAGCTCTCCCAATACCGATAATTCTCACATAAGGAGAACCGAGAGCTAGACCTTTAAAGATATGATCTTCAAAAGAAAATCCACCTGCCATTACCAAAGTCGGTAAGTGCAGATTTCTGTTTTTCATTTTTTGACAAATTTTGAAGAGAACGGCCTCTAAGTATACAGTTGGATATCCCCATTCATTCATCATATGGATAGGACTATTACCGGTACCACCTCCTGCACCATCGACTGTCATAAAATCTATCCCCGCTTTGGAGGCTAGCATCATTGTTTTAGCTAAATCAGCGGGTCTAAAAGGCCCGGTTTTGATGGAGATATATTTGGCGCCTTTATCTCTGAGGTTTTTTACACGTTTCAGAAAGGTTTCTTCTTCCCATTCAGGTAGACGTCCAACTCTGTAAAGTATGGGTCCCATATTATTTCTATAAAGTTCCCGAACTGTCGGATCATTCGGATCGGGGTATACTTCGTATCCCATTTGTTGAAATTGGAGGGCTTTTTCCAGAGAGGGAAGCTTCCCCATACCCTGAATACCTTTAGCTGCTTGGCCAAGTTTTAGCTCAACTGCTTCAAATCCTATCTCTTGAAGAGCGTAATCCAGTAATCCTAATTTTTCATCATCGGAATTTGCCTGTAAAAATAAGGCACCATATCCTTCATTAAACTGATAAAATGAATCATACATTTCCTTTAACATGGGAAGGTGGACGACCTTACCGTGTTTAAGAACAGTGTCAGGATCAGTGGTAGGCATATCTTCGCCTATGACCGCAATTAAACCTGAAATTGCTGCTCCTGAAAAATAGCCTTTCCAATTTAATTTGGCCATAGCAGGCAACACAAAAGGTGATTTTAATTTGAGTTTATTTTTTCCATTTCCTATTGCTATGTTCAAATTGACATTAGGATAAGCAGTTTTTCCCGGTTCAGTACCAAAAGAACCAAAACAACGTCCATTGATATTGAAGTGTGAAAAATCTACCGGGTAGTCTTTTTCAGAGGCTGTCTGGGATGTGGTGCGTTCTGTGGGGTATAATATTTCTGAGCCTCTCACTGCGGAACGTCCAATCTCACAGGTGCCCAGGCAGTCATTAGTACAAACCGTACATATTCCTGAGAAAGGCGAGAAATCTTTAGGAGATCTACGTTTAGTTTTATTTACCGTGGAAGCGTTATAAATACTAAAGGACATTTCATAATACCCCTTTTAATTATATTTATATATCTAAAATATATAGCATAGTCAAATATTATAGTAATAGCTATTTTTTGTCAAAAATTGCTCTAACTATATATTGCCTGGCAAGTATTTTGAGAAAATAAATCTTAAAAAGGTATACCGTCATTTTAAAAAAGAATATAACATATTTAGATCTGGCTAAAAGTCCCGTAACTAAAATCCAATATAACTTTTGGTTTCTTATTTTTTATGATATTATAAAAAAAGGAACTTTTTATTCATAAAGCATAAAGGAAGAAAAGACAAAAATATTTAGGGGAGGGTTAAGATAATATGCCAGATTTTGGAAATTCTTTTTCAGGTTTAAAGAAAGACCGAAAACTAACCAAGGAAGAATTAATTCGTGCTATAAGATTTATGATTGCAGCAGAATATGAGGCTATTCAACTTTACATGCAACTTGCTGAATCAATTGATCATAAGTTAGCCCAGGAGGTATTAAAAGATATTGCTGATGAAGAACGGGTTCATGCCGGTGAATTTCTCAGACTATTAAAAGAACTTGACCCTGAGGAAGAAAAATTCTATACTGAGGGAGCAAAAGAAGTAGAAGAAGAAATTGATAAGTTGAATAATTGAATTCCATGAAACATATCCCAGCTGCAGCACTCATTGTTCTCTGATTATCCTTATTTAATTAATAAAGCTACAATCCCTAATTTCCATTTGAAGTAAAAATATTTTAAAATTATTTACTTATTTACCGGTTATCTATTAAGAAGAGAACTAAAGGAAGAAAGGAAGAAGATGTCCAGAAAAATTCGAAATATTTGTGTATTTGGTATTGGTGGTGTAGGAGGATATTTTGGCGGCAGGATAGCTTATAGAATAAACAAAAATAATTTAGCCAGAGAGGTTTATTTTATTGGTCGAGGAGAGCATCTAACCACAATTCAAGAAAAAGGTTTAAAGGTAATAACTGATAAAGATGAATTACTTTGCTTTCCCAATATTGCCACAGACAGGATAAGACATATTCCCACTCCAGACATATATTTGCTTTGTGTAAAAGGGTATGATCTGAATTATGCGGTATTAGAAATCGCTAAGAATATATCTAATGATACTATCATTCTGCCTCTACTCAATGGTGTTGATATATATGAGCGAATCAGAGTGGTTTTACAAAAAGGGATAATTATACCTGCCGCAGTATATGTTTCTTCCAGTATGGAACAACCGGGTGTTATCAGACAAAAAGGTCCGGAAGGACATATTGTATATGGCAAAGATCCTCAGTCCTTAAATCATGATTATCAGAATCTCAGGGAATTCTTTTCAGAAATGGAGATTAGTGCAGCCTGGTTTGAAAACCCTTATTCAGCTATCTGGGAAAAGTACGTCTTTATTGCTGCCTTTAGTTTAATAACTGCCTACTCTGGCAAGACCATTGGTGGAGTTATAGAGGATAGAGCATTATATAAGTTGACTGAGGACATTATGCAAGAGATTGTTATGATTGCCAGGTCAAAAGACATCAATTTAAAGCAAGATATAATTGAAACTTCTATACAAGTAGCTAAAAGATTTCCCTACGATACTACAACTTCCTTTCAGAAGGATTACTTAAAAGGAAACAGCAAAAACGAAGGAGACATATTTGGCGGAACCTTAATTCGGATGGCCCAAGAATATGGTATTGCTGCTCCTACCATTACCGAAATCTATAGCAAATTAATATCTTAAATTAATCAAAACTTTAGGAGGGAGCTTGTGGATAGCAAAAAAGAAGAGAAAAGATTTGATATAGATGAATCTCTTATATTAAAATCTCTTCTGGAATTAATACCTGATTCTATTTACTTTAAAGACCTGCAAAGTAGATTTATCCTCATAAATAAAGGGATGGCTGAAAGAATTGAATTAAAAGATCCCAGGGAAGCCATTGGAAAGACTGATTTTGACTTTTTTTCTGATGAGCATGCACAACAAGCATTTCAAGATGAGCAAAATATTATTAAAACAGGAAAACCAATAATAAATTATGAAGAAAAGGAAACCTGGTATAACAAAGACTATAAATGGGTATACACTACTAAAATGCCTTTATATGACAAAGAAGGTGAAATTATAGGAACATTTGGAATTTCGAGAGATATTACGGAAAGAAAGAAAATAGAAGAGAAAATAAAATTTCTATATTATCACGATCTATTGACCGGACTATATAATAGGGCATTTTTTGAGGAAGAATTGATTAGATTAGATACCAGTCGACAGCTGCCCATTAGCATAATAATGGGGGATGTTGATAGTCTTAAATTCGTTAATGATACTTTTGGTCATTATCGGGGAGATATGCTTCTTAAGAATATGGCAAACATATTTAGAAAATGTTTTAGAGAAGAAGATATTATTTCTAGATGGGGAGGAGATGAATTTATATGTATACTTCCTAAGAGTAGCAAGAAAGATGCAGAAAGAATTGCTCGGAGAATAAAAACTTTATGTAAGAACAAGAGTTCAACTGAGCTAACTCTAAGCATTTCTTTAGGAATTTCCACTAAGCAATCTTCTACAGAAAATATTCTGGATATATTAAAAGAAGCAGAAGACATAATGTATAAAAATAAACTATCCGAAAGAAGAATAAAGCCAGAAAACCACCCATTTTCCCACCTCGAGTAGATAGAAAGAGAAATAAAAAATAGAACATAAATATGCTTGACTGTATTTGAAATATCATATATTATTTAAGTAAATATTAATATAACACTTAATTTAAGTTTTATAAAAAGTATTCATCACAACAAACTACCAAAGAACTGCACTACAAAAGCCCAAGTATTATGGTATTTAACAACCTAATACATAGAAAAAAGGAGGTGTATTTTCAAAAAATCAATAAAACAAATATATTTTAACATATTATCAATATTAATTATCTTACTGTCCAATGTGTAAGGAAACTTTTGAAATATTATTTAAAAGGAGGCTATTTTCATGAAAAAAATTCTTTTAGTTATATGTTTGGTTGGAATATTGTTTTCAAGTAGTGTATTTCCGGCATTGGCAGCAGCCGATCAGGTTACCATTTCTTGGTGGCATATTCAGACTGAAACAGAACACAGAGATTTATGGCAAGAGTTAGCAAATCAGTATATGGCTAGGCATCCCAATGTTAATATTGAGATTACAGTAATGGAAAATGAGAATTTTAAAGCAAAATTAACTACTGTTATGCAGTCTGGAGAGGTTCCTGATCTCTTCCAGAGCTGGGGTGGTGGCACAATGAATGAACAGGCTGAAGCGGGATTACTCAAAGACATTACCAGCTATCTGGATAAAGAGGGATGGCGTGAAACATTCTCAGAGGGAGCCCTTGGTGTTTATGCTTATAAAGGAAGAAATTATGGAGTGCCACGCGATATGGGAATGGTAGGTTTCTGGTATAACAAAGATTTATTCGCTCAAGCTGGCATAGCGGAACCACCTACGACATGGAGTGCACTTTTTGAAGCTATTCAGAAACTGAAAGATGCTGGTATTACCCCTATTGCCCTTGGTGAAGGAGATAAATGGCCAGGCGCTTTTTACTGGGAGTATCTTGCTGCACGTATTGGAGGGGAAGAAACCTTTGTCAAAGCTGCTTCCAGGGAAGGTTCTTTTACTGACCCAGCTTTTATAGAAGCAGGAGAAAAACTCCTGGAATTAGTTGCTATTGAACCATTCCAGCTTGGTTTTCTTGGAGCTACCTGGGCTGATGAGGCTACTCTCATGGGTAATAGTGAAGCTGCAATGGATTTGATGGGACAATGGGCTCCTGGATCGTTTAGGGAGAATAGTATTGATGGTCAGGGACTCGGGGATAAAACAGGATGGTTTAAATTTCCCATGGTGGAAGGTGGTGTTGGACATCCCAATGATGCATTAGGTGGAGGAAATGGATTTGTTGTGGGTAAGAATGCTCCTGAAGAAACTATTGATTTCCTCAAATTTATCAGCAGTGTAGAATCACAAATTAGACAAGCAGAGATAGGCTTATCAGTTCCAGTAGTGAAAGGAGCAGAGGCCGGGTTGACTGATCCAATGCTCAAACTCGTTCAACAGGGTGCAGCAGATGCAGGTTATTTCCAACTTTACTATGATCAATATCTCCCACCGGCAACTGGCTCAGTTGTAAACGATGCAGTTCAGGGTTTATTTGCAGGTACTTTAACTCCAAGAGAAGCGGCTCAAATGGTTGAAGATTCTGCCGCTCGAGAGATAAAGTAAACAAGCTTTGATTCTAAAGATAGGTATGGGAATCAGCATGATTCCCATACCCTTTAACATTGCTTAATAGCTTTTTATGATGAAAAATATTTTTAATAATAATCAGATAGTATCACAAAGGTTTAATTCTTCCAGGCAATTTAAATATAAGATGACTATTTTGCTTTTTTTATTGCCTGCCTTCCTATTTTTGTCTTTATTTTTAGTTTATCCCATAGCCCGATCAGCTTACTATAGTTTATTCAACTGGAAAGGTCTTAGTGCAGCAGTTGACTATATTGGATTGGAGAATTATCAACGTTTAATTACCGATACAATATTCTTAAAAGCAGTTAAAAATGGAATTTTAATTGTAATCTTTTCATTGCTTATTCAACTTCCTTTAGCTATGGGATTAGCCCTTATCGTGGGACGCGATATACCAGGTCGCTCCTTTTTTCGGGCAATTTTTTTTATGCCCTATGTTTTATCTGAAGTCATTACCGCAATTATGTGGTTAATTCTCTACAATCCCAATCCCAGAAGAGGATTCCTTAATGCCATTATTAATATTATCCCATTTTTAAAACCACAAGCCTGGTTGGCTGATACCAGGTTAGTTCTACCGGCCATATTTGTTGTATTGACCTGGAAATATATTGGATTTCATATGCTTTTATATATTACTGGTTTACAAAATATACCAAGAGACATTGAAGAAGCTGCTCGAATAGATGGTGTTAATAGTCGTCAGATGATAACTTATATAACTTTACCTATGTTATCCGGTACTATAAAAACATCAGTTTATCTTTCAATTATCGGTTCTTTACAGGTATATGCATTAGTGTGGATTATGACTAAAGGCGGACCGGTTAATGCGAGCGAGGTTATGTCGACTTATATGTATCGCTACAGTTTTGTTCGTTTTGAGTTTGGTTATGGTTCGGCAGTGGCGATATTTATGCTACTAATTTCACTGACCTTTTCTATAATTTATTTGCGCCTTACCAGGAAAGCAGAAGTTATGGCTTAGATAAGGATTTTTATATATGTTGTTAAACAATTCAAAAAAAAGAAAAAAGTTGAAAAAGAACTATTCGGTAATTCTTAAATATATTATTCTAATTCTTGCTGCTCTCTTTATTTTATTCCCAATTGTTATGATTATTTTTGGAGCATTAAAAAGTCGCGGAGAATTTATGACCATACCATACATTCCACCTATTCCTCCTAAGTGGGATAATATTAAAAAGGTCCTCAGCATGCCTATTTTTTGGTATATGTTGCGCAACAGTACACTGGTTATGATTATGACTACTATAGGAGTTTTAAGTATTGCCAGTTTTGCTGCTTTTGCCTTTTCGCGGTTAAAGTTTCACGGGCAGAATATATTTTTTAATTTTTTTACCCTGGGTTTAATGTTCCCGATTACTGTAGCTATTTTACCTATATACCTGGTGATACGTCAGATGGGTTTAACCAATAACCTTATTGGGGTAATTCTGGTACAGATAGCATTTCATCTCTCGGTTTCCATAGTAATTCTTCGAAATTTCTTTCTGGCTATTCCTTCTGATTTACAGGATGCTGCCAGCATAGATGGATGTACCACATTAGGATTTTTCTGGTGTGTATTACTTCCACTGGCTCGCCCTTCCCTGGCAGCTGTTGCCGCATTGACTATGGTTAACAGTTGGAATGATTTATTAGTCCCCCTGGTATTGATTGATAAAGAAAGGTTATGGACACTTCCCCTTGGTACCATGCAATTCCAGGGTCAGTATGGGATGGACTTATCATTGGTAGCAGCATTCTTGTTATTATCCGCAATTCCTGCACTGATCTTCTATATCTTTGCTGAGCGTCAATTAGTTTCTGGCCTTACCACTGGAGCATTGAAAGGTTAATTAATAAAACAGGTAGCTTACAAAAGTAATCAGGAGAAAATTAAGGAAAGAATACCTTGGTTTTGGTTAATTAAATAGAATAAAAATATAAAAATGAAGGATTTATAAAAATGAAGAACAAAGTTAATAGACAAACCAATGCCAACTATCAAGAGAAAAATCATCTTTTTGCCAGGCAGTCTATTGATAAGAAAGTTCAGCACCTTTTATCCCAAATGACACTGGAGGAAAAGATTGCTCAATTAGGCAGTATCTGGATATATGAGTTATTGGAAGGTAATAGTTTTTCTCAGGAAAAAGCCAAAAAATTGATGAAGCATGGGATCGGACAGATAACCCGACTTGGTGGAGCAAGTAATTTTAGCCCGGTGGAGTCTGCCAGGATAGCCAATAAGATTCAAAAATTTTTACTGAAGGATACCCGACTGGGAGTTCCAGCTATAATTCACGAAGAATCCTGCTGTGGATATATGGCTAAGGGAGCAACTTGTTTTCCTCAGGCTATAGGTGCGGCAAGTACCTGGCAACCAGAATTGGTTAAGGAAATGGCTGTTATCATTAGAGAGCAGATGAAATCAGTTGGTGCTCACCAGGCGTTAGCTCCTGTACTGGATATTACCAGAGATGCCCGATGGGGAAGAGTAGAAGAAACCTTTGGAGAAGACCCTTATCTTGTTTCTATAATGGGATTACATTATATAGCGGGAATTCAGGGTAACGATTGGAAGGAAGGAATAATGGCTACTGCTAAACATTTTGTAGGTTATGGCCTGTCAGAAGGTGGAATGAACTGGGCACCGGCACATATCCCTCAGAGAGAAATGCAGGAGGTATTCTTGTTGCCCTTTGAAGTTGCAGTCAAAGAAGCAAAAGTTGCTGCAATTATGCCAGCTTATCATGAATTGGATGGCATTCCCTGTCATAGTTCAACAGAATTATTAAGAGATATCTTAAGACAACAATGGGGCTTTGATGGTTTAGTCGTATCTGATTATTTTGCTATAAATATGCTTAAGGAGACACATTTAATTGTCTCTAATAAGGAAAATGCAGCAAGGTTAGCAATTGAAGCAGGTGTGGATATAGAATTACCTAGTACTGATTGTTATGGTAAACCATTAAAGGATTTATTGCAGAAGGGCAAAATTAATGAGCAATTAATTAACGAATCTGTGGCAAGGATTCTTAAAAAGAAGTTTTTATTAGGTATCTTTGATAATCCCTCTGTAGATGAAAATAAGAGTTCTAAGGTATTTGATACACCAAAACAAAGGAATTTTGCCCATAGGATAGCTCGGGAATCTATTGTTTTATTAAAAAATGAGAATAATATTTTACCTCTTAAAAAGGATTTTTCTTCTATTGCGGTAATTGGACCCAATGCTCATAACGCCAGGAATATTATTGGTGATTATGCTTATCCCTGTCATATAGAATCACTTTTAGATATGAAAAAAGATGATAAATTTAACACCCCAATTCCCAGTAAAGTAGAGATGGATAATAATTTTGTACCTATATTGACTGTCCTGGAAGGAATAAAGGAAAAAGTAAGCCAAGATACAAAGATTTTCTATACTAAGGGGTGTGCAGTGTTAGATGATTCCAGAGCAGGCTTTTCTGAAGCGCTGGAATATGTGCGCAAGGCAGAAGTAGCAATAGTGGTTATGGGAGATAAATCGGGGCTTATTGATGACTGTACCAGTGGTGAAACCAGAGATAGAGCAAGTCTAAATTTACCTGGTGTACAGGAAGAATTGATAAAAGAAATTCATAAAACTGGTATCCCGATTGTTTTAGTCCTGATAAATGGCAGACCTTTATCTATTAATTGGGCAGCAAGGCGCATACCAGCAATAATAGAAGCATGGTTGCCAGGCGAAGAAGGAGCAAGGGCGATTGCTGATGTCATTTTTGGTGATTATAATCCAGGAGGCAAGCTCCCTATTTCCTTTCCTCGTTCTGTAGGACAGGTACCGGTATATTATAATCATAAACCATCTGGTGGCCGCTCTCACTGGAAAGGGGATTATGTTGAGATGAGTAGCAAGCCCCTTTTTCCATTCGGCCATGGATTAAGTTATACCAATTTTGAGTATAGTAATATAGTTATTACCCCCAGGACTATATCCCGGGATAGCCAGGTTAAAACAAGTGTTGATATAAAAAATATTGGTTCCAGTACAGGAGATGAAGTTATACAGTTATATGTTCACAATAGACAAAGTACTATAACCAGACCATTAAAAGAACTGAAGGGTTTTAAGAGGATTACTTTACAGCCAGGTGAAAAAAAGACAGTGTACTTTATTTTACTTTCAGAACAACTTGGTTTTTATAATAAAGAATTCAAATATGTTGTAGAACCGGCAACAGTAAAGGTTATGATAGGAAGTTCTTCCGAAGACATCCGTTTAGTGGATGAGTATGAAATTATAGAATAAAGAAACAATCAATATTGAAATGCGTAATAGCAAATTGAAATACCTACCAGTAATAAAAAACTAAATAAAAAAAAGGGGGGGATTAAAAGATAAATAAACTTTTTCTATATTTAATTTTATTATTATAAAAAAGGAGATTCTAATTATGAAAAAATTTCAGATTGGGTTACTGACCATTACATTTTTAATTGTTTTGAGTTTTTCAGTTTTTGCTGCCGACAAACCTTTAATCGGTCTATCTTTTTCTGATTTTACCTTAGAAAGATGGGTAAGAGAAGCCGAAGAGATGACTAAATTAGCCAATGACGCAGGTGCCGAGGTTATTGTTCAAGAAGCTAACCATGATCCAAAGATACAGAATGATCAAATAGAAAACATGGTTTTGCAGGGAGCAGACGTTATTCTGATTGTTGCCGAAGATGGTGCAGCTGCTGCAACAGCAGTTGACGCAGCAGCAGAAGCAGGTGTAAAGTGTATCGCTTATGACCGTTTAATCAAATCACCAAACAATGCTGTGTATATTTCCTTTGACAATGTGGAAGTCGGCCGTGCCCAGGCAAGAGGGGTAGTAGCTGTCAAAGATAGTGGCAAATTTGCACTTCTTGGTGGAAGTCCCACAGACAACAATGCAGTGCTAGTCCGAAAAGGTCAAATGGAAGTTCTGCAATCCTATATTGATAAAGGTCAGATTGAGATTGTTGCAGACCAATGGGTACCGAATTGGGATACAGCTGAAGCATTAAAGATTATGGAAAATATGCTTACTGCTACTAATAATGAGATTGATGCAGTTGTTGCCTCCAATGATTCAACTGCATTAGGAGCTATTGAGGCTTTAAGAGCTCAGGGTCTGGCTGGTGAGGTTCCTATTTCTGCCCAGGATGCTACCGCTGCAGGTTGTAATGCAATAGCTAAAGGAGAGCTTACGGTTAGTGTATATAAAGATATAAGAAAACTTGTTCCACTATCAATTGAAATAGCAATAAAGCTGGCTAAAGGTGAAGCTGCAGAAGGCTTAGAAGAGTTTTCCTTAGCGGAACTTACCGGAGAAGCTTTAGAAGGTACAGTGCCTTGTCGATTCCTGGAAGTTGTAGGTGCTACAAAAGATAACCTTTATAAAGTCATTATAAAGAGTGGGTATCAGTCCTATGATGATGTCTATAAAGGTGTTCCTGAAGCCGAGAGACCCCCAAGAATGTAGTAGCTAAAATACTTTATCAGATGTACCACCGGCTATTAATATTATCGGTGGTACATCTGATACTTTTATAATACTAATATATTGAAAAACCCTAATGGGAGTATTAGATTTGAAAGATCAATTTATTTTAAAAATCAAAAATATAACAAAAGATTTTCCTGGTGTACGAGCATTATTTGATGTTTCCTTTAATGTAAAGAAAGGAGATATTCATGGTATCTGCGGAGAAAACGGTGCTGGTAAATCAACTTTAGTTAAAATTTTAGCAGGAGTATATCCTTATAATACTTATGAGGGAAATATTTATTTTGATGAAAAAGAATTAAAACTTGCATCATCTTCTATTGAAGAAGCAATAAATGAGGGAATTGCAACTGTCTATCAAGAACTTGTTCTGGTACCATATTTAACAGCTGGCGAAAATATTTTTTTAGGAAGAGAGCCAGAAGAAAAAGGAATTTTAAACTGGGAGAAGCTTTATTCAGATACAAAAGAGATTCTTACCAATTACAAATTAAACGTTCCTCTGTTTACAAAAATATCCTCATTGAGTGTTGGACAACAACAGATGGTTGAAATTGCCAAGGCCTTATCACGTCAAGTTAAATTACTAATTCTTGATGAGCCTACCTCTGCCCTTACTGATGCCGAATCTAATTCTTTAATGGAGATCCTTAAAAATTTAAAAAAGAGCGGAGTCACATGTATTTATATTTCACACAGGCTGGATGAGTTTTTCCGGATTGCGGATAGTATAACAGTTCTTAGAGATGGCCAGGTTGTCGATACAGTACAAACCAAAGATACTACTGAAGAGAAAATCATTGCCATGATGGTTGGGAGAGAGATGAAAAAAAGATTTCCTGACAAAAAATCTAACCCCGGGGGAAAGCTTCTAGAAATAAAGAATTTATCAGTGTCATGGAAAAATAAATCCATAATTAAGAATGTTTCATTCGATTTGAAAAAAGGAGAAATACTGGGAATAGCAGGATTAATGGGTTCAGGAAGAACTGAACTTGTAACAGCTTTATTTGGTGAGTATGGAAATCAGGTTACTGGTGATATTTTTCTGGAAGGAAAGCCTGTGAGAATTAATTCGGCAGAAGATGCCATTAAATATGGAATAAGCCTGGTTCCGGAAGATAGAAAAGAAAAGGGATTGGTGTTGATACAGGAAATGTTTAAAAATATTTCTTTACCAAACCTTAGGCAGTTTACCACCAGATTAAATATTGATAAATATAAGGAATTGCAGGAATGCAAAAAGTATTCTGATTACCTTACCATCAAAGCACCCTCTCTTTTTACTATTACGGAATCTTTAAGTGGAGGCAATCAACAGAAGGTTGTTATTGCCAAATGGTTAATGTCAAATCCGAAAATCCTTATTTTAGATGATCCGACTAGAGGAATTGATGTAGGTACAAAATATGAGATATATAATCTCATAAACAAGCTTGCTGAAAAGGGCGTAGGCATAATTATGATATCCTCAGAGTTGGAGGAGGTACTGGGAATAAGTGACAGAATTATGATTATGCATGAAGGCCAGTGTGCTGGAACATTAGAACGCAAAGAAGCTACTCAGGAAAAAATTATGGCGTTAGCCACAAATATTAAAAAAAATAACAGGTATGACTAATGAAAGATTTAAATTATATTCAAAAGTTTAAGGAACTCAGGATTGATTTTAGGGCATATACGTTGTTTTTTGCTCTTGTTATTATTTGGTTGCTTTTTGGCTCTTTAACTGGTGGAGTATTTCTTTCAACAAGAAATTTTTCCAATCTTCTAAGACAAATGACCATTATCTCATTTCTGGCTATAGGGATGACCCCGGTCATTATAACAGGCAATATTGATCTTTCGGTAGGAGCCATGACTGGTTTTATAAGTGTTATAGCTGCCTATTTACAGGCAATTATTTTTCCCAATCTTCTTCCAGGATTGTTTCCTTCTCTTTCTATGGAATCATTAGGAATTATCAGTACAGTTGTTACAGTGCTTATCTGTCTTTTGATTGGTTTATTGATTGGACTTGGTCAGGGTTACATTATAGCTTATGGAGGAGTACCAGCTTTTATTGTAACGCTTGGAGGACAATTCGTTCTGAAGGGTGGTATTTTGGGAGTCACTCAAGGTAAAACAATCATTCCCATTGAAGATTCTCTTCGTGTTATGGCGCAGGGGTATCTATCTACGCATACAGGAATAGTCATTGCGATTATTGCTATTATAATTATTTTTATATCTACATTACAGAATAGAGCGAAAAAGAAACAATATGGGATAAAAATCAGAGCACTTGGTCTGGATCTATTTTTTGCAGCGATATTTTCAGTATTTATTTTAGTGTTTACTTTTATGATGAATAGTTATAGAGGAATTCAGATTCCGGTATTGATTATGGCAACTATTGCCATAATAGTAACTTATATTATGAACAATACAAGATTTGGTAGATACATTTATGCTGTGGGTGGTAATAGAGAAGCAACAAGGCTGTCTGGTATAAATGTAAAAAAAGTTGTTCTAAGAACATATGCTATGATGGGCATTCTATGTGGTGTTAGTGGAATTATTTTGACCGGTTATGTTGCCGCAGGAACAACCAGTGGTGGTACTAACTACGAGCTTTCAGCAATCGGTGGCTGTGTTATGGGTGGTACCAGTTTAATGGGGGGTATAGGAACAGTATTTGGTGCTGTAATTGGCACTCTTATTATGACCAGTCTTGAAAATGGAATGAGTGTCATGAATATGAGTGTCTTCTGGCAGTATATTATTAAGGGATTGATATTGATTCTGGCTGTTTATATGGATGTAACATCAAGAAAAAATAAGGTGTAAAATAAAAAATAAATATTATAAAAATTATATTCAAGAAAAGGAATAGTTTCATATTATGAACAAAAGCAAAACCAACCTGGGAAATTCAATAACAATAAAGAAATGGAATCTTAGCAGCATATTCAAAACTATCCAGACAAAAGGACCCATCTCCAGAGTGGAACTGGCTAAAATTACCGGCTATAGTCCGGGTACAGTTTCCAATCATGTCAGAACTCTCATAGAAAAGGGTTATGTAATTGAAACAAATAAAGGAGTCTCTTCCGGCGGCAGAAAACCGGTACAGTTAATCATTAATTCTAATAAGGCTTATATCCTGAGCATAGAGATAGAAGTTAATCAAATCAAGACAGTTTTGTTTAACCTGGATATGAAGATGATTTCTAAAAGCACCATTCCTATAGAATCAAAGGATAATTACCTGGTAACCTTAACCAAACTGTTTTCTGAAATAGACAGGATGATTGGAAAGCATCATATTAGCTTTGATGATCTCCTGGGTATAGGGGTAGCAGTGCCCGGTTTGATTGATAAAGGAAAGGGTATGCTTGAATTTGCGCCAAATCTGGGATGGAAAGCTGTTCCCATTGTTCGAGTTTTTAAGGACAGATACAGCCTTCCCATTATCTTAAATAATGAGGCAAAAGCTGCAGCTATTGGAGAGAGAGCATCCTTCTATCCTGATATTAACAATATGGTTTTTGTTTCGATTAATGAAGGAATTGGTTGTGGTATATTTTTAAATGGCAAGCTCTATCGGGGAGCTAGTGGAAATGCTGGAGAGTTTGGACATATCACTATTGATACCAATGGTCCACTCTGTCACTGTGGAAACCGGGGATGCTGGGAAACATTTGCCTCGGAAACTTATATTGTTAATAGTTATTTAAAATTATCAGGCAGAAATAGCCAGCTAACCAAGACCAAGAGAGAGATATATCAACATGGTAAGAATGGCGATTTAAAAATAAGAGCCATCTTTGCTGAAACCGGGAAAAACATAGGAATAGGCCTGGTCAATATTATTAATGGACTCAGTCCAGAGTTACTGGTTATTGGTGGAGGGATTGTCGAGATAAAAGATTTTATCTATGATGAAATAATTAAAAAACTAAAAGAAAATGCCCTTACTATTAATTATAAAAAGACCACAATAAGATTCAGTAAGCTGGGTAGCTTGGCGGCAGTTTATGGTATGGCTGAATTGATTATCAATGAGCGAATAAGATTTATTTAGCCTCTAGCCCCTCTCTACCTTCCTGTAAGGCAATCCATTTCTGGCAGATTTAAGAGCTCTCGGGAGACCTAAAATTTCTGAAACTATAATTGCTAATGGTAGCTTACGACCCATTAAGAAACTATTCAGCTCTTTTTCCAGATTAATAGAAGCTGTATCTATCTTTAAAGCGTCTTCTTTTTCTTTGGATTCCTTCGATAAAAAGAAAGATTCCGTTTGTTCTTCTACTTCTTGATCTGAAGAGAAAATAAATTCTTTTGTTTCTTCCTGTTGAGGAACATCTTCTGCTTTTGGCTCTTGTTCTTCTGCCTCTTCAATTTCCAATTCCCCATCTTCTATCACAATATCTCTTCTTACTGTTTCCGCTTCCATTCTTTCTTGAGCTTTCTTCAGCTGGTCTTCTGGTAAATCTTCTTCAAAGGACCAGGGATCAAAGAAGGTTTCTTTTTTACTATTCTTTTTTGCTTGCCTGGTTAAGGAAGAAACTATTGATATCAGGATAAAAACAAAGATTAAAAATTCCATCTCATTCCCTCTCTATTCTCTATAAGGATTATTTAATAGCACTATTTATGACTTTTATTTACTGGCATCATTCTTCTTTTCAGTATCAGAACTCATCTTGGATATGGTACCTCTCATCTGGGTATCTGACTGAATATTTTGCATATTATAATAATCCATTACACCAAGCTTGCCTTCTCGCAGTGCTTGGGCTAAAGCTTTTGGTACCTCTGCCTCAGCTTCTACTACCTTTGCCCTCATTTCTTGCACGGCAGCTTTCATTTCCTGTTCTCTGGCTACCGCCATAGCTCTTCTCTCTTCAGCTTTTGCTTGGGCAATGCGTTTATCAGCTTCAGCTTGATCGGTCTGTAGTCGTGCACCAATATTTTTCCCTACATCTACATCGGCAATATCAATAGACAAAATTTCAAAAGCAGTTCCAGAATCCAATCCTTTTTTCAGAATAGTACGAGATATGTCATCAGGATTTTCTAAGACTTTTTTATGGGTTTCCGCTGATCCGATAGTAGTAACGATTCCCTCTCCGACACGGGCAATAATGGTCTCCTCCCCGGCTCCTCCTACTAAACGTTCAATATTAGCTCTTACCGTTACCCTAGCCTTGGCTTTTACTTCAATACCGTCACTGGCGACAGCGGCAACAATAGGAGTTTCGATTACCTTGGGATTAACACTCATTTGAACAGCTTTTAAGACATCCCGGCCAGCCAGATCAATAGCGGCAGCTCTTTCAAACCCCAGTTCAATATTTGCTCTCTGAGCAGCAATGAGGGCATTTACTACATTATCCACATTGCCTCCAGCCAGATAATGACCTTCCAGTTTGTTAACATTCAAATCCAGACCAGCTTTAGTTGCTTTAATTAAAGGTTCTACCACCTTTGAGGGAATAACCCTGCGTAATCTCATCCCGATGAGATTCATAAGTCCTACCCTGACTCCAGCTGCTAAAGCAGCAATCCATAACCTTAAAGGGATAAAGCTGAATATTACAGAAAAAGCAATAATAATAAGAAAAACCATAACCAAAAACGGTAAAATACTTCCTATATTTACCATAATTAATTCCCCTTTCTTCCATTTGATTTATCTTTATTTACCTAATTTATTTTACGAACCACAATCCTGTATCCTTCTACTTTAATGACTTCAACCATTTCACTAGAGTCTAAATAGCCAGTTTCACTGACTGTATCATATCTCTTCCCTTCTATTTCCACCGTTCCCGAGGGGCGTAAAGGAGTAACAGTTTTACCTTCTTTTCCCAGCAGATAGCTGTAATCTGCCGATGAACTATAACCTGCTTCGCGGGTAGCTGATACTGATAATATGAAACTCTTCAGAGTCCCCTTCCTCTGAAAATATTTATAGGCTAAAAAACTGGCAATGCCGGCAATAAAAAGAGAAATTAAGAGCATATATATACCTGAAGCAGTTGAAGCTGCTGCCAGTACTATGGCAATGATTACCGCTACCAATCCGCTTATACCAAAGATACCAAAACCCGGTAGAAATGCCTCTACCAATAGAAAGATAATGCCGAAAACAAAGAGAAAGATAGCTGGCCATCCGCTGACTCCAGTTAAAAAATGCCCTCCAAAATAAAGGCCAAAGGCAAACAAACTTAAAAATCCCCCGATGCCAAAACCGGCAGTCATTATTTCTACTACCAGGAAGAAAAAGCCCATCATTAATAGGATAGTTGCTACGATTGGATTTATTAACCATCCGCTTAATTTTTCCCAAAAAGTAGCCGAACTGTAAATGAGCGCACTACCTGATAGACCAACCCTGTCCAGTATCTCTGTTATAGAATTAACTGTACCATCACTGAAAGATAGCTTTTCAGCATCCAGGGTGGTAAGAGTTAATAGCTCTCCTTCTTCTACCAGACCTTCGATAGCCAACTGTCTGCGCACCATTGCTGCTGCTATAAGGGGATTCTTCCCCTGTTTTTCTGCAGTACTTCTCATTTCTGCTTCCCAGAAAGAAAGCATCTTCTCATCTACCTGTCCACCACCTAAAAGAATCGGCTCAGCTGCTCCTATAGTAGAACCGGGTGTCATAAAAAAACTATTGGTGGCCAAAGCCAGGTAAGCTCCGGCGGAAAGGGCATCGGTATTAATAAAACCATAAACCGGTATGGTAAGTTCATCGAGGATTTTTTTGGCTTCTCGGGCGGTGTCAATAAAACCCCCTGGGGTGTCCATTTCCAGAATAATTGCCTGCGCCCCGGACTCTTGTGCTTCCTTTACAGAACGTTCTAAAAAAAGCAGCCATCCTGGTTCGATTTGCCCCTGGGCTGGTATTACATAAACTGATGCAGATTGTACCTGTAGAAATAATGAGGTAACTAAAAGTATTATAGTTACCACTATAATAAAATATCTTTTCACCAAGGTAACCCTCCATCTTAGCGGTTAATCATAACTAAAAAATTATTGGGTTCTTTTTTAAAAATAGTATTAGGATAATTTTATACTAACATTTACCTTAAATTAACACAAGACAATTACAGGAATATTCTAGGGGAATCCTTCCCCTTGAGAACCCCTGAAATAGTATACCGTATATCATAGCGTTTTACGCTTAAAGTTGTATGTTCTATACTGTCTTTTTGATTTAAGTATAGAAATGCATTTGGTCATTGCGAGCACTGCTTAGGCAGTACGTGGCAATCTCATACCGGTATTCCCCTTTAAGAGTTATGCTGTAAAAATTTAGTTATATTTTATGTTTTTAGGATCCCGAGGAATCATAAGCTTGGGTAGTCAATGTCCTCTAAGTAATATCAAATTCAATATTTAATATTCACTTGAATATCTTTCTTTATTATCTATTATATAATAAACCTAATTTTTAACTAAGGTATGAAAATTATAGATATTATATGCTTATCTTAATATTTAATTTAGTATGTATATTTCCTAAGCTAAAAAGGATGTTTTTTAGTGTCAGAATTTTTTAGAAATCCTGATACCGTACTAACAGGAAATACCAGCTTTTTTAAATGATTGGGAAAGTGCCTTTTCCGCCTTTTCAAAAAATTCCTTAGTCTTTTTGTCTTCCAGACCGTATTTCCGGTAAATCCAATCAGCATAATTATAATTCATTTTATCAATAATTACATAATCAACTTTGCCCCCCAGGATTGCTCCAAGATCTTCAACTCCCGGAAGGATGGGGGCAATCATGGCATAAGTTTTTATACCTGCTCTATGCAATTCAGCAAGGGTAGCAATTCTCTCTTTTATTTCAGGGGCATTCGGTTCGAATAGTTTTCTGATTGTATCATCTGCAGTGGCAATGCTGAAGCCTACCTGAAAGTTCCCTCCCTTTTTAAAAATATCAATATCCCTTAAAACCAGAGGAGATTTAGTTTGAATTACAACTGGCCAGCATTCTTCTGCCAGTATAACGAGACACTGACGGGTAATTTTATATTTTTCTTCTAAGGGTTGATAGGGATCACATACTCCACTTATCCAGACCTCTTTCAGTTTTTTTCTGGCAATTTCCTTACTCAGTAATTCCGGCGCATTCGTCTTTACATCCACAAATTTTCCCCAGGGTTCAGAATGACCGGAATATTTTTTCATAAAACGAGCATAACAATAGATACAACCATGCTGGCAACCCAAGTAGGGATTGATTGCATAGGGATAGATTTTTGATTTAGATAGAATAGTCTTTGATTTTATTTCCTTGATGATAATCATGGTCTATTTTTTTAAAACGTTCCTCTTACTAAGTAATTTAATAATTTTATCTTAGTTTTAGGATTAGGCGCAGAATTTTGTCGTCACCTTCCTGAGGTCTGCCTCTTCCATCGTGATTGTTGGTTAATACATATAGAGCATTATCCGGTCCCACCACTACATCACGCAGGCGACCATAAGTGCCACTTGACCAGTCAAGAGCTAATAGCCGGTCAATGTATTTTACTTCGTATAAATCACCAGACAGCGCTAATCCAATTCTTATCAGTGTTTGACTGCCCAGGGTAGCCACAAATAAGTGACCATTCCAGAAAGACATACCAGAGGGCGGAGTTGCCTGTGTCCACATGATAATGGGATCTATATATTGATCTATATTAGCATCACCCAAAACTAATGGCCAACCATAGTTGCCGCCTTTTTCAATCACATTAATGATATCCTTGTTATATAAACCAAATTCACCGGAAGGACCGTGTTCGGAGGAAAAAAGAGTATCGGTTTCGGGATGCCAGGCCAGTCCCTGAGGATTTCGGTGACCCAGAGAATAGACCGGTGAGTTAGGAAAAGGATTATCCAAAGGGATATCACCGTCAGGAGTAAGGCGAAGAATCTTTCCTCCCAGATGATTGATATCCTGTGCTATCTCTGCCTGCCAGGTATCACCGGTACAGATATATAACATTCCGTCAGGACCAAAGGCCATTCGTCCTCCATTGTGCACCCGGGAACCAGGAATGTTATTTATGATGAAACGGTCAAATTCCATAGACCTACCAGTATCATAATAACGCGCAACTCGGTTAAATATAGCATTATTTTCCCGATAGGTATACATGACATAAAGGTATTTCTGGTCAGGATAATCCGGATGTTTGGCTAAGCCCATTAATCCACCTTCACCAATATGCTCAACCTCTGCAATAACTTTATAAGGGTTTTCCTGCAATATGCCATTCTCAATTAGCCGAACCAAGCCAGCTCTTTCGGTAACAAGAGCCTTCTTTTCAGATAAAAAGACCAATTCCCAGGGAATACGCAGGTTTTCTACCCAAATTTCGATAATATACCCCTCCGGTTCAGGAATAAAGCGATCACTAACCTTTTGCGGTGGGTCTCCTACAATAGGAAAGTCAGGAGTTAGCTGATTGCCACTTACTGTTCCCTGCAGGATAAGGAAAAGAATAATTGAAAATATAGTAATTACCAAAAATGTTTTTCTTGCTAATCTGTTTTCCATAAATATCCACTTCCAGAAAAAAATAACATAAGAATTATCATTATTAATTACTTTTACCGTTAAAAGCTATTATTATTTTATCATGTTCTGCCAATCAGAATAATAGAAAAAGTCAGGATAGACAGTAAAAACAATATAATATTACAGATAATTCTGGTTATGATAGAATGATATAGAGAAAAATAAATTGTTTATGATGATTAAATTTTTTATTATAAACAATATAACTATATTATTTTAAAATTGGTGATGATTATGAGGGTCTGGGATATTCACCCTGGTTATCTTTCTGGACGAAGTTTACTAGGGGAGCACTCAGAAATTCATGCATTATACAGTATCATTACTGAGCACAAAAGAGGTTATTCCAATCATCCTGAAACAAAAAGATGGAATGATCATTTGAATCTTCTGGTTCTCCGACATAACTTATTGGTTAGAGAAATAACTATCAGGGATTTTCAACATCGTAGCCCTTTAGGTTTTGCAGAATATATTGACCGGGAAGCACAATACAATCCTGTTTCCTATATTGATATACCCTCAGCACAATTTGAAATTTTGCATCAGAAATATCAGGCAAAGGGACAAAGAGGTCGTATCCCGCTACCTCTTTATGGAACTGAATTTTGGGCTCAGCATAAGTATTCTGTTATGTCCCGTGGTTATCAGTATTATAAAGAAGTGCAAAGTTTTATGAACAATAGACCAAATTTACCTATTACTCAGGATAATAATTTAATAGTAAAGATTCAGAATTTTATGAAAATACCCGTTTCCGAAAAGGCATTGGGAAATGTTATTCTACATTTATGGGGGTATTTCAAAAATGAAGGTAATCCAGAAGAAAAGAGACACCTGTTTGATTTAAATGGTTTTTCAGAGAAAATGAAGTTACTTTATGATATGTCTAAAAAATATCAAAAAAATTATCTTCTTCACTCCACTATTTTTGCTGATATTTTACCTGATTAGTGGTTTACTTATAATTTTTTGCTGATATTTTTTAAAATAGTAAAAGAGAAAGGAGAAAGGGAATATGCTCGCATTAAGTACATTTACCTGGATCGTTCTTTTTGCTTTATTAGCAGTAATTGTTAATGGCTTAGGTATAATAACAATTTATAAGAATAAAAAATTAGCTGAAAGAACCAATACTTATTTTATGTGCTTTGCTGCAGGTGTCTTAATTACAGTTCCCTTAGTTTTAGTCTTTCCGGAAGCGGTGGAAAAGAATTTTTCTGCTGGTTTTGCTGCCCTGGTTGGTTTTTTATTTATGTTTTTTAGTAATAGAATTATTCAACAGAGGACTAAACAGAAATCTCTGGCTTTTGGCATTACGGCAGTGGAAGGTATAGCCATACATTCCTTTGTCGATGGTGTAATATATGCGGTAACATTTAGTACCAGCATACTTACCGGTTTTTTAGCCGGGATAGGTTTGGTAGTACATGAATTTGCTGAGGGTGTCATTACTTTTTCTGTGTTAATGGAAGGAGGTTTCAGCGGGAAAAGAGCATTTTTGTTTGCTTTTTTAATGTCAGCTTTGACCACTCCGCTGGGAGCTCTGTTAGCTTATCCTGTTGTTTCTAAATTAAGCCCTTCTATTTTAGGTTTGTCCCTCGGTTTTGTGGTAGGGGTGTTAATCTATCTTTCTGCTTCCCATCTATTGCCGGAAGCAAGAGGTCATGAAAAACACCATTCCCCACTTGCTTTTGTGGCAGGTATTATTCTAGCTCTATTTATTGTTATGACCGAAATGGTCTAAGTCATTACCAAAAAATAATTAATATTGCCCCTAAAATATTTACTTCTTTTAAAAATTCTATTGTCATCCGCTATGCAATTGCTTTTTCACTTATTGACAATTAGATGTATAATCAAATTTAAGCAATATTTGTTTAGCTGAAAGAAGGTGTTATTTTGGAAGAGATAGACATTATAGAAAACCTCATTAATTTAGATTCTAAGGCGATAGGAATAAGTGAAAAGAGAAAAAAACAGTTACTTGATTTGAGCAATGAATACAAAGGAGAAGAACTGAAAATTATTAAAAATTATAAGAATCAGATTGAAGAAGAAACCAGGTATATTATTCAAAAGATGGAACAGGAAACACAACAGGAAGTAAATCAATTAAGCTTGGAAAATAAGAGTCTATTGGAGAATATGCAGCAAAAATTCGAAAAACATTTAAAAAATATTATTGATGAGATAATGGAGCGAATTTTTGAAATCAACAGGGAAAATTATGGATAAGATTATAGTCTATTCAGCAATAAATACCAAGATAAGAATTTTAGAAAGAGAGTTTTTAAAAAGGCAGGATTACTTAAATCTGCTTAAAATGTTTTCTGTTGCTGAGACAGCAAGTTATTTAAAAGAAAATACTCCTTATAGAAAACTTCTGGCTGAAATAAAGACAGATATAGTCAGCAGGCGGAATATTGAAGATATTCTAACGCTAAATATGGTTACCAATATTGACAAACTAATCTATTACTTTCGCGGTGATTATAAAAAACTGGTTCGTTCTCTTTGTATAAAATATGAGATAGAAGATTTAAAAGTACTTGCTAGAATTATTTTTAATGGTAAGGAATCCGGAGAAATCGGAAAACCACTCTCTTTTTTAGGCAAGTACAGTCAGATGGAACCTGAACAACTTTATAAAGCGAAGACAATTAGGGATTTAATATATTCACTCAAGGGATCAGAGTTTTTCGAATTTTTAATACCACTGAATGATGGCAGAAGGGAGAATCTTTTTCGTTTTGAGATGGCTTTAGATACCAGTTATTTTAATATCATTCAAAGCCGAAGATTAAAGATTTTCTCTGCAGATAGATACTTAATAAAAAAATGGGAAGGTTTGTTAGCTGATTTGTATAACATTCAGTGGATATATAGGGGAAAAAAGTTTTATCAGTTATCTCCGGAAGAATTATTAAATTATACCATAAATTTTGGTGATAAATTGACTTACAAAGACCGTCAAAAAATGTGTTATGCAAAGAGTTTGGAAGAGTTTTTCCAGATGACATTGAATTCAGTCTATGGTTTTTTATTTAAAAAAGAGGAGATATCAACAGATATCTATATGGAAAGACGTATAAATAGGTTTATTTTTTATAAGCTCAAGTTATTAAGTCGGAAATTTCCTCTGAGCATTATTCAAACAATTGCTTATATCTGGAAAGCTGAGCTGGAGATAAAAGATATTATTTCTATTATTGAGAGCATAAGGTACAACCTATCCAGTGAAGAAGCTAAAAAATTTTTGGTAAAAGTAGCTTAAACTGAGGGAGACTCATTTATGAGTGTAGAAAAAATGAAAATTGTAGGCATTATTGGACCAAAATATATTTTAAACACGGTTTTGCGTATGATTATTTTACACGGTAGCATGCATATAATTAATGCCTTGACCAGGGTAAATTCAGCTGACTTTTTTCTTCCACCGACTGAGAGAAATATTGAAGCCTTAGAAGAAGAACCTTTTCTAAAATCCTATACAAACAGGAGAGACTTTACCGAAGAAGAAAGAATTGTAAAGTTATTCCATAATCTTTTCGATATAGAGCCACATTTAAGGAAAGAATTTTTGAGTGAAGAATATGACTATGACAGTTTTATGAAGCAATTTTTAGGAATATATGATATGTTGCATTCCACAATGCTTGAGATTGAGGCTAAATTTAAAGAGATTGATAGTAAAAGGGAATTTATAAACAACCTAAAATATCTATCTAAAATTAATTTAGATATCAGCCGCTTTGCTAATATGAAATACCTGGTATTCAGGTTGATAAGGATTACCAGAGAAAATTATGATAAGCTTAAGAGGAATTATGAGAATATTCCAGCAGTCATATTGAAAGTAGCAATAGAAGGTAAATATGTTATATTGGCATCTATTACTCCGGAAACGCTGGAGGAAACCTTAGAGAAGATTTTTAGCTCACTAAATTATACAATTTTGCCTATACCTCGAGAAATGAAAGGCACTGTAGCAGAGGTTTTAGAACAGCTGAATAATAGTATTGAGCAAGATCTAAAATTGATTGAATCACTGAAAAGATCAATAGAAGAGTATAAAGAGCAATATAGAGATGAATTAAAAAAGATGTATTCCAGGTTGGAAATGGAGAAAAAAATTGAAGAGGTTAAGTCAGAAGTTGCCATAGGTAAGAAATTGTTTTTTATGTTTGGTTTTGTACCGACCAGTAATGTGAACGAGTTAAAAGAAAACTTAGAAAAAAAATTTGGTGATAAATTAATCATTTTAATAGATGATATAAAAAAATCTTACTCAGGTGTAACCCCTCCTACTAAGCTAAATAATGTAAAGCTATTTAAGCCCTTTGAGAGTTTAGTAAAAATGTATGGCATCCCATCTTATCAAGAAAAGGACCCTACTATCTTTTTTGGTTTGTCTTATATGATTATCTTTGGAGCCATGTTTGGCGATGTTGGTCAAGGACTTATTTTACTCATGAGTGGAATTATTTTAGAGTATATTTACCAAAAAATAGATTTTGGTGGAGTTTTAAACAGGATAGGTTTAAGTTCAATCATTTTTGGCTTCCTATATGGCAGTGTTTTTGGATCGGAGGAAATATTACCTGCCCTGGTTATCAGACCGATGGCTAATATTGAAAATATGCTGATTACAGCAGTATTATTTGGTATAATACTTATTTCACTCAGTTATATATTCAATATTATAAATGCTATAAAGGAAAAGAATTTGGAAGAGGGATTACTTGGACAAAATGGTCTAGCGGGATTCATCTTTTATCTTTTATTATTATATACCGTATACCAGGTTTTTATCATCCATAACAACCTGTTATCGGTTTCAATTATAATTCTAACTGTTCTTCTCTTTATTATGTTATTTAAAAAATCAATTGCCTCAAAATTATTCCATTTAGATAAATTTTACAAAAAATTATCGGCCAATGATTATATTGAAGAAGGTTTTGGCATAATAGAAATGTTACTGTCCATGCTTTCTAATACCATTTCTTTTCTCAGAGTGGGTGCTTTTGCCCTGAATCATGTTGGACTTTATGTAGCCTTTCTTACCCTGGCAAATATGATGAGTAGTGCCTGGGGCAATTGGGCAGTTCTGGTAGTAGGAAATATTGTTATTCTAACACTGGAAGCCCTGATCGTATTTATTCAAGCTTTAAGGTTAGAGTATTATGAATTGTTTAGTAAGTATTATAGGGGATATGGAATTGAATATGTTCCGGTAAAAATTAACAGACCATCTCTCCAAAAAGAGAAAAAAAGATTAATTTTTAAAACAATAGTTTTACCAATTATTGGGAAAAAATATTATAATTTTATCAATCCGAAAACGGAGGTTTAAATTGTATGTATATAATACTATTTATCGCTATGACCATATCAGGTTTAACTATAGCAGCCGGATTTTACCTCTTATTAAAAAAGGATAATAATAATCTGCTTAGAATTAGAAAATTAGTTAAAATGTCTGTGGTAACTTATGTTATTCTGGTAGCGGGTTTTCTCTTTTTCTTAATACCGAATATAGCCAGGGCTCAATCTTCACCAGATCCCTCGTCAGGGATGGGATTTTTAGCAGCCGCACTTTCAACCGGATTAGCTACTATTGGAGCAGGTTATGCAGTGGGTGCGGTAGGATCTTCTGCCCTTGGAGCTGTTTCAGAAGATCCAAATATTTTGGGAAAAACCTTAATATTTGTGGGTTTAGCTGAAGGAATTGCTATTTATGGCTTAATTGTCTCTATTATGATACTAGGAAGATTATAATATAGAAGGTTAACATGAAAATCTTTTTAATTAGTGATAATACCCATACCCTGGCAGGAATGAGACTATCAGGTGTTGAAGGAATAGTAGTTCATGAAAGGGAAGAGATATTAAGGGAATTAGAAAAGATTAAGGGGAAAAAGGATTTAGGAATTTTACTTATTACAGAATTATTGGTAGAGAAGGTACAATCGGAAATTAACGAAATGAAACTATCCAGAAATCTTCCTATCATTGTGGAGATTCCTGACCGGCATGGAAGTAGGCGCTTACCTGACTTCTTAACCGGATATATAAGAGAATCCATAGGACTCAAAATTTGAGGTGAGAGAATCCCATGTCAAATACTATTGAAGACAAGATTTCCCTGTTTACAAAAGTTATCATTGAGAGAATAGAATCGGACTTCCAGAAAAAACAGGAAAATATAATAGAAAATCATAAAAACAGGGTGAAAAATATCATTGATGATTATGAGGAGAAAAAAATACTCGCAATAGAGAAGGTTTCTAAAGAAGCTCAAAGTAGAAAGCAAGGTATAGTTTTAAAAACCAGGTCAAATATGCGTTTGGCAGTATTGAAAAAGAAAAAGGGATTAATGGAAAGAATTTTTAGGGAAGTAAAAAAGAGAGTTAAAATTTTTGTGCAAACAGATGAATATACAAATTTTTTAGTAGAGGTAATAAAGAAGGTATTATCCAAATTTTCTAAAGACCAATTTGTCTATTTTAAATTTAGCAATAATGATATTAAGAAGAGACAGGAATTGATTTTAAAAACTATCAATTCCATCAGAAGCCAGGACACCTATCAGCTTGATATTGGTGATCGCCAAATAGGTGGAGTTTTTGTAAAGAGTGGAGATGGTCGATTAGAAGTAGATTATACCATTAATACCATTCTGGAGGAGAGCCATAAACTGATTGGAGAAGTATTATTCTCATGGCTGGATAGGGATAAGGAGAAATAAGATGCAAGGGATAGGAACGATTATTTATATTAACGGACCAGTGGTAAAAGCTGAGCATTTGGAAGGTTTTAAGGTGCGGGAAATGGTAACAGTAGGAGAAAAAAAGTTGATTGGTGAGGTTATTTCTCTAGAAGATGAAATCGGTACTATCCAAGTTTATGAAGAGACAACCGGCCTCAAAATAGGCGGGAAAATCAACGGTACGGGCAAACCTTTATCCTTAAAGTTGGGACCAGGGATTGTGAGTCATATCTTTGATGGCATAGAAAGACCCCTATCTAAAATTTATAATTCAGGAAACCCATTTATTCCTGAAGGGATTGGTCTTATCTCACTGGATAAAGAAAAATTATGGGATACTAGAATTGTAACAAAAAAGGGGGATATTTTAAAACCGGGTACTATTTTTGCTGAAATAAAAGAGACCACAATAATTGTTCATAAAGTAATGATTCCCCCTGACATTAAAGGAATGGTAATAAGTGTAGTGCCAGATGGTTATTACACTATTGAAGATACCTTGATTATCTTATTAGATGAAGATGGGCAAAATCATGAGATTAAAATGTCTCAGGAATGGCCGATAAGACTACCAAGACCAGTTATAAATAGAATACCTCTGGAAAAATTATTGGTAACTGGACAGAGAATTGTTGATACTTTTTTCCCTTTAGCTAAAGGTGGCACTGCTGCTATTCCGGGAGGATTTGGTACTGGGAAAACTATCACCCAACACCAGTTAGCTAAGTGGAGTGATGCTGATCTGATTGTCTATATTGGTTGTGGTGAACGCGGTAATGAGATGACTGAAGTTCTGGAGGATTTTCCTAAACTTAGGGATCCTAAAACCAATAATCCATTAATGGATCGCACCATACTTATTGCTAATACTTCCAATATGCCGGTAGCAGCTCGTGAAGCCTCTATATATACAGGCATTACTATTGCTGAATACTTCAGAGATATGGGATATAATGTAGCCGTAATGGCTGATTCTACATCTAGATGGGCAGAAGCTTTAAGGGAGATTTCAGGTAGATTAGAGGAAATACCTGCTGAAGAAGGATATCCGGCTTATCTTGCTTCTAGACTAACGGCTTTTTACGAGAGAGCAGGATATTGTAAAAATCTCAATGGCACAGAAGGTTCTATAACTATAATAGGTGCTGTTTCCCCAGCCGGAGGAGATTTTTCTGAACCAGTTACCAAATCTACCAAGAGAACTGTAGGCACCTTTTTAGCCTTAGATCGTGAATTAGCCCATGCCAGGCATTTCCCATCCATTAACTGGCTTTTATCCTACAGTAATTATATTCCTGTTTTAAAAGATTGGTTTAAGGATAATGTATCTCCAGAAATAATGGATATTAGGTCTAAAATGATGGCAATTCTTCTGGAAGAAAATAAACTAATGGATATTGTGAAATTAATAGGAGAGGATGTTTTACCAGATGAACAGAGGATTATACTGGAAATTGCGAGAATAATAAAAATAGGATATCTTCAGCAGAATGCCTTCCATCCCCAGGATTTATATACTATTCTATCTAACCAGTATAACATGCTAAAAGTAATTGATAATCTTTATGATAGGTCTTATTCCTGTATTAAAAAGGGGATACCTCTTTCCAAAGTAAAAGATAGAAGTTTATTTTCCGATGTAATCATGATGAAATATAAAATTAGTGGAGATAAAATAGAGCCATTCAGGGAATTGATAGATAGAGTTAATAAATATTACGATAGCTTGGAGAATATGTATAAAGAAGGTTCCGTTGATGAAGGTTAAATATCTTAAACTGGATAAAGCAGAAGGGCCCCTAATTATAATGAATGGGATCTCAGATGCAGTTTATGGAGAAATTGTAGAAATAGAGTTACCTGGTAAGGAATACCGAATGGGGCAGGTTGTTCAAATTGATAAAGATAAGGTAGTTATTCAAGTTTTTCAAGGTTCTTCGGGTATTTCTTTGAATAATGTGGCAGTAAGTTTTTCAGGAAAACCTATGGAGATTCCTGTTTCATACGAGGTTTTAGGTAGGATTTTTAATGGAATGGCAGCTCCTATAGATGGTGCTGGAGCAATCTATTCAAAAAAGAGTTATAACATCAATGGTAGGCCGATGAATCCTATAGCCAGACTTTATCCTAGAAACTATATCCAGACCGGGATATCTAACATTGATGCTCTTGTAACTCTGATTAGAGGACAAAAGCTCCCTATCTTTTCTGGAGATGGTCTTCCTCATAATCAGCTGGCTGCTCAAATTGTTAAACAAGCTCGCATTTCAGAGGAAGAAGCCAGTAATTTTGCTATTGTTTTTGCTGCTATTGGTATTAAGCACGATGAAGCTGACTTTTTCTATAAGGTTTTTGAAGAATCTGGAGTTATGGATAGAATAGTTATGTTTCTGAATTTAGCTGATGATCCTGTTATGGAGAGAATTATTACTCCCAGATGTGCTCTTACTGTTGCCGAATATCTTGCCTTTGAATGTGAAAAGCATGTATTGGTAGTAATGACAGATATGACCAGTTATTGTGAGGCATTGAGAGAGATTTCTTCAGCGAAAGAAGAAGTGCCTTCCCGTAAAGGATATCCAGGATATCTTTATTCTGATTTAGCCAGTCTCTATGAGAGAGCAGGAATGTTAAAAAGTTCGAAGGGCAGTATTACTCAGATACCAATTCTTACCATGCCTAATGATGATATTACCCATCCGGTGCCAGATCTCACCGGCTATATTACTGAAGGTCAGATAGTTTTAAGTCGTTCTTTACATCAGATAGGGATATATCCACCAATAAATATCCTTTCTTCTCTGTCCCGTTTAATGAAGGATGGAATTGGAAAAGAGTTTACCCGTGAAGATCATGCTGATGTTGCTAATCAAGTTTTTTCATCTTACTCTCGGGTACAGGAGATTAAAGCTTTGGCTCAGATTATAGGGGAAGATGAACTTTCTTATATTGATCGCAGCTATATGGAATTTGGTCGCCAACTTGAAGAAAAATTTGTTCGGCAGGATTTTGAAGAATATCGTGATCTAAATCAATCATTAAATCTCATGTGGGAACTTATCAGTATTTTACCGGAACAGGAGCTTAATAGAATAGATCCTTCTTTGCTTAAGAAATATCTCAGGAAGTGAATATTTATGCAGGGAAATATTGCTGCTACCAAATCTAATCTGATTGCCGCTCAGACTGCACTGGATTTTTCTAAAAGGGGTTTTGAATTACTG